>Ga0315274_10003770_pt1 | contig 22481 bp, 23 predicted proteins | sample YL17G02_20_MG_FD_203700 | JGI IMG/M metagenome (GOLD analysis project Ga0315274, IMG submission 203700) | Sediment microbial communities from Yellowstone Lake, YNP, Wyoming, USA - YL17G02_20 | ecosystem: Environmental > Aquatic > Freshwater > Lake > Sediment | place: USA: Wyoming | collected...
ATAAAAAAGTTACCCTTTGCGGAAAGACTAATGTTTTAACTTATGCCTGGGATTTGTGGCAGCGGACGTTCGATGAAGTGGCCAAAGAATACCCAGATCTAACTACGGATTATGCCCATGTGGATGCTACTTGTATGTGGATGGTAAAAAATCCAGAGTGGTTTGACGTAATTGTGACTGATAATATGTTCGGTGATATTATTACGGATTTAGGGGCAATGATTCAGGGTGGAATGGGGATCGCTGCCGGCGGTAATATTAATCCGCAGGGCGTGTCTATGTTTGAGCCCATTGGCGGAAGCGCTCCTAAATATACGGGTAAGAATGTCATAAATCCTTTGGCGGCGATTTGCGCGCTGGGGATGTTGCTGGAGAATATAGGAGAGGTAAAAGCCGCAAAGGCAGTAGAGGATTCGGTAATTAAAGTAGTCAGGACAAAATTAAAATCCCTGGCTGCAGGAAAGATGGGGTATTCTACAAATGAGGTTGGGGATTTAGTAGTTGAGAATCTATAGAAGAATCCGTACTCTTTATCGTTCATTGATTAGTGGTTAAATTTTGTAGGTCCTGTCGAGTCGCGTTCTCGCAGGAACGCTCGCTTTTCCCCAGCGCGGAAAAGCTCGCTCGCATCGGCTTCCTCGCTCGCCCTCGCACTACGTGCTCGGGCACCGTGCCCGCTCGTCGCCTTTACGTCCTGCTCGAATCGCGCCTCGCCACCCTCAAAATTTAACTCTATTCGCTCGAAATAGCCGCTACCTTAATTAAAAATATAAGATTCGTTTTGAGCACGTTATATGGACGAACGGCCAATCATAAATATTGAAAAAAAAGAGAAGATCTTAGGTTATCAGGTACTCGCCCTATCTTTAAAAATAAAAACATGGAAATTTTGGAAACCAGCTAAGTACAAGATATTAGATATTCTTCCCAAATTATTTATTAATTTAAAAGAAAAAGACCAAATTTGCTATTTGTTATTTTCAGTAGAGACTTTACCTTTTGATATGTGTGATAGCGTAGTTCCTGTTACTAAGGTAAAAACGGCACTATCATTAGCTTCTCATTATTTAACACTAAATCAAAAAGAACCAAAAGCACTTTTTGGCGGCGCTTATAAAGATGGCGAAGAAAAGCATTTGTTAATATTAAAAGAAAATTGGATTGAAAATACCAGAGATATAATTGGCTTCATTTCATGCAGAGACTTTGAATGTTATTTGCTTTTTGACAGCGAAGCTAATGAGGATAAGTTATTCAAAGAATTAAAAAATCTTTATGAGAATAATTCTTTGGTAGAAAAGAATATTATTCCTTTATCCACTTCGGTTATAAAATATGCATTACACAATTGGAAAGAACAACTAATTTTATATACCACTGGCTCTGATATAGATAATATAAAAAATATAGTCCGAGATTCCATTGATTCCAGTAAATTCGAGGTGATTGCAAAATGAAGAAAAAAACTAACTACAATGTGGCGGTAATCGGTGTTGGTGCTGTGGGGATTGAGATGCTGAGGTGTTTAAGACAGCGGAATTTCCCTATTGGAGAGTTACGGGTTTTCGCCCGTTCGTCTCGAGATATTGAAGTTGATGGACAGAAGTATTCGGTAAGAGAAATTTCGCCTCAAGGATTCGAAGGTATAGATATTGCTTTATTTGCCGGAACCGAAGGAGAAAAAGGCGCGGCAGTAACTTATGCCCAAGAAGCGATTAAAAAAGGTGTAGTAGTCATTGATAATGGCGCAGATTTTCGCATGGATCCGAGAGTACCTTTGGTGGTTCCGGAAGTAAATGCCAAAGATATCAAAAAACATCAGGGGATTATTGCTAATCCTAATTGTTCTACTATTCAGATGGTCGTGGCTCTCTGGCCAATTTATAAAGAGGTAGGGATTAAGCGCGTAGTGGTAAGCACTTATCAGGCAGCTTCTGGAGCAGGAAAGCAGGCAGTAGAACAACTAAGAAGAGAATTAATAGAATTAAGTAAATCAGAGTATCAGAGTATTATAGTATCAGAGTATCGGGATAGAGTTTTACCTCAACAACTTGCCTTTAATGTATTTCCGCATATAGGAAGTTTTGCAGAGCATGATTATACTACTGAAGAATGGAAGATGGTAAAGGAAACCCACAAGATTATGCACGATAATAAAATTAAGATTTCAGCGACTACGGTAAGAGTGCCGGTGAGAACCGGCCATTCGATTTATATTGAAACCAAAGCACCGATTGCAATAGACAAAGCAAGGGATATTCTTTCCCAGGCACCCAGCGTAATTGTTATCGACGACCCCGCGAATAATCTTTACCCGAGGCCTTTAGATGCAGAGGGTAAAGATGAAGTATTTGTAGGTCGTATCCGCAAAGACCCCTTTGTCAAAAATGGTCTATGGTTGTGGGTAGTTTCAGATAACCTACGCAAGGGCGCAGCTACAAATGCTGTGCAGATTGCTGAATGCGTAATTTCAAATTAACCATAGAGTATGATGGCACTAATTATGCAGGATGGCAGGTGCAGAAAAGCTGCGCGTCGCACGTCGCACGTCGCACGTCCAAAACTATACAAGGAACCTTAGAAAAAACTCTCTTCCAAATTCTTCAGGAAAAAATCAGGCTTATTGCTTCTGGTCGCACTGATGCTGGCGTGCATGCCCTCGCGCAGGCAGCCAATTTTAAGACTGAGTCAAAAATCGCCTTAGAGAAATTACAAAGAGCTTTAAATGGATTATTGCCTGAAGATATCAAAATCTCCAAGATAGAAGAGAAGGACCTGGATTTTCATAGCCGCTTTTGCGTAAAATCAAAGGTATATCGCTATACCATATTAAATCGCTCCTATCGTTCAGCTCTATTGAGAGATAAAGTTTATTTTTATCCTTACCCTTTAAATGTGAGACTCATGCAAAAGGAAGCAAGGGTTCTTTTGGGCAAACACGACTTTTCTGCCTTTCAGGCTTCGGGAAGCTCGCAACAGAGTTCGGTCAGGACCATCAAGAAAATAAAAATTAATCAGAATAAGGACCTGGTTTACGTAGAGATTGAGGCAGATGGTTTTTTATACAATATGGTGCGTAACATCATCGGTACATTAATTGAGATAGGAAGAGGCCGTTTTCATCCGGGTCAACTGAAAAAAATATTACAATCTAAAAACAGAAAATTTGCCGGGCCCACGGTTCCGGCAAAAGGTTTAACTTTGGTGAAAGTAAATTACTAAAACTTATGCTTAAAAATCAATCAAAGAGTTTTTCTTGGGATTTCTTTTCTCAGCTTTTTATCATAAGCTTTTTCCTCCTACAAATTCTACGTTGGAGGATCCTACCGCAGTTTATGGATATATATTATCACCTTCTGACTGCCTGGGGCTTTATTCAAGCAGGGGGATATAGTGGCTGGGATTTTTGGCAGTATGCTCCGTTTGGAAGATTGCATATTTATCCTCCTTTACTGCACCTGATTTTAGCTCTTTTTATTAAAATGGGGATGAGTAAAGTGCTTTTAGCCAAAATGTTCGAGACTTTGATGCCGGTGGTATTTCTGTTTGTCGTCCGGTATATAATACGAAAATATTACAGCGATAGATTAGCCTTTTTTACCATGGTTACCCTGAGCTCTTCTTTTTCTTTTTATATGAGTTTAATCAACCATCTGCCGGCAACGCTGGCAATTATTTTCGGACTTTTTGCTTTTGAACAATTATTCCAGAGAAGGCTTTTACGCGCGGTTGTTTTATTGACATTATGTTTTTATACCCATATAGGAATATCCTTGTTTTCCGCTTTAAGTTTCATTTTTTATGCATTGCTTAATCCGGAGTACAGGAGATTTTGTTTAAATACGCTGGTGAGTGTAATTATTTTATCTTCACCGATAATCTGCAAAGAATTAATCGGCCTAAAGCTCGTTTCCCGTCTGGGCTTTAATTTAGTAGAAAAGCGTTTCTGTCAATTTAAAGTAAGCGAATATTTATTGGCTTTTATGGGGTTATGGATAGTATTTAAATTAAGGGGGCGATACTGGCTATTCCTAAGTTTGTTTTTGGCAAGTTTTATATTTCTCGCTTATCCCTATCGTTTCTTTTCTCAAGAAGGGTATCTTCCGATAATTTTTCTTTCTGCGGTTTCGCTAGATTATTTATCTACGAAACTTTCCCATAAAAAAATTTCGAAATACATTGTTTTCTTATTAGTCCTGTTTCTTTTATTTATTTCACCCACAATACTATTAGAAAATCCCTTTAGCAGAAGCCAGGCAAGAGGCAGCGTGATTTTCGCGCAAACAGCTATTACCGGAATGATTTTTCCGACCGATGAAAGCCGCGGTTTCTCCAATACCATTTGGTATCCTGATGAATATCTATCTACAGCAAATTTTATTAAAGAGAATTCCCAAAACAATGACATTATATATTCTTCCATTAATCTACTCGGTGTTTGTTTCGCCAGTTTATCCGAACGCGCCACTGCAAATGCACTACTTCCGGAAATAGATACAAAAATAAATTTTGATCCCTTATCGGTATCCAAGATAATCGTAGTAGCTAAAGATGAAAACCCCCAACAGCTCAATCAAGTAATAAATAAGTATAATCTTGTTAAGATCGGCGAAAATAAGCTATTTTTCTTATACAAGAATGATGCCTGTAACAGCAAAATAGATATCAGAAAGGCTTCGCTTCCTTTTTGGTGCATTGGAATTATGGTTTTGGCGTTAATAATTTCGCTAATAATTCATTTGACTTAATACAAAAATATGTTATACTTTTTCCTCTATGCAAAAGACCTACATACCCAAAAAACAGGATATCAAGAGGGATTGGTATCTGGTGGATGCCAGCGATAAAATATTAGGCAGGCTTGCCTCTAAAGTTGCGGTAATTTTAAGGGGCAAACACAAAGTAATCTTTACCCCGCACATAGATACCGGAGACGGGGTTATTGTGATTAATGCTTCCAAAATTAAAGTTACCGGAAGGAAGCTTAAACAAAAGGTTTACCGTCGTTTTTCAGGTTATCCCGGCGGCTTAAAAGAAGTGCCTTTGGAAACCATGCTTAAGAAAAAACCGACAACTGTAGTGAAGCTTGCAGTAAGGAGAATGTTACCCAAAGGATCCTTGGGTACGGTTATCTTGAAAAAATTAAAGATTTATGCAGATGAGAAGCATCCGCATAAAAGTCAGAATCCTATTCCATTGGAGGTTTAGCGAGTGATGAGTGAGATTACAAAATATATGGCTATAGGCAGACGTAAAGAATCTGTAGCAAGAGTGCTGCTTTTGCTGGGTAAAGGGGATATTACTGTTAACGAAAGACTTTATGATAAATATTTTGTCCGCGAGACGGACAGAATTATCATTAGACAGCCGTTGCGCCTGACTAATTGCCTGAATAAATACGATATTATAGCCAATATTAAAGGCGGCGGTTTAAACGGACAGGCAGGTGCTTTACGGCATGGTATTTCGCGCGCTTTACTATTAGCTGAGCCCGAACTGCGCGATTTATTGCGTAAGAATGGATTCTTGACCCGTGACCCGCGGGCGAAGGAGCGCAAGAAATACGGGCAGAAGGGCGCCCGCAAACGCTTCCAGTGGACAAAGAGGTAGGAGGTAAATAGAGACCAAATTTAAAAATCAAAATTTAGGAAATCCCGCTGGATGAGCGGGATTTTTTATTTTTATGTGTTGTGTAAAATCCGACGAAAATCCGACGAGAAGAATACTTGACTATACGTCTTTTTTAGTTTAAGATGATACATATTAAATAAAAGGAGACTTTAAATGATCAATATAGGTATTATAGGTGCAACCGGTTATGCTGGAGAGGAGTTAGTCGACATTCTTTTAAAACATCCTTACGTAAGGATAACTAATATTTCAGCTAAAATTGATAAGCCTAAAAGCATATCAGAAATTTTTCCCAGGTTTAAAAATAAAATTGATCTGATCTGTACTGAGCCGAAAATAAAAGAAATAATTAATAAATGTGAACTGGTTTTCTTGACTTTACCTCATACTGTTTCCATGGAGATCGCGCCTTTATTATTGACTGCCGGGAAAAAAGTAATAGATTTAAGCGCTGATTACCGGTTTAAAGATACTAAGACCTATGAACAATTTTACAAAACCAAACATAAGGATAAGCAGCATCTGGCCGAAGCAGTTTATGGCTTACCGGAGTTATATCGAATGAAAATAAAAAATGCAAAACTTATCGCCAACCCCGGCTGTTATCCGACAGCCGCTATCTTGGCCTTAGCGCCTATTATAGCTTTAAATTCCGTGGACTTAAGTTCTCTGATTATTGATGCTAAATCCGGAGTAACCGGGGCAGGCAGAAAGCTGGCAGAAAGTTTTCTGTTTTCTGAAATAAACGAAGACCTTAAGGCTTATAAAGTTAACCTGCACCAACATATGCCGGAAATTAATCAGGAGTTATCCAAATTGGCGGGTAAAAAAATAAAGGTAAATTTTGTGCCGCATCTTCTACCTTTAAGCCGGGGGATTTTGGAGACGATATATGTAACAAAAACCGAAAACCGAAAACCGAAAACCGAAAACTTAATTAGCCTGTACAAAAAGTTCTATAAAAAGGAGCCATTTGTCAGAATGAAAGAAGAAGGAGAGTTTCCCAGACTCAAGGATGTGGTGCATACAAATTTCTGTGATATAGGAATTAAAGATAATGGTAGCATGATAATTGTCATTGTTGCTATAGATAATTTATTAAAAGGCGCTTCTGGGCAGGCAGTGCAGAATATGAATATTATGTATAACTTTCCTGAAAAGGCCGGATTAGCATGAAAATTTTAAAGCACGCAGTGCTTCCCAAAGGCTTTTTGGCCAATGGTATAGCTTCGGGGATAAAAAGGTCTAAAAAATTAGATCTGGCTTTGTTTTATTCCGACGTACCGGCCAAAACTGCCTGTCAATTTACTGCCAACAAAATTCAGGCTGCTCCGATTAAGGTTTGTCTTAAACACCTAAAGAAGAATCGGGATTTTCAGGCGGTAATTGTCAATAGCGGTAATGCTAATTGTTTTACGGGTAATCAGGGCTTAAAAGACGCAGAAAAAACCATAGAGTCCTTAAGTAAAGCCTTAGGCATCAAAAGAAGAGGTATTTTAGTCGCCTCTACAGGTATTATCGCAAGAAGGCTGCCTTTAGCCAAAATAGAGCAAGGTATTCCAGAATTGGTGAAAAGTTTATCTGCGCAAGGTATAAACAAGGCAAAAAAAGCCATCACGACCACAGATACCTTTGCTAAAGAATTTACGGTAAAATTCAATCTCGGCTTAAAAACAGTCACCATTTGCGGTATTGCTAAAGGCGCAGGCATGATTGCGCCGAATATGGCGACGATGTTATGTTTTTTACTTACCGATGCTAATATAACTGAACAGGCATTGAAAAAAGCTTTAAGGATAAGCGTTGATGCTTCTTTTAATTGCATAACCGTAGATGGGTGCATGAGTACAAATGATAGCGTAATTATGTTAGCAAATGCAGCAGCGAAGAATTTCTTGATTGATATGCATAAAAATTTTAATTTATTTTCCAAGGCCTTAAAGACCGTCTGTCTTCACTTAGCGAAAATGATTGTTCAGGATGCCGAAGGCGCAACTAAGTTTATTCAGATTAAAGTAAACCAAGCAAATAATTTTACCGAAGCCAGAAAAGTCGCTTTAAGCATTGCCAATTCCAATCTTTTTAAGACTGCTGTTTATGGAGAGAATCCTAATTTTGGCCGGATTATCGCAAGCGTCGGAGCAAGTGGTGTAGGAGTAAAAGAAAAAGATTTAAAAATTAAAGTCAGCCCCTTAAAGAAAAAAGAAATCATGGTTCAGATATCTTTAAGCAGAGGTAATGCTAGCGCAACAGTATATACTTCAGATTTGACTCCTGAGTATATCAGGATAAATGCAGAATATAACTGAGTTCAAGACCAAGACCCGATCTTACAACTCATTAATCACTCGCAAGATCGGGTCTTAGAGAGGGAAAATGGAAGAAGCGATTAAAAAGGCAGATGTTTTGATTGAGGCGTTACCTTACATCAAAAAATTTCACAAAAAGATAATCGTGATAAAATACGGCGGCAGTATTCTGGGTGACGAAAAGATAAGAAGAGGAGTTTTAGAGGATATTGTCTTTTTAAATTTTATGGGCTTAAGACCCGTGTTGGTACACGGCGGAGGCCCCAATATTAGCGAGCGCATGCGCACAGAAGGCAAAAAAACGGAATTTGTCGAAGGCATGCGCATTACAGACAAAGAAACGCTAGTAGTGGTTGAAGAGGAATTACAGAAATTAAACGATCTTATTGTCCAGGAGTTATGTGAATTTGGGGCTAAGGCAGTGGGCTTAAACGGCAAAGACAAAAAGATTATTCAGGTAGAAAAGAAAAAAGCTAAGGTAGATTTGGGTTTAGTGGGCCGCGTGGTAGGAATAAACAGCGAACCTATATTAGAAGAACTGAAAGCCGACAAAATAGCAGTGATTTTGCCGATGGCTAAAGGCGAGGATAAAAAGATATACAATGTGAATGCCGATGAGGCTGCTGCCAGTATTTCCGCTGCTTTAAAGGCAGAAAAGCTAGTTTTGCTGACTAATGTTAAAGGAATTATGCGTAATACCGACGAAACCAACTCTTTTATATCAACGCTTATGGTGGATGAGGCAAAAGGGCTTATCGAAGATAATGTTATTCAACAAGGCATGATTCCTAAAGTTATAGCTTGCGTTGAGGCATTAGAAAACGGAGTGAAAAAGACACATGTTATTGATGCCCGTACGCCGCACGGCCTGCTTCTAGAAATATTTACCGACACCGGCGTGGGGACGGAAATAGTGCGTTAATGATGAAACTGCAAGAAATATTTGAAGGTTATAGAGATTATATCATGCCGACTTATACGAAGGCGCCTTTAGTCTTTGTAAAAGGCAAAGGCAGTTATCTTTGGGATATACACCATAAGAAATATCTGGATTTTTTTCCGGGATGGGGCGTGGGTAATCTTGGTCATTGCCACCCCAAAGTTATTGCCGCAGTAAGAGACCAGGTTTCCAAATTAATATTTATCCCCAATAATTATTATCATCCTTTGCAGGCAAAATTAGCTCAAGAGATAATCTACTGGTCTTATCCGGCAAAGGTCTTTTTCTGTAACTCAGGGGCTGAGGCAAACGAGGCAGCGATAAAGTTTAGCCGGAAATTCGGCACTTCGACTACGCTCAGCACCGATGGTGAGGGTAATCGAACCATCGGGCAGGGAAGATTCGAAATTATATCTTTTGAAGATTCTTTTCATGGACGGACATTGGGAGCCCTGGCTGCAACCGGACAGAAAAAATATCAAAATGGCTTTCAGCCCTTACCCGAAGGTTTTAAAATTGTAAAGTTCAATGATATCGCTGCGGTAAAAAATGCTATTACTGATAAAACGGTAGCCATAATGCTGGAATTGATTCAAGGGGAGGGCGGCATCAATGTTGCAGATAAGAGTTTTGTTTTAGAATTAAGAAGAATTTGTGATGAAAGAAAGTTACTTTTAATAATAGATGAGGTGCAAACCGGTATCGGAAGGACCGGCAAATTATTTTGTTATCAGCACTACGGTATAACTCCGGATATAATGACGTTAGCTAAAGCCTTAGGCGGGGGGGTACCCATTGCCGTTATGGTGGTAAAGAAAGAGATCGCCGATACTTTAGGGCCGGGTACGCATGCTTCTACTTTTGGAGGAAGCCCATTGGTATGTAAGGCAGCTCTGGCAGTTTTAAGGGCAATCCAAAGAGAGAAGCTACTCACTCATACGCAAAAAATGGGCGAGTATCTTTTTGCAAAACTAAATGCTTTAAAGAATAAATATAAAATAATCAAAGAAGTAAGAGGCGCAGGTTTAATGGCAGGCATAGAATTAGAGTGCGAGGGTAAGTCTGTAGTAGAAAAATGCATAGAAAAAGGCCTTTTGATTAATTGCACACACGAAAAGGTCTTACGCCTGATGCCGGCATTGAATATTACTAAAAAAGAAATCGATAGAGCAATAGGAATATTAGAAGAACTTTTAAATTAGAAATGGAAAGTAGGAGAAGATGAAGAAAGATTTTATCTCTATTAATGACCTAACGGCTAAAGAAATTAAAGATATCTTTAGTTTAACTGAAAAGTTAAAAAAGAATAAAGCCAAGTTTAGTACGGTTTTAGCGGGTAAAACCTTGGCGCTAATTTTTCAGAAACCATCTTGCCGGACGCGGGTTTCATTCGAAGTAGGAATGTATCAGTTGGGCGGCTATTCTATCTACTTAGGGCCGGAGGAATTAAAGCTGGGTGTGCGGGAGGCGATAAAAGACGTAGCCCAAACTCTCTCTCGCTACGTTGATGGTATGGTATTAAGAACTTTCGAGCATGAAAATATTCTGGAGTTAGCCAGATATGCTGCTGTTCCGGTAATAAATGGCCTTTCGGATTTTTCGCATCCTTGCCAGGCGCTGGCAGATGTTTACACAATAAGAGAAAAGTTCAAAAACCTTAAAAATCTGACTCTCGCTTATGTGGGAGACGGGAATAATGTCTGCCATTCTTTACTGTATTGTTGCTCTAAAATGGGCTTAAATATGAATGTGGCAACGCCCAAAGGATACGAACCGTCAAGTTTGGTAATAAAAGAAGCTAAGGCAATCGCAAAATCAAAAAATGCGAAAATAGTTTTATTTAATAATCCTAAAAACGCAGTTAAATCTGCAGATGTGATTTATACTGACGTTTGGGCGAGCATGGGACAGGAGAAAGAAGCTGAAAAGAGAAAAAGAATATTTCAGGGTTTTCAGGTAAATAAAAATTTATTAAAATGGGCAAAGACTGGTGCCTTAATTATGCATTGCCTGCCTGCGCATCGGGGTGAAGAGATTACCGACGAAGTCATTGACGGTAAAAATTCCGTTGTCTTTGATCAGGCAGAAAATCGCCTGCACGTGCAAAAAGCTATTCTTTGTTCATTATTAAAATAGAGATAAAGAAGAGGTGATAATGATGAAAAACGGACTTACTTTAATTGAACTTATTGTCGTAATAATAATCATCGGTATCTTAGCGACTCTGTCAATTACACATTTGGCCCGAAGAGAGCCCGTGTTTGATCAAGAAGCAATTGCGAATCTAAAGGTTCTTCAGGCAGCAGAAAATATATACAGAAGAGAGAATAACACTTATTATCCTTATACAGGTTCTGAAGGGAATATTAGTACTATTAATGCGAATTTAAACGTTATATTACCCACCGATAATTGGAATTACACGGTTCGTAATACAGGTAGTTCTCAAGCGCAGAGAAATGGCGGGGATGCTCGTATTTGGTGTTTGACGATTGCTGATGCAGATGGCGAACCCGATAATGTTGTCGCGTGCCCATAATTTTTTAAAAAGGTGATAAAATGAAAAGAATAGTGCTTGCCTATTCCGGAGGTTTAGATACTTCCTGTGCCATAAGATGGTTAAAAGAGCAAGGATATGAAGTCATTTGTTTTGTGGCGGATTTGGGGCAGGGTTTAGGGGAGGGTGAAGATTTTGCGGCAATTGAGGCAAGGGGCCTAGCTGCCGGTGCCTCTAAAGTATATATTAAGGATTTACAAGATGAGTTTGTAGAAGATTTTGTGCTGCCGGCTTTAAAGGCCAACGCTATTTACGAGGGAAAATATTTGCTCGCCACTGCCTTGGGCAGGCCTTTAATTGCCAAATATCTGGTTGAGATTGCCCACAAAGAAAAGGCAAATGCAATAGCCCATGGCTGCACCGGTAAAGGTAATGACCAGGTTAGATTTGAAGTAACCTCAGGAATATTAGACCCGCAATTAAAAATAATTGCGCCGGTACGCATCTGGGAATTTAAATCGCGGGAAGAAGAGATAGGGTATGCTAAGATATATAATATTCCTGTCGATGTAACTAAGAAAAAACCTTATAGTATCGACAGAAATCTCTGGGGGATAAGCATTGAGGCAGGCGTTTTAGAAAATTTAGAGCAGGAGCCACCCGAAGATGCTTATTTAATTACTAAAAGCCCGACGCATATGTCGACTTATCCGAAATACCTTGAGGTTTATTTTGAAAAAGGTGTGCCGAGAAAGTTGGACGGAAAAACATACAAATTAAAAACCCTGATTAATCATCTAAATGAAATTGGCGGGCTTCACGGTGTGGGTAGGGCAGATTTGGTAGAAAACCGGCTTGTAGGTATTAAGTCGCGGGAAATTTACGAAGCCCCTGCCGCTACTATACTTTACATCGCACATAAAGAATTAGAGAGTCTAGTGTTAGATAGGGAATGCGCGCATTTTAAGGAGATAATTGCACTTAAATATTCAGAGTTGGTTTATTATGGCCTTTGGTATTCTCCTTTAAAAGAGGCTTTGGATAGTTTTGTAAATGCTACGCAAAAATGCGTTACCGGCGCTGTTAAGCTTAAATTATTTAAAGGAAATTGTGTAGCTGTGGCCAGAAAATCGCCGCATTCATTATATAAAAAGGAATTAAGTACCTACGGCAAAGAAGACAAATTTGACCAGAAATTAGCAGAAGGTTTTATCCGGATTTGGGGGATGCCGTATAAAAGATAGTAGGTAGAATGTAGTAGGTAGGTAGGTAGGTAGGAGGGAAATAGGAGAAAAAATGACTAAGAAATTGTGGGGGACGAGGTTTGCGAAAAAAACGAGTGCCTTGGCGGATAAGTTTACTTCCAGTATTTCGTTTGATAAAAGATTGGCAAAATATGATATCTTAGGCAGCATTGCCCATGCGAAGATGTTAGGCAAGCAAAAAATAATACCTTTAAAGGAAGCGAATTTGATCGTAAAGGGACTGCAGTCTATTTTAAAAGACGTAAAAAACAAAAAATTTAAATTTGACCCGAAGGCAGAAGATATTCATTCTAATATTCAGGATAACCTGTATAAAAGAATAGGAAAAGTCGCGGATAAATTACACACTGCCCGGTCGAGAAACGACCAAATTGCTTTGGATGTAAAAATGTATATTAAAGACGAAATAGGGGACTTGGGCGATTTGATTACTTTATTGCAAAAATCCATTTTGAAATTTGCCAGGAATAATTCCAAGGTGATTATTCCGGGTTATACACATTTACAGATTGCGCAGTGTGTGCTTTTAGCGCACCATCTCTTAGCTTATATAGAAGGACTGGCAAGAGACAAGGCCAGATTAATCGATGCGCAGAAAAGGGCCGATCAGATGCCATTGGGAAGCTGCGCACTTTCCGGCACTGGACTACCGATAAACAGGGAATTTGTAAAGAAAGAGTTGGGTTTTGCCAGTTTAACCGCAAATAGCATTGATAGTATAAGCGACCGGGATTTTATTATTGAGCCTTTAGCAGATTTATCTATACTTTCCATACATCTGTCTCGGATTGCCGAAGATTTGATTCTCTGGTCAACAAAGGAATTCAACTTTATCGATATAGATCTTTCTTTTTGTACTGGCTCAAGTATCATGCCGCATAAGAAGAATCCGGATGTTTTAGAATTGATCCGGGGTTCGGTGGGCAAAATTCAAGGGGATTTATCTAGCGTTCTTATCCTAATGAAAGGCTTACCGCTTTCGTATAATCGCGACCTGCAGTTAGACAAGCCGCCTTTATTCGATGCAATAGATACGATGAAAGATATTCTGGAGATTTTTATCGTTTTATTTGAAAATATCATAATCGAAAAAGAAGCGATAGCGGCCAGACTAACAGATGAATCTTTATTTTCCGTAGATATTGTAGAATATTTAATCAAAAAAGGCATATCTTATCGAGCAGCCCATGATCTTGTCGGAAGGATGGTCAAGGATTGCTTAGATAAAGGCAAGAAAATTTCTGACCTTACCAAGACGCAGTTGAAAAAGTATTCGGATAAATTAGGACCGGATGTGAAAAAGATACTTAATGCTTGGGCTTCAGTCAACTTGAGAACCTCTTACGGAGGGACAAGTCCGAGAATGGTAGAAAAACAAATTAAAAACTGGGGTAGAAGATTAAATGCACGAATTTAAATTTAAAAATAATTATCTTTACTGCGAAGAGATGAGAGTTTTGGATTTAGTCAGGCGCTATGGCACGCCTCTTTATGTCTATAGCTATCACACCTTGATTGACCATTTTATGAAATTAAAAAATGCCTTTCGTGAAATTGAGCCGTTGATTTGCTTTTCCGTAAAAGCAAACTCCAATTTAGCAATTTTGAAGGCACTGGTAGTGAAAGGAGCGGGGCTGGATATTGTTTCCGGAGGGGAGCTCTTTCGGGCTATCCGCGTCGGCTGTCCTGCGGAGAAAATTGTCTATGCCTCTGTAGGTAAAACAGATAATGAAATAGAAGAGGCGATTAGAAAAAGAATTTTGTTTTTTAATGTTGAATCGATTCCGGAATTGGAAAATATTAATCGTATCTCTAAAAAACTGAATAGAATTACCAATGTTGCAATACGCATTAATCCCGATATTGAGCCAAAGACGCACAAGTTTATTACTACGGGAAAACTCACCAATAAATTCGGTATCGATTTTAAAACCGCTCAGAATATTTTAGCCAGATGTGCCTGTTTTTCTAACTTAAAAATTAAAGGACTGCACATCCATATCGGCTCTCAGATTACTGATAGTGCTCCTTATGTTGCTGCTATTACGAAAATGGTTCACTTTATCAATCAGCTCAAAAGAAAAGGTATAACTTTAGAATATTTGAATATCGGCGGAGGCTTGGGGATTATTTATGATGACGAAATGCCTCAGACTGCGCAAAAATTTGCTAAAGAAATAATGCCTTTATTAAAAAGGGCCGGTTTAAAGATTATTTTAGAGCCAGGTAGATTTATTGTCGGCAATGCAGGAATTTTAGTGACCAAAGTCTTATACCTGAAATCTACGCCGAAAAAGAAATTCGTGATTGTGGATGCGGCAATGAATGATTTAATTCGGCCCGCCCTTTACGACGCTTATCATCAAATTTTACTGACGAGAACCGAGAACCGAGAACCGAGAACCGAAAAAGTTGATGTAGTAGGGCCGATCTGTGAAAGCGCAGACTTTTTTGCCAAAGAAAGAAGAATTGCCAAATTGAAAGAAGGAGATTATGTTGCGATCATGAGTGCGGGCGCTTACGGATTTAGTATGTCTTCGAATTACAATTCCCGGCGCCGCGCAGAAGAAATTCTGGTAGTAAAAGATCAGGCATTCCTGATAAGGAAAAGGGAGTCTCAGGAAGATTTGATACGTAACGAGATAATCCCGCTATTTCTTTCGGGTATTTAATATGAAAAAGATAATTTTTACCAAAATGGTTGCTTCGGGAAATGACTTTGTTGTTCTCGAGTTCTCGAGTTCTCGAGTTCTTGAGTTAAAAGATTTGGCAAGAAAGATTTGCGATAGAAAGTTTGGGGCGGGGGCAGATGGGTTGTTGGTTTTGGAAAAATCTAAAATTGCCGATATAAAGATGCACATTTTTAATCCTGATGGTTCAGAAGCAGAAATGTGCGGAAACGGAGCGCACTGCGCGGTATCGTATTTGGGGAAATCTAACGTTAAAATTGAAACTAAGGCCGGAATAATCGAAGGTAAGTTCGATAAGGAAAAGGTAAGGATAAAATTAAGTGATCCTGGAAATTTAAAATTGGATTTACCGATTAAGATAAATAATAGATTATTGCATGTAAATTTCATAAATACCGGAGTTCCGCATACAGTAATATTTGTCGAAGCGTTAGATAAAATAGAGGTAGTAAATTTAGGAAGGCAGATACGTTTCCATAAAAAATTCATGCCAGCAGGCACAAATGTGGATTTCGTAGAAGTTTTGGATTTTGGCTCAATAAAAATTAGAACCTATGAAAGAGGGGTAGAAGATGAGACGCTTGCCTGCGGAACGGGTTCGGTAGCTTCTGCCTTAATAACAAATTTAAAGCTAAAAACCAAAAGTTTCGGAAAAATAAATGTGCAGACTAAAAGCGGAGAAATTTTAAAAGTATATTTTAATCGTATGGATAACTATTTTAGAAATGTATGGTTAGAAGGGAAAGCAAAAACAGTTTACAAAGGAGAATATTATGTTTAAGGGTTCAATTGTAGCCATAGTTACACCTTTTTCCGCCTCCGGCGGAAAGAATTTAGTTGTTGACGAAAAGAAATTAAGGGAATTAATTGAATTCCACATTAAAAATGGCACATCCGGCATCGTGCCCTGCGGCACAACCGGTGAATCTGCCACTTTATCTTTCCAAGAGCACTATAAGGTCATCGAAATCACTATTGAGCAGGTAAAAAAGAGGGTGCCGGTTATTGCTGGTACGGGTTCGAATTCCACCGAGGAGGCAATTATGCTTACCAGGCATGCGGCCAGGGCCGGGGCCGATGCTTCTTTACAGGTTTCTCCATATTATAATCGTCCTACGCAGAAAGGTTTATATGAGCATTTTAAAGCCATTGCTAATTCTGTAGAAATACCGATCATACTCTACAACATTGCCTCACGCACAGGGGTAAATATTGAACCGGAGACGATCGCCAAATTAGCCCAGGATTGTAAAAATATTGTGGGAGTTAAAGAAGCTTCGGGAAATCTTGATCAGATGTCACGTATAAAGGCGTTATGTCCGGCAAATTTTAATTTGCTATCCGGAGATGACAGCTTAACCCTCCCGATATTATCCATTGGCGGAACAGGGATTATTTCCGTGGTAGCAAACATTGTGCCTAAAGATGTGGCGAATTTAGTCAGTGAGTTTGAAAAAGGCAATATTCAAAAAGCCCAAGAGATTCACTATAAATTACTTCCCTTAATAAAAGCAATGTTTATAGAGACAAACCCTATACCGGTAAAAACAGCGATGGGGTTATTAGGAATGTGCGAGCCGGATTTAAGGCTTCCCTTATGCCCTGTGTCTGAAGAAAATTTAGAAAAACTAAAAAAAGCATTAAAGGATTACGGACTGTTAAAATAGGAGTATAAGATGATTAAGTTAGGTATTGCAGGCGTTTGTGGCCGTATGGGTAGGCGTATCTTTGATTTGGCTTGTCAAGACAGGGATTTTGAAATAACCCTGGCTTTAGAAAAAAAAGGCATTCCCCAAATTGGTAAAGAATTGGGGAAGATAAAAATTTCTTCTGGCTCAGATGGATTGTTTTTAATAGATGTTTTCGTCGATTTTACTACGCCCGAAGCAACCGAAACGAATTTGGATTATACGGCTAAATATAAAAAAGCCGCAGTAATCGGTACAACTGGACTGAATGATACGCAATTAAGAAAAATAGAAGAAGTTTCCAAAGTAGTTCCCATAGTATTTGCACCGAATATGTCTGTAGGCGTAAATGTTTTATTTGCGATTTTGCCGGAAATCGCAAAACGGCTCGGCCCGGATTATAATATTGAAATAGTCGAAGCGCATCATAAAGCTAAAAAAGATGCCCCCTCAGGAACAGCCAAAAAATTCGGTCAAGTTTTAGCCGCTGGGACAGGAAAAGAAATACCTATCCACGCCATCAGATTAGGCGATATTATCGGTGATCATACGATTATTTTCTGCGGTAATTCAGAACGCATTGAAATCAAGCATCAGGCGCATTCCCGGGATTTATTTGCTTTGGGCGCTTTAAAAGCAGCAAAGTGGATAATGGGTAAACCTGCAGGATTATATTCGATGCAGGATGTTTTAAAGCAGAGGTAGTGTATGTATAAACTTTCTAAAAAACTTCAAAGCTTGCCACCTTATTTATTCGTAGAAATTGATAAAGCCAAGAGAAAAGCAAGACAACAAGGAAGGGATATTATTGATTTGGGAGTAGGAGACCCGGATCAGCCTACCCCCCAACATATCATTGCAGCACTTTATCAGGCTGCGCGCGACCCGGCAACTCACCGTTATGCCTTGGACCAGGGGATGCCTAAATTACGCCGGGCTATTGCTAATTGGTATAAGCATCGTTTTAATGTAAGCCTTAATTCTGAGACAGAGATTCTGCCTTTAATCGGTTCTAAAGAGGGGATTACGCATTTTCCTTTAGCCTTCTTAAACGAAGGCGATTATTCCTTAGTACCCGACCCAAGTTATCCGCCTTATAAAGGAGGAACGATCTTAGCTGGCGGAAAGCCATATCTTATGCCATTGCTGGAAGCCAACTCCTTTTTGCCCGACTTGAAAAAAATTCCTCTAAGTATTCGTAAAAAAGCAAAATTGATGTTTATTAATTATCCTAATAATCCCACTGGTGCAACCGCAGAGAAAGCCTTTTACTTTAACGTAGCAGATTTTGCCCAGAAAAATAAAATTATTGTTATTTCGGATTTAGCCTATTCTGAGATGTCCTACGATGGTTATAAAGCGGCGAGTTTCTTGGAAGTAAAAAACGCAAAAGAGGTAGGAATAGAGTTTCACTCTTTGTCTAAAACCTACAATATGACGGGTTGGCGAATAGGCTGGGCCTGCGGAAATGCTCAATTAGTGGCTGCATTAGCAAAAGTGAAATCTAATATTGATTCCGGAATATTTTCTGCGATTCAGTTAGCAGGGATTGCCGCCTTAGAAGGTTCGCAAGAGCACATAAAAAATATGCGCCAAATTTATCAGGAAAGGCGCGATATATTAATCAGCGGTTTAAAATTTCTGGGTTGGCGGGTAAAACCACCCCAGGCTACTTTTTATGTTTGGATCAGAATCCCCCAAAAGACCGATTCTATAAAATTCGCCAGTTCGCTGTTAGAAAAAGCAAATATAGTAGTTACGCCTGGTATTGGTTTCGGTAAATACGGCGAAGGCTACATTCGTATGACACTTACTGTGTCAAAAGAAAGAATCCGTGAGGCATTACTCCGCTTAAAAAAAATCCTTTGATGGCGATATGTTATTTGGGCATAGGCTCAAATCTGGGTAATAGAAAGAAGAATATAAATTCAGCTATCAAGAAGATTGGCGCTTTGAATAAAACCAAGGTTATTAAGCTTTCAAAAATAATCGAGACAGAACCTGTTGGCGGTCCGGGTAATCAGCCAAAATTCTTAAATGCCGCGTTGAAAATCCAAACAGAACTTTCTCCTTTAAAACTCCTTAAAAATTTAAAAAAAATCGAAAAAGAATTAGGAAGAACTAAAACCATACGTTACGGTCCAAGAATTATAGATTTAGATATTTTATTTTACGCAGATAAAATTATAAATCGTAAAGACCTAAAGATACCCCATCCTAAGATTTTTGAACGCGAATTCGTGATTAGGCCTTTGTTAGAAGTAATATGAGAATTATCAAAAGCATAAAACAGATGCAAGAAGTCTCTCAAGATTTAAAACGCAAGGGTAAAACTATAGGTTTTGTTCCTACCATGGGAGCCTTGCATCAAGGACACTTTAGTCTTATGCGCCGCGCGCGTAAAGAAAATGATATCGTAATTGTAAGCATATTCGTTAATCCTCTTCAATTTGGTCCAAAGGAAGATTTTCAGAAGTATCCCCGAGACTTAAAAAGCGATGCAGGATTGTGCAAAAAAAAAGGTGTAGATATTATTTTTTACCCGGCAGTTAAAGAGATGTATGTCCGTGGTTTCAGAACATATGTTAGAGTCGAAGGATTGAGCGATGTGTTATGCGGAAAATTCAGGCCAGGGCATTTTAGAGGCGTGGCCACAGTGGTCACAAAACTTTTTAATATTGTGCTGGCGGATGTTGCCTATTTTGGCCAAAAAGATGCCCAGCAGGCAATCATTCTTAAAAGGATGGTAGAGGATTTAAGCTTTCCGCTAAAAATCAGAGTATTACCTACAGTTCGGGATAAAGATGGTTTGGCGATGAGTTCGCGCAATGCCTATCTAAGTCAAGCAAAAAGAAAAGAAGCCGCGGTTTTATATCAGGCTTTAAACGTCGCTCAGAAGCTGATCCGGGGAGGTAAGAAAAGCTCTGCTGACATTATTCGCAAGATAAAACGATTAATAGAGAAACGAAAGACTGTTAAGGTTCAATATATCGCAATTGTGAATTTAGATAGCCTTAAGCCCGAAGATATTATCAAGGGTAAGGTTTTGATTGCGCTGGCAGTCCTGGTGGGTAAAACCCGATTGATTGATAATATAGTAATAAACTCCCATGACTAAAATTTTAAAGATCGGAATAATCGGTTGCGGTGCCATAGGTTCTTCTTTGGCAAAGATAATTTCATCAGAATTTTCGCAAAAAGCTCAATTAGCCGGCTTATGTGATAGTGAAGTAGAAAAGGCTTATAATTTAGCTAATAAGTTTAATAATCAGAAATTAGTGGCTCTAACTTTAGATGACTTAATCAATAGAGTGGATTTGGTGATTGAAGCAACCAAGCCTGATTCGGCTTTTGATATTGCTAAAAAGACCATTTCTGCTGCGAAGAATATTATGATTATGAGCGTAGGCGGGATAATAGAGCACTATAAAGAATTGGATGTATTGGCGCAGGATAAGAATGTGCGCGTTTTTATACCTTCAGGAGCCATCTGCGGTATAGACGGCCTAAAGGCGGCTGCTTGCGGGAAAATAAATAAAGTTATCTTAACCACCAAAAAACCTCCCAGGGCCTTTGTCGGCATTCCTTATGTGTTGAAAAGAAAAATACGTTTAGATAATATCACCGAAGATACAGTTATTTTTGAAGGCGATGCCAATACTGCCATTAGAGCGTTTCCACAAAATATAAATGTTGCCGCTACATTAAGTATTGCAGGTATTGGCCCTGCTAACACCGTGGTGCGCATAGTTGCTTCGCCGACCGCTACTGCAAATATACACGAAATTGAAATAGAGTCAGAGGCAGGAAGAATATTTACGCGAGCAGAAAATGTCATTCATCCGGATAATCCTAAGACAAGTTATTTGGCAGTGCTGGCCGCCGTGGCAACCTTAAAACAAATTTTGGAGCCGATAAAAATCGGCACTTGAATAGAGGTTATATGAAGTTATTTGAGGTTATCAGAGGTTTTACAAAGCCGCCTTTTTAGAATACAACCTCTTTTAGCCTTAAGTTTCCCTCATTTAACCTCAGGAAACTTTAAAAAAGGGAGGAGGTGAAGTAGAAGATGGCACAGAAACTAGTCAAATTAGGGATCAAGAGACAGAAAGGTTACCTCTACTATATTGACAAAAAGGGTGATGTTTCCCGCGTGAAGATGGCTAGAGGCAGAAAGAAGGGAGGTGGCCCCAAGAAAGTAACCAAATGTGGTATCAAAAGAAAAGAAGGTTACCTCTATTTTATTGACAAAAAAGGCGACATCTCCTGTGCAAAGATGAAAAGAGGACGCTAGAGTCAAGTATTATCTCCTAAAAAAAGAAAGCCCCTGTAACAGCGTTATCATCTTTGATTTACAGGGGCTTTCTTTGATTGTTTTTATGAAAGTTTTACTTGTACAACCAAACTCTGCAACCATGAGAGGCATTTTAACCCCTCCTTTGGCATTGCTTTTTATAGGCGAAATGGCCGCCAGAGCAGGTCATGAAGTAAAGATCGTCGACCGAAATATCGATTACCTCACTAAAAACCTATTAAAAAAATTTAAGCCGGATGTTGTCGGAGTTTCTGTTTTTACCGGACCTCTGATAAAAGACGCGGTAGCGGTTTCGAAATTTGTAAGAAAAGAATTCTCTACTAAAACTAAGATTGTCTGGGGCGGGATTCATCCTTCTTTGCTCCCCGAGCAGACGGTTTCCAACGACTTTGTGGATGTGGTTGTGGTTGGAGAAGGGGAAATAACTTTTACTGAACTCTTGGATGCCTTTGAAAAACAAAAACCCTTAAGCGACATAGAAGGGATTTATTATAAAGAGAATAATAAAATCAAAAAGACACAAAGTAGGGAATTCGCGGATTTAGATAAGCTGCCTTTTATAAATTGGAATTTAATTAATGCAAAAAGATATCTGGACTTAGAAATAGTTATGGTTACTTCTAGGGGATGTCCCTATAATTGTTACTTTTGTTATAACCAGGAATTTAATAAAAGAAGATGGAGGGCACAGAGCGCCCAAAGAGTTTTAGAAGAGATCAAACAGGTTGAAAGAATTACCGACAATAGAAATTTGAAGTTTCACGACGATAACTTTACGGTTGATAGAAATAGAGCGATAAGGATATTAAACGGCTTGTCTCATAATTACTCCCTTTATATTGAGACAAGGCCAGAGCATGTCGGTACAGATTTATTAGAGGCTTTGAAAAAATTTAGGAAAGTATGGTTATTTATCGGGGCGGAATCCGGATCAGAGGATCTGCTGAAAAGTATGAATAAAATGCTCACTAAAGATATTATACGAGAAGCTTTTAGGCTGGTACGCTCATATAAGAATATTTTTACTACTGCTTCCGTAATACTTGGTCTTCCCGATGAGACTTACGAAGACGCCCTACAGACTATTTCGTTCGCTAAATCCCTTAAGCCCACCTGGGTCACCTATTGTATATATACACCTTATCC
>Ga0315274_10003771_pt1 | contig 22479 bp, 16 predicted proteins | sample YL17G02_20_MG_FD_203700 | JGI IMG/M metagenome (GOLD analysis project Ga0315274, IMG submission 203700) | Sediment microbial communities from Yellowstone Lake, YNP, Wyoming, USA - YL17G02_20 | ecosystem: Environmental > Aquatic > Freshwater > Lake > Sediment | place: USA: Wyoming | collected...
CGCCACGCTCACGCTTCACCATCAATGTGGGCGCTTTCGTGGGGGCGAAAGAGGTAAGCCTCAAGCTATCCTCCGACCTGCCGGTGGTGGGAGAAAGGGCCATGTACTTCAAGGAACGTTCCGGCGGTCACTGCTCCATCGGCGCAATAGAGTGAGTGCCCGAGCCTTGGGGTAACGGTCTCGCTCCGCTAACACGCTCCGCTCCGACCGACCCCATAGTTCTCGGGCAGGTATTATTAAATAGGCGACGCACGGAGCGGGAGCAATCCCTACCGACCAACATCTACGCACATTCCTTGGCCTCACCTTGCGATGTCGCTCCGACCGACCTGGTAGTTCCCCGGGCTCGTTTGTTTTATATACTAGGGCTACGCGCGGGGCGTGATGATTTCACCCATGCCACCTGATACGCGTGTTTTGAAACCCTCTATCAGGCGGTCACTCCGACCGACCCCATCGTTCCAGGGCGGGGTGTTTTTATTGCAGGGCGACGCGTGATATGTATTTTTTCTTTAGCTACTGAATACGCCCGTTAAGAGATATTCTTTCGCTTCGTTGCTGCGCCTATCCAATAGTTCCCGGGCTGGTGGCAGCTCAGACGCAAGCTACGCCCGAACACCTTGATCCCTGGGCTGGGGCATCTCATGCATTGTGCGCGTTCTACCAGCAGATACACATAAAGACTTTGCCGTATACAGACGATAAATGGGGCGTGCCGGAATAAAAGAAAGAATATATGCTCATGGAAGAAACAACCGCGGAGAAAACCGGTCCCGGCAAGGCGCGCAGGCTAGGGGTCGTCCTCATCGTGGTGGGGTTGATCGCGCTCTACCCTGTCTTCTTCATCAACGGGCGCGGTTGGGGGAGCAGCGACGGCGAGGCCAATGCCAGGTTGTCCTACCGGGGCGGGATCGTCATCGAGCTGCAGGGGAATTCCTGGCCGGTCTCCCTGGAGGCGCGCCCGATCCAGGGTACGGATAACCAGAGCCGCCAGGGCTATAAGTACAAGAACATCCGTGAGGGTGAGGATTTTCATTACGTGATCGCGGGATTACCACAGCAGGCCTACGATCTCGAGTTGAGCTTCGTCGAATATGCCCACACCCTTCCCGGCGGACGGGTTTTCAACGTCTACTGCAACGACATCATCCCTCCCGGCCTCGCGTCGGTGGACCTTTGCGCCAAGGCGGGCAAGGAACGCGCCTACCAGGTGACTATCCCGGGAGCAAGCGCGCCGGGCGGGATCATGGACCTGCGCTTCGAGGCGGTTAAAGGCCTCGCCCTGGTAGGCCACATACGTATAAGTGCTCCCGGCGAGAAAGACCTGGAGATCAACACCGGGGAATCGCGCCACTGGACTTACGTCCCCCTGCGCTTCTCGGGCTCGCCCGTCCAGAATGTCTACGAGGTGGTACTGGGCCGCTTCGGCTCGCGCTTCATGATCAACCCGGTGCCCCAGCTCCTGGCCTGGCGCCAGTCGCCCCTGGGCACATGGACGGACGACCTCTCGGAATTCGTCCTGGCCTTCCGGGACGAGCAGGGGGACATACGCAGCCTGCCCTTCACCGACCGCTATCCCATCTTCTCCTCCATAGACCAGCAGCTGGCCCTGACCGGGATTACCTATACATGCCAGGACCCTTCTTTGCCCTTCCAGGCTACGGTGACCCTCACGGCTCCCTTCTATCCCGAGGATGTAAAAGTCTCCACCGCACCCTTCTTCTACCTGGAGATAAACGTATCCAACCCCGGCGAGAGCGCGGTAAGGGGCGAGATACTCCTGGCGCGCCCTCACAAGGACGACGACGTCGACGAGGAGTCGCCGCGCTCCCTGAAAGGCTCCCGGGGCTTTAAGTACACCACGCGCTATACCTACGGCCAGGAGACGCATGTAAACGAAGAGAACAACTCGGGGAGCTTCGAATTCTGGGAGGCGCTGGCTGTGGACGAGCCATCGCGGGTGAACTGGCACTTCGAAGACATCACCGCGATCGACTGGCTATGGGGCTCGCCCGCGGGATACCCTAAGGCCCGCCCCTTCCCGGTATACTCCTTCATACCCCGCGGTTACTCGGGCTTCGACGCACCCTTTGCCCTGGAGGGGAAAGCCCGAGAAGCCTTCACTGTCGTGCTGGCCTGCCACCGTGCCGACGGTGTTCTCGAGGTGCAGGGAGAGAAGGCGAACCGTTTCATCTACAACAAGCCCGCCGGCCCCAACCTGGGTTCGGTCGATGCGGTGGTGGACTACGCCCTGGGGGCGGAACGACCGGCCATCGAGGAAAAGACCGCTTTCTTCGACGGGGTGCTCTCCGAGGGTTATCTCTCACCCCTGCCGCAAGCGGGGCGGGACCTGGCAGCCTGCGCCCTGCAGAACTTCATCTGCAACGCCTGGTGGGTGTACAACAACTGGGGTCAGGAATGGTTCAGCGTGTGGGAGGGTGAACCCTATATGTACCATTCATCGGTGGATGTCGAATACACTAACGCCTTCTTCTACCTCTCCTTCTGGCCGGACCTCCTGAAGACTCTGCTACAGGAATGGGTGGTGTTCGAAAAGGAGATGGACCAGGGAAAGTGCCTGAGCCACGATATGGGGGTGGAGCATTGGGTCAACGGCATGGCTTACCCCCATGATATGCCCGTGGAGGAGAACGCCGACTATATCCTCCTGCTCTACTCCATGTGGAAAAACACCGGGGATACCGCCTTCATGCAGGGGCAGTTCGCCTATGCCCGGGAATATACGGAGTTTATCTTCAACTGCGACACGGACGGGGACGGCCTGCCGGACATCAACGTGGACAACACCATCGACCAGGGCTCCCGTGCGGTGCAGCACACCCGCAACCAGACCTACCTGGGGGTGAAAACCCTTGCCGCCTACCGGGCGGCCTCGGAGATGGCCCGGGCGCAGGACTCACCGGACAACGGCTTTATCTCAGCGTGCGAAGAGCGGGTGGGACTCATAAACCGCACCCTGGAGCAGAAGCTCTGGCTGGGGGACCACTTCGCCGTCTGCGCCGATCCCGCGGTGCCCCAGTCCGAGCGCGAGGCCTACTCTATCTACGCCTCCAACGGCCTGCTCTACCTGCTCGCGGCGGGCCTGGACCCGGCGCTCACCACGGCCAACCTGGAGAGGTTCCGACAAGACCTCTCCTCTTCCGCCGCATTGACTTCCCGCATGTACGGCTTCGTGCACACCAGCTCGAACAACGAGAACCAGTGGGTCTCCCAGAACCTGTGGCGGGACGCCCTGGGCTACTGGCTGGGAGTGGGCGGTTGGCCGGAAGGCCAGGCGGACCGCCTCACCCGCTACTGGAGCCTGGAGTACTATTTCGCCACGGAGAAGAACGGCGGGTTCTGGGATGTGTGCGCATACAATCCGGGCAGGGAGGAAAGATCAGGCGCGATGCGCGGCCCCTTCCTGCCGGAGTACGCCTATGACCAATCTCTGGGATATTATTCCAGGGGGGTCGCTTTCCTCTCCCTCACCGGCGCCATGGGCCGCCTGCGCCTCGACCGCGCCTCGGGCTACCTCCTCTACGACCCCGCTCACGTCCCCGGACGCGTGCCCGTATTCAGCTGCGCCTACTGGGGGGCTGCCGACCCGGATGCGCGCCTGCCTGTGCTGGTCTTCGACGCCAACGGCGGCCTGCAGGAGACGCTCAACCCCCAGCTTTTACCCGACAACCTGCAGCGCTCTTCTCTCCCCTAAGGGGTCGGGTCTTGTTTTTTACATACCGAAGTATCTCTATCCCTGTACAGCGGTTAGATGGGAATGGTGCATAAATCATACTTTTTGCATACCGTGGTATGCAAAAAACAAGACCTGACCCCGTTAGCGTTTGTCGAGGAAGCGGGTGGCCTTGAGGGCCATGGTGGGGTCGTAGATCTCCGGTGATTGCACGAACTCCACCTTGGGGTCGATGCCCGTGGCCGCGCGGACGCGGGCGACCACTTCTTCCTCCAGTTCCTGGCGCATCCTCCCGGCGACGGATAGGCGGATGATCAGGCGGTCCGGGCTGAACTGGTTCTGCGGGTCCTCCTTCTCCACCACCAATTGGTATTCGACCATGCCTCTGACGCCCGCCAACTGGTTCTTCACCGCCTCGGGGTTGACCAGCTGGCCTCCGACGCGGATTACCTCCTCGGCGCGCACGGCATAGGTGGAGCCCATGCGCACCACAAGACGGCCGCAGGCGCGGCCGCAATGGGGGCAGATACCCGCTTCGCGCGCCGCCAGGTCCCCCACTACGTAGCGCAGCAGCACCGTGCCCCTGCGGTCGATGTGGGTTATGGCGAGAAGGCCGACCTCGCCGTCGGGGAGCGGCTTCAAGCTCTCCGGGTCAAGGATCTCAATATGGAAGATGTTGGGGGCGGGATTATGGTTGCCCCCGAACTCGCAGCATTCCACGAAGGAGCCCTGACATTCGGTGAGGATGTAGCCGTTGTTGACGAAGAGCTCCTTTCCCGCCACAACGTGCAGGTGCTCGCGCATCTCGTCGCGCATGCCTTCGGGCACGGTATCACCCAACGCCATGATGACGCGCAGCGACGAGAGGTCGGTGCCGAGCTGTTCGCCCCGCAGGATGAGCCTGCGCTCGTAACGCCCCGTCCCCGCGAGCACGCTGGCATGGTGCATCTGCGCCAGCTCGAGCACCTCGTCCACGGAACGGTGCAGAAGAAAGCCGGGTGCGTCCTTGCCCACCAGGGCGTTCACCAGCTTCATCCCCACCGTCGAGGCGAAGTGTATGGTGCGGTAGAAACCGATGTGTGGCAGGCTCCCGTAGGGGAAGAGGTTGATCACCGTATCCTCGGGCGTCATCCAGCTTATCTCGGCCATGCGGCGCAGCTGCAGGCTGATGTTGTACATGTCGTAGGCGGTGTTGAAGAAGGGGGCGGGGCTCCCGGTCGTGGTCCCCGAGGTGTAGGTGATCTCGTAGGTCACGTCCAGAGGCTCCGGCGGGTCGACCACCAACAGGAAGGAGAGGGGATTTGTCAGATATGACTCCTTGGAGGTCACGGGAATACGTTCCAGGTCCTTAAGGGTGCGGATATCCTCAACCGCGACCTTTTCGCGCTTGAACACCTCGCGGTAATAAGGGCTGAAGGCCGCCACCAGCTCGAGCTGCCTCCGTAGGTTCTGCTCCTGCAGGGACCTGAGCCCGTCCACATCCATCCATAGCGGGTTGTCGCTGTCCCGGGCATATATCGGCCAGCTTGCAACGAAATCCTTTACCCTCTGGGGGGATATCTCTCCGATCCTCATGTGCCACCCTTCCGTTGGCTCCATTACAACCGCAAGCACCCTCATTATATAGAAACCTCTGCCCGGGTAACTACTGGGTCGCCCGCATCAGATTAATGAAATGAATCGTGTGTATCAAACCGTTTGGATACAGGAACAACGCCCGGGCATAGCCTGTATAGAAACCCCTTACCGAGAACCGGGGGTCGGTCTGAAGCGACCTTCGCGAGCAGTATATACGTCAGAAGGCTGCGCTCTGGATCTGCAGCCTGCGAGTGCGGAGCGAAGACCGTTACCCCCGGGCTCGGGCAACCTAGCGTTTCTTGATATCACACATGAGGATGGTGAAGTCGTCCTCCATCCTGCCGCCACAGAAGCCTTTAAGGGTATCCACCAGGCCACCGATGAAGGCGCCCGGAGCCCTGGAGCCGGCGTTCTTCAAATAGCGCCTCAGGCGGTTCTCGCCGAACATGCGGCGCCGGGAATCCCGGCACTCGATCACCCCGTCGGTGTAGATGAAGATACGGTCCCCGGGCTCCATCTGTACCTCTTCTTCCTCCAGGTCGGGGTCCTCGAAGGCGCCCAGGATGGTGCGCTTGCTGGAGCCCAGGGTGATCAGCTCCGTGCCGCGCCGGATGAGCACGGGGTCGTTGTGCCCGGCGTTGACGTAGCGCAGCTTGAGGGTCTGCAGGTCCAACTCGCCGTAGAAGACGGTGATGAAGCGGTCCTCCAGCCGGTGGGGCACGATGGCCCGGTTGGCCTTGGTGAGCACGCCCAGGGTGTCGGTGCGGTACTTCGCTTCGGCCCGGATGGCGCTCATGGCCAGGGTGGCGAGGAGCGCCGCGGGGATGCCGCTACCGGCCGCATCGCCGATGACCAGCATGAGGCGGTTGTCCTCCTCCCAGAAATCGTACCAGTCTCCCCCCACGATGCGCGCTTGCTCCTGATGTGCGAGCACCCTTACCAGGCCGTTCTCCAGGGGTCCCTCCGGTAGCAGGGCTCCCTGGATGTGGGAAGCGATGTCCAGCTCCTTGTCCACCAGGGCCAGGTGCTGCAGCCTCTTCTGTTCGGTTATATCCCGAAAGGCGCAGGCGACGTTCTGGATCTGGCGCTTCCGGTTGCGGATCACGGAGAAAGAGCCGCTGATCCACACCTTGCTCCCATCCCGTCGCTCGTACTCCATCTCCTTGAGCAGTGGCCTCCCGCCGCGGAAGGCGTCCTCCACCGGGCAGTCCTCGCGCGTGCACACTGCGGCCTCCAGGCCCGGTTCCCCGTAGAGCACCTCGTGCACGTGCCTGCCGACGGCCTCTTCCTCGCGCCAGCCGAAGAGCTCGGCGGCCGCGGGGTTGAAGAGGATGATGTTGCGGTCCCTGTCCACCAGCCAGATGGCATCGGGGCTGGCGGATATGATGGCCTCGCTGCGCTCCCTCTCGACAAAGACGCGCTCGCTGGCCTCCAGCTCCTGCAGCCTCCTCTCGCGCTCGCGGACACGCTCCCGCAGCCTCACCTGTTCGATGGCTATGGTCACCTGGTCCAGCATCACCATGATCATCTCCCGGTCCTCCTCCTCGAAGAGGCGGGTCTTGGTGTCGCTGCCGATGGCCATCACCCCGCTCACTCTGCCGCCGTAGATCAGGGGAGCTATGATGCATGCCCTGACCTTCAGAAAACGGGCGTATTCCTCGTTTATCCTGGGATCGCTGCGCGCGTCCTCGGTGGTTATGACCTCCTGCTGCTTGACGGCCAAGGCCGTAGCCTCGTCGAGGTCTTCCCGGTTCCAGACCCGGTTATGGAGATACCTGGTCATGGAAGAGGTCAGCCCGTACCCCCGCGCGAACTCCAGCCTGTCCGCGTCCGAGTCGTAGAAGAAGAGCAGGCATTTGTCCGCTCCCGTGATCATCACCAGGCTGCGCACGAGTATGCCCATGGCCTGCTTGAAGGACATGGCCCCCGCGATAGCCTCGGCGAGCTCCTTAAGCTCCACCGTCTGCCGCCGCCGTTTCCTCTCCAGCTCGAAGAGCCTGGCGTTTTCGATGGCCACCCCAGCCTGGGGCGCGAAGGCCGCCAGCAGGGCCATGTCCAGCCGGTTGTAGGTGCGGGGCTCCACGTCGTACAGCTCCAACCCCCCGATGGGTTCGTCATCCTTGAGGATGGGGCACGAGAGGACGGAGCGTACCCTCCCTCCCCGCGCGGGGGTCGGCAGGTTCAACCCGCGCAGGCGGGTATCGGACCCGGTTTCAGGGGCGTTCTCCTGCATGGCCTGCGCGAGCAGAGAGCGGGTCAGGTGCACACGGCGCCCCTTCGTCCAGGACTGGCTCAACCCGACCTGGGAGACCAATCGCAGCTCCTCTCCTTCCTCATCCAGGAGATAAACGGCCCCCATGGGGGTCTGCATGATGCCGGCGGCCACCTCGAGGATCTGCAGGAAGACGCGGTCCAGGTCCATGGTGGAGGAGATGGTCAATCCCACCTCCAGCAAGCCGTGCAGCTCTCTCAGCTGACGGTTGATCATCTCGTCCTTCGTCTCCGAGTAGGCGGCCGAGAGCGCGGCGATGAGGTTGGAGTTGATTTCGCTCTGCATGTCCAGCAACCTCTGCAGGTCGGCCGGCTCAAGGTCCATCTCCTTTACCTCGGGGATCACCCGGTTCCAGATGATCGACTCGATGAGGTAGATGGCGCGCACCAGGTCGGCAAAGGGTATGCTCTGCAGTGACCGGTTCCTGCCGATCATGCGCGCGAAAGCGTAGAGGTCCTCGCGGTCGACGCCGCTTCCCGCCATGAATTCCGTGGTCCTGAGGGCAAGTTTTTTAACCAGCTCCCGGATGTCTCTCTTCGCGTCCGGGGAGAGCCCGGCATAGGTGGGGAGGTTGGCCTCGAAGGCATCCTGCATCTCCTCGACCAGGGCGTCGAGATGCGTGGAAATCGTGCCGGACAATTCCTTGAGCATTTCCCTGAACCGCCTTGGAGAGAAGATTTCGCCTATCTAAGAAGTATATCTCAAATCGACTATATCGTCCGTAACGGCCGAAGGGGGGGACTGTAATAGAACCGTCATCGCGAGGAGGCGTCCGCGCCGACGTGGCGATCCCAACACGGCACGTTCATTCCATGCATGTCGGTGCTGATGATAGAGACGGTGCCATGCGGTCATAGAACCGCAGCCTGGGGGCAAGATAAATGTTGGGTGGTAGGGATTGCCACGCTGCGCTCTCTCCGTTCGCTTCGCTCCAGGCTGACCGAGAATAATGTGCGAGGCCTTCAGCCAAGCCGGGGGTCAGCCCTCCACATTCCACATATATCTTCGAGCACTATGGATTGAGCAGGTATATTGTTGGTTTATGTGGAATGTGGAGGGCTGACCCCAAGGCTTGAGCCCACGTAATTACCTATTCTCGGTCAGCCTGGCTCGCAATAACGTTGTACGGACGGCTTCGCCTTCTCGTGATGATCGAAATGCGTCTGCGGGTCAGGCCTGCTTTGCGGCCGCTTCCTCTTGCATGCTCTTGATCTTCATGAGCTGGATGCGGTAGGAGCGCTCCATCTCGTCCAGTTTCATGGTTATGTAGGTCACCGTCTCCTCCAGGGATGGTATGAGCACGTACTCCAGGGCATTGACGCGGCGGCGGGTCTTCTCGATCTCGATGGCCAGCAGGCGGATGTTGTTCTCGAGTTCCGCCAGTGCGACCAGCATGGGCAACAGTTCGCGGTAGTGCTGCAGAGCCGCGTCGAAAGCCATGGGGGTGGTGGAGAGGCCGTAGCAGTCGTAGCCGCCGCTGAACCTTATCTCGAAGTGTGGCACCTTTACCCCCATGATGCGCTCGTCTCCTATCTCCAGATCCAGCGCGGCGGAGGGCACGGCTAGTGCCTCCTCGACCTCCTCGGTCGTAACCTCGGAGCGCGCAATGGAGAAGACGGTGTAGGCCTCCACCAGTTTGCCCTCCATCTCATCGCGCAGGCTCCCGCTCTGCCTGATCAGCCCCATGAACTGCTTCATCAGCTCGTCCAGCTTGTCTTTGAGCAGCTTGTGTCCGCGCCGGGCGATGGCCGTGCGGCGTCGGAGCTTAAGAAGCTCCATGCGGTTGGGGTTTACGTTGACGCGCGCCAACTAGCGGCTCACCCCCGCTTCCATATACTTCCTTATTTGCTCTTCCTTGACTCTCTTCAGCACGGAGCGCGGCAATATCTTCAGCAGCTCCCATCCGATGGAAAGGGTCTCCTCGATGGAGCGGTCCTCGTATTCACCCTGCCTGATGAAACGTTCCTCGAAGGCGTCGGAGAACTTCACGAAGAGCTTGTCCTCCTCCGACAGGGCCGCCTCGCCCAGTATGACGGAAAGCTCCCTGGCCTCCTTTCCACGGGCATAGGCCGAGAAGAGTTGGTTGGAGAGGTCGGAGTGGTCCTCCCTGGTCTTGCCCTCGCCGATGCCCTTCTCCTTGAGGCGGGAAAGGGACGGTAGCACGTCAAGCGGTGGATAGATGCCCCGACGCTGCAGATCGCGAGAGAGGATGATCTGCCCCTCGGTTATGTACCCGGTGAGATCCGGGATGGGGTGGGTCTTGTCGTCGTCGGGCATGGAGAGCACCGGTATCTGGGTGATGGAGCCCTTGGCCCCCTTGATCCTTCCCGCCCGCTCGTAGATGCTTGCGAGGTCGGTGTAAAGGTATCCAGGGTAGCCGCGGCGTCCCGGCACCTCCTTGCGGGCTGCCGAGATCTCGCGCAAGGCCTCGCAGTAATAGGTCATGTCAGTGAGCAGCACCAGCACCTGCATATCCTGTTCGTAGGCAAGATACTCCGCTGCGGTGAGGGCCATGCGCGGGGTAGCGATGCGCTCGATGGCTGGGTCGTCAGCCAGGTTGATGAAGAGCACGGCGCGTTCCAGGGCGGCCTGGGTGCGGAACTCGCGGATGAAGAAGTCCGCCTCCTCGAAGGTGATGCCCATGGTCGCGACGACCACCGCGAAGTCCTCCGTCTCTCCCAGCACGCCGGACTGGCGGGCGATCTGGGCCGCGATGCGGTTGTGGGGAAGGCCCGCCCCCGAGAAGATGGGCAGTTTCTGCCCGCGCACCAGCGGGTTCAGGCCGTCTATGGCCGCGATGCCGGTCTGGATAAAGTCAGTGGGGTAGTCGCGAGCAAAAGGGTTAATGGGGCTGCCGTTGATGTCCAGTTTCTTGTCGGGGATGACGCGCGGGCCCTTGTCCATGGGGCGCCCCAGGCCGTCGAAGACCCTGCCCAGGATGTCTTTGCATACCGGCAGCTCCAGGCTCTTACCGGTGAAGCGCACCCTGGTTCCCGCAATGTTGAGGCCGCTGGTGGTCTCAAAGGACTGCAGCAGCACCACGTCGTCCTCCACCTCCAGGACGTTCCCCAACCCTATGGAGCCGTCGGGGAACTCCACCTCCACCAGCTCGTTGTATTTCGCCCCCTCCACCCCCTGCAGGAGGATGAGGGGACCCACGATCTCCTTAACCGTGAGATATTCCTTTACCATGTTTCAGGCTCCTTCCGCCACGACATCAACCTCCGAGGGGGGTCGAACATCCTCCGGCGCGGCCTCTTCTAACCGCGCGGTCAACTGACTGGCGACCTCCTCCTCCAGCTTGGTAAATCTATCCAGATCGTCCTCGGGTATGAACTTAGCCCGTGCGATGTCCTCCTGTACGGGCAGACCGAGCAGTTCATCCACGCCCCTGCCCTTTGCCAGTTCCTGGTTGGCCACAGCGTGGAACCTCATGATCAGCTTGAGGAGTAGGAACTGCTTGCGCAGCGAGGTGAAGGCGTCCGCGTCATCGAAGGCGTTTTGTTGCAGGAAGTCTTCCCGTAGGGATTTCGCCGTCTCCATCATCAACCTCTCCGCGTCCGAGAGGGCCTCCACGCCGATGAGCCGCACGATCTCCTGCAGCTCCGCCTCGCGCTGCAGGATTGACATGGCCTCTGCGCGCAGCGCCGCGTAGCTGGCGTCGACCTCGTCGCCCCAGTACTCCTCGGTCTGATCCAGGTAGAGGCTATAACTGTTAAGCCAGCTGATAGCGGGGAAGTGCCGCGCGAAGGCCAGGCGGTCCTCCAGGGCCCAGAAGACCTTGACCACGCGCAGGGTTGCCTGGGTCACCGGCTCCGAGAGGTCGCCGCCCGGCGGGGAAACCGAGCCGATGGAGCAGATAGATCCTTCCCGGCGGTCCTTGCCCAGGCATACCACGCGCCCCGACCTCTCGTAGAAGGCTGCCAGGCGCGTCCCCAGGTAGGCGGGGTAGCCCTCTTCCCCGGGCATCTCCTCCAGGCGGCCGGAGATCTCGCGCAGGGCTTCGGCCCAGCGGGAAGTCGAGTCCGCTTGCAGGGTGACGTCGTAACCCATATCCCGGTAATATTCGGCCAGGGTAATACCCGTATATACCGAAGCCTCGCGGGCGGCCACGGGCATGTTGGAGGTGTTGGCGATGAGCACGGTGCGCAGCATCAGCGGCTCCCCCGAGTAGGGGTCGGTCAGACCGGGAAACTCCTGCAGCACGTCGGTCATCTCGTTCCCCCGCTCCCCGCAGCCCACGAAGACCACGATCTGCGAGTTGGCCCATTTCGCTATGGCGTGCTGGAGCACCGTCTTGCCCGATCCGAAGGGCCCGGGCACGCACGCCGTGCCTCCCTTGGCGATGGGAAAGAAGGTATCGACGATGCGCTGTCCCGTGACCAGGGGCTCTACGGGAGGCCTCTTCTCCGTGTAAAGCCTCGGCTTGCGCACCGGCCATCTCTGCATCATTCTCACCTGGACCTCGCCGCCGGCGGTCTCCACCACCGCCACCGAGTCCTCGATGGTAAACTCCCCCTCCAGTATATGGGAGACCTTGCCCTCGACACCCGACGGCACCATGATACAATGGGTAATGATCTTGGTCTCCGGCACCGTGCCCAGGATATCCCCCGCTTCCACCACGTCCCCCACTTTGGCCAGCGCCCGGAAAGGCCACTTGCGGTCGCGCGCCAGCCCCGGTTCCTCCACGCCGCGGGTTATATAGTTGCCATATTTATCCATAATAACGTCCAGGGGGCGCTGCACGCCGTCGTATATGGAGGTGAGAAGCCCAGGGCCCAGTTCCACGCTGAGCGGTTCCCCGGTGGTGATCACCTTGTCCCCGGGGCCGATGCCGGACGTCTCCTCGTAGACCTGGATGGAAGCGCGGTCCCCGCGCAGCTCGATGATTTCACCCATCAGCCGGTCGTCGCCGACCTTGACCAGGTCGTACATCTTTGGATCGGGAAGTCCACCGGCGACGACGAGCGGGCCCGCCACCTTTACCACATGCCCCTCTTTCATGCCTTGCTCCTCATCTCTGTTCTTTTCGCTTGCTACTCAAGGGAAAGCGCGCACCACGGGCGGGTCTCTCCCCTACCCCTCGATCACGGAGCCCAACGCCTTCTCCACCCTTTTCTTGATGCCGGCTCTGCCCATGCCGGTGGAGCCACTGACGGCCGGCACTGGGAGTACCACCGGCAGATCCTCGATGGCCGGGAAATCCGGTATCCTCGCCAGCAGGACCTCGTAGACGGGCTCGGTGATCATGACCACCGCGTATTTCTCCAGGGGCAGCGCATCCCAGACCGCCGGCCCATCCTGCGGCGAGGCGACGGCGTATGTGTCCACCCCGACGGCCTTGAATCCCGCCACGGAGGTGAAACCGCCTATAATCGCCACTTTCAGTTTTTCCACCCGCTTTTCCTTCCTGCAACGGCATCATTCGATATACAGTTTTCTCAACGTCCTCTCGATGGCGGCGGGGGGGATGTTATGTAACTTGGCGATGAGGATCATGCGCACCAGGAGCACCTCGTTCTCGCGTGCCCGCAGGTAAGCGAAAACCGGCTCCACGCCCACCGACACTCTCCTTGTACCCCGCACCACGTCCATGAGCTGATCGTCGCTCTTGCGGTCGAAATCGGTCATCCTCGCCAATTCATCAGGGCTCTCCGCGATCTCCAACAATTTGGAGTAATAGATGTTCGCCTCCAGTTTCTTCGCCATTATCTCGGGGGGTTCCCCATAGAGGTCCAGAAGGTTTGTGGCTGGGACGAATCCTCCCTTTACTATCGACGCCTCCAGAAATTCCCTCTCCTTCGACAATAGCCGCGCCCTGATCACGAGCTTGAGATTGGCGAGATCTATGGAAGTGCGGGCGAAATCGATGATATAAGGACTGTCTTCGCGCCTGGCCAGGAAAAGGCGGTAGTCAAGGTAATGCTTTTCCACCAGTGTGTCCAACTCCTGCGGCGTCGCCTCCTTCTCCACCAATCCCTCCACCGTTTCCTTGTAAGGAGAAGGCAACGCGCCGGGGGAATCCAGCCCTTTTATCAATATGTCGATCCCTTGCAGCCCCATCCCCTCGAGCAGTCCTTGCGGCTCTCCCCCCTCCATTCTGGCCTTGAGCAAGGCTTTAAGATTATGAAAATCGTAGCGGCAGAGAAAGAAATCCATGATGAAAGAATCCTTGGGGAGGGATTCCGCCACGGAGGTATAAACGTCCCGCAGAAAAGCGGTGAGCCCCTTATCCACATCCTTGGTGGTCCGGGCCCCCTCCAGGTAGTCCCCCATGGCCATCTCGGCCAGGATATACAGGGCGCCGTCGAAATCGGCATCGATGAGCCTCTCCATGCGCTGCGCGTTGAGCATCTGCATCTCGAGGACCCTTATTCTCCCCACTGCATAGCCATAGCGCGTGGTGTCGTGGAAGGGCCTTATACGCCGCAGGTCCACCTTGAGGAAATCGGGCAGTCCTTTCGTCCTCCCCTCCTTGAAGTGGGAGGACGCCCCTTTCTTGATGGGGTTGAGGTCGGCTTTACCCGCCTTGTTCATGAGTGGCACCTCGCACGTCCGTATCGCCGAAGAGCATCTTCAGTACATCCTCCTCGTATTTGTCCCTAACCTGGCGCATAAGCGTCTCCAGCGACAGGTTGTTCACGAACTTTTCGGTCTCGAGTATCACTCCCCGGGTGAACCCCGCTTCCTCCGCGGCCAAGGTCATCTTGCCCTTGCGCCCCCCATCCTTGAGGACCTTGTTGATCTCCTTGAGCAGGCCCTCCTCCAGTATGCGGCGATCGTGCGGCGCCGCCAGGATCTTCTCTTCACCGCTGGATACATTTTCCAGGATGACGCGCTTGAGCCAGGCGCGGTAGCGCTCCTCCGGAAGGTCCTCGAATTCCCTCAGGGCTTCCGTAAAGGCTTCCTCGAAGTGTTGGTCCTGGGAAGAGAGGAAGGAGGCGCGACTTTCGGCGAGGGCTTCGCTCATGATCTTGGTTCGTTCCCTCTCGGCCCGCTCGTGGAAAGTCTTGCGTATGGCCTCGGCGGCTGCGTGGGCTTCGTCCCTTCCCTGGCGCCTTATGCGCTCTGCCTCCGCCTTGGCATCATCGACGATGCCACGCCCTTCCACGCGGGCGTCGTCCTCAATCTTCTCGAGCAGCTTCTCCAGGGACATTTCAAGCTCCTCTATCCGCTTTGATCGTCACTGGTCCGGCTAACCCGCGAGTTTATCTATTTGCGGCGCGATAACCGTGAAGAAGACGAGAATGGTCACGATGAGGGAGAGCACGGCGTAGGTCTCTACCAGTGCTGGCAGGACCAGGGCGCGTCCCATCTCCTCCCGGCGCTTGGCCACCATGCCTGCTGCTCCCGCCGAGGTCAATCCCTGATAGGCTCCAGAAGTAAAACAAACAAAGGCCACTGGCAGGCAGGCCAAAAAGATCTGAAAGCCGATGAATCCCGGCAGCGCCGCCCAACCCGCGCTTGGTTCCATGACGAAAATGACCAGGACCCCCGTGATAAAGCCGTAGATACCCTGCGTGCCCGGGATGACCACCAGGGGCAGCAGGGGCCCGAAACGGTCCGGCAGCTCGGTGAGGATGCCGCCGGCCACGTTGGCGATGTAGGTGATGCCCATGGAGGAGCCTGTGCCACCCCCGATCACCGCCACCGCCGCACCAAGCAGCGCCCAGTGCAGGCCCGTCAGCCCGCCGAAAGTTGCTACATCCATACCTACCTCCTCTATTCCTTATCTATCATCGTCTTGCGCGTTTCCAGAGTGAGGGGGGCGAAGAGCTCTCCCCCGTCCTCGTAGAACTTGCCGAAGAACTCGACGTACTGCAGTCTCAACGGGTGCACGAAAGCACCCAGGAAATTGACGAGCAGGTTGAAAAGGTGGCCACCCAGAAGCAGCAGTAGCATCAACAGGATGCCCAGGACGGGCACCCCGAGGACCATCCCCGCCATGAGGTTGACTACGAATCCTATGGCTACCGTCGCCAGCCCCAGGGCATATAGCCTCAGGTACGATGCCACATCGCCGATAGTCCCCCCGAAGAGCCCATACATGTTGAAGAGTCCCCCGAAGAACTTGCCTGCGATGGACTTGCTGGAGATATTGGAGAGGAAGACGATCGAAACCGCTCCGGCCAGCATGATGTACAACCCCGCCGTCTTGATAACCCCAACGCCGGCTACCAGGCCCACCCCGAACACGGCGATCCCGAACCACAGCAGCAGGGTGGTCCCCTGTTCGCAGAAACCCAGCCACCATGAGTTGTTGCGCATGTTGTCGTACATCTCGATGGCCACGCCTACCGAGATATGGATAAGCCCCAGGGCCACGCAGACGAGCATCAGCGGCTTGGGGTCCTTGATTATATCGATAGTCCCCGGGAATTTGAGGAACCCCGGGAGCACTTCGCCGTCGATCCCGAAATAACCCCGCGTGAACACTCCCACCACGATGGTGGCAAGGCCGCAGTAGAAAAAGAGGTGCAAGAAACTCTTCGTCGCCTTGGAAACATCCAGCTTCTTCATGGCCAGCCAGAAGGCCAGGGCAAGGATGATGCCGTAGCCCAGGTCTCCGATGCACATGGCGAAAAAGAGGATGAAGAAAGGGGCTACGAAGGGCGTGGGGTCGGTCTCATCGTGGCCGGGGATGCCGAAGAGGTTGATGAGATTCTCCGCGGGGCGGATGTGGCGGCGGTTGACCATGAGGGTTGGCGGTATATCATCTTCCCGCGGCGCCTCGAAAGCCATGTCCACTGCCGGCCCCAAGCGGTCGATCTCCTCGCGCACCTCCTCAGCGCGGCTCTCCTCCACCCAACCCTCCAGTGCCACCGCGCTCCGGGTGTGCAGGAATCTTCCCTTAACCTCCTCCTTTGCGAGACGGTTGTAAAGAAAGTCGTTGAGGGTCATGACCTGGGGTTTGATGGGGAGCCGTTCCTTTACCTTTCGCTCGATCCCCTCCTTCAGCTCGGCTTCCGCGGCGAGCCTCTCCTTCGAGAACGTTATCTCCTCCGCGACGGTTCCCTCTTTACCGGTGAACTGTGCCTGCTCCAGGCCGTGTTCGGAGGCCAGGGCGTCGAATTCCGCCAGGCTCTCGACGTGGACCACGGCCGCAAGGAACACCCCGTCCTTTTCGTGGTGGACCTCCTCCCAGGCTGCATGCGAACATCGCTCCTCGAGCTCTGCCACCCAGGCGGCGAGGTCTCCGGGATCCACGATAACCAGCCGGTAATCGATGCTCGCGGGAGCCCTCATGTCCCCCAGGGGGCTATCAAGCCCCCTCCAGGGCTTCATGGCCTTTATCTCGTCCTCGAGTTCGGATATGGCACTCTCCGCGTGCCTGAATCCTACATCCAGGTCCTCAAGCTCGTTATAGACATCTTCCAGGTCTATCTCTCTCTCGATTTCCATGAATTCTTCATAGGTGACGTGGACCTTCGGGGTAAGGAAACCCGAGATCATACCTTGCTTGGTTTTCTCGAACCTCTGGAACATCTCGATGATGAAGTCGGTCTTGGCCATGGTCAGGCGTAGAGCCCTGGTCTCCGGCTCGAACGGATCGTGTAAGGATTTCAGCTCATCGTCCTCACCGGCAACCGAGGCGATATCGATGATATGTACGGCCCCCAGGTGATGGAGTCGGTCCACCAGCTCCTCCCTCATGTCCCGGGGAGCCAGCACAGAGACCTTGGTCATTCTCGCTATAGGCATCCTCTACTCCCGCGCCTGTGGCCTTTGCCCGACTACTCGCTCGTTTCCAGCCTGTCCACTAGGTAGGCGACGGCGCCTTTCCGCCTCTCCACCACCACCGCCAGCAGCTTCATCCTATCGTACATGTATTCCACGCGGAGTTCCTCGCCCTCTATTTTGGCGTTTTCTATGATCTCCCGCATCTCTTTCTCGCCTTTCTCCCGTGCCTGCGCCTCCTCGTCCAGTTTGAGTTTCTCGACTTCAGCCTGCGCCGCGGAGATGGTTTCCTCCGCCATGCGGCGGTAGTATTCCAGGACCTGCTCGGCCTTGCCCTCGGCCTCTTTGACCAGGTTCAGTTTTTCGAGCATCGAACCCATGACGACGCATCCTTCCCCGCGATGAAGCCGCTGATCACATCCGCGGCACCACGGACGTTCGAACATCCTGAGCGCTTCATGCTGCTTACTCCCACGAACGATTTCAGGACTAAAAACTACTTATTTCGGAACTTGAAAAATATTTTTAGGTCCTACCAATCTTATATTTTATCGAATCCGTTTTCAAGTGCCCGAACCAGTCAAAAATATTACGTCCAGTTCCTTTCGAGTCCGTACCTCTCTCGCGTGTATGCCGGTATTGCGGCGCGGCGAATGATGCCTCGTCTTTCCATGCCGCTGCCATCGCATCCACGATATTATTCCCCGGCAAGCCGGTATTTCTTCGCTATGGCGCAGGTGGTGGTGCGATCGTCCCGGAACCCCAGCCCGCCGTTGCACGTTTCTCACTGGCTTTCCGTTTCGGACATCTGGGATAGGTGCAGTGTTTGCTTATTATATCAAAGCTGCGTGACAGATCGAGGCTGGCGGAGCAAGTCATCACGTAAGGATGCATCTCTAGCCCCCTTCCCTCTCTATGGCAGTAATGGCACGGACAGTTCCGCCCTGTTTAAGAGAATAGCGTATATATTCCTTTTCTTGTTTGTGGGTTTGGATTATTGTAATACGGTCAAGTAAGGTCACAGGATAAAGAGGTTGCCGTAGTGGATAAAGAGATCTACACCACTCCCGAGACGGAGGTATTCGATCTCCTGGTGTCCGCTCCGGATGGGCTCTCCTCCGAGGGGGCCGCGCGTCACCTGGAGGAAGAGGGCAGGAACGTCATCGAGAAGAGGCGCGGCACCCCCCTCTGGCGCAAGTTCCTCTCAAACTTCATCCACTTCTTCGCCATCCTACTCTGGATAGCTGCTTTCCTCTCCTTCGTAGCCGACCTGCCGGAGCTGGGGATAGCTTGTATCGGGGTGATCGTGATAAACGGCATCTTCTCCTTCTGGCAGGAGTACAAGGCCGAGAAGGCCATAGAGAGCCTGCAGAAGATCCTCCCCAAGAAGGCGCGGGTGATGCGGGACGGCGTGGAGATCGAAGTGGACGCGGAGGAGCTGGTCCCCGGCGAGCTGGTGCTCCTGGAGGCCGGCAACAGCGTCAGCGCCGATGCCCGCCTGGTGGAGGCGCGGGAGATGCGGGTCAACAACTCCGCCCTCACCGGGGAGTCGGAGCCCCAGATGAGGATCTCCGAGGCTCTGGGGGAGGGGAAAGCATCCCTGGCGGACCTCCCCAACCTCATCTTCGCCGGCACCAGTGTGGTGGCGGGAAGCGGCAGGGCAGTGGTCTACGCCACAGGCATGAACACCGAACTGGGCCGCATCGCCTACCTCACCCAGGAGGTCAAGACCGAACAGAGCCCGTTGCAAAAGGAGATGACCAAAGTGACCAGGATCCTGGCCGCGGTGGCCGTCACCCTGGGGGTCTTGTTCTTCCTGCTGGGCACCTTCGTGATGAAGATGGGCAGCACCAAGTCTCTCATGTTCGGGATCGGCATCATCGTGGCCTTCGTGCCCGAGGGGCTCCTCCCCACCGTCACCCTGGCCCTGGCCATGGGCACCCAGCGCATGGCGGGCCGCAACGCCCTGATCAAGAAGCTCTCCTCCGTGGAGACCCTCGGCTCCACTACCGTCATCTGCACCGATAAGACGGGCACTCTGACCACCAACGAGATGACCGTGCGCGAGATATGGGTGGCGAACCGCAAGGTCCGGGTGGAGGGCGCCGGTTACGAACCGACGGGTGCGTTCAAGATCGAGGGCAGGGAACTGAACGAGGAGGACACCCAGAGCCTCTTCAAATTACTGCGCATCGCGAGTTTCTGCAACAACTCCCGTCTTATACCGCCCTCCCAGGACGAAGAACAGTGGAAGATCCTCGGCGATCCCACCGAGGCAGCCCTGCTCGTCTCAGCCTGGAAGTTCAGGTACGACTACGATACCGAGCTTAAGCTTCAGCCACGCTATTACGAGATCCCCTTCGATTCGCGGCGCAAACGCATGACCACGGTGCACACCGTGGTGGCCGGCATGGAGGCGCTGGTGAAAGGCGCGCCCATGGAGGTCCTGGCTCTATGCACCAAGATATGGGAGCCCGCGGGCGTCCGCGACATCACGGAGGAAGACCGCAAGACGGTGGCGGCGATGAACGACGAATACGCCCTGCAGGCCCTGCGGGTGATCGGCTTCGCCTACCGCGACGACCTGCCCGTACAGAAGCACTACGAGATGGAGGAGGTCGAGCGGGACCTCGTCTTCGTCGGCCTGGCGGGCATGCTGGACCCCCCGCGGCCGGAGGTGCAGAAGGCCATCGAGGAATGCCGGACCGCCGGCATCAAGGTGATCATGATCACCGGCGACTACGGGGTCACCGCCGAGTCCATCGCCAGGCGCATCGGGCTGGTGCGCGGAAGGGACGTGCGGGTGGTGACCGGCGTGGACATCGAAGGGATGAGCGACGAGGAACTGAGCGCTGCCCTAGCGGAGCCGGAGGTCATCTTCGCCCGCGTATCGCCGGAGCACAAGATGCGGGTGGCACTGGTCCTGAAGAACCAGGACGAGATAGTGGCAATGACCGGGGATGGCGTCAACGACGCCCCCGCCCTGAAGGCGGCGGACATCGGCGTGGCCATGGGCATCGCCGGCACCGACGTGGCCAAGGACGCCGCGGAGATGATCCTGACCGACGACAACTTCGCCTCCATCGTCAACGCCATCGAGGAGGGGCGGGCGGTGTTTAACAACCTCAGGCGCTTCATGACTTATATCCTGGCCAGCAACGTGCCCGAGGCATTCCCCTTCCTGCTCTACGTCATCGCCAAGGTGCCCCTGCCCCTGACGGTGATGCAGATCCTGGCGGTGGACCTGGGCACCGACCTCATCCCCGCCCTGGCCCTGGGCACCGAGAAGCCGGAGCCGGGCATCATGAACAAGCCGCCGCGGCCCCGGGATGAGCGGCTCCTTACCACGGGCTTGCTGGTCCGCGCCTACGGATACCTGGGGGTGATCCAGGGCATATTCTCCCTGGCGGCTTTTTTCTTCGTGTATTGGCTGGATGGCTGGCGTCCCTCACTGGGTGTCTCCGCCATGGTGGACACGGGCAGCATCTACGTCATGGCCACCACCGCATGCTTCATGACCATCGTAGCCACACAGATCGGTAACGGCTTCGCTTGCCGTACCGAGCGGGAGTCCATCTTCAAGGTGGGCTTTACCACCAACCGTTTCTATCTCTGGGGCATACTGACGGAGATAGTGCTTGTGCTTATTTTCTTTTACGTACCACCGCTCTCCAACTTCTTCGGCTTCGAGCCCGTGAGTGGGTGGAGTTGGTTGTTCGCATTAGCATGTGTGCCCGCCTGCCTGGTGGCCGACGAGATAAGGAAGGCGATCATGAGAAGCTATGAGGCGAGGTTGATGCGTAAGAACGTGGGGAATGGGGATATATTAGTAAAAAAGGCGGCTTAAGGCCGGAGGTTCCAGGCCGTAAGGGACGCTGTGATGATTTAGGAGATGATGCGTTATGCACGTGGTGATCATGGGGTGCGGCAGGGTAGGCTCCCGGCTGGCGCGGCGGCTGGAGAGGCAGGGGCACAGCGTCGGTGTGATCGACAAGGACCCGAGGGCCTTCCACCTGCTGGATGTCGATTTCAAGGGTATCAAGGTCGAGGGGATCGGGTTCGATTCCGAGGCGTTGGAAAAGGCGGGCATAAAGCGAGCCGATGTTTTCGTGGCCGTGAGCAGCGGGGACAACTCGAACTTCGTGTCCAGCAAGATAGCCAAGGACTTCTACCGCGTCCCCAAGGTCCTTGCCCGCATCTACGACCCACGCCGCGCGCAGATCTACCGGCGCTCGGGCATTCCTACGGTGGCGCCCGTGGCCTGGGCGACAAGCAAGATATCCGACCTCATATTCCTCAAGCAGTCCTATTCCAGGGATACCTTCGGCAACGGAGAGGTCGAGTTGATAGAGTTCGAGCTGCCCGCCAACCTCGTCGGCAGGATGGTACGGGACTTCGAGATCTCCGGCGAGGTGCATATAGGCGCCATAGAAAGGGAAGGGGGCGCATTCATCCCCGTGGCCGGCACTACTTTGATAGGGGGTGACCTTCTCAGCGTGCTCGTCCTCAGACCGAGCATAAGCAAGTTTAAAAAGATGTTCTTCATGGACTAGGCGGATATGGGGGTTGAAGATGAAAGTATTGATCGTAGGCGGAGGGATGGTCGGCGCCTTTCTCGCGAACGTCCTCTCGGAAAAGAACGAGGTCACCCTGGTTGAAAAAGAGCCCGACAGGATCGCTCACCTCGCGGACAGGCTGCAGTCGGTGAGGATAGTGAACGAGGACGGCTGCGAGCCATGGGTCCTGGAGTTCGCCGGCATAAGCGGGTCCGATATCGTCCTGGCCGTTACCGGGGACGACGAGGACAACCTGGTGGTCTCCTATCTCGCGAAGTTCGAATACGAGGTCCCCAGGGTAATAGCCAGGGTCATCAATCCCAGAAACCGCTGGCTGTTCAACAAGGGTTTCGGGGTCGACGTCGAGGTGAGCGCTTCCGACATCATCGCGACCATCGTCGAGGAGGAGACGACCCTCGGAGAGGTTATCACGGTCATGAAGCTGCAGTCGGGAGACATAGGCCTGGTGGAGATAACCGTGCCCGAGGATAGCCGCGCCGTGAACCGCGCGTTGTCCGACCTTGAGCTGCCGCCCGAGACCCTGATAGTCACCGTGGTGAGGGAGGACGCTATGAGGATCCCCACCGCGGACATGGTGCTGCAAACGGGGGACAAGGTCCTCGCCATGACCAGCGTTAATAACAAGGCCGCGCTGGAGAGCCTGCTCGGCCACAGCAGCTGATGGGGTCGTGTCTTCA
>Ga0315274_10003772_pt1 | contig 22478 bp, 10 predicted proteins | sample YL17G02_20_MG_FD_203700 | JGI IMG/M metagenome (GOLD analysis project Ga0315274, IMG submission 203700) | Sediment microbial communities from Yellowstone Lake, YNP, Wyoming, USA - YL17G02_20 | ecosystem: Environmental > Aquatic > Freshwater > Lake > Sediment | place: USA: Wyoming | collected...
TTTCGATTTCTGATTTTCGATTTACAATTTGAGGTGGCAATCGCTAATCGCCAATCGTCAATTGCAAATCTTCTGACCACCTTTCTTTTGTTTGTGTCCCCCTGATACTGTATTACACGATTATTATGTGCACTGCGACCTTTCGTGAACTCTATCGTAATTGCGGCAGGCAATTTTGGAAAAGCCAGAAATTTTCCTTGTGTCCTTTTATTATTGAATAAATTTATGTTGTCTTGCTGATATCCGGAATGAGGGGCAAGTGGTTGCCCCATAAACAGTTAAAGTTCCGGAGGTAAGACAATGAAAGCTCTTTCAAAATTTTGTTGCCAGAATAAAAAATGCCCAGATTATGGTAAACGCGGGGCAAATAATCTGACAGTATGCGGCTGGTACGGCAAAAACAACCATATCCGGCTGCTATACTGTCGAACATGCAAGAAGCGATTTTCCGAATGAAAAGGTACGCCATTGTTTGGCCTGCGGTTGCCGTGGGATATTGTCAGGCTGGATGGTTCTTGAAGTGTGGGAGTATCTGTGAAGCGGCGCCGGTGGCGCAGAAGGTTTTCTCCAGAACGGCCCGTGTGTTTTGGCCCATCCTGTGGCGCGGCTTCATAAACACAAGAGGCTGTTGCGGGTAGATACACATTTATTCGGCTTTTGGGCCCGATATATTGTGAAATTACAGGTTTTATTTGGTGTCCAAAACCGTGTCTTTAGTTTAATTAAACCTTTGCCGGTCTGTTTCCTCGTCAAAATTTTCAAAGAGTTTACGTTTTTGCAATTGTGACGATTGTTACGGATGGTACTGAGTTCGGATTGTTGAGACTGTGGCAAGCTCAAGTATGGATGATACCGGCCGAAAAGTGAATATAGCTGAGCTAAGGACACGCATTCAGGATGGGTAATATTGACAGCAGGGATGGTTTCGACTTGATAAGGTGGCCGGGTTTTGGTATAATTTCGCTGCCATATCGGCAGTGTTTATGGCAGGTTGGTGTGCCGACTTCCTCTATTCTGTGGAAATGGCGGCTATGGGAAGAACTCCGGCGAAGAAACGGTTTTCCGATTTTAGAGGAAACGAGATTCAGGTGAGAAAAGTCGGTTTCGCATATCGAAAATATAAGGCGGGGCGGTTTGGGGGCCTTTTTGTTTTGTTTTCCATTGTAGCGCTGTGGACGATTGCCACAAATGCTTCTGAGAAAACTTCTGCTCCGCAATTACCTTCACAATCCCACATTGAATATCCGTTTATTGTTACGCAGATTCCAGTAGGAGCTGTCCAGGCGAGGGTCGAGTCCGCCAGAAAATGGCGGAGCGATGACGCTCGCCTGGTTTGTGTGTCCGGCTCAGGCGAAGATATATCGGTCAAAGTGATTAGCGAAGGATTCCATAGCGTTTGTGACCCGGAGATTTCTTTTGATGGTTCACATTTGCTTTTTGCCGGAAAGCGAGCGCCTGCCGACCGCTGGAACATCTTTGAAACGGCAATCGACGGTTCTGATGTCAGGCAGATTACAAGTAATCTGGGCGACTGCCGAAGCCCCTCGTATCAGGCAACGCTTTATACGCTCGACTCGCCGAAGCCCTGGTATCAGCTTACTTTTGTAAGGTTGCAGGATGGTGTTCTGAACGAATGTGGAGATGGTTTGGCCACGAGCCTGTATTCGTGTAAGCTTGACGGCTCCGCTGTCCGCCGGCTGACCTTTAACCTCTCCAGCGATATGGACCCATTTATTATGTATGACGGGCGCGTGCTTTTCGCAGGCTGGCAGCGCTCGACACTGAGTCGCGGACCTTTGGGGCGAGTTGCCCTGTTCGGCGTTAATATCGATGGAACAGATTACGCGTTATTTTCTGCCGATGGAGGCAAACGGGCGAAACGCATGCCCTGCGCCACAACAAAGGGCCTTGTAGTGTTTGTCGAAGGCAACCTGCGGGAACTTTCAGAATGGGATGGTGCCGGCAGTCTCGGATGCGTGTCTTTGCGCAGACCGCTTCATTCGTATCGGCAGATAACCGAAGAATCTGACGGCCTGTTTCACTCACCCTCGCCGCTGCCTGACGGTAGAATCCTTGTCTCTCGAAGACCGGCGGACGGCACAGGTAATCATGGCATCTATCAGTTAGACCCTTCCACAGGACAGTTTGAGATGATTTTTGACAGCCCCGACTATCACGACATACAGGCCAGGGCGGTGTATCGGCGTCCGGAGCCGGATGGCCGTTCGAGCGTAGTTGCTGAAGAAGACCCTAACGGCAGACTTTACTGCCTTAATGTATATGTCTCTGACCTCGAGCAGCCGGAGTGGATGCCCCGCGGAACGATAAAAAAAGTTCGTGTTCTGGAGGGAATTCCAGTCACAAGTGAAAACAACGCTGGTTCAGGGGAATCTGGCGGAATGGGAAACGCTGGTGTCCCTCCGCTCGCACAGCGTCGGATATTGGGCGAAGCTCCGGTGGAGGAAGATGGTTCGTTTAATATAGAGGTCCCGGCGAACACTTCCATTGAGTTGCAGACGCTCGACAGCAATGGTATTGCGCTGCGGACCTGCAGTTGGATTTGGGTCAAGAACCACGAGCCGAGGGGCTGCATAGGCTGCCACGAGGATGGCGAGCTGACCCCTGAAAATGTTTTCGTCAAGGCCCTCGGGCGCCCATCGAACAAGTTGACTCTGCCTCCCGAGAAAAGAAGGACCGTGGATTTCCGACGTGATGTTATGCCGATAATTTCTAAAAAATGCCTTAGTTGTCACACTGCGCCCGCTTCGATACCACACTTTGCCTCTGAGAGGCCGTTGGCAGTTCGACAAGAGGCTAAAGCATATTTTAAGAGCTGCTATGAAAACCTGCTTGTTGGCGGGAACTCCGCCGCCGAGCAGGAATGCCGGAAGTATATTCACCCCGGCAGGGCAAAAACCAGTCCGCTTATTTGGCACATTTTCGGACGTAACACGTCGAGGCCCTGGGACAACAGTATCTGTTCGCGCGAACCGATATTAAAAATGCCTCCGGATGGAACCGAGGCGCTGACCGAAGATGAGAAACGCACCTTTATCGAGTGGATTGATATGGGGGCGCTGTGGGATGGTATTCCGGGTCCCGATAATCTGCCCGGATATTGAAGTGCATTACAAGGGACAGAAGTGAAGGTGAAGCTGCTTACAGTATTTGTAGCGCTTGGGGTTTGTGCCGCCGGTGCGGTCTCGGAAGAACTGCCGGTCTTCACCGATGTCACCGAGCAGGCGGGAATCCATTTCAAGCAAAGCTTCGGCGACTTCGAGCTGAGCAATATCGTTGAGGGAACAGGCAGCGGCGCAATGTTTTTTGACTACAACGGCGACGGCCGGCTCGATATCTATTTCCCCAACGGACGCTGGCTCAAAGATGTCAGCGACAACCGAGGTCGAGAGTTAAAAGGGAAGCTCCGCAATTGTCTATATCGCAACAATGGTGACGGGACATTTACCGATGTCACGGAGGAAGCGGGCGTGGGCGGCGGCGACAGCTACGGCGTCGGGTGCTCGGCAGCGGATTTCGATTACGACGGCGACCTTGACCTGCTTGTGCTCAATTACGGGCCGGATATTTTCTATCGTAATAATGGCAACGGAACCTTTACGGACATCTCCAGGGACTCCGGCCTTGCCAACCCCTACTGGGGTGTTTCGGCCCCCTGGTTCGATTATGACGGCGATGGCGACCTCGATGTCTATGTCGCCAATTATCTTGAATACGACAGCGGCAAGTTCCGGTCATTTTATGCCGCTTCCGGTTATCCGGGTCCGCTGAGCTATAACGGTCGGCCGGACGCACTTTATCGCAATAATGGTGACGGCACATTCACCGATGTCACCAAAGAGGCAGGGTTATTTCAGCTCAACGGGCGAGCGATGAGCGCAACAATCGCCGACCTCAACAACGATGGATGCCTCGACATATATGTGGCAAATGATGCTATGGAGAATTACTACTTCAGAAACAAAGGTGACGGCACATTTGCCAACGATGGTCTCGTAATGGGACTGGCTTTTGGCGAGGGCGGCCAGGGAGTTTCCTCGATGGGACCTGTTATAGGCGACGTTGACCGCGACGGCTGGCTCGATGTGTACATTCCCGATATGGGATACGGGTGTCTGCTGATGAATCGAAAGGACTACTTTGAGGACCGCACGTCGCCATCGAACCTGGCGGCGATATGCGGACAATACACCGGCTGGGGCGGCCTTTTGTTTGATTACGATTGTGACGGTTACCTCGATGTCTTTGTCGCCAACGGTGATGCCCACCACGAATATGCCGAAGGAGCTGTGCTTGCGCGAAACGACGGCAAGGGCAACTTTGTAGATGTGGCGGGCAAATCGGGCGAATACTTCAGGCAAAAATACGTCGGGCGAGGCGCGACCTGCGGCGATTATGACAACGACGGCGACCTTGACCTTCTGGTTGTCAATCTCAACGATAGAGCACGGCTGCTGCGAAATGACGGCGGCAACAAAAATAACTGGCTTACTATCAATGCGAAGCTGCCCAACGGTAAAACAGATGCCATCGGCGCGCGAGTTATCGTTACGGTTGGCTCGCTGACTCAGATACAGGACCTTATTCCTGTGAGGGGCTATCTCAGTCAGGCTGACCCGCGATGCCATTTCGGCCTGGGCGGAGCTGCGAAAGCAGATGTCGTGGAAATACGCTGGCCGGATAAACGCTTCACCAGACTCACGAATGTAAAGGCCAACCAGATTCTTACTGTTATCCAGGAGCCCAAGCAAAAGGGGTGACGAGCAGATGCGTAACTTCCTTGTCATTGCTGCAACTATCGTTCTGAGCACCTCTGTCTGGGCGGCAGAAGCCGTGCAGAAGCACCCTGTGTATGTTGGGGCGAGGGTCTGTGCTAAATGTCACGATGGGAAAGGGATGGGCCACCAATACAGTAAATGGCTGGCATCCAAACACGCCCAGGCATACGCGGTCCTTGCTCAGCCGGAATCAAAAAAAATCGCCCAGTTGAGCGGTATTCCACAGGAACCGCAGGAATCGCCTATGTGCCTGGGATGCCACGCGACCGGCGCTCACGCCGAGGCCTGGGAAAAGGACAGCACGTTTTTCATTCAGGACGGTGTTCAATGCGAAAAGTGTCACGGCCCCGGCAGTGAATATATGGATATATCTATTATGACCAATCGCCAGGCCGCCACTAACGCGGGGCTTATCCTTCCGACTGTTCAGGATTGCGTCAACTGTCACCTGGAGAAGGGTTCTCACGTGGCGATGCTTAAACTGCCGAAGCTTGATATGGAAAAGGCGCTGAAGGACATTGCACACCCGACGCCTGAAAATTACGAAGTCAGACCGTCGCCACAGTTCCCGCCGGCGGGCGAACCTGCCCAGGGCAGACCGAGGTATGTAGGGGTCCTCACCTGCGCCGGCTGCCACAACAGCCCGGCAATGGGCTACCGGTTTAGCAAATGGCGGACCAGCGCCCACGCCCGTGCATACGCGGTCCTGGCAACCGATAAGGCATACGAAATCGCCAAAAAGGATGGTTTGAAGGAAGAGCCGCAGACCAGCCCGCAGTGCCTCAAATGTCATACTACTATTTATTATGGGCCCACAAGCGGGACAGCCGAATCCGCCACGACGTCTTTGGTTGATGAGGGCGTCGGATGCGAGGCTTGCCACGGAGCAGGCAGCGGCTATATTGCTGAAGCGATTATGAGGGACCGACCTGCGGCAAAAGCCGCCGGGCTAAAAGATGTCGGTCGTGAGACCTGCCTGACCTGTCACCAGCAGGCACACGGCAAGCCATTCGACTATGAAAAGACGGTTTCCGGAATCGCCCAGCCAACTGAGACGCCAGAGGTTGCCGAAACACCTGTTTACAAGACACCTCTGAATATGGCGCTGTGCCCGGATGCAAAGGAACTTTATATCGCGTGCGAGGCTTCGAACACGGTAATCGTGGTGAACGTGCAGGCCCAGCAAAAGGCGGCGGAGATACCTGTCGGCCGTCAGCCGAACGACGTTACCTTCAGCCCCGACGGCACACGTGCTTATGTAAGTAATCGTCTGGATGACAGTGTGTCGGTCATAGATGTGTCCTCCCGAAAAGTCGTTGCCACTATTGCCGTTGGCGATGAACCGCACGGCGTCCTGACCGATGCCGCGGGGAAATACTTGTATGTGGCCAACACCTCCGCCGACAGCATCTCAGTCATAGACACCGCTGCGCTCAAGGAAGTCAAGCGTCTTAGCGCAAGCCGAGGCCCCTGGTCTCTGTCGCTGTCTCCCGACAAATCTCTGATTTACGTAACACACACTCTGTCGAGTTTTGTCAAGTTCCGCGAGCCTCCGGTCTCTGAAGTTGCGGTAATCGACACGGAACGGGCTGTGGTTGAGGATCGATTTTCGGTGCCAGCGGCCAATCTGCTCCAGGGTGTTGCCTGGCATCCAAGCGGCGATTTTGCTTTGGTAACTCTGATGCGCACCAAGAGCAACATTCCAATGACGCGATTGCTTCAGGGCTGGACCATCACGAATGGTTTGGGAGTCATTTGGAGAAACGGCCGAGTTGACCAGGTGTTACTGGATGAACCCGGCTTGTGTTTTCCTGACCCTGCCGATGTGGCAATAACGCCCGATGGCAGGTTTGCCCTCGTGACAAGCTCCAGCTCGGACAGAGTCGCAGTCGTGGACATACCAAAGCTTATCTCAATGCTTCAGGCGGCCTCCGCCTACGAGCGTGAGCATGTGTTCCCGAATCATCTCGGCATGGCTGCCGAATTTGTCCTCACCCACATATCCACCAAAAACAGCCCGCGAGGAATTGTGATTACTCCGGATGGTAAGAACGCCTTTGTGGCAAATGCGCTGGATGATTCGCTTACGGTGGTCAACCTCGAGGGGCTTGAAGTCGGCGTGCCGATAAGCCTGGGCGGTCCTGAAACCATCACTACCGCTCGCTGCGGCGAGCGGCTCTTCAACAGCGCCAAAGTTACCTTCCATCGACAGTTCTCGTGTCATAGCTGTCATCCGGATGGACACATTGACGGCATTACATACGACATCGAGCCGGATGGAATTGGCGTCAGTCCCGTTGATAACAGGACGCTTCGTGGAATTCTCGATACAGCGCCGTTCAAATGGGAGGGGACCAATCCGAGTTTGCAAAGGCAGTGCGGCCCGCGTCTGGCGGTTTTCTTTACGCGAATCCAGCCGTTCACGCCTGAGGAGCTTTCTGAGGTTGATAACTATATTTGTACGATCCCGCGTCCGCCCAACCGTTATCGTCCCCTGGGTGCGAGACTCAGTGCGGCGCAGCGCCGCGGCAAGGACATGTTCGAAAGGACCGCAACCAACGATGGTCGGGTTATCCTGAAGGAGAAAAGGTGCATTAATTGTCACTTTCCGCCGCTTTACACCGACCGGCAGCGTCACGATGTTGGCACGAAAAATTGGCTCGACAGGCAAGGGCGTTTTGATACGCCGCATCTTAATAACATCTATGACTCTGCCCCGTATCTGCATAATGGAATTGCCGATACCCTCGAAGAAATATGGACAAGATTCAATCCCGCTGATAAGCACGGGGTTACGAACGATATGACTAAAGACCAATTAAATGACTTGATTGAGTATTTGAAGACATTGTGACGGTGCAAAAGACACAAACCTGGGAAATTAGATATCAAAATGCAAAAATCAAAATTACACTCCAAAGTGCAAAGCGGATTTGACCCGCTGCAGGGTTTGTCGAAGTTAAGTTTTCTTTTGGCTTTTTTCTTTTTGCTTGCGCCTTGTGCCTGCGGCTTTGCGGGGGAAATCGTAAATCGTAAATCAGTCACGTTGCCTTACGTTTACACCCACTGGAAGCACTTTACAGTGGCAGACGGTCTTCCCAATGACCACATTTTCGCAGTTAAGGCGGATGGCCAGAAGGTGTGGGTTGGCACCGAGGATGGGTTGGCGCTCATTGACAAAAAGACCGGCAAAGTGAAAAGCTGGAAAGAGGAAGATGGTCTTCCTTGGCGTGTGGTCACCGCTCTCGAGGTCAATCCTAAAACAGGAGAACTCTGGATAGGTTTGTTCGGCGGTGGTTTGGCACGTTTCAGCGGCGGGCGATTCGACCACTGGAACCAGTTTAATAGCGGTCTTGTTAATGATGTCGTGTATGGTATTGCGGTGGAAAACGACAATGTGTGGGTCGCCACAACGGCGGGGGCAAGCAGGCTCAACACCGTAACCGGTGAATGGACAATCTTTACGGAAAAAAATGCCCCTATGGAGGAAATCTGGAACTACGGTGTCTCGTATGACGGCAGGGGGAAGATATACCTGGCTGTGTGGGGCAGCGGCTGCCTGGAATTCGATTGTAAGAAGGAATCCTGGAAGGTATATCTCGACCCAGATGGAGAGATGGAGATAGACCTGTATCGCGATGATGGGCTTATCCACGTCATCGTAACCGGCGTAAGTCCGGTCTCGCCGGCCGGCGGCTCAGAAGCAGAAAATGTCTTGTGGATTTCAACATATTTCGGCACCTGCCGCTATGACGGCAGGCACTGGCGGGGCTTTTACGCCGATGAAACGGGCCTGCCGAGCGATTTTGTCAACAATGTCAAGGCACGCAGCGCCGATGAATGCTATTTTGCGATGGATAAGGGCCTCGGTGCGGTTGCGGATTTCCCGACCGACAGTGTGGTGACCTACACCCGCGACCCCAATACGTTGCGGGGCAAGGCGGCTGTTTACCAAGCCGGCAAGCTCCTGCGGACGGTCGATATGGAAAAGGCCGTGCCGCACAATTTCATAATCAGTCTCGATGTCGATGGCAACGACCTCTGGGTGGGGACCGGCAAGGGCCTCGGCTGGGCCATCGGCGAAGGTTACTATCCAGCAGTCAGAGAAAATCCGGGCTGGCTTGCTGCTGGAGAAAAGACGCCACGACAAAACCCAAAACTGAAAACTCAAAACTAATCCGCCAATTCCGGCGGAGCGAAAGTGATGGTGATTATGCGGCATGAAATCATTCTATTTCTTAGTGTGTTTACAGTCGTCGCTTCGTCTTGCCAGAAGCCGAATTCGGTATTGTCCCCGAGTCGGTCGGAGATAAACCGGCCTTTCGGAGCGGACGAGGAGACAACCAGGACCCTTGAGGCAATCAACTCGCTCAATTCCTATCAGACGCCGAATCTGGAGCTGAAGCAGGACGCCGTTTATGCGCATACGGAGAAGGAAGTTGAGCCGTTCCGTCATGTCCAGCCGCACAAGCGGCATTTCCTTCTGCAGATGGAATACACCGGTCCCGGTCGGGCGATTCCCGAGCCGAATAATGTGGAAACTGTGAAAATCGGCTTTATAGGACCTATTATGTCCACAGTTTCGGTAGCCACAGGCGGAAAAAGTCACGAAGAGTCGCTGGGGGTCAAAATGCTGCAGGGCGCCGAACTCGCTATTGAGCAAGCCAATGCCGGGGGAGGGTATCACAAGCGCAACATACCGTTTGAACTGGTTATCAGTAATGATAACGGCCTGTGGGGCTCATCCGGCAACGAGATTATCAAACAGGCATACAAAGACAAGGTCTGGGCCATCTTAGGCACAATTGACGGCGCTAATAGTCACATCGCTATTCGCGTCGCGCTCAAAATCGAACTTCTTATGATGAACTCAGGTGACACCGACCCGACCTTCATTGAGACAAATATTCCGTGGGTCTTCCGCTGTATAGGCGACGACCGACAGCAGAGTTATCTGCTTGTCGATTATCTGTACAGCAAGCTCGGCTTCAAACGCGTGGGCGTGATACGCGCGAGCAATCGCTACGGCCGTTTCGGCGTGCGGGAAATCAACGATGGGAGCCGCCGCCTCGGCCATCCAATTATTCTGGAAATGGCGTACGCCCTGGGAACGACGGATTTTTCGCTGCAACTGGAACGCCTCAGAAAGGAGAACCTGGACGCAATCATACACTGGGGCGATGCTCGCGATGGAGCGACGATTCTTAATCAGATGCGGGCTATGGGTATGAAGCAGCCTTACTTTGCCTGCGACCGATGCATGTCTGAGGAGTTTGTTCAGATTGCCGGCGGGAACGCCGAAGGTGTCGTCTGCGCATATCCGTGGAACCCGAAAAGCAGCAGCCCAAAACTTGCAGAATTCCATGAGGCATTCCAAAAACGCTTCGGTGAGGAGCCGGAAACTTATGCCGCCCACGCTTATGATGGTATGAACATGCTGATTTGGGCTGTCCAGGCCGCCGGCCTGAACCGTGCCAAAATACGCGATGTCCTTGCCTATAGAACCAAACCCTGGATGGGCGTGACAGGGGACATCGTATTCAGCGCCGCCCTTGACGATGTCGGCGAAGTTTATCTGGCCAGACGAGAAAACGGTAAATGGCGTTTCTTCTCACGGGAAGAACTCGAAATACCGCGGGGATATATCCCGGGTCGGGGACCTGCCGGGAAAGGGCAGGAGTAGTTGCAGCATCCGCCGGTACTGGCGGTGCAGAACTGGCTGGAATGCAAATCAAAATGTTCAGCTTGTTGGCGATAATTTGTTTGCTGTCTATTAACGCTGAGGTGCCGACACATTGTGGCAGCCTGCGCTGCGGCGCCGAGAATAGGGAATCGGGCGTTGGGAATCGAAAATCAGTCCGGCCACAGGCGCGCCAGAACTGGCGGACGAGGGCTCAGCAGACGTATTATGCAGGTCCGGGCAGAGAACAAACCCCGCCCACAGACATCAACGAGGTCCTCATAGGATATTTTGGTCCCAATGACGTATCTCATCCGGAGGCAGGGGATATGTGGCGTGCGGCAGTATTGGCCGTTGAAGAAGCCAATCATGCAGGTGGGTGCAACGGACTGCCATTTCATCTCGTTCCCGGCTGGTCAGATAGTCCCTGGACCGCCGGCGCAACCCACGTGGTCCGAATGGCCTACCTCGACAAAGTCTGGGCTATTGTGGGTGGAGTCAATGGGCCGTCAACGCACCTGGCGGAGCAAGTGGTCACCAAGGCCCGCATTACGTTGATTAACCCCGTAAGCACGGACAAGACGGTCAATCTTGCCAATGTGCCGTGGATGTTCTCCTGTGTGCCTGCAGACCATATTCAGGCCCCCGTCCTGGCTGAGGCAATCAACCGATACCTCCTGATGAGCCAACGTCAAACCGGGAAATATGGAATCACAAATCTGAAATCGCAAATCGAAAATCTTAAATCACAGATAGCCCTTGTATCTGCCGTTGACCACGATTCCCACCTTTTTGCGGTTGAGCTTGCCAAGTCTTTTGACCAGTATCAAATAGCTCCGGCTTTCCATTTTGAATTCGACCCCTCCAGGCCGACAGAAAGCTGGATTACCGAAATTGTAGAAAAGATACTGAAGGCCAATCCGCCTGTGGGTGGATTGGTGTTGATTGCCGGTGTGCGGCCGAGCGCACAGATAGTCTCTGCCCTTCGCCAGAGAGGTTTTGACGGTGCTATCTTTGGCGGGCCGTCTATGGGCCGCAGGACTTTCTATGAAGAAGCCGGCGAAGATGCAGAAGGAGTGATATTCCCGCTGTTGTATCCGCCGGGGAATAGTAGCAGAGATGATTTTGAAGGCAAATTCGCTCATCGGTTCGGAGTCCATCCTGATTATACCGCTGCATATACCTATGATGCGGTCAAGCTGGTAATTGCAGCCATCCGCCGGGCCGGGCTTAATCGAGCACAGATACGCGATGCGGTCAGGGGACTGGCGCCATACCAGGGCGTAACAGGAATTATAGACTGGGATGGTCTCGGCAGCCCGCGGCCTGTTCCCGGGGCGGTCAGGATTGGAACAATAAAAAATGGTCGCGTACAACCACTTTCAGGCACGGCATCGGGTGCAGTTACTTACCGGCTGCCTTCGAGCCACCTTCCGTAAGTGTGACGAGTTGGTCAGCCTTCAGGTTCTCAAAAACATCAACGCCGCCGCCAATCCAGCGGACTTCAATACGGTCGATTTTAGTGCGGCTGCCAAGCCCAAAATACAGCCGCGTTCCATAGTGGCTCTGGTACCCTCGTCCGCTGTGGACTTCATCCACAAGTGTTAAGTCACCCGCCGTCACTTTGACGTGTGCACCTACCCCGTCGCGGTTGGTTTTGACACCCTTTAGTTGCACCTGCAGCCAGTGCCCCTTAGGGGGCGAGTCGTTTCTTAAAATGGTAGGCTCCCGCCGAGAGTTCGAGACAACCACATCCACATCTCCATCGTTGTCCAGGTCGTCGAAGCCTGCTCCTCTGCTGGAAAGTTTCACCTTCATACCGTTGCCGCTGCTTTGCGAGACATCGATGAACTTCCCATTGCCTGTGTTCATCAACAGTATGTTTTGCGTGTGGTAACTGGTGGCGCCGTCGTAAAGCTCCACGTTGTCCTGCAGGTGGCCGCAGGCGACAAAGATGTCACGGTCTCCGTCATTATCAAAATCGACAAAGCTTGTCCCCCAGGTTACATACGGGAGCGTTCCCGCCCCGGCGCCCGTTGTCAGCGTAACGTCCTCAAGCATCGCCCCTTCAAGATTTCTGTAAAGTGTCGCAAGTTGGTTCTGGTAAGAGGTCACATAGAAATCCAGCCATCCATCGTTGTCATAGTCACCGGCGTCCACCCCCATACTTCCCTTCTCATCGCCGTTGCCGTCGTAGGCAAAGCCGGTCTCAACTCCTACTTCCTCGAACTTCCCTGTACCATCGTTTTTGAAGAGAAAGTTTCCCATCACATCGTTGGCTACGAATATGTCTGTATCACCGTCGTTGTCGTAGTCGGCACATACGGCGCCCATTCCGTAGCCGGCGTGCCGCCCGATGCCTGATTCCAAACTGACGTCTGTGAAAGTGCCGTCGTTATTGTTCCGATATAAAAGGCTGGGCAGAGGACTGTAGAAACGAGGGTTTGCATAAACAGGAATGCCCATCGTGGTAGTCGTGACGTGCTTTTCGTAGGAGAAGTCCAGATACCGTGACACGTAAAGATCCAGGTCCCCATCCTTATCCGTATCGAGAAAGCAGGCGCCCGCGCCTATCTGGATATCGCCTATAACACCTGCCTGTTTTGTAACGTCGGTAAAGGTCCCATCGCCGTTGTTGCGGTAAAGGACGTTCGGCCCGTAATTGTTCAGGTAGATATCCGGGTCGCCATCGTTATCGTAATCGGCAACAGCTACGCCCAGGCCATATCCTGTATCGCCCACGCCGGCCTGGTCCGTTACGTCTGTGAATTTCCAGCCGCCGTCATTGCGATATAAAGCGTTCTTTGGCGGCGTCCTGGAAATAGTGCCTTTGAGCGGTGCGCCGTTGAGGAAATAAATATCGATGTCCCCGTCTCCGTCGTAATCGAAAAGGGCCACGCCTGCGGTGACCGTTTCCATTATATATCGCCGTCCGGATCTGCCATCGGTGTGTACGAAAGTTATCCCCGTTTCTTTAGTAACATCGGTCAGATTGATTTCTCCGTGCGCACGCACACCCGGCAAAATAACCAGCAACGCTATAATCGCGACTTTATTAGTTTTTATCCGCCAGTCGTTCGGCGGATTTAGTTTTAAGTTTTTATTTTGAAGCTTCTGCACGTTGGCCGCTATCTTTGATTCTGAATTCTGAGTCCTGTATTCTGATTTCCGTATTCTCAATCCCTATTACACTTCAGTTTCTTTTCTGAAATTGATACTACTTGTCGTTACTGTTGATCGGCCTTTATCATAGGATTTTTTAACGTTTCATTTCTGCTTTGTAAAGTTCGATTCGTTGCTGGATTTCTTGTGCGAGCCGTTTGTCTCCGGCTGCACGTGCGAGAGCAAGTGCTTTCTCTCCAAACAAAATAGCTTCATTGAGCTGGCGTAATTTGGCGTAGCCTTTTGCTAAATTGACAAGTGCGTCTATGTTTTTAGGGTTAAGCCGTACCACCTCTAACCAATACTTAATGGCTTCATCGAGCTTCCCCTGGTTAGCCAATGCCACACCGATATTATAATGTGCGTCTGTGTTGTTAGGGTTAAGACGTATCACCTCTAACAAATGCTTAATGCCTTCATCGAGCTTTCCTTGTCCAACCAATGCCATGCCGAGAGTGTAATGTGCTTTGGCGTCGTTTGGTTTAAGCCGCACAACCACTGACAAGTGCCTGATTGCCTCATTGGGCTTTCCCTGACGTAACAGGACTTGGCCGAGGTTGTAGTGTGCGTTGGTATTGTTAGGGTCAAGGCCTATCGCCTTGAAAAGGTGGTCCGTAGCCTCCTTGAGCATTCCTTTTTCGAATAAGACGGAGCCCAGGTTGCTGTGCGCTTCAATGTGTTCCGGTTTAAGCCGCACGACTTCCGACCAGTGCTTTATTGCCTCATCAAATCTTCCCTGGCGAAACATCGCCAAGCCAAGGTTGTTGTGCGCGTCAATATTATTGGGTTCAAGGCGTATTACTTCTGTCCAGCATCTAATAGCTTCATCGGACTTTCCCTGGTGAAGCAATGTTATGCTGAGAGTGCCGAGCACTTCCGTGTTCTTCGGGTTCAGCTTCAACGCCTTTCGGCATTGCCGCTCCGCACCGTCAAAATCTTTGGCTTTGAAAAACTCTCTCGCGGCTCTCAAATAAGAGACATCATCTACGAATTGTTCACGGATTTTTTTAATTGCTGTGGGTTTGGCATTGACAAACTCCGGTATGTTGGCAGCCCGGTCAGGTGCGGTAAGGTGCGACAGCAGGACAGGAGGCGTGCTATTTCCTTGTTCGTCGATGTGAGTTAGGAAAAGCTGCGTGTAGGCCGAGTTGGCTTTCGATGAGAATACCAGCCATTTGCCGTTTGGCGACCAACTGTGCCAGGAGTTCATACGGCTCGTGTTGCATTGTAGCTTTCTGGCCCGGCCTCCTTCGGCAGGTATGATGTATAGTTCGCTATCGCTCTGGAGCAGCATATAATTTTTCGCTTTGCAGAATACAATCCATTTACCGTCCGGTGAATATCTGGCAAAGAAGTTGCTCATACCGTTGTTTGAAGCCCCCTCAAGCGGCGAAGCCAATCCACCTTTTCCATTGTTGAACGGAATCCTGTATAAGTCGAAGAGAAAGGGCTTTCCGTCTTTGACAAATTCCTTGCATTCCTCAGGATCCAGCAGGATTTTGCGATGGCCTCTAATGTTTTTAAGCTTATATGCTTTACTTCTGGCAAAGACGATGTATTTGCCGTCAGGGCTCCAGGTAGGATTGCTCTGGACGAATTCCGGGTCATCTGCACCCGGCAAAGACTGAAAAGTTCCTGTTTGCCTGTCACATATACAGAGAATGCCTTTAATCGGGAAAAATAGTTGCGAGAATTCCAGAGCCGGCATTGGAACGAATACGGATTCGTCCTTTACGGTGCTGACCACGAACCTGCCATCTGGAGAGATTTGGGAAAGCAGGCCAAAGGTCAGATCACTATCTTCTTTTCTGTAATCGCTCCAGGTTATAATATCGCGGGTAGCAAGAACCATTTGCTCTGCGACTTGTGTAATAACATATGAGCCTTTGTCGTTGGCATAATCGATGTCCATTGCGAGGATTTGACCATCGGCGGAGAATGAGTGACAGTTTCCACAGACCGGCAAATTTTTAAGGATAATTGGCGGCCGCTTCGGCGATGAAATCGACCCGAAACGCCACCGAATGCGAGAAGGGTCTTTGACAGCGTTAACAAAGGGCAGATTTACTTCACGGTAAAACAAAGGTGCACCCACCGCGTCCTTTGATGTCTTAATTGAGATTCGCACTCCAGTAAGGATTCTTTGTAGGTTGGAGTGATTGAGGCCTAGTATGGTAACCTGCGCCTGTTTTTCCAGAGAACGCTTTTTTATTTCCTCCCACTGTTTTGGCCGGGGCGTCCACTGCCCACTATGGGTTAGAAAATTCAAACGTCCCTGCTCGTCTTGGAATTTCATCGTGACAAGATACGTATCGCACTTCGGCAACCTTGACGCATTATCGTTCTTCCAGCGAAGTGTAGGGGGCACAATTTCTGGGGGAAAGAGTGTTCCGTCAAGCGGATAGTCAATCGTCAACCCGCTGAGCTCATCCTCACCACGATAAACTGCCAATATGTCTTTTACCTGCTGTGCGCGTCCGTGGAAAGCAATAGGTGTTATAACCACGGCAGTAACAGCCGCAACACTAATGCTCAATATAATAAGATGTGTAACTGTCTTGCGCATAGTGCTTTATGGGCAAAAATTAAAGAGGCAACATATATCAAACATCGTCAATAAAAGAGTGTGTCTTAACTGCGTATTTTGTGGTTCGTTGTTCGTAACTCGTGGTTCGTATTATGTATATGAGTAATGCCCATTGTACCTCATTAATCTTCTAATCATAAAATCCTGCCACCATCCAACCGTCTTTCTTATCTCGTCCCTTATGCACTTGTACCTTTTGTCCCTACTCGTGGTTCGTAATTCTGTATTCTAAATCCCCGCTGCGCGACTCGACTGAGCCCTTCGGCAGTGAGTTCAGGGCCGAACTGCTCGCCGAAGTCTTCATTTTCTTTTCTGAAGGGCCTCGTATATTTGTTTATACAGCGGATTGTTCGGCTCCAGTTCGGTAGCGCGCTTCATAGCTGATAATGCACCGGCTGCATCTCCATTTTTGTCACAGGCCCGGCTCAGCACCGTATAGTTCATTGCGATAGGCTCCAGCTTTACAGCTTTTTCGGCAAACAGCTTTGCCTCCTTGAGTTTTATACCTGCTCTTAGATACAGTTGGGCGAACTCGCGATAACCATCTGAGTTTTCGGGCGCCAGTTCGATGGCCTTAACAAAAGAAGTTTCAGCCTCTTTGACCTGCTTTAGTTGAGTGTAAAAAATCCCGATATTGAGGTGACAAAGCGGATTTTCAGGCTCAATCGCACTTGCCTTTTTGTGCATCTGAAGTGCGTCGGATATTCGACCGCTGCCCTGATACAAGTCTGCAAGCCGCATAAGGCACGCTATGTTGTTCGGGTCAACCGATGCTGCTTTTTTGAGAAGCGTCTCGGTTTCCTGCAGTTTTCCTTGTAATGTGTAAATCCGCGAAGCCGCGACATAGGTCTCGGCCACACCTTTGCGCACCGCCAACAGGTCATTACGTGCGTCATTACGGTCCTTGAGGACCTTCATATCTTCCGCCTTTAGCTTCTTGAAACTGTCCAGATATTGCTTGGCCTTCTCGGGCTGATTAAGTTTGGTGTAAACCGTATAAAGACCATAATGCACGTTGGTATTGTTTGGCTCAATAGAGATAGCCGCCTCGTAGTTCTTTCTGGCCTTATCGTACTCTTTCTGCTGCAGATATTGCTGTCCAAGCAGGAAGAGACTGAAGCTTGACCGCGGCGAAATCCTGATGTCTTTCTCCAATTCTTCGATCGCCTCTGCTGCCCTGCCCAGCGCCATCAGTGCACGGGCGATGCTGTTGTGCACACCCTGCATTTGCGGGTCTATCTCGAGGGCCTTTCGCCAGTGCGTGATGGCTTCCTCGTATTGCCCTTTGGACATCGCAGCCCATCCCATGCTGTTGTACACATCTGCTCGTTGCGGATTCAACTGTAGGCTCCTTTTCCACAGCACTATACCCTCGGCGGTGTTACCGTGTCTGACTTTAACATTGCCCATCAGCACGATGGACTCTTCGTTATCGGGAAATTCTTTCATTAGTTTTTCCGCAAGCTCCAGCTCCTCTTTCTTCAGACCGGCAGCTTCCTGTTCGGGAGTAAGCCCGCGGGGGGCAGAGACATTCCTTGGAGGCGATGGTGCCACAGCCTGCTCTGCCGACGACAAAGAGTTCAGCGATAAGAGCGATAGGACTGCGAGAATCAGCCAAACAACTTTTCTGTCACTACCATTTTGGCGGGTTAGATTCCTGCCTTTGTGTTGAGTGTGCTTATTCATAGGCCTCTTGCCCTCACAATTTTGACAAACGCATTAAATAATCAGCTACGACAGTTTACAATAAGTGAATGATACTGGAAAAGTTCATCATTCGCAAGGCTTTCTTGCCGGGCATTTCTCCCTAATTGACAGCTTGATTTTACCATCAACACTTAATTACCTGGTTCCCGGAGCTGTCTTGTGTTAAATTGTTTCTGGTATTCGCGTCGTTTTTCATCGTCGGGGTATTTTTCATCCGGCCCGTAAGGATAGCCGCTCATCGAATGAAATGGCAGCGGTTCCACGCTATCCGGATATGCTGAGTAAAGGTCCATGTCCTTGCAGAAGCTGTCGGTTTTCAATATGAACGAACGCCGGTATCCCTCTGGCGCCGGGCCGAAAGCATCCGCGGCGAAACGCAGAGTCAGTTCATCTCCTCTGCCCATAATAACATAGCAGTCGTCGGCAGCTCCCAGAATCCCGGCGACCTGGCCATAGCGTGTGTAATTGCCCTTCATAATCTTCCACGGTATGGCTCTATCTATGTTGCCATAATCATAAAGGTTCGGATGACGTCCATCAGGCGAGTATTCGCGGGGGAATCCGAGGAAGTGAAGGTCTGCTGATTTCACGGACACTTGCTGGATATGACACTGCGTTTCATCAAGCACAGGTGCAATGAATATCCTGTCCCAATACAGCTCCATATTGCTGCTGATATGTATCCGCTGGTCGCTCGGCAGAAGCTTTCCTGTAACATCAAGAGTCATCGTATGCTGAATGCCCGCCGGGTAGCCGACCTCATTAAACAGCTCGACCCACGTCCCGTCGCGGGAAACAAAAATGCTGGGCGCCTTCAGCCGCATTTTGGCCTGGCTCGCGGCGAAGTTTGTCGCAGAGTAGGGATACTCGACCCATCCGTAGAGGAACAGCACCAGCCGCGACTGTGGTGACACGGCCTTGAGCCGGCCACCGAAGTCAAGCTCTACGAAGTGCTCTTCGGCAAAGCCGGTAAATCGCCGGTCGAGTTCTGTGGCACCGGCATACCGGCGGTCAACGGCTAATATCTCCGCGGTAACATCGATGCCCCGATGGTCGATTGCACGTATCGGGTCAATCGCATCTTTGAAACAGAAAAGTTTAAAATCCGGCGGGGGGGAATTGATAGCCATCATCTCATTGGGATTGACTTCCGTTCCGATTGGATGGTCAACTGCAATCAGTTTTGCCTCATCAAAATAAACGACCTCCTCAATGGGTTCGAGCACCTGCAGTACATATTCTCCGTTCAGTGGTTTAAGGTTGGGAAGAGGTACGTACTCAGTCGGGTCAGGTCTGGCGTAGATACCGGGTGCGACGAGGTATCCAAGCCCTCCCATACCGCCGAAGTCGGATATGAACTCAAAGCTTGAGCCATTCCAGCCAAAAAGATGGGGACAGGAAGAAGTCTTTCGCTGCAGCTCGCTAATGGTTATCACCTGGTTGGCGGGAAGCTCCAGCTCCGCCTGCAGGACGGCATCGGGCCATATTATCCGCAGCCAGTCCACCTTGTCGTTTTCACCCAGGCCTGCGTGAATCCGATAAGGCGGCATCGCCGCCAGCCCTGATGGCGCTCCCACGACATATTGTTGAGAAATGGTCCCGGTTTTAATCTCCACGCGAGCGCCAATAGCCGAGTTGTTCGAGCGGGACTTCCCGTCTTTTTCGCGAGTCCCAAGCAGGTCGATTTGAATCCAGTGGCCGCCCCTGGTTCGGTTTTCTATCAGCATAGGTTTCTCGCCCATCGGCGCCAGAAAGACATCACATCTTCCATCGCCGGTGAAATCCGCCACAATGCAACTGGCATTTGCCTTGAACGTGATTGCGGCAAAAAGATTTCCCGGGTCGCTTTTGGAAACATCGATGAAGCGATTGCGAGGCCAATCGTTCACCAAAAGTGTGGGGCCCCGGTCGCCCTGTGGCCTGACGGCATCGGCGATGACAATGTCTAAATCACCGTCATTATCCATATCGGCAAACTGCCCGCCGGTCCCGCCCAGCCGGCCAAATTGGTCTGCAAAGCTCTCGTCGATAGTGAAACGAAAACCGCCCTGGTTGATAAAAAGCTGCGGGCCTTTCTCGGTGAAGACCAAAAGGTCTCGGTCACCATCCTTGTCGGGGTCGCCGGAAGTCGCGCTCAATACATTTTTCACTGTAAGTCCCGTCGCTGCGGCATCGAGTATATGGTATTTCAATGCCCGGTCATTTACCCAGGCAAGCGTCCCGCTGTCACTTGCAGAAAAGAGCACCAAATCCAAATCGTGGTCGTTGTCAAAATCGTCATACACCACGCTGGTAATAAAAAGTTTGTCGAATACCAGGCCGAGCTTTTCAGCAATATCAACAAAGGAGCCGTCTCTGTTGTTGTTATAAAGGTTTATTGCGGAAGGTTCGAGCATATCCATCGGCGGCAGAGAGGGCTTTGCAGAGCGGAACGCCAGAAAATCCAAATCGCCATCACTGTCGAGGTCAACGAGCCGCGAGCAGGTGGTGGCAAGCCCGCTCCTGGATGGGCCGAGAGGCAGGTCAATCTGTGCCTTTTTGAAATTGCCTTTTCCATCGTTTTCAAAATAAATGTCCGCCCCGGCGCAGCTAAGCCAGAGGTCGAGGTCGCCATCGTTATCGACATCTCCGAAACACGGTGAGATTCCCTGCTTAGCTAAAGTGCCGCCGCGGGAAAATTTTCCTCCGCCATTGTTCAACCACATAGACGTGGTACCATTCGGTTCGAGGGCGGTAATACAAAGGTCGATATCTCCATCACAATCCACGTCACCGGCAGCGACACCTGAAATACCTATTACACCGCCCCAGGGAGCAGACCACTGTGAGATTTTGGCATCCAGGGACTTTACCTCAGGAGAAAAGATAATACGAGGGGAAGGGCTTTCTGCGGCCGGCAGCGGCAGGTCGTCTGCGCCAAGCGACAGATAGTATTTGCCCACAGTCCCATACGCCTTGAGGACAGTGAAGCTGCCGCCGGTAAGTTCCGCGTCGCTAAGCTCCTTGAAGCGGGCAAAAAGGGGCTTTGCCTTTTCCGGCTGTTTGGCCCGCTGATACAGCATCGCCAGTTTGTACAGTGCGGAGATAAAACCGGGGTCAAGTGTGACGACCTTTTCAAGTATCTGGGCCGCCTGCTGATTATCACCGAGGTTGCTGAGGGCCTCGGCGTATTTATATGCAACGTGTGGGTCGTTACTGTCGGCCTGGTGCACCATACGAAAACACTCGAGCGCCTTTTCATTTTGGCCGGCGTGCTGGTAGTAAAGCCCCAGGCAAAAACGCGAGTGCAAATGATTTGGGTCCGACTGCAACACCGTTTCAAATGCCTTGCGGGCGTTTTCTATGGAGGCCGCGGCCTTTTCCTGTTCCTGAAGATTGAAATAGGCCAATCCCAGATTGAAGCGTGCTGCAGTCCAGTCCGGTGCGAGCTTCAGTACATTCTCGAAGGCCTTTGCTGCCTCGGTGTACTTGTACTGCTCAGTCAAAGCGGCGCCTCGATTGAATTCTGCCAGCGCCTTGCGAACGGAAGCCGAGACAATTGTCTTGCTGGTTTTCGGAGATGGAGAATACTTTGACCGATTTGGCTGCGGGGATGTTTGGTGTTCACAACCAGTGAACAAGATTATTGCAAGAAGAACCTGTGTTACCTTTCGCGGCGTTTTCATCGGCCTGTCCTTGAATCAGATGAGCAATTGAGAAGTTTCCTGTGTTATTCAATTCATATTTCTGATGCTGAACTATCGGTTGCCTCTGTCGGATGTATGATTATAGTCAGCTCACCATTATTCCGCAAGCGCCTTTACACTCTTAGCAAAGGCAAGCGGCTTCGCTGGGCATTCTTATCGGACATTACTCTGTTTAGCACTCATTTTTGCTGAATGTCCCGTGAGTGATCTGACCCCTGTTTATGTACCACATGCGATTAGAGGATTATCCACGTTTTCTATCGTGTATTCCTGAGGACGAGGCGTAGCCGAGGCCGAGCGCGACAACACCACTCGCCTTATGAAAATCGCAGACATCATAAGAGCGTGATTCGTGGCTCGTCGCTCGTGACTCGTATTTTCACTTCGACATTCTTTCGGGTCATTGCGAGCCCCCATTTGTTGGGGTGTGGCAATCTCTATGCAATGATATGGTCGATATCTAAGACCGTCAGTTCCCTGTCGCCATCTATATCGCCGGCGTCTAATGTCCCCGCACATATATGGCAATTGTAAATCGTCTTAAGATATTTCTTCTCTAACAATGGCGGGATGAGGTCATAGAATTTGCGCTCCACCGGATATTTATCTTTGAAGAATTGATACAGTCCTTTTGCCGCCTTCATCAGGTTACACCTGCTGCAGGCCCATATCTGGTTGTGAATCCCCTGAATCGTATCACAAATCTCGCACTTCTCCCGAATCCTCAGCGACTTCGGCACGATATGTTCCCAGTGCAAATTACTTTCCGCCCCGCAATATATGCACCGCTTCTCTGCTTCAACAAATTGTTTATCTTCTCGCGTTATCTCCGACCACGATATTGCACCGCTCTTTAGTTC
>Ga0315274_10003773_pt1 | contig 22476 bp, 22 predicted proteins | sample YL17G02_20_MG_FD_203700 | JGI IMG/M metagenome (GOLD analysis project Ga0315274, IMG submission 203700) | Sediment microbial communities from Yellowstone Lake, YNP, Wyoming, USA - YL17G02_20 | ecosystem: Environmental > Aquatic > Freshwater > Lake > Sediment | place: USA: Wyoming | collected...
AATAAGTCAAAACATATAAGATTCGCGCCCTATATAATTAGCACGAAAACAGCCGATTTTCCGGATTTTCCGGGGATTTATGAAAGAATATTACAAAAATCGGCCACATTTCACTGTTTTTGGCCACGTTTTTGGCCACATTTTTACTATTAAACTCTACCTGTTTTGATTGCCTTTTTAGCCTTTTCACCTGTAACAATCGATGTAGAACTCAAGAAATCAACCTTAGCATTGCCAGGACTAGGATTACGGCAACTCCGTAGGAAGGATTGTGCATCGGCCATAGCACCTAATCCCTGGAAATGTGCGCGGACTCTGCCAGTATGATTATCTACTACAACGGCTACCTCGTCAACATTTAATAAACTTTTACCCATAAATTCTCTCCTTTCTACCATTTACCTAATTTACATTTCTCTTCAGGCACGCGTACTTTTGCCGGGATATAACAATAACACTCTCTACACCACATGCGCAAACCTTTCCAGCGATTACTCGCACAATTCCTACAAATAGTTAAACGCCTCTTTGCTTCACTACTTGGCTTTTGTAGCACCAGACTCGACCAACCACTTATAATATGGCGAGTTTTAGAATGTACTTCTCCTATTGTCTTACCACAACAACCCATTTATTACCATACCTTTGTATAACTAACTTTAACATAGACCTGGGTACATCTAACGGTTTTCTGGAAGCCCATACATTCATAACCGAAGTTCTGTAGCGGGTGACTCCCTATACCATTAACATCAGCCACTGTCCATGCGCCCCCTGTGTTTGGATTGGTCGTCCAAGTTGCAGTTCTTGTAAAATATCCACCTACAAGAAACTGCTCTGATGGCCCATTATAGGTAACACCATTCACTCGTAGTAGTAATCTAGCAAGATAACTCCCACCAGCATCTATACGCTTAAACACACCAGTGACTTCGACACTTGTAATTGTACTACCTGCTGGTATACTAAAAGATGGAAAGTTAAAGAAATCTTTGTATGTACCGTTATTCGTGTAAGTATAGGAAATGTCGTCATCTGGAGCTCCAGGTGGGTCATCTACCTGTGTATAGTTATTACTTGTAGGTAACCATTGTACTGACGCATCGCTCGCCGGTAACCTAGTCTGCCACCATGATTGAGATGCCGCACCCTGGACTATCGTTGCCTGTCCGCTACCACAACCGGGATACTCAGGCGTCAGTAAAAAACAATTCAATTGATTAGACAATCCACTTACTGCAATACAGTCAGTAATTGTCGGTGTACCATTATAATAAAATGCCCACAGACCTTCCATAAAAGGCTTAACCCACTGCGGTGCACTAGAATCTTTCGAAGCCGCTGATACGTAGATGTAGATTTCAGTCATAGAAACCTTATGTACAGAAAGTCCAAGTATATGCAGACCGTAATCAGCTACTCGTACTGTGCAGTCAGAATCTGTGTACTTCGAGAGTACTCCAAAAAAATCATCGAAGTCTACATACCAACGACATGTGTAACCAAATATAGGCATGTGGTCTAGTATGAAAGTAACATTATTGACTGCAGCTGCAAGTCCAAAGACCTTATAGTAGCTTCCCTCGATAAGATGACAATTAGCACAGTCGGAGAGTCCAGTGATCGTAAGCGCAATTTGTGAGGGCGTGGCTCCGGGGTCGCAGTATATACACTCGATGGCACCCTCCCCCACTTTACGTTGTAACCTACCAGTTACACTGTCGCGGACTAACTTTCCAGTTGTATTGTCTTGTATCAATTCTCGTGTCATTAAGGTGCAGTACATACACAGTCGATGGTATCTTCAAACACACAAGTTGTATACCATACATTGTCAAGGTCCTGGAAAATTGCTATAATATCTGCAGCAGCCAGGTTCGGGTGAATGTCACCGCTATCGAGGTTATTACTCCCTAAATGTTCTCGCGGATAGACATCAATGGTAGCTCCGGTTTCATTTCCTCCATCGTCGAGAAGCTTGCACGTGTAAGGACCTGTATTGTTTGCAGGCACACCTCCTGCTTGGATTTTTGCACTACGCACATTTGTACCCTCGCCTCCAGCACCAAGTAGATATCTGCGGTAGGTAAACAAAGTATCTTGGAGTTCCTGCTCAGTTAACTGCTCGTGGGGTCTAAAAGCACGGACTCTGGTAAGGGCACCCTGGGCATTCTGGGTCCATGTAATTTCATGTATCGCCCGGTTTAGCACAAATGGTAAGTTACCGACGTAAACGCTATCACGCCAGATGTTAGCAAAAGAGGCAGCATACTCTGAAGCAACTTCATCGCCAATAGTTACCAATAATGTATCGTTCTCCTCGTTCCCAAATACTGCATAGTCAGATGGTGCGTAGTGCAACCCTGTACCGCCTGAAACCGATTGGTTCCCATAAGTAAGAAGTCGACCCGGTGCGTTATCAGGGTTAGCAGCGGCAAGCATTTTAGCAGTCCCACCCCGTTGTACTTTAGGATTGACGAGGATAGTACTAGACTTATGTAGTAAACCCGTATATAGCGTAATGAGTGCTGTGTCGGCACTCTGTTCCGTATCACCTATAGGAAAAATGCTATAGACGGGTGGAAAACTAGTCAGATCTACAGCTAAGTAAGACTGTGCAGCTATTAGGAACTGTTTCATGATGCACGTACCAGGGACATTCGTACCTATAATGTTTCTCGGTTTACGAGTAGGCGAGAGAAAGTTGAGCGTAGTAATACCTAAGATACTTTTTAATGCATCACGGACTTCAGTAAAAGTCCATTCGCTTCCGCTGTTAAGATTCTCTAGTTCGAACTCTCCTGTCCCGGTTGTACGATCTGTCTTGTAAGTATTAAAGTCCGCGGTACCGTAAGTGAACTGCCAAAGAATTCTCTCATCGGCAAGTACAATATCACAGATATCATCACCGAGTTCAGCAACTGAGGAACTTTTGACAAGGTAAATATTATTAAGTGTAAGTACATGCTCACCGTCATCAAAAGCTAATGTACCCGCGGCCCCGCCCTGTGTTGTTAGTACGTAATACACATCACTAGCGCGCATGCGAAAGAAACCAAAAGAAGGGGCAACGCCGGTTGAGAGCCTAAAAAAATTCTGTGGACCTTCAAGAAGGTCCTTACCCCAATAACTTGCTACATTCATTCGTCTAGCCCAGGAGAAAGAGTCGTCAATAAAGGACGATCAGTTGTAGGAACTAACTTATTGCTAATCTCTTCATTGAGTGGAGTATACGGCCATTTCAGTGGCAAGGAGTCTCCAGTATTATGGAACCGGTATACTTGTTTCCACGCGGTTCTATATGCACCTACGACAGAAGGCTCATGCATCACAATATCTGAACTTATCAAGACAAGCTGAGGATCACCCTGCCTGGTAATGGAGTCTACTGCCTTCGAACCTTTGAATCTGGTAAATGGGAATGACGTAAACTCAGGCTGAGTACCGATGCGCTCTGCTTCGCCAGAAACAACAAGTATAAGCGAAATGTTTTTGGCTTGTTGAATTACATCGGGTACATCATTTCCCTTGACTGGTATGAAGACAACCCCGGAATCGAACTTATACTCAAAGGATTGATGCCAAGTTAAATATGAATTCTTCGCGGCTGCTCCCGCTGTAACATTCGACCCATCACCACGCGGACCTGGCCGGGAGACGCCCGGGCCGTATGCAAAACCTGATGGCAACTTTTCCATGGGGTCTATCAGGATTACTGGGCCCGGGCTCTCGTATCCGGACGGTCCCACAACCGGCACGCTACCATTAGGTCCTAAATTCATTATAGCACGGTTGTATTTACGTGATAGGTAAGCTAACCAATCGAGTGCTCTGCTCACTGTATATTCGATGTTGTCTGGGATTCCACGTTCCCACTCGCCTTTGACTTCATATGCAGCTTCAAACTCAACACGATTTGAACGCCAGTGCACAATATAGGACCTACGTTCATTAGTGATATACCATTGTGCATTACCTGCGGTCTCAGTTTCAATTCGTTGTATTACCAAATTGAAAAATAATGCCCAGATCTCTTTAACACAGGCTGCAACATTACCACGTGAAATACTTGGATTGGCTTCAAACCACCCACTTAGAATGTAACGGCCTGTGCCATACATTTCGGAGATTACTGTTAGAGCCATATCACCTTGTGTAATGCCAAAAGGAAGTGCAGTATATAGTTGCTCATCGACTATGGTAAATGCTAAAACTTTCTGATCTTCAGATAAACGGAACTCTCTAGCCGTACGTTGCCAGATACCCGTCGCAGGCACAGGGGCAATGTTGTTTTCCACAGTCTCCCGGAAAGCATCAGCTGACCTATACATTGTTTGACTATGGCACGCACTCAATCGCAAGACCCCCGAGATCGTGCGCGTAACATAGTAATTCGCATTTATTGAAGTACTTATGGTATAAACAAAATCGAGCCACGCACCGACCGCATTTACGTTGTCGTCCTTTACGTGTTTTTGGGTCTGGAGAGTCCATATAATTATCGCAGAACGTCCACCATGTAACTCCTGGATATCCAGGGATATCGGATGTGGCCCGCCAGTAACATCTGTCAGAGGGTCGGCTTGTAAGAAGTTTGCATCACTACCATATTGTGCACGGAAGACACCACCACTAACACTAAGGACAGTGCGATAGTGTTCCATTACGGTTCTTAGAGAAAACGCATCAGCTACAGTAATAAGTGCACGTACAGTAAAAGTGATACGTACTAAGACGGTAAAACGCTGGTAGTTAGAAACCTCGGTAGCATGTGCCACAGTTACAGTAGGATGTTGTAGAACTGCGTAACCTGCACGACCTGCATCATAAACTATTTGATTAGGTGATGCCATTTACCACCTCAAACATAAGTACCCTGAGCTTGTACGGTGTACGCAAAGTACCGTTCATCGGCTTCAATCTTACGTAATTCATAAGTTGCTTTCCGCCAGACATTCTCAAAGGCAGCTGAAAGCTCCTTGCTGTCACCTACTTTGACTTCGACATTGACCTCTGGGGATTTCTTTTCTCGTTCGGATAGCGGTAGGTACCAAGGTATAGGGATACCACCTACCTTAAACCAGCCGCCAATACCTTTCTTAGCCTCTTTGCCTTCTTCGCCCTCTTTGCCTTCTGCTTTTGGTAAGCGCTCTTCTTCTTTGGTAAATGGCGGACCGGTAATATCATAACGCCGCATAGCACCAGTCAACGGACCTTTTACACTAGGCCACTCGATATCGAAAGGTCGTAGTTTCTCAGTAACCTTTCGCTCGCCAGGTTCTGGGAGTAGATGGAGTATTCGCAGCAACTTCGTAAACCCGCCTATCATCATATCCACTATCCTATTAAGTCGTTCCCAAAGCCACATTCCCGCACGCATACCGGTTTGTAGGAACCTAAGGACTTGCTGAAGGTAAGGTTCTACGGCCTGGAAGAATTCTATCTTCATCCGATTCCAACGTTCAGTGAATTCACGCTGGATATCAGACAATTGTTTTAGCAATGGCGCAATAGTCTGTGCCCATGATCTGTCAAGATTACGTCTAAGTAGTTCCCATTGGTGACTCAATCGAGCAATGATAGGACTGTATACGCGATAGTGTTCAATAAGGGGCTGGAGTATACTATTCAATCGATTCAGGTTCTCAGTTAACCGCGCCCCCGCGTTTGTAATAAGACTAAAAGTTGTTCCAAGCCCAGCCCCGACTGCAGCACCTACTGGGCCGCCAACAGCCAATCCTCCTAACGCACCTGGAAGCCCACCTCTCCAAACCGCTTGCTTGGTTGCTTCGAATGGTTTGGGCCGCGCAGCCCAGATCTGTCCTGCAAGATCAAAAGGTGAATCTGGCATTATCAATCTTCTCCTACTGTTGGTACAGTGGCCATTATGTAATTCAAACCTGCAACGAAACTAAGTGTTTTCAAGAGTTGGCCTTCGCCAGCGTCAAGTACTTCGGATTCGCCTTTAATGATAAGCGGACGAGTTAAGAGTTCATCAGGTGGTGCTAAGAGAAAATTGCCGTCTAGAGTTTCTATGAGTTTCTCTGTATCCTGGTAAATTGAATAAGTGAGGTTGCTGAGTGCTTTCGCATGCTTTCCTCCCGGGTCTAATCGGTAGATGCGAAACACACCTACTTGCACCATAAAGTTTTCACTACGGCAGCCATCACCAATTTCCTCGTAAACACAGGCACCTTCACAAACCTGGATCTCCATCGGGGACATCCCTGCCACCGCCATTATCTTCGGTGTCAAATAAATATGCGTATCTACCTGTAAGTCAGGGAAGAGTGCACCGATCTCTTTAAGTAACTGTCGTAATGCATCTAACTTTGCGGACATATTATATACGGCCATACAAATGCAAAGAATATGGCTGCCGAATAACCAATAATAATTATAGCTAAAAGTATTTTATCGCTCTTATCCATTATGTTGGATCTGCTATCGTCTCGGCTGCACCAGTTGCACTTGGTAGTTGAGTATCAAAGCACCGGCCAATGAACTTTTGGACTATACCGGGTTGAGCTTCAATGATGCTAAAACCTACACTCTCGCTTCCTTGCCCAAATCGATCGCCCAGACCGAAGCCAGTCGCACCTGAGAAGATGCAAAATCGCATATCATTAAATACGGTCATAATACCAAATTGTAGTAAGTCAAAGAATATGTTTGCCACGCCTGGTGTATCCATTGAAATACCAAGCGTCCAAGCTGCACTAACTACTGCTGGTGTCTTGAAGCAAAGGTATTGAATTGCATAGTCAGTTGTAAGAGCTGCTACACTTACCGACTTCACGCAACCTGCAACATATGCAGCTACTGCAGTACCATTAGAGAGTCCAAAACGCAATGTACCTGTAGCACTTGCAACTTTCCGTATTGCGAGCACTATTGCATAAACGGTATCCGGTTGTAGCGTAATAGGTAATGGCGTAGTAATTTTCCAATCACCCTCTACGTAGTCAGTCACGACACTGTAGGTACCTTCAAATACCGTGGAAACTTCCTGGCTGATTTCTGTACCCCAGGCACCGACAGTAGCCGTCCAATTATCAGCCACCAGTGGTGCACCGGTCCAATCCTCAAAATCGCCATTAGAGACACTCGCCCCGAGTGCAACCATTGTCGGTCCCAAACCCGAACCTTGCCCTAGATGACTATCACGCGAATTGTTCGGGGCACCGGATAGTTGAAATAGTTCCTGTTGCGGCGATACAGAGGAGATACATTTACACTGTATTGTCTGGGCGTCTGCAGTTTCGCTGGGACTAAGTCCGGGGCGGAGGAAAGTGTAAGCTAATTTACCCGTGCCTGTGTTTAAGCTGTGCGGTTCTATTGTACCATCGGTAGCAATATCACTTGCTGAGATTTCTAACTCTCGTGCATTGATCGTTTGACTATCACGGACCATGGCATCAGCAAGTGCACTAAGAATTTCTGTTGCTGTTGGAGTATGAACTCCTAAGGCACTTGCAACGCTAGATAAGATATTCTCAGCCCAAGTGATAATAGAGAGTTTGAGTGAGCCTTCAGCTAAGATAGCATTCGCGAAGTCTTGCTCAATAGTATTGAGTTCCTGCGTTTTGTCCTGCGACTCGAATGGCACAAGTATTTGATTCTTGATGTAGGGTAATGGAAGGTTAGTTGAACTCTCGCTAACTTGTCGCGCCTCTAGCTCATTAAAGTAGTGAATTAGGACTTTTAGTCGATCAAAGAGATCTGCATAGGTTATAACTGCCATCTTTTACTTTACCTCCTTAACCTAAAGTTTGTCTCAACCCGTGTACTTCTCTTACACTGGGTATTTTAATACCTAACGGCTCGAGTAATTCACTGATCTTATCCGGTGCTTGAAGTAGCGCAATACCTGCAGCAATTTCTAGTACACGTAGACTTTGAATGACTGGAATATTAGTCACGAGTCCGTAATATAACTCTGGAGTCATTCTTTCAAGATCGCCGGGCCGGAGTCCGAAGTAGTGGATGAGGAGGGCTCCCGCCCTAAAGCGTTTTTTAGTGGCTCCTCAAGAAATTCTGCCGAGAACTTTGTAAAATCATCAAGGATTTGAATTGCAGTTACAGCATCGACATCTATCTCTAGAACTTTATTCACTGCAGCTTTAATTACCTGCGGCTCTTTTTCGCCTTCGAGAATACGCAATGCATAACCGATAAGTAAAGCATCGTAACTTCTGACTGTGCCATCATGTAGTTTAAACTCATAGTTAGGTAACTTGGGTAGCGTGCTCAAGTCCAGCATAATAACTCCTTTAGATTATATATGAAGGGAGGGTTGAGAAAAGTTTGCCATTTATATCTGGTACGACTAAAAAAGTCGTTGGTAGTTGTAGTTCTGAAGTCGATTGCAAAGTTATCTGGTCAGGGTCAGTTGGAACTGTCAGTAGGGCCGACCAGATATACACACCCCCACGTTCGATAATGTCAAGTTGCTTACCGAGTGCGCTTGCCAATGCACCGATGGCCAAAAGACCATTAGTGACATTCATTAGCAGACCGCCATATGGATACCACACATTAGCTGCTTTCAACGATGCAACATCAAGTCCAGCAAACTCCACTTGGCAAGCTTTGCCCGCGAAGATAAAATCAGCCGGCGCAGCACCATGGGCATCGTCGGTAATTGGCAACCAAGAGGTCTGTGTACGTATATTACACCCGGCTTTAGAGACTCCAAGAGGTACGTTACCGAACTTTATAATACAAGGACCTGGTACGCGGTATATTGCCATAGTTCACCTCATTTAATCAAAATAGCCACTAGCAGTGGCTTCTGTTGGTTCTTCTGTCGGTCCTATAGGTAATAACTGATCGACTGCGACAAGTTTAGCTACCCCTTGTTGCAATTGTTCAAGACTCCCCAAAGCAATTTTGTACAAACGTTCAGTTGCAGGCGTAACCGGTGGACGACGTAGCTCAAGATAGTACATTGCAATATCCGCAGTCATCCGTTTAAGACATGCATCTGCTTCCATCTGTAAAACAGTATACTGCAAGCTGAGTGCATTTTTGATAATACCCTCAGCTTGCGTAATGACTGCTGTTACAATACCTTCGTGGTACGTAATATTTCCGTGCTGTCTGCTACTGTCTGAAGCTAATTGCGTTATACGTTCAGGATCAAAAACCAGCCGGAATTCTTCTACAGTAAGTAAAGCCATTGTATACTCTTTTTATGGAGCGCCATTCACCCTTACTACGTTCTGCCACATACCCCACCCGGCTGAGTACAATACTCTGGCACCGAAGAGGAATTCATCATCGTAGAACGTGACCTCGCTGATGTCGCTTCCTGTTCGCATGATCGTCTGTATCTCAACAGCGCTAAGTGCTTGCAGTGGTGCCTGATCGGCTTCCGGAATCGTATCTGGGAAGTCCACTTTAGGACCGAAACGCTGAAAGATCATCGGCATGATCGGCGTATCGACCTTCATCAGGTACCAAGTACCATAACGTAATGTACCACTGACTTTGAACGCACCTGGTCGATTGGATGTGAGTACCCTGCCAACAGACTTTACCGTGATGTTTCCGGTGTCGCTGATGATGCTGGCTTCAAGGGCCGTACGTACGAAGAACTCAGCTCTCGGATGACACAGTATTACCAAACCTTCCGGTTCGGCATCCTCGTGCCATGGTTCGCCGCGATCGTCATTCAGTTCCAGTAACATTGCCTTTGCAGTTCGCAGGTTCTGCTGGAATGCTGCAATTGCATCATCGCGGTTGGCTTTGGATGTACCGGCGATCAACGTATTTGTTAAAGCGCCAGGAGTCAACAGGTTGTTTTGCTGCACCCCATCACCAAGATCATGCAAAGCTGAGCAGAAAGCTACTTTGTCGTAGCTGGCAGCGGTTTCGCAAGTGCCCAGTAGTGCAAAGACTAACGTATCTGGGAAGTTTGCTACACGTGCGCCAAGCGACTGGACTAATGTACGCAACTGTCCTGTTTGATCGAACTCGAAGAGAGTACGCGGCACTTTGATTCCAGTTGCGTATACCTTGTTCTGGATGTCATAACTGTACTCGCTGAACCCGGACATGACACGTTCATCACCCATTTCCTGTAGTTGTGGCAACGTCGAGATCGCGTTATAGCGCTCGGTCTGCTTGTCAGAGTCGACTACAGTACAAAAGGTGGGATACTTGGCCTTACGCTGTCGCGTCAAAAACTCTCTTGCGAAGATACCACGTATCCCACGTTCGATAATATTAAGATCGTAACCTAACATTGCTATTCTCCTAAAATGTTAACATATTTACATTTACGCTATTTGCCTGCCTACTGTTCGCAATCAGTGTCTTAGGAGACCTTTTACTGCCTTTAGGCTTCCGAACTTGTTCGGCCACACTTTATTTATGTTTACACTACCACACTTGTTTACGCAAGTGTCTTGGTATACTCGATCCATGCGGCATGGATATTCACATGGTCGGTACCCGCTGTGACGATGTCGACAATACCGTTTAACGTGCACGGAGGAGCAATTACTACACCAGCGCTAACTGGGCAACTGAAAACGAGTTCTTGAGGCGTCGTTGCCAAGTTCGTCAGCGTAATTATCGTGGTAGCAACGCAGTCAGCATTATTGACGTCGCCTACACCTGCCATGAACGCAGTTAGATCAAATGTCACTGCAGCATTAGTACCTGATTTCTCGACCAAGAAGTGTACTTCGAATCCTGCAGACTCGTCAAGGTCCTGCGGTATCGCGATGCCACCAAACATAATAGCGGCAGCTGCTGCATCATCAGGATAACCAATGGTCAATTCTTTGCTGTTCAACACTTGGTAACCTGGTACCGTTGTTGCTTGTTTAAGCAGCGCTGTACCATCAACTAAGGTAAATGAGCCGAGCGGGATATCGATGTGTCCTACCAAGAGTGCTTCGAAAGCATCTTCTACGGTCGGTGTAGCACCGTAACCCTTGTTTTCCTCGACACCGATAAGGTCTGCGCCACTGCCTGTTGCATGTGAAGCTAACGTTGTCGTTGCCGTGTAACTGGTCATTGTCAGGTTCTCGATACCTAACGCCCAGGCGGCGACCCACCAGTAGTCATCAGTGGTATTTACACCAACCACTGTACCGACGATTGGTTTGTTTGTTGAACTTGCCAATGCCTCGCAAGTTTGATTTGCTGCTGAACCTTGTGCAGTCGATGCACAAACGATTGTGCCAATCTCAGTGATTGCAACAGAACCACCTTCTTTGGCCATCCGGAAGATACCTTTCCTACGTACCCTCACGGCCTTTCCACCCGCGGTATGACCCGTGAGCGTGTTATCAACTTCCTCCTCTGCAAAGCCAACAAACTTGTGATTAGGCGTATCAGCTGCCGGGACTGCATAACCTGAACTCGTCAGTATATCTACCATCGAACCGCGATAGATATGTACACTGTCTTCGACAGGATACGAGAGTATATCGCCCCTGAGTTTAGCTTGCATGAGGTGACCGATATTTCCACCTGCCATGTTTTATCCTTTCAATTTAGTGTTATTAAATCTAGTTTGTTAAACTTGTTGCAAGGCGTAGAGGGCGATCCAAAAAGTCTACGTAAACATCAGTGGATGATGCTTTCTCTGTAATACGCCCTACAACAACCTTGCAAGTACCACTACCATACAATTGGACGCTCTCGTCATCTTTAATACATGCTAAACGTCCAATCACAGAACTTGGCATGCTCGGGAACTTACGTTTTAACTTGCCATCCTGGCGTACACGTATAGTGCTACCATCTCCCGCAGCTGCTTCCATTGCAAAACCAACAACGAGTTGTCCATAGGTATCGGTCGGATCATCTACGGCGTGGTAGACTTTATCATCACCTACGACCAAACGCAGAACAACTGTTGCGCCACGGAAGATCGCTCCTCCAGCAACATACGACTGGATAAAACCAAACTTCGCAGCGAGATTCGAACCGATATTCTGCGTTAACGCCATTTCAATACCCTTTGGTTATGTACCTTGGATCTCACCTACAGCGCGATTGCTGCGAACAAAACGGGCCCACTTCAGGTCTTTGTCGGTTACACCCATTGACTGGTAAACATCTTTATGCGCAGCATAGTCTTGCTTGATTTCGGCCTCATCATTGGGCTGCGCGAAGGTTACTGTCTTTTCCATTCTCCCGAATGCGACCTTTGGCTGGCTCAACAGTAACTGTTTATGCTGTTCAGCCTGCTCCGCGGACAGTGACATCATAAATTCCACGGTCTTCTCGATATCACCGACTGGAACGCCTTGGCTCTTTTGCTCCTCGAGCCACTGCTGATAACTTTCGGACCTACGACCCTCAGCCAATAGATTATTGGCTGTTTTAAGTTGCACGACCTCACGCCGTAAGAGTTCATACTTTTGGGCGAGTGCGAATTGGTCACTGTCTTCGCGTGCAAGCGGCTGCACATCAGTACCTTGAATTTCTCCCGGTGATGTTTGCTGGTCTTCCTCTACGCCACTGCCTTCACCAACGTCTTCTTCGCTGATGTCCCAGTCAGCACCCTCATTATCACCTTCGACCTCTGGGAGCTCCTCGGGATGCTTCACTGCGGTTGGGACATCCATTCCAGCTTCCTGCAGGTCTTCGTAAGTGACAACCAGACCCAGCAATTCACCATTGAGGTAAACTTCACCAGTCGAGTCGTCAATTGCATAGCCCTCTTGGCTATACTTCCTCTTAGATGCACGGCCTGCTGCTATACCTGCACCAGCTGCAGCAGCCGTACCTACTGGGTGGCGCTTTACAAAACCACCGGCTTTGCCGACCCCTTTGCCAACTACACGCCCGACGCCTTTTCCAAGGCCCAATTTTGCGGAAACCTTCCCGCCCGCTGCTGCCGCTTTACCAGCATGTGTTACTGTAGACGCCACAGCCTTACCCTTAGTAAGTAATTTTGCGAGCGCTGCCGGAACTGAATACGTTTCGCCAGTCTCGGGGTGAGTGAATTCGACGGTTCCTTCATCACCGTTGTCATTTAATGCCGCTAATGCTTGTGGGAGAGCAGTTGCTACTGCCTCACCGACATGGGCGTAGATTTCTCTTTTCATTTCGTCTGTAATCTCAGCCATCTCAGGACTCCTAAAATATAAATGAGTTTCACCTGTACCATCTTCATACGCCATCTGAGGAAGTGCAAAGTGTGGTGTAGTCCCTCCTAAAAGAGCAAGGGCCAAAATACGTTTACTTGTTGGTAGTACTTCGACACTTCTACTCGGAAACGCATTACGTAAAAGTTTTTCTTTTATGTCTTTCGGAATACGTACTATATCTGCATAAAGTCTCCTTCCCCTTAAAACTAGGCTATCTAAGAAACCTACAGATTCCTTCTCCAGCCCAGGTGTGTTATGCCCAATAATCACAGGTGGACGATAACCCATACCTTTGTATTTCACATGATTCTCGATAGCTGCATTCATCCACTTATCGTCGCAAGGAAAACCTCTGTCACTGTGAAGTTCAAAAATTGGTACATCCTTTACAGTGTAGAAATTGCCACCTTCATCGACTATTTTGTACTTAGGCACGTGAAAGACTCCATAGTGTTTAATATTTCTGTTCATTTTCATTATAACAGGGTACTTATAAATGTCCTAACAAAAAATTTCAGTCGTTAAATTTATTTTCTTTCACTATTTACTCCTTTCATTTCAAACCAGTGCACGACGAGAAGTCAACTCGGATACTACTTGACCTAGTCCTTTTTCAAGACCTTTTCTTATAACCAGGTCAGGCTCTGCCACCAGGCGCGCTTGTAACGCCTTTTCTATTTCCCGTAAACGCATATTACTAAACGGTTGGAACTGCCCAGCAAGTCCCATAATTGACACTGGAGTGTGGCCAACCGTAGTAGGGCCCAAACCAACCTCTGTCTGTACCAAACCCGTAACACCCAAAGCCGCTCCTCGTGCAAGTTCAGGTAACAGTTTGTTGCGTACCCAGCGCAATGCAAGCCGTTTCGCTTGCTTCGCCCGTAGTTTTAACTCATCCAGCCGGGCACCGAAACCATCTTCGTAGCACAAATACTCAGCTTCTGTGAGACCGTAACGTTGGATAACTTGTTGCTTGTAATTCTCGGGTTCGAGACGTACTTTCACTTCCATAGCTCTTTTTAACATTTCTTTTGGCCTCACTTTCGGTGGATGCATTTTGGGCACAATTAACCGTGGTTTTTGTTGTGCGCGTCGTCTTAGACTCTTTGCTAAATCATCCGAGAGACTAAACTTTCTCATAGTAAATCCTCTCTGTGTCCATTCCTCTGGAGACATCCTATGTAATGGTACAACCGAGCGCGAACCCGTTTCCATTACATCTAAATCACCTGGAACTTTCTTTCCAAGTAAAGCGGGGTATCGTCCTTTTACGAGAGGGAAGGAGACCATGATATGAGATAGGAGAGAACGTCTCTGGGCCTCATCCAAGGTTCCTGGTCGCCTCGCGAAGAGTGGAAGAAACGGTTCCGTAGAAGCGGCAACGATACCCCGCGCTTTTTCGCGTACCTCTTCACTAGTGTTTTTACGGAGCATAGTCCGTACTGCATGATAGGGCACTTTCTCTATAATGGGAAAATACCCTGAACGTTTGTCCGGCTCTGGCATCCAGAGTTCGCCACGACCAGCGAGCTCTGACTCATAGGACATCCTGCGTAAAGCTTTCAATATATGTTTTACCTCATCAGCGTCGTCAATCCTATGGCGTTTACTAAGCGTTCGCAGTAATCGTATATAGTCCGCAGCAAAACCTTCGGCCAGTGCCCTGTTATACATTACTTGGAGCATTTTACGTCCCCGTTATTTTTGCCATCCGCTGCATCAGCGTACCACACTTCGGGCATTTCGTTTTGTATTCTTCGACAGGCGTACGGAAAGTTACCTGTGCATCGCCACACTCACCACAAACATAAACACCCGGTGGTCTCCTTGCCGGTTCCGCAGGTGAACATCCTTGATACGCCTCACCATGTTGAGTCAATGTTGCTTGGAGCTCAACCATTTTACCTTTACTCATGTCTACTGGCATTGTTATTCTCCTTTTCCTGTGTAACCTAACCGATTAACTTTTTGATTCTCTCTTTTTCACGTTTCTTACCTACCTGGTGAGCTACTACACCTGCAGTAACAGCCGCGGCTCCTGCACCGACACGTTCCAGTTGGCTCTTTGCAAGTACATCACCTACCTGATCAGCTACCGTTTCCCAATTCGTTGCAGCTTTTGTGAACCACTCACGTGCTGGTACTGACATTCCACGGGCAGTTATTTGCTGTGCTGGCCCCGAGGCATCTGCAAGCGTCTTCATCCGATTCGCCATATTACGAGACCATGTAAGCAAATCGCGTCCTAGAAATTGCGAACCCCGTAAATTCACCAAACCCCTGACATGTTTTAACAACATCGGCGAGGGCAAAGTATACTGTACTGCACAAGGTGTTAGGTGGTTCTTCTTTACATGCTCAGGTAGTTTCTTACCTTTTGGTGTCTTTTCTTCCCACTCCTCTGCCATCTTAGGATGCTTCCAATGCAAGAAACGCCTTTGTGCAGCTGACTTAAATGGATACTGCTCAACCCATAATGCATAAGGTTTCTTGAACTTACCTGCTAGTATCATTTTCTTTCGCGTCTGCTCAACCTGGTGAGTTGCTTCACTAATACCGCGTTGAACATTCAACCGTCGCAGGCGCGCTGACTCGCCCTTTCGTCTTAAGAGTTTCTTCAGTATCTTAAACTTGGGCATGACATAGAGTTCATTATGGGTAAATTGCATTTGTGGTAACTCGGCGAGCGTCTTAAGCACAGGGGGGCGTTTCTTCTTCCGGGGCCAAAACTCACTAACTAACATTGCCGGTATTGCAACATTCGTCGCAAGATTAAGCCCCCATCCTACCTTCCCACCTACCTTAGCCATACCTCTACCGAGTTTACCAGCAGCAGACCTAAACGTGTACATCTGCGTTAATCCATTTTGCTCGAACTTGAGTTTCTTACGTACCTGCCGCCATTTCTTTTTCAGTTTCTGCTTCCAACCTCGCTTCTCGAGGTTGCTCAATACAATCTGGCGTGCAACTCCTGTAGCTAGTGTAAGAAGTGCGGCAGAGCCAGCAGCCTTAGCAAGGCTACGACCGCTGACGCCACTCCCCAGTACTCCGCGTTTCCAGGTAGGCATTGGCCCCATATCAGCCGTCGCAGCCATCCTTGGTGAGAATGACTGGAAACCACGCTTCGGTAACCTTTCACCACCAGTATCGGCTATCCTACCACGTGCATAACTTTTGGGTTGCTTGAACTGAGGCAGTAGAATCGTCTGCTCGCTCTTAGGTTTTGTAATACCCCGCGCAAGTAACTCTGCAGAAATGAAACCTAGTAACCACAAGAGAAGTCCTCGCTCTGTACCCCGTTTCACACTCTTCAGTGCTACTGTTGTCTTACTCCTCAGCAACTCTAACGCGGGTGTCGGTATCACACTAGTATACTTCACAACCCGTTCCATTGACTTGAAACCGCTGAGAGTTTCAATATCTGGCCGTATCTCAGGTACAATGGGTCTGCCCTTCCGCGAGAGCCAATCTAAAAGTTCCTTCACTACAAGGAGAGTAACGACCCATTTGACACCACGTGCAGCTGAATGCCCTAGTTGCTGACCTACTACCTTGGCAGTACCGACCTGTTTCGTCAGAAGCGGTTTCAGGTGCAATTGCTGCCGGGCAGCCCCTAACCTCTCGGCAAACCCAGGTGGTGGTACATCCGGGGTAAAATGGTGTAAGGTATTGCCAAGAGCGTACATTGGCATGACAGACGGTGACATACGAGGTCTACGCCGCTTGCCGATGATATAGCCCGCACCTGCAGCACCGATAGCTGCTGTCGCGACTTTTCGTTTTTTTGCTTGACGCCATAAACCTCGTACACCTCGCTCGGTAAGTTTCCCAATACCAGCACCAATACCAATACCGTAATTAACATTTACCATTGGCTTCATTTCGTAACTCCTTTGTTTAACCCATGCAGGTCCAGGTTTTGTAGTTTTCACGTAACCTGCTTGTTTCACTTTGGACCATGCAGCAATTGCTGCTGCAACTTTCGTATTACCAGCCTCTCGATGCGTTCTATACGTACGCTCGAGTATTCTGTTTACCTCAGGCGGCGCACCTTTGACAAACGGGAAGATAAAATACCCGCCACCCTTAGGTTCCTTACCCTTGATAATCTTGTAAAGTTCTTCACTTGTGTACCCACCCCTACCGCCATAAACCCTCGAGAGCCATTGCATGCAGGTACGGAATGGTACATCATGTTGCTTCAACTCATCAAAGTAGGTTCTCACAAACTTTGGGTCCTCGCGGGCGTATAGTTTACTTGTCGTCATCATCTTCTTCTGGCTCCGAATGTTTAATGAGTTTTGCACCTACACCTTTGTCGAAGGTAAGTAGAGCCCCGCACGCTGGACATGCGATTACCGTACGGCGAAGATGTTTCGGTCGCTCGAATGTTTTGCCGCAATCTGGACACTTTAATGCTTGCATCGTTAACTCGCGTACTTTTAACGCATACTTTTTTGGTTCTGGTTTGACGCTCTTATCTTTGGGTTTAGATTGTCCGGGTTTACCTTTTGTTGGTACCTGCTCCTCCGGTGGTTGCATTATCGGTTCTGGCAACTGGAGGATTTCCTCACCCTCAGAGGGGGCGCGTAACCCTGTAAATTCTCTTACTTGACGGACACTCACCGGAACACCTAGCTCTGTAGCCAACTTTGCAGTTGTTAAGAAAGATACCACATCCTCAACAGGCGACTTCTTAAAACCGAAGACAGGGTAGTACTCTTCTTTGAGTGTCGGCATGTTCAATTGCATGTCGAAACGTACTAGTGTGTGGTTGAGTGTATCATCCACAAGAAGTCGATCCTGTTCGTTTATAAGTCCAAAGACGCTTTTGTGTACTGCAGCAGCAGCATAACTGCCAACTCCGGGCATCTCAGTCATCAACTCTTGTCCGAGTATAGTCTTAGTAATCAGCGAATCGATATAGTTTATGAACAGTGCAAACATATTACCGCTACGATTGGCGCTCAAAAGGTCTACTACAACATCACCTTTCTTACCCGGAATCACCACAACACTGTCATTTTTGAGGCATGCCATCATCTCTGCCATTTTGTCAGCCATTGCCTGATTCTGCGGCCCAGTGTAAAGTACTTTGAATGGTAAACCATACCGCTCTAATTCCTTCATCATGAACTTCAGCGCCATCATTTTGAAGTAGAAATAGTGATACAATGGAGTATCTGCGAGTCCGCGTCCGTAGTAAGTATAACCACCAGTCTCGGGTTGTTTCCAGCTACCATCTGTAATGTTAAAGTGATGAGCAATAAATTTGTAAGAGGGACAGAGTTCACCGATGGTCGGTTGTTTTGGTGATAAGAGGTAAAGATTCCCTGCCTTGTCAAACTTGACACGATCTTTATTTACAGGATAGTGATTATGTACTATATATCGCCCATTACCATCAAGTTGCCAGACCAACTCATTGATCGAGAGACCGGGTAATAATGCGTCCTGGACATTATCTAACAGTTCTGCAAAACGTGGTATCTGACGTAACCTGGCTTCGCAAGCTGCTGCGACATTCTGTGCTGCGCTATCTAACTCCTTACCAGTTGGCGGGCTGATTGTCCACGGAAGACTGTTGATTGCAGCTTTTCGCACATAAAGGCAATAGAAAATCTGAGGATCGCGCATCATCTTCTCATAAATCTTAGAGTCCTTCTGCACCGCAAAGTCAGGATCATCGACTATACCCATTACTAATGTATAGAAAAGCTTGTCTAAACTCGCAAAACGTGATGTTAAAGCGTAATTTGGCTGTGAAAGATAGAAACCATGCGAATTACTAATGATAGGCGTAGTAGGTTGTGCTATCCCCTCAGATCGCGCTAAGAACGCAGCATGAATTTGGCTGTACTGTTCTGTGACGTGTTGGATTTGTGGCAATTCTCGTATCATATCTACGATACTCCATAGTAATATTGAAAACTAATTATCATAATTGACGCCGGTGATACCAAGTATATCGTCTGTGGCAGTACTATATGCAGTATCGTACCGCCGAAATGTCATTGCGTATTGCAACTCTGACCAACAAGCATAACGCAAACAAGCACACGTGTCTTCATCTTCGCGTAAGGGTTCTTCGCCTACTATATCTTTTTTTGCACGATAGGACGGAACCTGGCGTAATGTTGTCTCACACTTATCTGTTATGAATAACTTACGACGGCCGAAAAGTGTTTGGACTAAAAGGATAGACTCCATCACTCGCTTCTCGGATGGTATACAATCGAAGCCAATAGAATTTCCTGCGTCATCTTTTGCAGCTGAAAACTCAGCTCGTGAAACTGCCTCGTGGTCTGTATATACTGGCCCGAGTAAATGTGTACCGAAGAGTTCTTGATGCTGTTTTTCATGTTCTCTTATTTGTAGACAGTGCCACTTAATGAGTCCATGTTTTTGAACATACTCGTCAAAGAAAACTATAGTGTTACCGTCTGTAGCATACCAAAGGCAGGCCAGAGGATGCTCAAAACCGAAATCAACAACTTTACCAAAATGCGGTATACCTGTGAAAACGCCCATTACCTGGTCCATACGCAATTTGTGTCCGCCTTCGTCATAGGGGCGGGAGTCAAAATTAACCCAATAGGCACCCTCAAAGGCAGCAAACTCACCTAAAACGTAACGCTTATGGTAGACAGTACCGACACCAAACGATATATCCATGTCCTCGGTGAAGTGTTTTGGTAAAAACGCGTTTTCATAGGATGTCGCTTGTACTAGTCTATAAACCTCGGGGTGTTTCTTTGCCAATTCTACAAAGTAACGATAAGTCCAATGCGTAGGACCTGCCGGGTTACCTACGCCACAACCTTTATGTATACCCCCTGGGCGGCGTAGACGCCCCTGTAACATCTTAAATGTGTCTTCTTTTACTTCGCCAACCTCATCCAGATCAAACCAGTCTAATTCAAGACCTGAAAGACGTTCTGGGCGTTCAAGCGAACGAAAGATAATTTCTGTACCATTTCTTAGAGTCAAAATACCACGTGATTTACTATACTCCGCAATCCAACTAGGTGGGCAGATATCAAAGAATTTCTTCTGTGTCGTATCTTCGAGCATCTTGTACGTAGGCGCCCCGACCAGTCCTCGGCTAGGTTTAGCGCCGCCCCCCATGCGCAAAGCCTGGTGGACTAACACATGGGTTTTACCCGAGCCAAAACCACCTATGTAAGCATTATAACGTACTTCATCACAGTTACGCATAAACACTAACTGTTTAGGGAGATACTCTAGGACAAGAGGTTCCACACTCCTGGTATGCAGCCCCAAATTTGCTCTTGCTCTTGCTAATGCAGTTGCCATTATAAGCCTATAAATCCTGCTTGTGAGACAATTTTTGCGAGCACCTGCTCTTGTCCACTTACTTCTTTGATGCACATAACGTATTCCAGGTCCTGAAGGAACGGGGAGTCTTTAGGAATTTTACCAACATAGTCACCGTCACTCGCACTGACATACTGGAAGTCAACTGGCGCCACCATATCACCTACTACTGCTTCATAAATAAACTCATTTCCTGTAAAGACCTCATATACATAACCTGCTGCGATGACCAACATGTTGATATTTGTGCCTGCCTGCAGGATGTATTCACCATTATAATTCTTGGTACGTTCAATACGTATACTATCACCGACAGTCATGCCATGACCCGTACATAGAATACCTACCGAGGTTATTAAATTAACTGCTGCATTCCCAGCATCCGGGTTGAGAGCTGGTAGTTTGTAAACAATACCAGTGACAGTTGCATCGTTCACGTACTCCCCTGTCTCGGCATTACGTAGTTCTTTGATTTTAATGATGTTATCTGTGTCTATCCACCAAATGGTACACCTCCATTTCTCTCAATTTGTAAGGCTAAACTCACTTTTCACAACTCTTGCATTTATACGTGTATTGTGAACAAAAACTGGTAAGATGCCAGAACCGCTTATCGTAAAATGTCGTGGGCGTACACGGAACACGCCCGATACCGTACTCTGTACTTCCACTTCACCTGCCAGTGCTAATTCTGCTTCTAAATCAACATTCCAAATACTGTAAGAAGCTATGGACGTCGTCAGACGTCTGGTTGGTAACATAGTCGCAGCGAAAGTACTTAGCGCATCAAAGGAACCTTCCAGCCCTTTGAAAAGCAAAACGGTACCATTTGTACCACTTTGCGTAACACTCTGCCCATTAAGACTCTTGTAAGGCGTAAGTATCCCAACCGTTCCACTTTGTACCTCTATGAGTGCAACAAAACTCTTATACCCAGTAAGGGTACCATGAACTGTACCCTGGATTTCAATGCTTCCGCCTAATGTTTTAGAAAGTGTAAGCGTGCCCACAGCAACACAGGTTGAAGTCACTGTCCCTGTAAGCTGCGGCGCCCCTCCAAGTTCTATAGCCCCCGTGGAGGTACACTGGGCAGTTACTATCCCCGCGAGACTAATGTTGGTCATTGTTAGTGCACCGACTGTAATACTCTGGACGCTAACAATCCCTGTCAATGTTTTGGAGGTCTCTATAGTACCAGATACTGTGCTCTGTATATTACTCTGCCCTGCTAGTACTTTAGTGCCTTTTACTATACCAATTACCGCACCCTGAGCGTTAATCGTACCAGCAAGCAAATGTTCAGCAGCTGTAATCAGAGTACCTACTATACCACTTTGAACAGTTACCGTGCCAGCTAGCGGTTTTGTATTTTCTAGTGCTCCTACCGAAGTACTCTGTACAATACTTTGACCAGTAAGTAGCTTGGTGCACTTTAAGTTGCCTGTAACTATACCCTGTGCTGTAACTAGACCTTGAAGTAATGCGCCGCCACTAACTATCAAACTACCAATTGCAGTACACTGGATACTACTTTGGCCAGTTAAGCTTTTTACACTTTCTATTGTACCACTAGAAACGCTCTGGACACTAACAGTACCAGTTAAACTCTTTACATTTTCTATTGTACCAATGGCAGAAGAAGCGGTAGTGATAACCCCCTGTAAACTTACCTCGCCACTCACCGTTAAAATACCAGTTGCAGCACACAGTATAATACATTGACCTGACAAAGATTTTACAGTAGAAAGAGTGCTAGTACACGCGCTATTAACATTACTTGCCCCAGATAACCCTTTAATTGTTTCCAACACACCAGCACTTTGTAAAGAAATAGACACTAAACCTGATAATGATTTATTTACCACCAAAGAACCAGAGCATGTACTATCAACATCAACTTGTCCTGATAGTACCTCTATTTGTGCTTCAAAAGATACAAACCATAAATCAGTTTTAAGAGATATGGTTTTTATTATTAACAAATTCCCCAGCGCAGTGCTCTGTGTACTACTTTGGCCAGCTA
>Ga0315274_10003774_pt1 | contig 22475 bp, 14 predicted proteins | sample YL17G02_20_MG_FD_203700 | JGI IMG/M metagenome (GOLD analysis project Ga0315274, IMG submission 203700) | Sediment microbial communities from Yellowstone Lake, YNP, Wyoming, USA - YL17G02_20 | ecosystem: Environmental > Aquatic > Freshwater > Lake > Sediment | place: USA: Wyoming | collected...
ACACGGCGGCGCCTTCCGAGTCTTTCTCCTGGCGCGACGAAACGGGAGAGAGCCTGGATCTCCTCTCCAACGGACGCCGCGTGACCCGCTACATGTACGCCTGCGATCCCTCTACGACGGAGTCCCGCCAGGCGACGTACAAGCCGTACCATCACGCATTCGACGCGGCGGGCGAAGGTCTCCTCACCAAGGGTCCCGGCGGGCTCTACACGCACCATCGCGGCATATTCATCGGCTGGAACCGCGTGCTCTACAAGGGGAAGAGTTACGATCTCTGGCACATGACGGGTGGCCTTCAGGCGCATCAGGAGTTCCTCGAAAAGACGGCGGCGCCCCTTTTCGCGCGATCCAAAGCCCTGATCCACTGGAACACCGCCGAGGGCGAAACCATGCTCGCCGAGGAGCGTGAGACGACCGTCTTTCGCCAACCGACCGACTCCGCCCTGCTCTTGCTGGAGTTCCACACGCGCCTTAAAGCCGTCTCCGACGACGTGCTCCTGGACGGCGACCCGGAGCACGCCGGCTTTCACTACCGTCCCAGCAACGACCTCGCGGAAAACAAGAAGGCGGTCTATCTTTTTCACCGCGACGGGATCGATCCGCGCAAGGATCGCGACCTGCCTTGGGTCGCTCTCTCCTATCCGTTGAAGAACGGCCGCGAATACCTCGTGCAGCACATGAACCATCCGGGAAACCCCTCGCCGACGGTCTACTCGGCGTACCGCGACTACGGGCGCTTTGGCGCTTTCTTCACGCGCAAGATTCCGGCGGGCGAAGCCCTTGATCTGCGCTACCGCATCTGGGTGGCCGAGGGGAATATACCCGAAGACGAAGCTTCGCGGAACGCTCTTCGCCGCCAAATGGACGCGAGGCATGAATCCTTCGCTTCGGCGCCGCAGGCCGAGGCGGCCTCGACGGAAGGAAAGTGACGCTGCCAGCCCCCATGCGCCTGGTCCGCCGGCGCTTGTCGGAGCGCGGAGCCGTGGCGCCGTCTTCCGCGTCGGGGGCGCGTTGGCCGCCTCGAGCGAAGCGCCGGCGGTCTGGTTCGCGGCCGTCTCACAATAGGGGGCGCCGGGCGCCTCGGCGCGGGTGAAAAAGTTCGGATACGGTGTTGACGAGAGGGATCCTGCCTTCTATGCTTGGTTGGGCTCGATGGAGCGCAGCAGGAGTGAGAGACAGAAGCGCCCGCGCAAGCGTGCATTTACATTCACAAAGGAGGGCTTCATCATGGCAAAGGGCAATAAGGCGCTATTCGGCGCGATGATGTTCCTGCAGTACGCAATCTGGGGCGCGTGGTCGACGTCACTATACCCGTATCTGGACAGAATCGGATTCAGCGGGCCCCAGATTGGCAGCATCTTCAGCTGCCTTTTCCTGGGATGCATGATTGCTCCCTTTATTGGGGGGCAGATCGTTGACCGGTGGATGCCGACCCAGGTATTCCTGGGCATCGCTCATTTGGCCGGCGCTTTCCTGATGTATAAGGCCGCCGTCCAGCTGGAGTTTCAGAGTATGTGGAACTGGATGCTTCTCTACAGTCTCTTTTTCGCTCCGACCTTGGCGCTCACGAACTCCATTTGTTTCCGCAACTTGGCAAACCCCGCCCAGGACTTCGGCCGGGTGCGGCTTTGGGGCACGATAGGATGGATCGTCGTTGGTCTGTTGATCACGGGCGCCCGGACCGTCTGGCACACGGAGGCATGGGACAAGGGATGCGATCTGATGATGGCGGCCGCGATCGCTTCCGCCCTCATGGGGGTTTTCTGTTTCTTCCTTCCTCATACGCCGCCGACGAAAAGCGTCGGAAAGCCTTTTGCATTCCTCGAGGCCCTCTCCTTGCTCAAAGACAGGAATTTCTTCGTCTTCATGTTTGTGTCGTTCATCATCACTACGGAGCTCCAGTTCTACTATATTCCGACCGCAGGTTTCCTGGTGGACCTGGGAGCGGCGGAAGAGAGGATTCCGGCCATTCTGACCGTGGCTCAGGTGGCGGAGATTCTGGTCCTGATGTTCCTCCTTCACCTGGCTCTGAAGAAATGGGGAGTGCGGACTACGATGGTGATCGGAATGCTGGCGTGGCCGCTGCGCTACTTTCTCTTCTGCATTCCCAATCTGCCGATCTGCGTCGCGGCGCTGACGCTTCATGGGTTTGGCTACGCTTTCTTCTTCGTGGCCTCGCAGATTTACGTGAACATGAAGGCAAAGGACGACGTGCGCGCTTCGGCCCAAGCTATGTTGACCTTTTTCACGCTGGGGCTTGGACTCTTCCTGGGCTCGAAACTAACCGGGTGGATCCTGAGCTTGGCGTTTTTCCAGATGGCCGACGGCAAGATGATTTGGTGGAAGTTCTTCATGGTCCCGGCAGGCATCTGTCTGGCCATGGCTCTCGTCTTTGTTCTGTTCTTCAAAGACGAGATCAAGGCTTCCGAAGAGGAAATCGAAGCCTTGTAGGGGAAAAGATCCAAGACGGAAGGGCTCGGCCTCGACGGCGCAATTCGGCGCCCGCAGCCGCCGGCGCGTTGCGCGGACTCGGCGCGGGCCGCCTACGGTGGAAAGGAAAGGAAGAAATGGGACGCTTCGCATTCGTTGCAACGCTGTGCATGCTTTCACTGTTGGTGTTGGGATCGGGGTGCTCGGCGAACAAGCCCGGCGGCCTGAACAAGCCCCCCAAGGGCTTCGCGGCCCTGTTCAACGGCAAGGACCTGACCGGTTGGAGAGGTCTTGTGGCCAATCCGAAGGCGCGCATGGAGATGGAGGCCACCGAGCTGGCCAAGGCCCAGGCCGAAGCGGACAAGCTCATGCGCGAGCACTGGTCCGTCGAGGACGGCGTTCTCGTTTTCGACGGCAAGGGGAGCCACCTGTGCACGATCAAAGACTACCGCGATTTCGAAATGTATGTGGACTGGAAGATCCCCCGCAACGGCGACAGCGGGATCTACTTGCGCGGCTCGCCGCAAGTCCAGATCTGGGACCCCTTCACGGGCACTGCGGGGGGCCACGAAAAGGGCTCTGGGGGGCTGTATAACAACCAGAAAAACCCGAGCGCCCCGACCGTTCGCGCCGACAACCCCATCGGAGAATGGAACACGTTCTACATTAAGATGGTCGGCGAACGCGTGACGGTGGACCTCAACGGCAAGCGCGTCGCGGACAACGTGGTCCTGGAGAACTACTGGGAGCCCGACCGCCCCATCTATCCTTGCGACCAGATCGAGATTCAGGCGCACGGTTCGCGGCTGGACTGCCGCAACATCTTCCTGCGCGAAATCCCGCGCCGGCCCGACGCCGCCACCCAACAGCGCCTCCAGGCGGCGAAATGGCGCAATCTCCTCGGCGGCAAGGACCTTGAAGGTTGGGAAGTCGTCGACGGCAAGCCGGAGGCCTGGGTCGCTGAGAAGCGAGTCCTGGCTACAACGGGCAACGAAGGCGGATGGCTTTCGACCGATCGCGAGTACGCCGATTTCCAGCTCGAACTCGAGTTTCGCGTTCCGCCAGGGGGGAACAGCGGCGTCTTTCTGCGCGCGCCCCGCGGCGGGAATCCCGCTTTCGCCGGCATGGAGATCCAGATCCTCGATGACTACGCCGACCAGTATGCCAACTTGAAGGCGTACCAGTACTGCGGGAGCCTCTACGCCACGGAGCCCGCTCGGCCGCGAGCCGCGAAGCCGGCCGGCGAGTGGCAGAAGATGGAGATCCTGTGCGTCGGCCGCCGCGTGATGGTGCGCGTGAACGGCGCGCTCGTCGTCGACGCGAACTTGGACGACTATGCCAAGTTGTTCGAGGGGCATCCGGGCTTGCGGCGCGCGAAGGGCTACATCGGCCTCCAGAGCCACGGCTCGAGACTCGAGTTCCGCAAGATCCGCATCAAGGATCTGACGGAGTAGATTGTAGCGCCGGCATCTTGCCGGCGCGTTTCGCCGCCGTCCCGGTGGCATCCTTCCGAGAGAGGCCGCCGGGCGCGTCTCGCGGGGGGAAACCTGTTCCTCGCCTGTCGCCGAGGCGGCATTCCGAGCGACAGAACGCTGGCAAGATGCCGGCAACGCTTGCCGGCGAGACGCCGGCGTTGCGAGTTCCGCCATGTCGAGTAGGGAAGACTGCGTCGCATCGGGCGGCGACTCTGCGCGATTCCGGTCGCGGCGCCGTTTCCTTAAGGCAACGCTAGCGGCCGTGGCGGCGCCGAGCATCATCCCCGCTTCGGCTCTCGGCGCCGACGGTTCGACGCCGCCGAGCGAACGCGTCGCGATGGGGTGCATCGGCGTCGGCGGCCAGGGCTCGGGGGACATGTGGGCCTTTCTCAGCGACCGCCGCGTCCAGGTTGTAGCCGTGTGCGACGTCGATGCGCAAAGGAGGGACGGCGCAAGACAGGCGGTCGAGTCCCACTATGGTCGTTCGGTCCCTTCCGGGGCTTACCGGGGCTGCGCGGCCACCACCGATTTCCGCGACCTGCTTCTGCGCCGCGACATTGACGCCGTCATCATCGGCACGCCCGACCACTGGCACGCCATCATCTCCATCGAGGCGATGCGTTCCAGCAAGGACGCGTACTGCGAGAAGCCGCTTTCCTACTCCGTCGTGGAGGGCCGCGCCATAGCCGACGCCGAGCGCCGCTACGGACGCGTTCTGCAGACCGGGACCCAGCGACGGTCGATGGCGGCGTTTCGCCACACGTGCGAGCTCGTGCGAAACGGCCGGATCGGCCGTCTGCACACGATACGCGTCGGCCTGCCGCGAGGTTTCGCCATCGCTCATGGCGATTTCGAGGGGAACCAGGCGCCGGCGCCCGTCCCGCCGGGCTTTGACTACGATCTGTGGCTCGGCCCGGCCCCCTACGCGCCCTACACTCCGGGGCGCTGCCACTTCAATTTCCGCTGGATCCTCGACTACGGCGAGGGGTACATCAGCGATTGGGGCGCCCACTATATGGACGTCGCCCAGTGGGGCCAAGGCGCGGATCGCTCTGGGCCGGTGCGGGTGGGCGCCTGGGCGAGATTCCCCGCCACCGGCCTTTACGACGCCCCCACCGATTTCAGCATTGAGTACACGTACGCGGACGGCGTGCGCACGATCTGCTCGACGGAAGAGACCCTCGGCATGCGGTTCGAGGGAGACGAGGGGTGGATTCACGCCGAGAAGCCCGGAGCGGCGGGAGTCGTCGCCGAACCCGCCTCGGTTCTCGACTCGACCATCGGTCCCAACGAAATCCGCCTCCCCGAAAGCCCCGGACACCACGCCAACTTCATCGACTGCGTCCTGTCGCGCCGGGAGACGGTCGCTCCCGCCGAGATCGGTCATCGCTCCGCCGCCGTGTGCCATGTCGGCTGCATTGCGGCGATTCTGGGCCGAGAACTCGAGTGGGACCCCGAGCAGGAACGCTTCGTCGGCGACGCCGAAGCGAACCGGATGCTTTCCCGCCCGATGCGGGGCGAGTGGCATTTGTAGCGCCGACCAGTCAGGGCTGCAAGATGCCGTCTCGGGCAAGGTTCTTGTGCGACGGCAGGCGAGACGTCCGCGTTAGGGCGCCGGCGGTCTGCCCGAACCAGTCGAAAGAAAGGGAAGCGCAATGAGGAGCATGGGTGGAATGCTGGTCGTCATGACGGCTTTGGCGGTGTGTGGATTCTCAAAGAGCGAGCCGCTTTTCAACGGCCGGGACTTCGCCGGCTGGCGGGTCGAGCCGGGAAGTTGGGCGATCGAGCCCGATGGAGTCATGCGCGCGGACGAGGATCGCATCATCCGGACTGAAGAACGATTCGGCCGCTTCGCTCTGGACTTGGACCTCAAGTTCAAGAAGGGCGCCAAGGCGGCCCCTGAACCGGAAGCGACGCCTGTTGGGCGCCCCGTCCCGCCGCCTGCCGGTTCCCCCGCGTCAGCGCCGGCCGCAAGCGAACCGGCGTCGCCCGAAACGGCGAGGAAACACGAGGGCAAGACGATCACGGTTCTCTTCATGTCGTCGGTTTACGCCGACGCCGCGCGCGAAACGGCCAGGCGATTCGAGGCCGCTACGGGCTGCAAAGCCGAGGTCGTGGATTTCCCCTACGTCACGTTGCACGAGAAGGAACTGCTGGATATTGCGACCGATTCGGGCACATACGACGTCATTTCGATCGCCTGCCAGTGGGATGGGGAATTCGCTCCCTTCATGGCGGATCTTGCTCCCCTGGCGGAACGCGACCAGTATGACCTGTCGGACTTCAACGAGAACGTTTTCAAGAACGCCGGCAAGTGGGCGGGAAAAACCATGGGCCTGCCTCACGCCAATACACCCTATGTCATGGCTTACCGGACCGACCTCGTGCCCGAATTCCCCGCCACGTGGGAACAGTATCTCGAAATCTGCAAGAAGCTGACGGACAAGAGCAGGGGATTCTACGGCACGTCGGTCCCTGGCTTGAAGGAGCAGCTCAACGGCGTCTGGATGATCCGCCATTGGTCCATGGGCGGCCGATGGGCCGACGAGAACTGGAACCTGACGATCGACTCGCCGGAAACGCGCCGGTCACTCGAGCATCTCAAGCAGACTCTCGAATACGCCGATCCGGCGGCGCCCGCCTGGGGTCTGCAGGAATCCATCGCCGCTTTCCTCCAAGGTAATGCGGCGTTCTGCGAGGCGTGGCCGACGCTGGGCGTCACGCTCGACGGCGATAATCCCCAAAAGTCCAAAATCGTCGGCAAGTGGGCGCTTCACGAGTTCCCCCACGACAAGACGGGCAAGACGATGCTGTCGGCCTGGGACGTTGGGATTCCTCGGGGCGCGAAGAACCAGGGTGCCGCTTGGGATTTCGTCAGGATGTACGTGAGCGCGGAGAGCCAGCTGAAGTTCTTCGAGAAGTTCGCGATTCTCTCGCCCCGAAAATCGTTCTGGCGGCAGGACGTCGTAAAGAACTCGAAGAGCGCGCCGATGGAACCGGCGTTGGATCGTGCGGTGGTCTGGTGGCGCATTTCGGCCGGAACGGTTTGCGAAACGGCCGTGCGCGACGCCGTCGCTTCATACGCCACCGGTCAGTGGGATCTGGACAAAGCGGTGAGCTATATGAAGACGGAATTTCAGAAGGCGCTGGCTGCGAATCCGCCGGAACCGGGCATCAAGAACGCGGGACTTTGAGAAAAAAGCCACCCCGAAATCAAGACGAACCGGGGCGGTCGGATCCATGTTGATTCCCCGCCAGATCCAGAATACGTTCTCCGACCGGATGCTGTCGTGGGCATTCCTGCTGCCGGTGGTCGCCATTCTCACGGTCACCGCTCTGATTCCTTTGCTTTACGGGGTATATCTGAGCTTCCATGAGTATCGCTTGAACATACCCGGCGCGCGGCCGGCCTTTATCGGGTTGCGCAACTACGCTTCCTTGTTTGCGGATCCATTCCTGCGCCAGTCGCTCCGGAATAATCTTCTTTTCGCGGGCTTGGCCGTTCCGCTCGAGCTGGCGCTGGGCCTGACGCTCGCCATGCTGCTGTGCGACGCCGGCAAACTGTCGCGCATGCTCACGACTCTGCTGCTGATACCCACCATTATTGCGCCCGTGGCGGCGGGAACGCTCTGGCGGATGATGCTCGACCGCACCTACGGCGTAGTGAACTACCTCGCGACGCTGGCGGGGCTGCCAGCCGTAGCCTGGCTGGCCCACCCGTTTCTGGCTCTTCTGTCGGTTGTCATGGTGGACGTATGGCAATTCACGCCGTTTGTGGCGATCCTGGTTCTTTCGGCGATCAAGGGAATCCCCGACACGGTGCTCGAAGCCGCGTGCATGGACGGCGCCTCGCCCTGGCAGGTTTTCCGCCACGTGATTCTACCGATGATTTCGCCGGTCCTGGTGATCGTGATCATGATCCGCATGATCGACGCCTTCAAGGTCTTCGATACGGTGTTCGTCCTGACTCAGGGAGGTCCCGGCAATGCCACGGAAATGCTGCCGAATTACATTTATCGCCAAGGCATCCGGTTTTTCAATGTCGGCTACACGTCGGCCCTAGCCGTATGCTTTATCATCGCGATGTTCCTTGCCTCGTGGATCTTCCTGCATCTTCGAAATCGGATGTTGTTGAGGAGCAGATAGATCGCCGCGGAAGAGCCGACAAAGAGGGGGCAGAAGACGGAGACCTGCCAAGAGAGGTCGTATCGATACTCGGATGACAAACGGCATCGCCCGACAACGCAAGCGCCATGGCGCGGGATTCGACGCCCGCCGATACGCGAGTTGTTTCCTCGGCCGTCCGGCGCGTCTCGCCGTTCTGACGCTGACCTTTGCCCTGATCGCTTTCCCGTTCTACTGGCTGGCGACCAATGCTTTCAAGCTTCCCCAGGATTATTTCTCCCAGCCGCCGGTTCTCTTTCCCACGCGCGGCACGCTCCAGAACTTCACCGAGGTCTTCACCAAATACCAGGTGGGGCGCGGTTTGGTAAACTCCATACTGATCGCATCCATGACGACGGTTCTGACTTTGATCAGCGGCGCTCTTGCCTCATATTCGCTGACGAACGGGATTCTGCCCCGGCGGACGCGCCGGGCGCTGATGCTTTGGTTTCTCGTCCAAAGGCTCTATCCGGCCATCGTGTTCGCCGTTCCCGTTTTCTATGTGATCAGCCGATTGCGCCTCATGGACAGCATATGGGCGTTGATTCTCATGAACACCAGTTTTAACATACCCTTGGCGATTCTGCTTCTGGTCGGGTTTTATCAGGACGTCCCGCGGGAGGTGGAAGAACAGGCGGTTCTGGACGGATGCAACCTTTTTCAGAGGTTCTTCTATATCGCCACTCCCATGGTTGCGCCGGGGTTGGCGGCCGTGGGAATTCTCACTTTCGTTTTCACCTGGAACGAGTTTCTCTATGCGGCTATTCTGACGATTTTCAAGGCCAAGCCGCTTACCGTGATCATTGCCGGGTTCATCACCGACCGCGGTCTGATCTGGGGTCCCATGGCGGCGATGGGCTGCATCGTGGTTGTGCCGGTTCTTTTGGTGATCTGGGGAGCGCAGAAGTTCTTCATCAGCGGTCTTTCCGCCGGCGCGTTGAAAGAATAGCCTGGCGGGCAAAGGAAACTTCGCCTGGGCAAGCCGCCGCCTCGCCCCGCGCTGCCGGAGATCCGGCGCCGGTTGAGGCGGGCGTTCTGGGAGAAGATCCGATGTCCATGCTGTCCGTATTGCGCGAGAATCATGCGGCTGAATCCGAGGCTTTGAATGCCGCGAAGCAGTGCGAAGGGACGGCTCAGAACTCCGCCGATTTCGGCGTGCGGGGAAAGGCGATCGCGTCGCGGATATTGCCGAGGCCGGTGACGAACTGGACGGTGCGTTCGAACCCCAGTCCGAACCCCGAGTGGGGCACGGTTCCGTAGCGTCGCAGATCGAGGTACCACCAGTAATCCTCAGGATGGAGACCGCACTCCCGCATGCGCTCGAGGAGAACGTCTTTGCGCTCCTCGCGCTGTGAGCCGCCGATGATCTCGCCGATCTTCGGCACGAGAACATCCATCGCCGCCACGGTCCTCCCGTCGTCGTTCAAGCGCATGTAGAACGCCTTGATCTCTTTCGGGTAGTCGTGGACGATCACCGGCTTCCTGAAGTGCTTCTCGGTGAGGTGCCGTTCGTGCTCGCTTTGCAGGTCGAGCCCCCACTCCACGGGGAACTCGAAATCCTGGCCGGCCCGTTGCAGAATCTCGACGGCCTCCGCATAGCTGAGCCGCTCGAAGTCGCTGTGGATGATGTGCTCGAGAGTCGCGATCGCGGACTTGTCGACCCATTTGTTGAAGAAATCCATGTCCTCGGGGCATCTCTCGAGGGCGGCGCGGAAGAGGAACTTGATGAACTCCTCGCCGAGATCCATGTTGCCTTCGAGGTCGCAAAAGGCCATTTCGGGCTCGAGCATCCAGAACTCGGCCAGGTGCCGGGAAGTGTTGGAGTTCTCCGCGCGGAAGGTGGGGCCGAAAGTGTAGACGTTCGTCAAGGCGCAGGCGTACGTCTCGGCGGAGAGTTGTCCGCTGACGGTCAGGGCCGTGCGGCGCCCGAAGAAGTCTTCCGCGTAATCGACCGCCCCGTCCGGGGTCGTCGGCAGGTCTCGCAGGTCGAGACCCGTGACCGTGAACATCTCCCCGGCGCCCTCGCAGTCGCTCCCCGTGATGACGGGCGTGTGAAGATAGATGAACCCGCGCTCCTGAAAGAACTCGTGGGTGGCCGCCATCATGGCGTTTCGCACGCGCGCGACCGCTCCGAAGGTGTTCGACCGGGCCCGCAGGTGCGCCACCTCCCGCAGGAACTCGAGACTGTGGCGTTTCTTCTGCATGGGGTAGGTGTCGGGGTCCTCGATCCAGCCCAGCACGTCGAGCTTCTTGGCGAAGACCTCGATCGCCTGGCCCTTGCCCGGCGACTCGCGCAACTCGCCCTCGACCCGCACGCTGCAGCCGGTGATGAGGCGTCTCACGTCCGTCTCGTAGTTCGGCAAGGATTCGTCGGCGATCACCTGGACGCTCGCCAGACACGAGCCGTCGTTCACCTCAAGGAACGAGAAGCCGGCCTTGGAATCCCTCCGGGAGCGCACCCAGCCCTGGACCGTGACCGCGGCGCCGAAATCGCGCCGGTCCATGAGATCTTTCAAGCGTTCATGCCTGCCGATCGCCCGCATTCGCTCCTCCCTGTTCCCTCATCCGTCCCCGTCTCGCCCTCGTCGCGATCCCCCGGTCGCACAATTTAGCGGCGTATCGTGTTTCCTGACAACGTTTTTCTCTCACCGTCGGAATCGGCGTCGGAATTCCTTTGAGATTCCCCGTTCGCGGTGGTAGGGATCAGTCATCCAAGGTGGCGGTTCCACTCCCGGAAAGGAGAAGCGCGACGATGACCGAGTTCTTTCCCGAAGTGAAGAAGATCAAGTATGAGGGGCCGGATTCGAAGAATCCGCTCACCTTCAGACACTACAACCCCAAACAGAAGGTCCTCGGCAAGACCATGGCCGAACACCTGCGATTCTCCGTGTGCTACTGGCACACGTTCAAGGGGGTCGGCGCGGATCCCTTCGGCCCGGGCACGATCATGCGCGCTTACAATCAGCACGACAACCCGATGAAAGTCGCCGAGGAGACCATGCGCTGCGCCTTCGAGTTCTTCTCGAAGCTGGGCGTCGGGTTCTGGTGCTTTCACGACCGCGACGTCGCGCCGGAGGCCGACAATCTCGCGGAGACGAACCGGCGCCTCGACAAGATGGTCAAACTGGCCGGGAGTCTGCAGGACGAGACGGGGGTGCAACTGCTTTGGGGAACCAGCAACCTCTTCTCGCACCGCCGCTTCATGGCCGGCGCCGCCACGAATCCCTCGCCCGCCGTCTTCGCCTACGCCGCGAGCCAAGTGAAGAAGGCGATGGAGATTGCGAAGAAGTTGGGCGGGGCGGGCTACGTCTTCTGGGGCGGACGCGAGGGTTACGAAACGCTCTTGAACACCGACCTCAGACGCGAGTTCGACCATCTGGGCCTCTTTCTCAACATGGCCGTCGAGTACAAGCAGAAGATCGGTTTCAAAGGTCAGTTCTACATCGAGCCGAAGCCCAAGGAGCCGACCAAGCACCAGTACGATTTCGACGCGGGCAGTTGCCTGGCTTTCCTTCAGAAGTACGGCCTGACGGATCATTTCAAAATCAACGTCGAGGCGAACCATGCGACCCTGGCGGGTCACACGTTCCACCACGAGCTCGAGTTCTGCGCCGCCAACGGCATCCTCGGCTCCATCGACGCCAATCGCGGCGATCTGCTCCTCGGATGGGACACGGACCAGTTCCCGACCGACGTCTACGACACGACGCTGGCAATGTACACGCTCCTTCGCCACGGCGGCTTCAAGACGGGGGGGCTGAATTTCGATGCCAGGGTCCGCCGCCAGTCCATCGATCCCATCGATCTGTTCCACGCCCACATCGGCGGAATGGACGCCTTCGCTCTGGGACTGAAGGCCGCGGCGAGAATGGTCCAGGACAAGACCTTTGAGAGATTCGTCAAGAAGCGTTACACCGGATGGGACCGGGGTCTCGGGCAGGAGATCGAGAAGCGCAAGGTCGGTTTCGAGGAGCTCGAGGCTTACACCCTGAAGCAAGGCGAGCCGAAAATCCAAAGCGGCCGCCAGGAAATGCTCGAAAACGTTCTGAACCGGCATATCTTGGGGTGAATGGACCTTCGCGAAGCCGGCCGCGCTCCCGACCGACGCGACGCGCCCCGTCTGGGTCCCGATGGGGCGGCTCCTTTACGTTGAAAACCTCCTGAATACCGACTACCTTGGATTCACTAGGGAAGGCCGGTGTGCGCCCCGGCGCGGCCTTCCGGCGAGTTTGGGCGCGATCCCTCTCCGCCAAGGAGACCGGAATGATCTTTTCCCATCCAGCCATGGCCCTGCGCGCCTTTGTCTGTGGTTTGATATGGACTCTTGGCCTCGCTTCCCATGCCGCGGACTGGCCCACCTACCGCCTGGACAACCAGCGCACCGGAGTGACGTCCGAGGAACTGACGTTGGCAGGCGAGTTGCTGTGGACCTACCAGGCCCGTCACGCGCCCCGACCCGCTTGGCCGTCCGAACCCGCGAAAGACGACTTCTGGCACAACCTTCGGGATCTGGCGCCCGCTCTAACCTTTGACCGGGTCTTTCACGTGGCCGTGGCGAACGGCGCCGTCTTCTTCGGCTCGTCGGCCGACGACAAGATCACGTGCCTGGACGCCGCGACGGGAAAGGAGCGCTGGTCTTTCTTCACGGAAGGGCCCGTTCGTCTGGCGCCCGCCGTCGCCGGCGGGAGGGTCTATGCCGGGTCCGACGACGGGTGGGTTTACTGTCTGAAAACTAAAGACGGCGCCTTGGCCTGGAAGCAACGGGTCTCGCCCAAACCCGACCGGCTGCCCGGAAACGGACGGATGATCTCGCTCTGGCCCGTGCGGACGGGCGTGGTGGTCGACGGCAGCGTCGCGTATTGCCTGGCAGGGCTCTTTCCCCTGCAGACCGTTTACGCCGCCGCATTCGACGCGGGAAAGGGTTCGCTCCTCTGGCGCAAGGAACTGGACTCCTTGGCCCCGCAAGGCTACCTGATGGCCTCGGGCGCTCGCCTCTATGTCCCGATGGGACGGACCAGCCCCGCCATTGTCGACCGAATGAGCGGCGAGCTCCTGGGACGGGCGCCGGGGCCCGGGGGCGCGTATGCTCTGCTTCTGGAGGACACGCTTGTCCAGGGACCGGGACGCGCCACGGGCGAGATCCATCTCTCGAGCGCCGCCACTCAGGAGAGTCTGGCGTCTTTCCCCGGCGCCGTGGGGATCGTTCTCGCGCGAGGCGGCATGGCTTACCTCTACACGAGAACGGAGATCTCGGCCTTGAATCGCGAGCGCTACGTTCGGCTGAAGAAGGACGCGGACCAGTTGGCCGCGCGCGAAGGCGAAATCGCGAAGAAGCTGAAGGAGACCAAGGAGCAGGCAAGAAGCGCGGAATCCGAGGAACTCGGAATCGTGCTGGCGAGCGTCCAGGAGTCCTTAGCCGAGAAGACCGAGGCGATGAAGGCGTGTTACTTGTGGAAGACGGAGATCGAGACGCCTTTCACGGCCATTCTGGCCGGCAATCAGCTTCTCGTGGGTTTCGACGGCCGCGTTGCCGCTTTCGACGCGGCAACGGGCGGCGAAGTGTGGTCGGCGGCCGTTGCCGGGCGGGCCTATGGTCTGGCGGCCGCCGACGGCAATCTCTTCGTGAGCGCCGACAAGGGAACGATTCAGTGTTTCTCCGGCAAGTCTTCCTCCCCAACAGCGGACGTCGCGGCGAAGGGCGCCGGAGATGAGAAAGCCAGTGGCTTGCCTCCCTACGCCGAAGACAGATGGACGCCCCTCTACCGGCAAGCGGCCATGGACGCCGTCGAAACGTCGCGGACGCGCAAAGGGTACTGCCTTGTCCTCGGATGCGGCGAGGGACGCCTCGCCTATGAGATTGCCAGGATCTCGGATTTGCAGGTCGTCGGGGTGGAAAGCGATGCCGCCAAAGCCGTGGCCGCGCGCAGAGCGCTGGACAAGGCGGGGCTCTACGGCGTTCGGGTGGCGGTGCATGAGGGCTCCCTGGCGAGTCTTCCGTACCCGCCGCATTTCGCCAATCTCATCGTCTCAGACCGGGGGCTGGTTGCGGGCGATCTGCCGCCCTCGCCCGAGGAGGCGCGCCGCGCGCTTCGTCCCGAAGGCGGGACGCTCTACCTCGTCCTGCCTAAGGATCTCTCTTCCTCTTCTCAGGCGACCTCTTCCTCGAAGGGCGCTTCCGGCGAACCGTCCGCGCCGCTTTCCCCGGCCGACACGGATGATGGCGCGCTGTCCCCATGGTTTGAGACCTTCAGAGAGATGAATCCCGAGATGCGCCGCGGCACAGACACGATCACTTTGGTCGCGCGGCGGGGCAGGCTTCCCGGCAGCGGCGAATGGACCCACCCGTATGCGGACCCCGGGAACACGGCGTCGAGCCGCGACGATCTCTTCGCCCACCCCGTCCGCGTGCAATGGTTCGGCGAACCGGGACCGCGCGAGATCGTCGATCGCCATAACCGACCGATGGCTTCACTCTACGGGAATGGCCGCCTCTTCGTTCCCGCCCGCGACAAGGTTATCGCCCTGGACGCCTATAACGGCGCCCCGCTCTGGGAGGCGGTCATCCCCCATTCGACGCGCGTGGCCATCAACCGGGACATCGGGTACATGGCCCTGGCGGACGATTGCCTCTACGTGGCGGCCACGGGGAAGTGCGTCGGTCTCGACGTCGCTTCCGGCGAGAGGAGGCTGGATTTCGCCGCCCCGCAGGTCGTTCCGAACCGTGAGAGCGACTGGGGTTACATCGCCGTCGTCGGCGACCGGGTTTTCGGCAGCGGACAGGCGTCCGGGGCCTCCCTCAAGGCGCCGGGCCTGGCGCCCATCTCGGAAGCCGCCTACTACGATTTCCGACCCCTGGTCACGAGCGACTATCTCTTCAGCCTCGATCGCCGCAGCGGTCGGGAGATCTGGCGCTACCGCGGCGGAGTCATCCCGAACTCAGGAATCGCGCTGGGGGACGGCGGGATCTACTTCCTCGAGAGTCGCAACCCCGAGGCCGCCGCCGACCAGACGGGCCGGTTGCGCCTGAGCGTTCTCTGTGCGCAAGGGCGCGGCCACATCGTGAAACTCGATGCGGAAACGGGCGGGAAGCTCTGGGAGCGTCAGGTGGACTTGCCGTTCGATCACGTGCTCTTCCTGAGCTACAACAGCGGCGTGCTGCTGGCCACGGGATCGAGGAATCACGAGGGGAAGCTCTGGTATGAGTTCCGCGCCTTCAATCCGGGGGACGGAAGCCTCAAATGGGAGAACCGGTTCGTCTATGGAACGACGCTGGACGGCGGTCACGGCGAACAGGACCAGCATCCCGCGATCGTCGGCAACAGGATCTACGCGCGGCCCTTCGATCTGGATCTGCAGACGGGCGCGCAGGGGGCCTTCACGCTCGACCGCGGCGGGCACGGCTGCGGAGGAATCACCGCGTCCGCCAAATACCTCTTCGGCCGGGGCGGGAACCCGCAGATGGTCGAGATCGCCGCGGGCGGCGGCTCCCCGATGCCGCTCACCCGAGTCACGCGTCCCGGATGTTATCTCAACATGATCCCCGCCGGGGGCCTTCTGCTGGCGCCGGAATCGAGTTCCGGCTGCACGTGCGACTATGCCGTTCAAGCGTCGATGGCCTTTGCGCCGAAAACACCGGACCCAGGAGATTGACGGAACTCACGAGACGATCACTGCTTGTACTCGTAAGGATACTCGATCTTGAAGAGGCCCATATCCTCGATGACCATGGCCCGCCAGATGTCGCCCCGGCTCTTCGTGCCGTTCGACGCGTCGTAGGGGATAGCCATTCCCGTGTCTGAATTGCCGCGGTACCAATCGCCGCCTACGTGGTCGGGTCCGCACGACGCCACCATGTTGTAGCTGAAGTTGCCCGTGCTTTTGGCCCCGCGCGTGTCGTACGCAAAAGGCATCCGGCTCGTGAAAGGGTCGTGGGGAACGCTTGTGATGTAAGCGACCGGCGTCGTCAGCGGACTGAGGTAGGCGAAGACATAGTACTGTTCCACCATACCCAGAAGCTGGATCTCCGGCGGCTTCCCATTCTCGCTCGAGTAAGTCCATCCGTAGTATCGCCAACTGGGCTCATCATTGCCGTCGTAGGGCACGTCATGGTACTCGACGTAGTAGGCCATCATGCCCGTGTTCAACGTCCGCAGGTCCGACTCCGCCCGCGCGACCTTGGACCGCGTCTGGGCCTCGAGGAAGTTTGGCACCGCGATGGCGGCCAGAATGGCGATGATGGCCACCACAATCAACAGTTCGATGAGTGTGAATCCGCTCTTCCTTTCCATGGTCATCCCTCCTCCCTGCAATCTGTGCGGCGCACGAACGGGGTCGAGTCTTCCCCCCCTCGCAGGACGCTCGACTCCTCCGACCGCATGGATTCCCGTCGCCCTTCGTTGCGTACGGTCTCCCGTCAGCGGAAAATGGCATTCTTCGAGCCTCCTGTAAAGAGAAAAAGGGAAGCGGGGCGCCCGTCGGGCGCATCTCGTGTCCCCTCCCTTCGCCAAGTCCCAGCCCGTCCAGATCAGGCCGCCGCTGGACTTGCCCCAGTGGGGCCATGACTGGCGGCCAAGAGGGCGCGACTCCTTTTCAGCCTCCGCCGCGGACGGGGTCCGTGAAAGCGCCGCATTTCCCTCCCGGACCGCTCTTCGACCATGGGGCGGACAACCCGCTCGAAGTTCGATCTCGACACGAAAGGGAGCGCTTTCCCCGTGCTTTTCCGGTTGGATTCCCTTTGACGGCAGGCTAAGCTCGTGCAAGAGTTCTGTCGGAGCATGCCTGACTCCGGCCGCGCCACGCGCCGGCCCTTGAGCCTTCCACGGGAAAGGAGACCATCATGAAACACCGGCTAAGCGGCTTCACGCTGATCGAGTTGCTCATCGTGGTCGCCATCATTGCCATTTTGGCCGCTATTGCGGTCCCTAACTTCCTCGAGGCGCAAGTGCGCTCGAAAGTCTCGGCCTCCCAAGCGGAAATGCGCGCTCAGAGAACGGGTTTGGAGGCGTACCGACTCGACAACAACGCGTACCCTCTGAGTTTCAACGAGCCGCGATGGCCCCGGCTCACCGAGCTCACCACTCCGGTGGCCTACCTCACCGTCTGCCCGTACGATCCCTTTTCGCCGAAGCACGGTCCTCCTCTGTACTACCATTACGTTTCCGCAACGGATGAACTGTTCGCCCTGATGGACAACTGGACCTACTACAATTCGCGGGATGGCAGCATTCCCTTTCCGGACTACGTCCAATGGCACATCCGCGGCAGCGGCCCCAACATGTACATCGAGCACGGCTTCCCCTATGACGCCACCAACGGCACCATGTCCCCGGGCGACCTGTGCATCTGGGGACCCATGTGAGGACGAGGGGACGGGGCGTTGCGGCGCGAAGCAGTCGCACTCGCTACAGGGACTCGCAAGCGATTCTCTACAAGATGCCGCCCGCGGCGCCCGTCGGCTGAGCAAGACGCGGCAAACATGCATCCGCGCCGCACACGATCGCGCCGTTGACCCGGATCAGATCGAGGAGGCGCTTGCGGTTCGACGGCCGGCACGGCGCCCAGCAGGTGAGCAGCATGCCTTTCCCCCCGTTGCGCAGGAGGGCCTCGCGCCAGCGTCGGACCAGATCGGGATCCCGTCCCGGCGCTCCCCAGACCTCGAAGCCGCGCCGCGCCAAACGCCGCACGACCTTCGGCAGCGGCCGGCCGTAGTCCCACACGACCTCGACGACGTCGCGCGGGATCTTCTTCTCGGCCGTCATCGATTTCTCCGCATGGATGAGGACCGACCCGCCTGCCAGGCACGCGTCGTGCCAGATGACGGGGCGCAGGCCGCGCTTTGTCAGTCCGGCGTGGAGCGTCGCGATGGCGTCGACGTACTGCGAGTACGCCCGGTCGTGGTCCTCGTCCATCCCAACGTGGAAGAAGCGCTCCGGCCGGCACACGTCGATCAGTTCATCAATCAGTTCGAACGCCTTCTCCCAGTATTCCTCATTGTCGAAGAGGGCGTTGTGCGGGCGGAACCAGTGGTTGTGCCGGTTGATGTGGCTGTGGGAGAAATTGAGCTTCGGCGCGACTTCGATCCCGTGTTTGCGCGCTCGAGCGACGATCTTCTTCAGATGTCCCATCGGGACCGAGTAATGCCGCGTCAGTTCGGGATGGGACCTGTAGCGCACGCCGTCGGCGCAGTCGATGGCGAGGAGATTCATCCCCGCTTCGGCCATGGCGTCGACGACTTCGAGACCGATATCGAGGTCAAAGGGTTTCTCGCGCGGCTTGCGTTCCACCCACCGGGGATCGTAGTGCGTGATGTGGATGAGAAAACCGCGGACGGCGATCTCTTCTTTGTTCGCCATGGCGGGGATGCTCCTTCCTTTCGGCTGCGGGTTCCGTTTCTCCCCGAGCGACGGGCGCGGAGGCTCGAACGGGAGTTCCCGCCAGCCATACCACCCCGCTCGCGCTGGTTCAATGGAAGAGTCGTCGCGCGTCGCGAGGAAGGAGAGGCGCGCAGGCGAGAAAGCCCTTGACTCGCACGAAGCGTTCTTATGAGATTGCCCGCCAAGTCCCGGCGATTCCGCCCTGGCCGCACTATCATCTCACCTGGGGAGAAATCCGCAACCATGGCAACCATGGACCAGATCCAGCGGCCCCTTCGAGCGGCGGACCCCAGGTACGAGCGCTGGCGCTGGGGCATATTCGCGCTCACGTGGCTGGTCTACGCCGGCTACTACCTGACGCGCCAGTCGTTCGCCGTGGCCAAAGTCGCCTTCGCCGACGATCCCAACATCACGATGACGCGCGAGGACTATGGGATCGTCGACTCGTCGTACCTGATTGCCTATGCGGTCGGGCAGTTTCTTTGGGGCTCTCTCGGAGACCGCTTGGGGCCGAAGAGAATCCTGGTCGCCGGAATGCTCCTCGGCATCTTCGCCTCGATCTGTTCGGGTTTCTCCACCGGGTTGATCGCGTTCGCCGTTTTCGCCGTCGTGCAGGGGATGGGCCAGGCCACGGGTTGGCCGAACGTTGTCAAAACGATGAGTTCATGGTTCTCGCTCCGGGAACGGGGAAGAGTGGTGGGCGTCTGGTGCACGCATTACGCCGTGGGAGCGGTCGCGGCCCTGATCCTCGCCGGCTACATGATGAACTTGTTCGGCGCGCCGCGTCCTCCGGGCGAGGAGGGGTCCGCGATCGTGCCGTACTGGCCGGCGGGTTTCTGGGGGCCCGCGGCGGTCCTTGGCGTCATATTGGCGCTCGTCGTGGTCTTTCTGCGCAATCGTCCCCAGGACGTGGGCCTGCCGACGATTGAGGAGTACCGCGGCGAAGTCGAGTCCGTTCTGAGGGCGGGCGACAGGCCCGAGGACGAAATCGAAGGGTCGTGGGAGGTTTTCGCCAAGGTCCTGCGGGTTCCCGGCGTCTGGTATCTCGCCTTCTCGTACTTCGGCATCAAACTCACGCGTTACGCCCTCTATTTCTGGGGTCCCAAGTACATCAGCGAAAGCCTCGGCAGCGGCGCTTTCGGCAGCGGGGTCATGGCCGCGTGGCTGCCGTTCGGCGGCGCCCTGGGCGTCATCGTTTCGGGTTGCCTTTCCGACAAGGCGTTTCAATCGCGCCGGATGCCCGTAACGGTCTTGGCGCTCGTCCTAACGGCGGCGCTCATGATGATGGGTCTGCGGCCCATTGCGAACCGGACTTTCATGTGCGTCTTTTTCTTCTTTATCGGGTTCTTTTTGTTCGGACCCGACTCCATCATCAGCGCCACGGCGGCCATGGATTTCGGGACCAAGAAGGCCGCGGCCACGGCCGCCGGCATCGTGAACGGCGTCGGCTCGGTCGGCGCCATCCTCGGAGGATGGCTCCCCGGGAAAATCACCAGGGAAGACAACTGGGCCCCCGTTTTCTGGGTTTTCGTCGTTGGTCTTCTCATCTCTGCGGCCATTCTGGCGCCGATGTGGAACACAAAGCCGCCTACCGGCGATCGCGGGAGAACGGGACCGAAGCCCCGGACATAGGGGCTCACCAGGGAGCGATCCAAGCCGGCTCGGCGCGACGCCTCGTCGGCGTCGCGGACCGGCCCGCCCCCCGTCGAGGCAACTGGGAGAAGCGAGAAACATGACAACCACCGCCAGAATCTCGGGTTGGAAAGACAAGGTCCTCTTCACCCCCGGCCCGCTGACCACAAGCCGGACGGTGAAGCTGGCCCTCCAGCGCGATCTCGGGTCGCGCGACTTCGAGTTCATCGGCGTCGTTCGCGACATTCGCGACCGACTGGTCCGCCTGGGCGGCGCCGAGCCGGGCGAGTACGAGGCCATCCCCCTCCAGGGCAGCGGCACCTATTCCATCGAAGCCGTGCTGACCTCCACCGTGCCGCCGGACGGCAAGGTCCTCATCCTCATCAACGGCGCCTACGGCAAGCGGATGGCGAGAATCTGCGAGGTCGCCAAAGTCGATTTCCGCGCTCTGACGTTCCCGGAGAACTCGGCGCCAGACGTTGCCGCCGTCAAGAAGGCGATTGCCGACGATCCTGCCATCACGCACGTCGCCGTCGTCCACTGCGAGACCACGACGGGAATCATCAACCCGATCGAGGAGATCGGCGAGGTCGCCGCGAGGGCGGGCAAGGGGTTCTTCGTCGACGCCATGAGCTCGTTCGGCGCCGTCCCCACGAATCTCGCCAAGTGTCATATCGACTATCTCGTCTCGTCGGCGAACAAGTGCATCGAGGGCGTGCCCGGGTTTGGCTTCGTCATCGCGAAGCGGGAGACCTTGCTCAAGACCGAGGGTTATGCGCGGAGTCTGAGCCTCGACCTGCTAGGCCAGTGGAAGGGGCTCGAGGCCAACGGCCAATTCCGCTTCACCCCGCCGACGCACGCCCTCCTGGCGTTTCATCAAGCCCTTCTCGAGCTGCAGGCGGAGGGAGGCGTGGAAGGGAGGGCGGCGCGCTACCGGGCGAACTACGAAACGCTTGTGGCCGGCATGCGCGAGATGGGTTTCACCGAGTACTTGAGACCGGAGTTGCAAGGATACATTATCACGTCCTTCCGCTACCCCAGACACCCGAACTTCGATTTCGAGGAATTCTACCGCCGCTTGAATGAGCGAGACGCCGTCATCTATCCGGGCAAGGTCAGCGACGCCGACTGTTTCCGCATCGGAAACATCGGCCGCATCTTCCCGGCGGACGTGAAGGCGCTGCTGGCGGCCATTCGCGAAGTCATCGCCGAGATGGGAATCGAACTGAGATAGGCGCGAGGAGAGAACCGACGGCGCTCCCTAACAAGCCCCCGAAGGGGCCTGTCCCAATCTCCTGCCGACCGGCGACAAGCACATCAAGCGCTCGCGGAGAGGATGCCGCGCTCAAGAGCCTCGACGCCTGGCAGATGCACTCGATCCGGCCCTGAGAGCGTCCGAGGGCGCCGTAACGCCGACTTCCATTCCGCACTCCATCTCCGGATGCGGGCATCACGGTCGGTTTACGGACATTGCAGCCAGACACGACCGCCCTTACAATAAACGGCAGACGAAAGAAGCGGGCCCTGCCCCGCTGCAGATGGCGAGATCCAGAGAACTGTCAGGAGGAACATCATGTCGAAGAAGAAAAAGGTATTTGTCGGAAGCGACCCATGGGCCAGAACTCTACACAAGCATGTCGCGGGCGTGTGCCGTTCCTTGGGATGCCTTACAAAAGAGGTGAACCCCGCCAAAGGAGCCCCTATCCCCTACTACGAGATCGCACGCCGCGTCGCTGTCAACGTCTCCGCGAATGCCGGCTCATTTGGGATTGTGCTGTGCGGGACCGGCATGGGAGTATCCATGGTGGCGAACACGTTCCCGGGCGTTTCGTGCGCGCTCTGTGAAAACGTCTTCGCCGCCGAACGTTCCCGCATTCTTAACAATGCCAATGTGCTGGCCATGGGCGAGTTTCTGACTACGCCCTATTACTGCTTCGCCACATTCGGATTGCCTTTTTTCCGCGGCGAAGTTATGCTGCCGATGGTTGTGAACGCCTCACTTCCGGAGGTTTCCCCCGATGACACGTTCTCCCGCGGTTCCGGATTGGGAAACGGAGTTCCAGCGCTGGCTGGCGCCGTTTCTTGGATGTCTGGGGCACAAGGCCCGACAACGGTGGCTGCCCGTTTATGTGCGGGGGCAGATGAGTGCGACCTGCCGTCGCTGCGCGACGACGATGGCCCGCGAACTGGCGCCCGAGGACGAGGAGCAGTTGCATCATTTCGTCTCTACGTCCCCATGGGACGGCGCGCCGCTGGAGGCGGAGTTGGTTCGGGCGGCCAATGCGCTGGTGGGCGGGCCGGATTCCTTTCTGATCATCGACGACACGGCGTTGGTCAAGAAGGGGAAGGAATCGGCGGGGGTGGCGCGCCAGTATTGCGGGGAGTTGGGCAAGCGGGCGAA
>Ga0315274_10003776_pt1 | contig 22470 bp, 13 predicted proteins | sample YL17G02_20_MG_FD_203700 | JGI IMG/M metagenome (GOLD analysis project Ga0315274, IMG submission 203700) | Sediment microbial communities from Yellowstone Lake, YNP, Wyoming, USA - YL17G02_20 | ecosystem: Environmental > Aquatic > Freshwater > Lake > Sediment | place: USA: Wyoming | collected...
TCGGCACCCCCGCCGAGCTTGTCAGTTTCCGCCCCTCGGCGTTGTCCCCTCGGAAGTAAGCAGCGAGCGCCAGCCCGCCCGCGGCGTAAGCTGCCTCGTACGTAGAAACGTTGATGTTCCTGACGGAAGCCCAGGCTTGCCCGCCTCGGTACCTGCGGATCGAGTAGGCGTCGGGGCTGGGGCTCGCGAGCGCGGCAAAGGGCGGGCACGGCCTCTCGTGGCAGAACCAGGGCGGCGCGAAAGGGGCGGCGGCTCCGTTACCGAACAGCCGCTTGGAGGCTCGGACGCTCCTGGAGCTCCTGGCGGAGTCGTGGACCGCCGCGGACAGGAAGGTGGCGAGGGCGAGCAGCGAGAGGAGCTTGGCGAGCGCGGCCGGGAGCGACGCGCGGAAGCGGCTTCCCGGCGGAGCGTTGCGGGGAGGCGGAGAGGTCGAAAAAGGCGATGACGGCGACGAGGGAGAGCAATTGCCGTCGTCGCTGCACTCGCAGCACGCGGCCAGTCTCCTCTGCGGCGAGGGGGTGCTTGCTGCTACAGTCGTCATAGTGATCTTTGAGCGGTCGGAGGGCTGTTTGCACCGGGGGCGAGGGGAAGCGCGAGCACGGAAGGCGTGGGCGAGGAGATGAAGGAGAGCGAGGTCGCTTCAGACCCCTCCCTCTCGTCGTCGGAGACGGCGGCGGGATGGAGGAAATGGGAGGCCTTGTGTCGCGGACCAGGGCGATCTGTGATTGACGCTCTTTGTGCTCCGATGCCGAAAAGAGATGCCCTCAAATTCTGCAGCAACAGGCGGAGAGCGTTTGGGAGGGAATCCAAGTGGGAACGCAAAGAGGAATGGAGCGTCCGAGGAATAAAGCCTCGTCTGCCTTTCTTTTTCTAACTTCTGGTCGTCTTGGCTCGCACGCCGCCTTTTTTTTCCCCCTCTCTTTTTCTTCTCCCTTTGAGGGAAAAAAACCTCGCCCTCTGCGCGCGCGGGCCCTCTCTCCTCCCTTCCTCTTCCGATCCCGAAAGAAAACAAAGAGGAAAAGACGCTCTCTTCTCAGCGCGTACCCACCAAATGGCCTCATATATTTACAGTTCAGCAGTGCTCTTGGTCCCTCTCCCTCGGCTCTCGGAAGGCGAGGTTGCGCGTTTTTCTTTTCTCTCTCAGCCGGGCTCGAACGCCGGCGCCCTCGCCAAATCGACGCGGTGGAGGGCGACGGTCCCCAACAGGCCCTCGGGAAGCTCGTCCCCTTCCCTGCCCTCGAGAAGCACCGCGATCGAGATCTCGAGGTTCCGCAGGGCGCCCTGCACCAGCGCGACGACGTGCGCCGCCGACCGCGACGACCCGACGTCGGAGCAGACCTCGAGGTAGCGCGGGCCCCGGAAGTACGACGTCGCGACCTTGTTCCCCAGGAGGACGGGCGTGTTCTGGCCCACGGCGCGCTTGACGACCCAGGGCCCCACCTCGATGCGTGGGATGATCTTGAACCGCGCGCGCCGCTCCGCGACCGAGCCGGGGTCGGCCTGCTCACCGGCGCCCGGGCCGCCGGCCTCGACGAACCGCGCAAGGGCGATGTCGAACGGGTCGCACCCGTCGAGGTCGCTCTCCCTCTCGCGCCCTCCGTCTCCCGCCCCCGGCCCCTCTCGCCCGCCGGCCTCGGCGGCGTCGCCGTCGCCGGGCGCCCTCGCCGAGGCCGGGGCGAGCGCCGGCACGGCGCCGGAGCCCGAGCGCTCGCCCGAGTCGAACCCGAAAGGGTCTCCCGCGGCGGCGGCGTCGCCGGCGCCCGCCGCGGTCGAGGCCCTCCTGTGGCCGCCCACTGTGAACGGCAGCAGCAGGGCGCTGCTCCTCCTCCCCCCGGAAACGCCGCCGCCGCCGCCGCCGTCGCCGCTGCCGCCGCCGCCGCCGTCGCCGCCGCCGCCGCCGCCGTCGCCGGTGGCCTTGCCGGCAAACGAGGGCGGCGGGCGCGGAGAGGAGGGCGGCGGCAGGAGGCCGCCGGCCTCGGCAAAGACCCCGGGGAGCTCGACGGCGGGCGGCCTCGGGGCACCGGCCCCGCCGTCGCCGCCCTCGCAGCCGCCCCCCTCCGCTGCCCGCCCCCTCCCCCGCTGCTCCTGCGCCCGCGCCCGCGCCCTCGAGGCCCTCTTCGACTCCACGACGTCCCGCACGCGCTGCACGGGGTCGTAGTCCAGCTCCCACGCGCAGACAAGCGACGTGCCCCTGGGGCGACCGGGGACCATCACGTGCCACACCAGCGTGAACGGCGCCGCCGAGTCGCGGATCGAGGGGATGCGCCGCGCGATGTGCGGCGTCGGCGCGCGGGCCGACAGCAGCTCGACCGTCGCGAGCCGCGCCCTGGTGTCCGCCGGCTCGACTTTCAGCCTGTCCGCGAGGTAGCTCGGCCCGCGGACGCGGAAGCCGGCGGCGCGGGGGTCGCCGAAGGAGCCAGGGAGGAGGGAGTCGGAGCGCGGCGCGGCGCGAGCGGGGAGGGGAGCAGGAGGGGGCGCGGGGGGAGCAGGAGGGTGCGGGGGCGTCGCCGCCGTCGTCGCCGCCGCTTCTGCTGCTGCTGCCGTTGTTGTTGCTGCGGTCGTGGTCTTCGCCTCCGCAGCGGAAGGTGGAACAGCGGCGGGAGCAGCAGCATCGGGGGCACGAGGAGCGGCAAGAGCCCCTCCTCCGCCATTCAGCCGCGCCGCGCCCTCCCCTCCGCTCTCCGTCGCCGCCGCCGCTGCCTTGCTCTCTCCCGCCCCGCTCCCCTCCGCCGCCGCCGCCGCCGCCGCCGCAGCAGCAGCAGCAGCCTCTTCTCCCCCCTCGTCTCCCCTCCCGCCCTCGCTCGCGCCTCCGAGATCCTCCTCCCTCGAGGTCCTCGCCAGGGCAGCCAGGGAGGCCGAGAAGCACGCCCAGCAGCAGAGCGGCAGCAGGAGGGCGCCGGCCCCGGGGTCGAGCGAGCGGAGCGAGGCGAGGGCCGCCGCGGCCGCCGCGGCCGCCGCGACGGCGGGGGCCCCCCGCACGCCGGCCGCCACCGCCGAGACGGCGAGACAGAGCGCGAGGAGGGACGCGGCAGCCGCCAGCCGCAGCGCCGGCGCTCGCCCGGGATCGCCCGTGAGCGCTCGGTGCGCGGCGAGGCCGGCGAGGAGGTGCGTCGAGAGGAAGGGCAGGGAGCGCAGGGAGGGAGGAGAAAGAATGCCCCCCCCTCCGTCATTTAGTGCTGCGCTCCCCGGCGTGATCAGGTGCTTCCTCGCGGCGAGGCTGGCCGCGAAGGGGGCTGCGAGGGCGAGGGCCTGAGAGAGAGAGAGAGAAAGAGAGAGAGGGAGAGAGAGAGAGAGAGAAAGGTGGGTGAAAAGTGTGAGCAAGGGAGCGAGGGGTGAGAAAACGAAACTATTCAAGAAGGATGGTCGGCATTTTCGGAGCCGCTCACGCCATTTTTGTTTGTTGCTCGCACTCGGCTACGAGTGCACGAGATGCCTGTATCGCTGTGCGCATCGTACGCCGCTTCAGAGGGGTCCAAGGCGCAGGAAAAGCGGTGCCGGAGTTTTGGGGAAAAGCATAAAATATTTGAACAGCGACCAGATCGTCAAAGCGAGAGCTCTAATTCAGTTCTCTCGCGCTGTCTCTCTATCTGGAATCGATACCCGCTCAGCGTCCGTAGGAGGATGCACGCACCAGTATAGCGGTATCGGCGACCGCTGCGAGGCGCATGGAGAAAGAGAGAGAAAGAGAGACAAGAACGAGTGCGCGATTGAGTTTATTTTTTTCTCCCTCCTCTTTCTCTCTCCCTCTCTTTACGCTTGCCGCTCGCTCCGAGGCAAGAGAAATGCGAGCTCTCGACACAAAAAAAAGTCACGAAAACAAATCTCATCTTGCCCTCAACTCCACGGGTCAAGGGGCGCGCGCTTCCTGCCCCTGTGTCCTTGATTGCCCCCTTTGCACCACCAGACCGTTCTTCGCTCCAAAATATGTCTAGCCTGGGAGCGAAGAGGATGACGGCTCCCTCGAGCGTCGTCGGCGGGAGCAGAAGCCCAATTCACGTGCGAGGGCAAACCGCGACGCTGACGACGACGAGGAAACCTCCTCCGCCTCGAAAACCTCTCCTCCGCCTCCGCCTCGGCCTCCGCCCCCTCCCTGTCGCCCCTTCCTCCGCGGCGAGCAGCCCGGGCGCATCCCTCGTCGAAGAGGAGGCCTCAGCGGTGCTTCACCGCCACTCTCCATCGAAATCGCTCCTCCCTTCGGGGGGACCTTCCGAGCTCCGCTCCCTGCTCCGCCGCCTCCTCGGAGCGCAGGAGCCTCGGCGCGACGGCGACGCCGGCGAGGCCGACTCCCTACTCGTCCCGAACGAATACGAATTCTCCCGCACTCAGGAGAGAGCCTTTGTCGAGCTGGACTCGGCGATGACCCGCTGTGCCGCCAGGTACTTGCTCCTCGCCTGCGCCTGCGCCGCCGCGGCCGCCGCCGGAGCAGGAAGCCATCGGGGCCCCTCTGCCCCCCTTCCTCAGGGCCCCCCCGGCTGCCTCCTCCCCCCGTGCCCGCACACCTGGACGGCGCGCGCCGAGGCGGCGCAGGCCCTGGCCGTCTCCGTCTTCCTCTGGGCAGCGGGCGAGCCCTTCGCCCTCATTGCCGAGACGCGCGGGAGGGATCTTTCCCATCTGATGGACGGCCTCTCGGAGACGGCGCACGCTCTTTTCGAGGCGAGTGAAAAGAGCCGTGAGGGTTTGAGGAGGAGGAAGAAGGTCTCGTGGAAAAAAGTCAAAAAAAACTCATTTCCCCCTCTTTTCTCTCTCTCTCTCTCTCTCTCTCTAAAATCAAAAACAAAACAGGCGACGATCATGTCCTGCGGCCTCTGCCTGCTCTTCGCGGCCTGTGCGGCGGCACAGTGGCCGCGTGGGGCCTTCCCGGCGATCGCGGCGATGACGTTCGCGGCGACGGCGGCGAGGGCGACGCTTCACCGGTGAGAAGTTTGTTTTTACCAGGTTTTTCCCCCTCTTTCTTTTTTCCAGCTCTCTCTCACCCCCCCCCTCTCTCTCTCTCCAAAACGAAAAAAACAAAACAGCCACCCTCGAGCCCTCCCTCCTCTCCTCGAGGCCCCAGGCACGGCAATGAAGGCCCTCACCTCCCCTCTCCGGGCCCTCAACCGGCAAAGGAGGGCGCGGAGGCTCAAGGCCATGCTGCGTCGGGAGAGGGAGAAGGAGAGAGGAGGAGGGGGTCGGGCGACGCGCGGGGCGGGCTCTTCTTCTTCTTCTTCTTCTTCTTCTTCTTCTTCTTCTTCTTCTTCTTCTTCTCCTTTGGTAGAACCAACCAGCGGCGCTGCCGCGGAAGGAGAAGCCAAGGAACACGCAGAATACGAGTTCACGACGGCCCAGGAGCAGGTCTTCCGCCTGCTCGTGCGGTCGCTCCACGCGCTCTGCTGCGCCCGCCTCGCGCACGCGGGCTGCGAGGCGCTCGCCGCGCTCGCCGCCGCCGCGGCGGGCGACGGCGTGGCGGCGCTCGCCGCCGGCGTGGGAGCCCTCGAGGTGGCCGCGACGGCGAAGCTGTTCTGGTCGGCGTCGTCGGCCTTCGAGGGCGTCATCAACAGCAGCGGCAGCGACATCAGGCTCCTGCTCGCGGGCGTGGCCTCCGCGCCGGGGTCGCATGGCCTGGCGGCGATGTTCGAGGAGCTGTGCCACGTCCTGGAGCTGGCGCTTTTTTTGAAGGTCGCGCCGCTGGGCGCGGCCGGCGTCGCCGGCGCGCTCTCGGGCTTCGCCCCGGCCGGGCTGCTGGGCTCGCGGGGCGTGGGGGCGCTCAGGGAGTTTGCGGCCGGGGTCGGAGTCGCGTGAGAGAGAAAAAAAAAACAGGGCGAGCTTTTTCTTGTATAGACTGTAAGATCCGTCTTGTTCATTTTTCGTTTTACATCGCGCCCTTCCCGAGCGAAACCAGCGTTTTCACACCAACTACTTTGCAAGGGCAGGGGACCACGACCATAGCGGCGGAGACGCGGCTGGAGGGCCGGAAGCTGCGGCAGCAGCGGCGGTGCTCGGCGGCGGCGGCGGTGGTGTCGACGCTGTCGTTGTTCTTGCCGTTGTTGCTGCCCTCCCGCCGCCTCGCCCCGCTCCGTTGCTCGCCGTCGACTTCGCTGCCGCCGCCGCTGCTGCTGCAGCTGCTGCTGCTGCTGCAGTCGTCGTTCCCGCTGCTGCTACTGCTGCTGCCGCTGCCCCTCCTCCTCCGACCCTCTTTTCCAGCGCCTCCACCCGCGCCCTCAGCCTCGCGTTTTCACTTTCCAGCGCTGCCGCCCACGCCGCGACTTCTTTTTCGCTGCGGCTGCCGCTCCTGCCCAGCCTGAGGAGCGCCGGCGGGGGCAGAGAGCAGGCCGCCTCGGCCAGGGCGTTGCGGAAGGTCGCCTCGGCCTCCTGCGCCCAGGTGGGGTCGGAAAGAGCCCGGGAGCACTTTGGGAACGCGCTCGCCGCTGCCGCGGACGAAGGAGAAGAGGCGTTCGAGGAAGCCGAGGTCGAGAAACAGCTCAAGTGCGGCAGCGCAAACCAGGGCGCCCAGTCCGCGGCGGAGCCCGCGTCGGTCCCGCAGAGCTCGTCGGCCTTGGCGCCCAGCAGCTCGAGCGCGGCCTTGGGGTTTCCGTTCTTGATCGCGGCGACGACAAACGCCCGGAGCGCCGCCGTCTCTGCGGCAACGCCAGCGGCGGCAAGGAGAGGGGGAGCCCTGCCGAAGACGCGCTGCGAGAGGAAGGAGAGCAGGGAGAGGAGTTCCTGGGACGATGCGGAGGGGATAAGGTCGCGGAATACGTGATCCGCGATGGCGTCGGCCTGCGGTGTGGGTGAGGAGGTTGCGCTGAAGAGGCAGAAAAGAAGAGGGTGAGCGACCGGCGAGCGGCCATCGATCGAGAACCGAAAACGAATGCCTCAACGCACTTGAAATCCCATGCCTCGGTCCGCCAGCGCGTCAACGTGAGCGGCCCTTGCGGCGTTGGCGAAGCCCCGAAAGAGAAGATACTCGCGAACGAGCGCGTCGACATGAGCAAGTGACCGGGCGTCCTGCCATTCCGGCTGAAGCATTTCGGGAGGAAAGCGCGAGAGAAGAAGAGACGAGCAGGAGAACAGAAAATGTGTTTTCTTACTGTTTTTCTTCTACAAAGTGCCTTCGAGCGGGTGCAGTTGTTGCCTCTCTCCGGTTCCTTCTTCTTCTTCACCTCCTCCCCCGACGGAGCTCGCAGCGAGGGCGGCCCGGATCCCCTCGTCGACGTCGTCATCTCCGAATGGCTGCGGAGGAGGCGGAGGAGGAGATTCAGGAACAGCAGGAGGGAGAGCAGCGACTTCCTCCTCCTGTTCCTCTTCCTCTTCCTCCCCCTCCTCTCCCTCGACTTCGTCGCTGTCGTGCTCCAGCGGCACCTCGGCCCCGGCGCACAGGTACGCCGGCGTCAGCCTCTCTGGAGCAGCCGCGGCAGCAGCAGCAGAAGACGCCGAGGAATCGGAGGCAGATGCGGGCACGGGAGCGGGCCTCAGGCCCAGGAAGGCATCGATGGCCGCCTGCCTGCCCGAGTCAGCGACGACGTTGGCCCAGCGCCGCTGCACCGAGAGCGTCGCGTTGCGGAGGCGGCCGACGCCGGCCCTCGCGGCGCGCTCGAGCGCCGAGGAGGAGCTGCTGCTGCCGCCCTTTTTGCGGTGCGCGGAGGATGCTGCGGTAGATCTCGAGGGCTTCTTGCGATAGCTCCGAGCAAAAGGGGCGGCGGCCGCACCTGCCTCGTCCTCGCTCGCGCTGCTCGCGCCGCCGCCGTCGTCCGACGCGTTGCCCTCGCCGAGGCCGCCCGCCACGCCGTCCCCTCCCGCTCCCGCTCGCGCCCCGCCCCCCTCCCCCTCCCCCTCCCGCTGCTCCACGAGCAGCAGCCCCAGGATCCCGGAGTGCATGGCGGGGCTCGACGTGTACAGGTGCGCGTGGACGTCCCCGGCGATCCTGAAGACGTCCGACAGCGCGGCGAGCGGCGCGCGCAGGCAGCCCGGCTGGGCGAGCCGGCGCGCGAGGGGCGAGGAAGCGCCCGCCGCGGCGAGGGCGGCCGCGCGCGGGAGCGGGAGGGGCTGCTGCTGCTGCTGCTGCTGCTGCTGCTGCTGCTGCTGCTGCTGCTGCTGCTGCTGCTGCTGCTGCTGCAGCTGCAGCTGCTGCGCGGGGACAGGGGGAGGAGGAGCAGCAGCAGCGGCTGAAGCGACCGCGGCGGCCCTCTCGACGGCCCCCGCGTCGACCCCCGGCGGCGGCAGCCACGTCGTCTCCCTCCTCCCGTGGTCGAGGAAGCCCGTCCTCCCCGTGGGGACGTGGAGGAACGCGCCCCAGCCCGCGGGCAGGTGGGATTGGAGCGCGGGGAGCGGGACAGTGGCCGGGAGGGGCGGGGCGAGGGGTCGCCGCGCGGCCGCCGCCGCCGCCGCCGCCGGGGTCGCCGCCGCCGGGGTCGCCGCCGCCGGGGCGGCGGGGAGCGCCCCCAGCCCCAGCGCGTGGCACTGCTCGACCAGCAGCAGCACGCCCCCGAAGTAGCTCGCGGCGTTGGTCCTGTCGAGCGAGTCGGCGCAGTTGTATCGCAGGAGCCCTCGCTGGCGCGAGGAGAGCGAGACGGCGTCGAAGCCCGGCCACCGGGCGGCGGCGGCGGCGCAGGCGCCACTCCTCGCTCCTCCTCCTCCACCTCCTCCGCTGCCGCTGCCGCTGCCGCTGCCGCTGCCGCTGCCGCTGCCGCCCTTCGACAGCGGCGCCTTCAGCTTCCCCGAGGTCAGCTTCCCCGAGGTCAGCCCGACCCCCTCGAGGATCGGCCCGAGCGAGGCCCAGAGGCCGTCCACGGCCCCCACCTCGCCGAGCTCCTTGATGACGCCGTGCCAGTCGAAGTTGAGGCAGTGGAGTGGGAGGGGGAGGAGCGGCCGCTGCTGCTTCCTCGCCGAGGCCGCCGCTCCGGGGCTGCTGCTCCCTGCCCTCTGCTTGCGCCCGCCGCCCGTCGTTCTGGCCTTGGCCCTCCTCAGCCCCTCGGCGAAGTGCTCCGAGAGCAGCAGCTCGTCGTGGCGGGACATCGAGCAGCGGAGGAGGTTGACGCAGTGCACGGGGACGAGGAGGGAGGGGTCGTCGGCGGCGGCGGCCTTGGGCCTCTTCTTGGCCGCCACCGCTGCCGCTGCCTCCGTCGCTCCCGCCGGCGTCTTCTCTTTCGCCTCCCCGCCTCGCCCTTCCTCCTCCTCCTCCTCCTCCTCCTCCTCCTGCTCCTCCTCCTCGGGCCACGCGAACCGCCGCTGTAGCCTCCGAAAGTACCTCCTCGTCCCCTGGTAGGGGTCGACGGGGGCTCGAGCCTGACCCTGCTGACTCTGCTGCTGGGTCTGGCCCCCGCTGCCGCCCCCGCCGCCGCCGCCGCAGCTCCCTCCCCGGCCAGCGACGACGATCGCGGCCTCGCCCACGCCCCCGCCCCGGATCTCGACGCCCCACCAGAGCGGGACGGTGCCTCGCCTCCATGCCACGGAGGAGAAGGAGACCGAAGACGGAGAAGGCGAAGGCGAAGGCCGAGGAGGAGAAGGGGAAGGGCGCGCTGCGGCGCCGTCGCTCCCGTTGCTCGCTCGGCCGTTGTCGTCGCCGCCGCCGCCGCCGCCGCCGCCGCCGTCGTCGTCGGCGCACCACAGTATCTGCTCGACCTCGACCTCGTTCCCCGGGGAGGCCAGCGCGTTGAGGCCCCGGGCGCGGTACCGGGTCCCGGCGTGGAGGCGAGAGGCGCGCGTGAGGAGGACGAGGGTGGCGGCGGCCGTCGTCGTTCGTGAGGTGGTGCACGTCGCAGCAGCAGCGGCGTCGCCGTCGCCTTCCCTCTTCTTCTCGCGCGAGAACGCCACGCTCCTGCTCTCCGCCACGCCCTGGAGCAGGCGAGGCACCGCGTCGCCCAAGCCGGCGGCGAGGAGCGGGGCCGAGACCGCAGCGTTCCAAACGAACTCCCACGAAGGAGCGTCCTCGCCGCCGCCTCCGTCTCCGTCTTCGGCCTCGGGAAGGGGGCGGAGAGGGCAAGGGGCGGGGCAGGAGCCGGGCGGGCTCGCCCTCCTGATCCCTCTCCTCCCCGGGAAGGGCCTGGTCACGTCCGCAGTCTCGCAGTAGTAGTGGCTGCCGTCGAGCTTGAACCGCGAAGCGGCCTCGGCGAGCGCGGAGAGGGCGGCGTCGTCTTCGCCGTCGTCGTCGTCGCCGCCGCGGTCGACGTCGCTACTCCTGCTTCTGCCGCCGCCGCCTCCGCCGCCGTCGTTTTCGTTTTCGTTCTCGTTCTCGGGCAAAGAGGGCAAGGGCACCCACGCTGCGCTCGTCACCGCCCTCACCAAGTGCCCCCCCGGAAGCTGCGCTCCGACACGAGCGCCCGTCGCGAGCAGCACGGCCCGCCCGGCGCCGCTGCGGGCCCCCCCGCGGAGGTAGCCGAGGAGGGCGCAGCCGCGGGCGAGGACCCGGAACGGAGGAGGGGAGCGAGAGGAAGCGAGGGAGGCGCCTCCACCCCAGATATCCGACAGCACTCTCAGGGCCTCGGACTCGGAGCCGAAGGTCCCCACCCCGCGGGCAGGGTCGTGGAGGACCCTCCCGCCCGCGGCCTCGACGGTCGCGAGGAGCGTCCGCGCGGCTCCCACCGACGCCGAGGCGTCATCTCTCGAGACTCTTGCCGCCGTGGTCACGACGATCGCGGCCTCTCCTCGGGCCCAGGGACCAGTCGCTGTGAGGACGACGACGGAGGACGGGCGGCCCGTCGCGACTGCCGCTGCCGCGGAGGAGGGCAGGAAGGGCAAGGGAGCGGGTCGAGGAGGAGGAGGAGGATGAGGATGAGGAGGAGGAAGAAGGGGCGGACGAGGAGGTCGGAGGGCATCGGCCATGGCGTCCACGGTGCTGACGCTTCCGCTCGCCGCCTCTTCCGTCATCTTCCCTCTTTCTTCGCCCGCCGCCGCGGGCGCCTCAAGAGCGTCGAGGGGCTCGTCCACCGCGGGCACCGGCGCGGCCAGCGGGTGATCGTCGTCCGACATCGCCTGGTCGGGAAAAGGAAGACGATTTTTTCCGGTCAATCGATCTCTTTGATTTTTTTTTGTGGTCTCCTCACTAAGGTTCGAAAGAAGCGAAAAAGCTGAGACGGGCGCGAGAGCGGCTCGCTCACCGCTGCTGCTCTCAGCCTCCCCCCCCTCAAAACCAAGTAACGATGATGCAGTCTTGGCCCGCCTGGATCCTTGCCGCGGTGGCCGCCGTGGCTGCCTCCCGGATAGCAAACGGCGGGGTGTTTGGCGGCGATGCTTCGACTTCGGGCATCGGTCTCTTCTTCGGCCCGCACCACCATCGAAACCAACACGGCCTCCCGCCTCTCGGCCCTCTCGCCACCTCTTTCCTGCTCGTGTTCCTGGGTGCCGCCATTGGTTCCGCGGCCGTGATCGTTGGTCTGGTGCGTGGAGAGCCTCGGTTCAGTGGAAGAAAGACCGCTTCCGAATGTCTCGTTGCAAAGAAAGGAACTCGACGACGATGCGACGAGGACAGAACAAAAAACTCAACCTCTTTCTCTCCCCCCCCTCTACAAAACAAAACTCAGGTCTTCCTCCTCTTCTTCGCGACGGAGACGGTCCCGGACGTCACCGAGGCGGAAGCGCGAAGGCTCGCCGATGCCCTCGAGTCCGAGGCCAGAAAAAAAGAGGCGGAGGAGCCAGAGGAGAGGCGAAGAGAGCACGTCGTCCTTCGCGGCACCGAGGACGAAGCAGCAACGACCTCCTCCCCCGCTCCCTCGCTTCCCCCCCCGATTCCGTTCGCCGCCCTCGCGGCGGAGCTCCGCGCCGCCACCGCGGCGTCACGGAGGCCGAGGCCCCCGCACCCGCACGCGCGGAGGGGCTGCTACGGCGGGTGGGTGTGGACCGTGCCCGCGGCCTCGATCCCGCCGGGCGCGCCGGCGGCCGCGTCCCCCTCGTGGCCGCCGCCGACGGACGCCGGGGCTCCCGCCGCCCGCGCGTGGGGCGGGGGGGTCGAGGAGGCAGCCGTGGCGACGCGGTGGTGGGCCTCGGTGCGGGGCGGCGGCGAGCTCTACCTCTGCAGGCCGGCAGCGCCCGGGGAGAGTGCCGCCGCCGACGCCGCCGGCCCCGCGAGCGCTGAAGCCGCGGATGCCTCGTTTTCCCGCCCTTTTTTGTCCTCGTCTTCCGCGGGCAATTCCCCTCCCCATCCCGCCGTCGTCGTCCGCGTCGTCCGCCTTGCCGGAGGCACTTCCGTTTCGGTCGTGCGGGAGTGCCTGATGTCCAAGTCGCCGTGGTGGAGAAAGGGTCCCTTGCTGCTGAGGCGCGAGCACGGGGAGGAGGAGAGAGGGGAGGGAGGGTCGACCAAGGCGAAGGCGAGCGAGGGAGGAGGCGGGAGGACAAGGTCCCCGGACCGAGGGCGTGCTCGGCAGCAGCAGCAGCAGCAACGGCAGCAGCAGCAGCAGCAGCAGGCGATGCAGCAGCCCGCCGCAGACGACCGCCGCCGCCGCCCCGCGCCGCTGTTCGAGGGCGTCGACCCCGGCGGCGGTGGCGGCGGCAGCAGCGCAGCCAGCAACTCTACGCTCGACGGGCTTTACCTCTTCGCGTCGGACGCCGCCGCGAAGCAGCAGTGGTACGCGAGCCTCAACGTGGCCGCGGCCTCGGCCTCTTCTGCTTCCTCTTCTTCTCCTTCTTCTTCTCCCGTTTCTCCTTCCCCCGGGGCGACTGCGGCCGAGGTCGAGAAGGGGTGGGACCGCTACACCTCGTGGCTGCGGAGGGCAGCGCCTCCCGCTACCTACCCCGACGAGTCTGACCTCGCTTCCCTCGCGCTTCCGCCGCCGAATTCTGCTGCTTCTTCTTCCTCCAGGAAATTTTTCAGGAGGGGGTTCGGCAGCAGCAGCAGCAGCCACGCTTCTTCCGGTTCCTTTCCTCCCTCTTCCTCCTCGAGGAACGGGAGCGCGGCGGCCGCGGCGGCGATGCGGCAGCGGATCGCGGCTGCCGCGGGCGTCGCGGGCCGCGGGATCCTGCAGCGCCTATCGATGCGCGGCGGGCAGCAGCAGCAGCAGCACAAGGGCTCGGGGGGGAAGCCGCCGTCGGGGCTGCTCCCGTTTCCGCCGCCGCCGCCCAGGGCGGGCTCCTCTGGGTCCCTGCGGCGCTCGTCGCTCGACGAACACCGGGCGGGAGAAGCCGCGGCAACGAAGAAAGTTGCGCTCGCGCCGGCCGACCTCGAGAGCGCTTGGATGGGCCCGCGCGCCGCGGCGGCCTCCGGCGGCGGCGGCGGCGGAGGGGGCGGCGGGGTGGGCCGCCCCGTGAGCGCCCCCGCCGGAGAGGAGACGCCTTCCTCCTCCTCTTCTGCGGCAGCGGCGCCCCCTCCCCTGTCAGCGTCGAGGCCGGCGTCGCGGGCGTCGTCGGGCGACGACCTGCTCGCGCTGCTCCGGCGGCAGGAGCAGCAGGACAAGGAGCGGACGCTGTCGCTGCTCCGGCAGCAAGACGGGCAGCAGCGGGGCGACTCCGGCGCGCCCTCTCCCGACGCCGCGATGCGGGCTGCTTCTACCGCCTCCCCTCTGCGGAGGGAGAGCAGGCCCTCCCGCGGGAGGTCCTCGAGCGCCTCCCGCCGGGGCGTCGACGACGCTGAAGAAGAAGACGGCGCGGGCGGCGCCGGCGGCGCGGGCGGCGGCGGCGAAGGCGACGAGGGCCGGCACCGCAGGCACCGCCACAGCCACGGCCACGGCAGCCGCCACAGGAGCGACAGCAGCAGCCGCCAGATAATTTCCCTCGACCCGGAGCACGCCGCCTCGAGCGGCGGCGGCTCTCGGCACCACCACCGGTCCTCCTCCCGCGTCGGCAGGGGCGAGCGCCGAGGGGCGGGCGGCGGCGGGGAGGGAGCGGCGACTCCCTCCGCCTCGCCGCGCAGAGGGGCGGCGGCCTCTTCCGCTTCTGCCGATTCGTCTTCTTCGGCCTCCCCTGCAGCTGCTGTAGCTGCCGCTGCCGCCGCTGCCGCGTTCTCGCAGCAGCAGCACCTCCACCACCGCCGCCTCCGCCCCGGCGGCGGCCCCGGCAGCCGCAGGGAGAGCCCGGCCCCCGGGATGCGCCGCCCCAGCTCGTCCTCGGACCTGCTGCCCTCTTCTTCGAATCAGCCGCTGACGCCCTCAGAGGCAGCTGCTCTCGCCGCCGCCGAGGCCGCGGCGGCGCTCGGGATCCCCCCAGCTGCTGCTGCGGCGAGGGGGGGGGGCTTCTCGACGCCCTCGAGCCCTTCCGCCGCGGCCGGGGCGGCGGCAGCGACGGCGGGCGCCGCCGCATCGCCGTTTGCCTGGCAGCAGCAGCACCAGCAGCAGCAGCACCAGCAGGCCCCTCCCCCCGCCGGCCTCTCCCTCTCCCCTGACGGCTCCTCCGTCGTCGCCCCGCTCGACGTCGCCATCAACGCCCTGCTCGCGCGCCTCGCCTTCGACCTGCTCCGCAACCCCTCGTTCGCCGCCGGCGCCCGCTCGGTCGTCGCGACGAAGCTGTCGGAGCTGAGGGTGCCCGACTTCATGCACGGGCTCGAGCTCGTCGGATTCGAGCTCGGGGCCGGGGCGCCCTCGATCAGGAACGCGAGGTCGGTGCTGCCGCCCGCGGTGGTTAGCGCGGGAGCAGCGGCACCAGCGGCGGCGCCGGGAGAAGGCGGCCCCGCCGGCGGCTCCGACCTCGCCGCCGCCGCCGCCGCCGCCGACGCCGCCGCGAGGGAGCGCGCGCTCTGGCCGCAGGCCGCGTTCGACCTCGACTACCCGGGCGGGTTCTCGCTCGTGATCGAGACGAAGGTCGATGTGCGCGAGGGCGCGGCCTGGGCGGGCGTCGGGAGGGCGCTCGACCGCGTGGCGGGGAGCGGGAACGGGGACGGGGGCGGCAGCGGCCGGGCGAGCCTCGACGGCGGCGGCGAAGGCGGGGCAGGCAGCGGCAGCAGCGGGGGGAACCTCGCCGCAGCAGCAGCGGGGACGAACTCCCCCCCTCCTCCCCCTCCCGCCGCCCCGTCCCAGCCGCCGTCGAGGCTCGCCCGGGCCGCGGCCGCGGCGATGCCCCTCCGCCGCAGGCTCGCCGGCGTCGGCCGCAAGCTCGCCGACGCCGCCGCCGAGCGCCTCGCCAACATCCCGCTGCGCGTCTCGCTGAAGGTCACGCGCCTCTCCGGTCCCGTGGTCGTCTGGGTGCCGCCGCCTCCCGGAGACAGGGTGTGGTTCTCGTTCGCCGAGCCGCCGGCGCTGACCGTCGAGGCGCAGCCGGCGCTGGGCGGGAGGATCCTGCGGGCCGGATACGGCGCCGCCGTCGGCGGCAGGGTCAGCGCGTGGGCGGCCGGCAAGCTGCGGCGCGCGCTGGCGTCCAATTTGGTGTATCCAGGGTGCGGGGACATCAAGATGGAGAAGGTCATGGCGAGCGCGGACTCGGCGTTTGGCGGCGTGCGGCTGGAGCTTCCCGAGCTGCCCCCGACGGCCGCAGAGAAGGCTCGGGCGAGGCGCGCCGAGAAGGAGAGGGAGAAGGAAAGGAAGGAGAAGGAGAAAGCGGCTGCTGCTGCTGCTGCTGCTGCTGCTGCTGCTGCCGCTGCTGCTGCAGCAATGCCAGCTCCTTCTCTGTCTCCTCTTGGGGACGCGGCGAAGAAGAGCTCTGCTTCTGCTTCTGCTTTCATGCCGCCACCGTTTTCGATCGGCGGGAAAGGAGAAGTAGACTTTCCTCCTCCGACCTCCCCCACGGCGGCGGCGGAAAAGAAGGACGCCGAGAGCTCGGCGATAGCAAACCTCTTTGCCCCATCGCCCTCTCCTCCGCCTCGGCAAAGGCGAGCGGGAGATAATGATGATGGCGATGATGATGCTGCTGATGACGACGAACGAAAAGCGGAAACTAACGGCAACGGCGCTGCCGGGCTCGAGTCGGAGGAGTCGAGCGCCTTTGTCGACGCCCCTTCCGCTGTTGCCGAAAACGGCGACGAGGTTTCGACGACCGACCTGACCGGCTTCGACACGGACGGCGACGCCCTGCACCTGCGCTACAGCTCGATTTTGCGAGGCGCGCTGAGCCCCTCGCCGTCGAAGGAGGATGATGAGAAAGTGGAGTGAAGGGGAGAGAAGAGAGAAGAAAGAGAATGAAAAACAAATGTACTTCGTCCAATTTCCTTTTTTTTGTTAAAAAAATGAAAGAGACTCTCTGTCCGAATGAATCGCTCTGGATCCAGGTAATAGTTTTACATTTTTGGGGGAAAGCAAGCAACGAGCCGCATGTCATCATGCGTCGTTATCGCTGCTGGGGTCGCCCCCGGTGGTGCTCCTGCCTGCGCCGCCGAGTCCGCCGCCGCCGCCACCGCCGCCACCGCCGCCAAACATCGCTGGGGCCAAGCCCAGCGCCCTCCTCTCGACCACCCCCGCCATCACGCTGTGCGGCATCACGTCAGCAAGCAGCGCCTGCGCGACGTCGAGCTGCCTCCGCACGGCCGCCAGGGCGAGGTAGGGGGCCAGCAGCGCCGCGACGGCCGAGGCGGTCGCCGCGGCGGCGGCGGCCGCGGGCGAGGGCGGCCGTGGGAAGGCCACCGGGGCCGCCGCCCCGGCGGGGGCGGCGGCCCCGGCGGCACCCGCGACGGTGAGCGAGGCCCTGGGCCTGCCCGACACCGAGGCAGGGACGGTCAGGAAGGCTGTGGCGGCGTGCGAGGCGGCGAGGGAGCGCCAGTCGGAGTAGGGTGGCGTCGGGGGGGATGAGGACGAAGAAGAAGGCCTGTTTTTTTTTGCTTTCAGTTTTTTTAAATATTGATGAGTTTTTTTTTTGAGAGGGGCTGACAACGGGAAAAAGAAAAAAAGAGGGGGAAAAAACCCCAACTCACCCCGCAGCCGCATCGTCCATGGCGGACCAGGAGACGGCCCTGTCGCTCCCTGCGTGCGAGCCGGAGACCGCCGCCAGCGAGGTGCCTTCGCCGCCGCTGCCGCTGCCGCTGCTGCTGTTTGCCTCTGAGGAGCGGGTCGCCGCCGCCCTCTCATCCGCGCTCGCGTCTCCGCCGCCGCCGCCGCTGCCGGCGGAGCAGGTGTCGCTGCTCCCGCCCTCGCTCTCGCTGCCGCCGCCCTTGGCTCTCTCGGCGTTCGGGGGCCTCCTAGGGAACGTGAAGATCTGCGGGGGAGCGTGGTCCGTCGCGCCGTGCATGGTTATCCTGTTTTTTTGTTTTTTTTGTGAAGAAGAAGAAGGAAGAAGAGGCGAGGAAGAGGTTGGAAGAAGGAAGAGTCCGACGCTTTGGTCCCAATCGATTTAGGCCGCAAAACAGCCCATTCTCTTTCTCTTTCTCTCTCTCTCGACTGAAAGACTCACTGCACGGCCACCGACCCGGGCACGTAGGCCAGAAGGAAGCCGGCGGCCCTGCGGCACACGTCGACGGCGCCGTGGTCGGTCGTCAGGGCCGCGGCGAGGGCGTCGAGCGCCTCGACGTCGACTTCTTCGGCGGCGGCGGGAGAGTCCATCGGCACTGCCGCCGTCGTTGGTATCTCTGCGGGCTCACCGCTGCCGCCGTCGCCCCTCGCCTCGACTGCGTCAGCAGAGGTGCTCATTGGCCCTGCGCGGCCCGATCGCAATCAAGCCACTCGGGTCAGAAAGGAACAAGGCGGAAAGCGTACTTTCAATGACTAGGGATACAGAAGGCACCGAAGGAGAAAACACCAAGGGAACAAAAAACGAAAATAACTCAGATTCTCGACCTAAAAAGCCCAAAACCAGAACCCTCCGAAAACTAGTGCTGGCTCCACTGGATCGTCTTCAGGTCCACCCCCTCCTGCGCCAGCTCCCACAGCGGAGACAGCTCCCGCAGCCTCGCCACGCGGGCCACCGTCAGGGCCACGGCGCGGTCGATCTCGCCCTCGGTCGTGAAGCGCCCGACGCCGAACCGAACCGACGTGTGCGCCATCTCCTCGTCGACGCCCAGGGCCCGCAGCACGTAGCTGGGCTCGAGGGACGCCGACGTGCAGGCGGACCCGGAGGATACCGCGAGGTCCTTGAGGCCCATCAGCAGCGACTCGCCCTCGACGTACGCGAACGAGAGGTTGACGCACCCGGAGAGGCGCTTGGCTGCCGCCGCGGCCGCCGCTCCTCCGCCGCCGCCGCCTCCCTTCCCTCCTCCGCTCGAGCTGCTTCCGTGCACTTCCCCGAGCGCGGGACCGTTCAAGACCACGCCCGGGAGCGCGCCGGTGATCCCTTCGATCAGCCTGCGGGCCAGCCTCTGCGTGTGGAGCTGGTCGGCGGCCATCTCCCCCCGCGCGATCCCGGCGGCCGCGCCGAGCCCGACGGCGAGCGCCGTCGGGACGGTCCCCGACCGGAGCCCGCGCTCCTGCCCCCCGCCGCTCATCTGCGCCTCGAGCCTGACGCGGGGCCTGCGGCGGACGTAGAGGGCCCCGATACCCTTGGGGCCGTAAAGCTTGTGGCCCGAGAGCGAGAGGAGGTCGATGCTCTGCGCGTCGACGTCGACGGGTATCTTGCCGACGGCCTGCGCCGCGTCGGTGTGGAAGAGGACGCCGCGCTCCCGGCACATCTGTCCGATCGCGGCCACGTCCTGCACGGCGCCGATCTCGTTGTTGGCGGCCATGATGGAGACGAGAGCGGTCTCTCCGGGGCGGATGGACCCCCTGAGGAGCTCCAGGTCCACGAGGCCGTCGCCGCCGACGGGGAGGTAGGTGACCTCGAAGCCCTTGGACTGCAGCGAGCGGCACGAGTCCAGGACGCACTTGTGGTCGGTCTGGCAGGTGACGATGTGCTTCTTCTTCGACCCGTAGAAGCCCGCGACGCCCTTGATTGCGAGGTTGTTCGCCTCGGTGGCCCCCGACGTGAACACGATCTCCTTCGGGTGCGCGCCGATCAGGGAGGCGACGCGCGCCCTCGCTTCCTCGACTGCCGCCTCGGCCTCCCAGCCGTAGACGTGCGTGCGCGAGTGCGGGTTTCCGAACTCGTAGGTGAGGTGCGGGAGCATCTCATCCAGGACGCGCGGGTCGAGCGGGGTCGTGGCCTGTTGAGAGGTGGTAGAGGCGCTGGAAGGTGAGAGAGAGAGAGAGAGAGAGAGAAAGAGCGAGCGAGGAAGGGGCGTCGACGGCGACGGACGAAGAATCGAAAGAAAAAAAGCACGGTCGATCTTACCTGCGCGTCAAGGTACACTGGCGCGCCCTGCAGCCTGATCCCTTTGGCCTCAATCTCGTCGGGGCCCAGAGGCAGGTGCCCTGAGTGTGTTTTTCAGAGGAGATAGTAATACGATGGGAAAGAGAGAGAAGAAAAGAAAAGGTAAGTTTTTTCTCCCCGTCAAACCCATCAATCGTCGGTTGACTTGACTGATCGAGCGCGCACCTCTGCAGTCGCGAGCAGAGCGTTGCTGAGCTTCGACGTGCATCAGGCGGGTAGAGAAAACGCGATAGTACGCCTAGAGAGTGGCGATAAGCACTCAACCGCTCTCCAGATAACACGCGTACCGTCCGACTCGGAGGCGAACCCACGGCGGCACGACGCCATGGACGACGATCGAGTGCTCATCGTGGCAACCGCGCTCAGAGCGCGAGCGTCCATTGCTTCCGTCGTCGACAGCAGAGCAGCGCGTGCTAGCGACGACGACGAGGACGAAGCTGCAGCCGAAGCGGCGGCGAGCCGCCTAGCGGCGTGGCGGAACATGTTTTGGAAAGGAAGAGAGAGGAGGGAGAGAGAGAGGTTTCCTTTTTTGTGTTCCGAGCCATGCGGAGCGTCGCTGTCCGGCAACAGAATTCTCTCGCCAAACTCTCTTCCTTTTTCATGATGACGCCCCACCGGATGGCGGCAGCCGCCGCCCTCCTCCTCCTGGCCTTTGCCTCGGCCCCCAGCTCGGTCGACGCTGCGGCCAAGTGCATCACTTACTTCGTGAAGACGCCGCAATCGCCCTTCTCCTACAAGGCGGGCTTTGCTGCATGGCCCACCACTTGCAATCCCAAGTTCTACAAGTAAGCAGAGAGAGAGTTGGACGCGTCGATTTCTTCGCATCAAAGCCCCGTGCGATCCAGAAAATGGTGGCTGCGCTGCCACGGGGGAAGAGAAGGGGGGAGAAAGGCGTCGCGATTTGCCCAGAGAAGCTTTCACTCGGCGTCAACATCGAGACCCGTTGGGTTCGCGCATCGTTTTTTTCCCTCTCACGACGAGGCCTCTCTTTTCTTCCCTTCTTCCTCTTCTCAACCCCCCTTTTTCTCTTCTTTCTCTTTCTCTTTACCAACTCTCGACCCGACGAACAGCATCTCCAAGCTCTACATGAGAGACTCGTGCGTCGCCGACCGCAAGAACAACTGGCCCCGCCGCCCGGACTGCGCGGCCCTGCCGGGCGGCTCGGCCTCGTCGACGTCGGCCGCGACCTGCAACGCCGTCTTCAAGTACGGCCCCTCGGGGGCCTTCGCCCTCGCCGCGGAGACCCCGGCCTCCGGCTTCGACTCGGGCAGCGTGTGCAACCCTGGGGGCGAGGGGTTCTTCTTCATCGTCTACGACGACGCCGAGTGCAACCCCGGGAAGACACCGCCCGCCCCGAAGCTCGTCGCGACGGCCGGGGCGGCCTACCGCGGCCCCCCGTGCAACCGCGCCGCGTTCGGCCGCTCCTCGGGCTCCCCGGGCTCCTCCCGCGCGGCCGGCGATCCCTCCTCCTACCGCGCGGGCGGGCTCGCCCCCACGGCCAGGACGGGTGTGGGGATAGGGACGGCGCTGCTGATCCTGCTGCTGGCGGGGGGCGCCTGCGCCGCAGTCTTCCTCATGTTCAGGAAGCGGCAGGCCACCGCCGCCGCCGCCGCCGCCGCCGGAGGAGGAGGAGGAGGGGTCCAGATGGGAGCTCCCAGCGGCGGGATGGGGGGACCGCCGCCGCCGCCGCCGCCCGGGTCCTACGTGCCGGGGGCCCCCGCCGCCGGAGCCGCCGCGCCTCCTTCTGCTGGAGCCGGGGGCGCCGGAGCCGCCCCGGGAGGGGTCCAATACTCCTTCGCGCCGGGAAAGGACGACGGCGCCGCCAATCCTCTCGCCGGCTCGAAGCCCGCCCCTGCTGGCGCTGCCTTTTCGTCCTTGCCTCCCCCCGGAGGCTCTGACGCGGTCGCTGGTGCCGGCAAGCCCCCCGGCGGCGTGTCGTACCCGAAAGTTTAAGAAGAGAGAGAGAGTCTGTTTTTTCTTTCTTTCTTTGGTTTTTAAAAAAGAAAAAAAGAACGTTGCCTTTGTTCTCGCTTCCTTCTTCTTTTTTCCAACGAATTATGTGAATAAAAACCGCAGTTGTCGGACAAAAAGGAGAAAAGGAGAGAGAAATGGCATCGGCCCTGAAGGGAATGAGCGAGGGAGGAAGAGAGCGAGGCAGGAGAACGAAAGGAAAGAAAAAATCACGCTAAAAATAGAAGGGAGGGCTGGTCTTTTTTTTGTTTCTTTGCTGATTTCAAGGAGAATAGAGAGGAGCTGCCGGAAGCCCTTCCCCCGGAAAGATGGAGGAGGAGCTCGACGGAAGCTCGGAAAAAAAGAAAAGAGGTCGAAAAGCAATGAGGAGACTGGCCAGTTGCAACAACTTTTTCCATAATCCTTCCCCTTCCTTCTCCCTTCCCTTCCCTCCGCGCGCCCGAACCCGTGCTCTTTTGGTTCGATCTCCACCTTCGTGATTGCTCCTCTCGCATCTCAGGTACCCATGGCGAAGCAGACCGCGCTGAGGCAGGGCGCCGCGGCGCGCAGGGCGACGCCTTCGAAGAGGTTGATCTCTCGTTTGTCGTCGTCGCCGTCGATCGCTCTCGTCGTCATCACCGCCGCGCTGCTGCTCTTCTCCTCGGCCTCGCTCGCGCTGGCGGGGTCCTCGGACGCGGCTCCCGCCACGACGCGCGACGCGGAGTTTGTCGTTGACGTGGCCAAAGCGGAATCAGCCGCGGACGCCAAGCCCCCGGCACCAACCGCTGGCGACGAAATCGCCGCTTCGGCTTCCGCTGCTGCGCCTTTGTCCGCGACGCCTCCGTCTTCGAGACAGGCGGCCGCGACGGCGGCAGCAGCAGCAGCCCCCTCTCCTTCGACCTCCTCTTCCTCCAAGGAGGCCAAGCCCGCCGCGCCCGTCCCGCTCGTCCGCGAGCCCTCCAAGTGGAAGGCCACGGGCCCGCCCTTCGCCGGCTCTGCCTACTCCTTCTTCGTCGCCGACGGCAAGAAGCAGCCCGTCCTGGCCTACCAGGAGGCGAGCAAGGGCGCCGTCGGGGCCGGCTCCGCGCCCGGAGGCGTGACGCGCCTCTACCGGCTCGAGGGTGGGGGCTCGTGGACCGCGGCTGCGGCCCCGCTCCCTGCTCCGGCGATGACCGCGACGGCGGACGCGGTGGTCGAAGGGTCGGAACCCGACCTCAAGACCATCGACACGTCGAGGGCGGTCGACTACTTCCTCAACGGCGTCGCAGTCTCCCCTCAGTCGGGCCTCGTCTTCGTCGTTTTCTTCCCGTTCGCGACGACCGACGCCGCGGTGGAGAGGGCCAAGAGCGCGACGCCGCTGGTGTACGCGACCGCGGCCACGGGAGAGGACGCCGGGTGGGTCCTCGTCGGCGCCCCCTCGAGGGCGGACGGCGCCAAGGCCGCCGCGTCCGCGCCCGC
>Ga0315274_10003781_pt1 | contig 22449 bp, 22 predicted proteins | sample YL17G02_20_MG_FD_203700 | JGI IMG/M metagenome (GOLD analysis project Ga0315274, IMG submission 203700) | Sediment microbial communities from Yellowstone Lake, YNP, Wyoming, USA - YL17G02_20 | ecosystem: Environmental > Aquatic > Freshwater > Lake > Sediment | place: USA: Wyoming | collected...
TTTCCGCTGGCTTCGCGTGGACCCCGGTCAATTAACCGAACCTCCTGAGCAGGTCATATCCCTTCCGGCCGATCATGTGTTTAATCGGATGGTATACCTTCTCGAACCGCCCGAAGCTCGTCATGGTCCCGCCAAAGAGCCTCTTGAATTCCCCGGGTCCGTAATCCTCCCCGGGCCTGCCGGCACCGCCGAAGTCGAATAGTCTGAACCCGTTCCTGCCCCCCCATTGCATGGTGTCCCAGACTAGGAGCTCATTCGCATGTTCCTCCTTTCCGACAGAGCTGCCACCTGCATACCATTCGTAGATCGTCCCGCGATAGGTGAGGTACAACCTGCCCGCCAGTGTGTCCTTCGCTTTTGCACCGAGTACTATCCGGATCATGTTGGCGGGCTTCAGCACCCGCCACGCGCTTTTGAAAAGGGATTCGTCGGCCAAAGGCACTCCCGCCACATCGTATGTCTCCCGGAGAAGCCCATAGAGGAGCTCGACATCCTCGTCTTCTTCCGCCTCCCTGACGGAAACCCCGCCCTTCTCTGCTTTCTTTATGCCCCTTCGTCTGCTCGTGTTGAATCCTTTCCATATCTCGTCGATCGGCCTTGTCAAGTCATGGACGTAATTGATGTGGCCCTCGTATGCGTAGCTCAAACCCTCGAACGCCGGACGGCGTGAGGACATATCTCTGAGGTTGCGGAACTGAGCATACAATGAATCCGGACCGATCGCCTCGTCGAATGCCTTCATTATCTCCTTGATGTCCCCTCTTTTAGACAACGGGCCTCCCGTCACGATGACCCGCGAGCTGAAGGCGCCTTTCAATCCGCCGCCTTCCTTGATGGTGCATCCGAGGAGCATATCCTCAATCTCGCCGTCCATCTCGGTCGCGAGGATGGCCGGTTCGTAGTTCTTCGTGGCGGCGAAAACATCGCGCATCTCGGGCGTCTGGAAGATGTTCGCCTCCGGAGAGGAATCGAGGAACGCGTTCCATCTTCCTACATCCAGGGCCTTCAGGACATTCAGCGGCTCATCTCCCGAGTCTCCTCGCGATGAAATCGCCCAGAGTCACCGCATCGATATCGCCCGAGACAGTGAGAGCGCATGGGGCTTCCTGCGGCCAGTTGTGCTCGCCCGGACGCTTCTCGAGCCACCACACCGCAACCTCCCCCAATGGAGCCACCCACGCTCCCTCGCCGAGCGCGCGCTTCAGCACCTCATCGAGCGCCTTCTCGAAGAAGCCGTAACGCTCGGGGTGAAGTTGCAGCACCAGATGTCCTCCAGACTGTATTGCGGCGGCTGTCATGGCGGTGAGCGCCCTAGACAGTTGCTCGGGGTTCGTGATGCCGAGCTTGTCTATGAGAATCTCGTCATCGGGGATGGCCACCGGCATTTCGACGAGCCTGCTCCGCATGGTCGGGAGTTTGTTAGCGGTTCCGCCGATCCCGTAGGATCGCAATGCCTCGGTCATTTCCGCCAACGAATCGAACTCGCTCCCGCAACTCCATCCTGAAGGAACGCTGCTGTCGTAGAGGAAACCCGCCCCCGAGACGGCTTCCATCATCGAATCGCTCCAGCGGAGGTAGGGAGCCCTGAACCCATTCGTCTGGAGTCCGACCGAACGGAATATTCCAATCGCTTCCTTCATCATGGCAATCTGGCGGTTTGTCTCCAGACCGGTGAGATTCCTGTGTCTGAGGCCGTGAACTGCCACCTCCATTCCGTCTAAAATTCCCGCGAGTTCGTGATGCCGTTCGAGTACCTTGGCGGTGATTGGAAACGTTCCCACGACCTCGTGTCCTTTCAGCAGCGCGACCATCCTCTCAAGATTCCCCAGGAACTTAGTCGATGAAAATCCATATCGGCTCGGGAGCAGGAACGCACGCCTGATCCTCTGACACGCCGTTTTCGACTTCGCCCCCATCCCCGCCTCCATCAAACCACGCTCAGAACAATCGCCACCGCGCTGCTGGCGGCGTAGAGCGCGAGTATCACGGCGACCAGTCTTCCCTCCTTCATCGGTTTCTTGCTCAGGATGTAGTAGGCGAGGGTGAACTTCTCCGCGCCTTTTGGCGGGCTCAGTGTGCCGTCTTCGTTGATCACAGGATTGTGGCAGGCTTCTCTCCGGTTCTCCTTCTTTATCCCGCCGAAATAGAGCGTCGCGATCAGTTCGTAGAAGGCGGGGACTATCGCGATCACCGCGCAGAACTCGATGTGGCCCATGACAACGCCGGCTGCCATGGCTGCGCCCAAGCCGAGTGTCCCGATATCACCCACAAAGACCTTGGCGGGGAACTTGTTGAAGTAGAAGAGTCCTAAGGCGCAACCCGCTAGGGCGATGAAAACGATCATGGCGACTTCGGACGTGCCCTGAATCATGCTGATGATGAACAGCCCGAGGGAAACGACCAACACTTGACCACTTTCGAGGCCATTATAACCCGCGGACATGTTCATCGCATTCGCCATGCCTGTGACGCCTATAGGAACGAGTATGAGCCAATAGGTCAGGAACAGCAACCCTGAACTCTCTAAGCTCTGAATCTGGCCGAACGGGAAGCTATTCGCGGCCGGCGGGACGTGCACAAGCAGCAGGGGCAGCGCGGCGAATATAATCGCCACAGCCTTGATCCTCTGCCTGATGTTGCTGATGTCGTCTATGAGGCCGACCATCGAGGCGATGAAGAACACGCTCAGCGCCGCGAGATAGGCCGGCTCTATGTAGGCTCCCTCGCCCTCAAGCTTCTTGAACCCGACGACGAGAGAGAGGGAGATTGAAAACGCGAACAATGCCGCAATCCCGCCGAGCTCCGCGACCCCGGGGCGGCCCCTCTTGTTCACGTCGTGGCCGACCATCCCGCCTTCCCTCATCTTCCTGATGAGAGGCGGCATCGTCACGAGTACTATCACAAGGGAGGAGAAGAACGCAAGCAGTATTGCCGCGAAGTCCACGGGATTTTAATGAAATGCAGGGGATATATAAAGAGTGAGCGGGCCATTCTCAGACGGCCACACTCAGCTCGTCAGTGGCGGGTGGGCATGTAGCCGGGACCGCTCCTCCGAGGGATTTCCTTTAAATGTGGGTTTTCTGCGGGAGTGGGGTCAGATGGCGGCGGACCGCTCCTGCATATCTCCAGCAGCCTGTCTTCGGTGTAACCGAGCGGCAGGAGCAGCGTCTCGCCAGCGCGGCACAGCAGCTTGAGGTACTCGTTCACGTCTGGCTTCTCGTCTCCCTGGATGAAATCGGCGACTTTCACCTTCTTCTCGGAGTTCTTGCTCTGCCCGTCGGTGATCACAAACCTGATGTACTCCCCAGGTTCGATCGGGTATCCCCGGCTCTTCATCTGCTTCAACGCCGCCACCGAGCTGGTCATCACGGTGTACTCGTCGAGCTGGCGTGTCACCGCCTTCGTGAGGACGAGGTCCTGGAGGGGCACCTTCCCGTCCTTGAGACGCTGAGCGAACGTCTGGAGTACCGCGACCGCCCTCGGCAGCCTCTCGACGAACTCCTTCGCGTTGTTCGCGTGGCTCAGCTCGTCCAGCATCGCCTTCTGCGCCTCGTTCACGAAGGGGGAGGTGTCGTGCTTCCTGAGCTCGATGCCCCGGAGCTTCATCTCCCCGTTCTGGAAGAGGCCGTAGTAGCAGTTCAGGGCGCCGACGCCCGTGGTCTTGCAGGGCAGGAACACGACCCACTTGTAGACGCCCTCCAGGTCTATCGGGATGCCGATGGCGCCGTTGATGTGCTCGACGAGCTTGTCGATGCCGCTAGCGTTCGACTTCGGACGGAGCCAGAGAGAGTCGACTATGCCGTGCACGACCTCGTAGCCGTGTTGCTCGGCGATCTCCATGGATCGGACGAGGAGGTCACGCGCATGAGCGTTGATCGACTCGTGACACTCGATGCGGCCGAAACGCGCGTTTCTAAAACCTTGAAATCCAAATGATGTAACTAAAGTCCATTTGAGAATCGTGTCTCGTTCCCTGTAGATCTCCTGCTTCGGACCGGGCTCCTTCTTCAGTTTCTTGTAGTACCTCTTCCGGTCGATTAAAGGCCTGAGCACGCGCGGCACCAGGCCCAACCTCTTCACGCAGCTGTGGTAACCCAGTCCCGGCACAGGCTGTCCCCCGCCATCCGCGCAACACCCGCAATTGAGCGTCTCCATGGAGAGGTTGAACTTCACCATGATGTTCGGATACAGGGAGGCGTAGTCCAGCTCCACGATGTTCTCGTGGACGCCTACCTCCGGTTCCAGGATGAACCCGCCACGGTCCGCGCGGATCAGCTGCTCGGCGTCCTTGAAGAACTCCGGCAGGTTCTTCTTCCACATCACCAGGACCCCGTCCCTGGTCGCCCTGTTGATCTGCATCGCAGTGAAGGCCGTGCCCGGGGTTAGCCTCGCCTGTTCCTGAGGAACGATTGTGGAGAGGCGGGAGAGCTCTCCGAGCCCGGCCATCTCGCTCTCCCTGTACGCGAAGTGCCCTCGGTCGATGTGCAGCCTGCCCTTGAGCAGGTACTGACCCGGCTTGTAAACTATCCTGCCGTAGGTGAAGTAGCTCCTGCCCTTCTTCTCGTCAAGCCTCTGAGGTTCCCGCCCTAGCTGCAGTCCGATGCCAAGCGCCTCGGACTTCTTCGCGAGGTAGGGCATCAGGAAGCTGTCCCCGCCATCTGTCAGTATGACGTCCGGGTCGAGGTCGCGCAGGGCGGCGTTCAGCTTCTCGAGGATCTCCCCCTCGCTCCCGCCGATGTCAATCTCGCAGAGGCGGGCGCCGAGGAGCTTGTCCTGCAGGCGGGGGATGCCCATCGGGGCGTCCACCGCGATGTCGAGCAGGGCAGCCCGGAGCGGCGGCAGCTTGTACTCGAGGGCCAACTGCTCCTCCTGCATCCGCCACATGTTGTGACTGTAATCCACCAAGCCAAGCGGGAAGATGTCGTGCTGCAGGAAGTACCTCTGAGAGAAGCGCAGATCGATGTTGTAGAGGCGGTGGTCATAGTAGCCGCCGTTGCTGTCGATCGTCTTCGCGAGGTCGTTCAGGTCGCGGTAGTGGCGGGGGAATATCTCCAGGACCGGCGAGGGTTCCTCGTCTCCGAGGTTGAGGCGGCGTCTCGTCTCTCGCACCTCGCCAATCTCATCAAGGATCTCGAGGCGCTGGCGGTAGGACTGGAGTTCGCCTGGCGGCGCGCTCATGAAGAACGAGGGGCGGAAGCGGGAGTCCTCGATCCGACGCGCGCCATGCTCGGTCCATAGCCAGACGACCATCGAGTCGCTGTCGTAGTTCGGATATGAGTCGATTATCCAACCCTGCATGAGTCCCCCGGCCAGCTGCTGGATAAACAGCGGCCTCGCGGGGTTTAGAGTAAAGCGGCAGGGAGGGCTGTGAAAGTGTCAAGGCGCCTTGGCGATCTCGTCCGGTTCTTTCTTCCGCGTCTCGATATCCTCGATTTCCCGTTGCATCTCCAGAAGAATCGATAGCATCGCAAGCTCGACCGGATCCAAGTGCGCGCAGAAGCTGGCGGCTGATGAGTGCATCCTCGCCTTCTCCAGCATTCGGTCGAACAGCTCCCTGTCCTTCTCCCTCAGCGCGCGGCGGTAGTCCGTCCAGCGATCCAGTATCGACTCGAGATGCAGGCGGTATGTAGGAACTGTGCGGCCCATGAAGACACTTGAGGAACGATCTTGCTACGAGGACTGAAGGGTTAGGGGGGGAGACGGGAGTGAAAGTAAAGAAGGATGGCAACGAATGTCCCTCAGATAGAGAGTCCGTCTGGAATCCGCTCCGACCGTGGCGAGAATCACGGCCTATTTTCCTCAAGAAAAGAATCCAGAATCCCGTAAAATTCATCAGGCTTCTCCAGCATTGGCAAGTGACCACAGTCTTCGATGTAGCTGGAGGCGATCCTCGGCAGCAGGGAGCCGATCTCTTTGTCCATTCCCCGGTCCACGAGAAAGTCATCCACTCCATACACCATGATGGCGGGAATCTTCAACCCCCTCAACCCGCTCCAGTCCGTCGGCCTCGACATCATTTCACTGCACAGCGAGGCAGCCCGAACATCAGCTTTCCTCGCCTCCTCCAAGATGATGCGGCCCTCTGACCCGCTGACTCCGAACATGCCCGTGATTGTCATCTGTCCGAGGCTTCTTGAAGTGTCAGCGAGACGCATGAACATCCTCATCACGGGCTCGGCGGACCATAATGGCGGGGCCCTCGTGATTCCCGCCAACGCAGCGTCGACCAGGCCCAGTGCCCAGAACCTTTGAGGCGAAGAGATTGCGGTGAAAGATGCAACCGCCCCGCCCATAGAATGGCCCACGATTGCCGCCTTCTTGACGCCGACCGCGTCCAGGAATCCTTTCACGAACTTCGAATAACCGTCGAGCGTGTACCCTTCGGCGGGCTTTTCGGAATCGCCGAAGCCGTAGAGATCCAACGCCCAGATTCGGAACTTCGGAATCTTCTGGTTCGCTTCGTGCCAGTACCTCTTCGACGCCATCCACCCATGGATGAGAAGAACGTCGGGCCCTTCGCCACCGACCTCGTAGGCTGCCCTCAGCCCGTTCACCAAGACATTTTTCACGCCGGTGGTATCGCCTGGCGGGAATAAACCTCTGCGTCTTTACCCCCTTCCAATGCGATAGTTCGATTTAAAATTGGACATGTGCACAGTGCATTCATTTCCAGTTCAGCCCAGAAGAAACGTTCAGGTCCAATATGAACCTGAAAGTGCCCATAGGGCTGGTGTTGTGTGTGCTAGTGGGTGGAACGCCATTCGCCGCGGGGAGCAACGGACATGTGGAACCTAGATCGGTCACGGCATCCTGCGCTCTCACTTCCGCGGACGTCTCCTGGGAGGCTCCAGGAGGAGGGAGTCCCGTAGGCTACGACGTGTACAAGAGGGCGGCAGGGGAGACGCCGTACATTAAGGCTAACCCCGTGCCGGTGACATCTACATTGTACATCGCCACGCAGCTGTCGTCTGGGATCGCCTATGAGTTCAGGGTGACCGCGGTCTATGATGACGGCAACTCTTCCGCGATGTCAGGACCGGCTTTCTGCACGACCGGTTAGGAGAGCTTGGCGAGCTTCGCAGCGAGATCAGCCTCCATCTCTTTGAAGCTCGCCTTCCTGGCCTCATCCAGGGCTGTAACCAGGAGCTGGCGGGCCCTCTCCATTTTCCCCGCTGTCGAACAGGCAAGGGCTTGATATTCGAACACAATTGCGCGGGAAGCGGGCTCAGTCACATGTCGGAGCAATGAGTCGGACCGCCTCATGTGGGACTTGCCGAGATCCTCAAGACCGAGGGTCCATGTCTCCTTCGCGAGTATCGCCGCGCATCGCGATGCCCCCGCGTAGTTCTCGCGGCCTTCGTTCAGCTCCAGAGCTTCCTCGAGCAGAGGCAACAACTCTCTCTGTCGGCCCAAGTCAGACATGACGCTGGATAAATTGTAGAGGCATGCGGTAAGGACCACGCCGGCGCCGGTCGCGCGCGCCTCTGAAGTCGCTTTGATTAGGTACCGCTCGGCCTCCTCGTACTGCTTCAGCTCGTAGAGGTTGCCCCCCAGGCCCGCGCAAACCTTCGCGATATCGAGCCTGCGACCTTCCCGCTCCAGCAGGCGGAGCGCTTCCTTCTCCTCTTCGACCGCCCCGATGAAGTCCTTCTGCATGGACCGAACGCGGCCAATCCCGTACACGCATAGCCCCTCCCATCGCCTGTCTCCGACATCGAACGCGATAGCCCGACCTTTTTCGAAACAGTCCCTGGCTTTGTCGAGCTGCCCTGTGTCCTCGTACGTGCCCCCGATCCAGTAATAGGTTTCCGCGAGGAGGCGCAGGGCCCCGAGACCTTCGAGACGCCGTCTGGCCTTCAGCAGCAGGGGCTGGGCGAGACGGGAACCTCGCTCCAGCTCTGCCTTTCCCTGACCGAGGAGCGCCTCCGCTACGGTCTGGCGGCCTCCCCCTTTTTGGGAATTTCCGTACGCTCTCGCTGCTTGGGCGAAACGCCCCAGCGCGAACATCGCGTGGCCTCTTACCAGCCACAGACGTGACTCTACCCGTCTATTGCTCCGCAGTCGGATGAGCTGGTCGAGAAGCGGAAGGAAGGACTCCGCCAGCCCTCCATCCACTATCTCCTCTCCCCTCTCCACCGCCAAACTCATCGCTTCACGTTTGACCCCGCCCGCGAGCATGTGGCGCAGTGCAGAGATTGTTTCGCGCGAGCCGATGGATTCCGCGAGTATCTCTCCTGCCTTCCTGTGCAGCTCTGCCAGCCTCTCAGGTGGCAGGTTTTCGATGACGGCGGTCTTCACGAGATCATGGACATCCAGACGCCCGTCCTCCACCTCTCTCACGAGGCACAAGCGCAGCAATTCGTTGGAGAGAGCCCCGAGGAGGCTCCTGGGAATCGGCTCGCCGTAGACCGACGCGAAGGCGAGCGCGTCTCTGGCCTTCTGGCGCAGCTGAGGCAGGACGTCCTGCCCGAGCCAGTCGGCAGACCTGAGGTGGATAGACTCCAGGGGGAGCCTACCAGTTGCAGCGAGCTCGAGGGACAGCGGATGCCCGCCGCATTTCCTCAGTATATTGGCCCGCCTGCCTTCCTCCACGCCCATGACGGCCAGGACCTCTCCGGCTTTATCCAATGGGAGATCATCCAGCTTCTCCTCCCAGATTAGCCCCCGAACCACGCCCTCCGCCCTGAGGAACGGGGGGTCTTTTCGCGAGATCAACAGCAGCTTCGCGCCGCTTCCCCGAGGCCCTGCCTGTGTGAGAGTCTGCAGAAGCCTCTCCACGTCCTTCTTTGCCGCATGAGCATCGTCGAGAACAATCAGCCCCTGGAATCCCGCCATGTCCCTCCGCAGAATCCCGATGGATTCATCTGAACTCGAGCCCCCTGTGCGTTGAAGATTGTTCAAGAGGGCGGGCTGGCCGACAGCGTGCAGAAGAAGGGCGAAATCCCTGATGATATCGTTTGCCGTCGATTCCGGCAGTATCCGCCGCCATAGAATATGGATGCGACCCTGAAGCCCCATGATCCAGCGGGATGCGACAGCCGTCTTCCCGATTCCTGGGAGGCCGAGGAGGAGGAACGCACGGCTCTGATCATCCTCGAGGAACTCGTCAAGCCGGGACAGCACTTCCTCGCGGCCGCGGAAGTTCGGCGCCGATATCGCCCCCCGCACATCGAAGACCTTGCCCCTGCTGATCCGCGACTGCAACTCAAGGAAAGAGGCAAGGTCGAGGCGACCAGCCTCAACGCTGAATGACAAGTCGGAGAAGCGCGGCCGTTGCGGGAGGAGGGCTGCGACCTCGTACAATCGCATCTTGCTCTCGCGGCCGGAGAAATCCCTCACGACGACCCACATTTCCTCAACACGCTTCCGGACCTCTCTCGCCCGGCGCGCCCCCTCATCGGTCAGGAAATACGCTGTGACCTTTCTCGTCCTGCCTCCGGCTCGGATCTTCAAAGTCCTGACCAGTCCCTTCAGACGGAGGTTCTTCATCGCGCGCGAAACGTGCTCCCGCCTGTCGCGAATCACATCCGCGATGCGATCTTGGGTCAGTTCCTCCGCTGCTGGGCTGTCTATCTCCACGTGTATCCGGTCGAGGAGGCAGAGGAGACACCTCTCCGCAGTCTTCACCCGCCGGGCCACAAAATGGACATGTGCACATAGTCCTTAAATGTCGCGAGACGAACATTCGGTTCATGGAGACGTGTCGATTCCTCCCGCCGACAGAGGGGTGTGAGCAGTCTTCGGGTCGCAACGACGTTCTGGAAAGATGCTGCGCCTACCTGACAAAGGAAGGCTTCACGGTGTCGCTGGTCGTCAGCGTCCCGAGGAGTCGGGGACCGCGACCGCCTGACCTGATCGCGGCCAAGGGTCTGCGCCTCGTCAGGGTGTTCGCGCTTGCCGGCGAGGACATAGACGCTACGGAGACAAGGGACAGGATTCGCACGGCGCAGAAGGAGGGAGAGACCCTCGTCTGCGTTCCCTGGCCTCTGAAGTGGCGGGCCCTCTCGAACATCGATAGATGGGGGCTCCGCGGCGTGGCGGTCACGGGGTGGTAGGGAGGATTCGAATGAAAGGCCTCATTGGAGGATGTGCCGGGGCAATGCGGGGCGTAGAGACTCGCATGCCTTGGCCTTTTTTTCTGATATTTCACCACTGAGCCTCGTACTTGAACCTGACCGATATTCCACTTCGGGCGGCAAGTCAATAAGACACGGCACGTTTCCCCGTCTCCGAGGCCGTCCTGCGGCGGTGTGCTCTTGCTCGATGCCCTTGCCTCGTTCGGCGTTGGAGTGCTCCTTGGTCTGTCGATAGCGGCTCCCCCGGGACCCGCCAACGCGATGATCGCCACTCACGCGGTGACAAGGAAGCGCTGGTGGGCAGGCACGCTCGTGGGCTTCGGTGCTATGACGGCCGATGCAACGTTTCTCGCAATCACCTACCTCGTCGGCAGGGCAGTGCAGCCAAGTGAGAACGCGCTGGTCGCGATCTATGGCGCCGGCGCCTGCGTGATGTTCTTCTTCGCGTACAACGCGAGCAGGGAATGGAGGAAGCCACCGATAGACCGGCTGCAGGAGGTTCGACCGACGCATTCCTACATGTCGGGCCTCGCGATTGGCCTGACAAATCCGTATCAGATACTCTGGTGGTTGACGGCTGGACTTGCGTTCATCCAGAGCGTCGGCCTCGCGATGGTGGCGGGTTTCTTCTGCGGCATCATCATCTGGACCGTGAGCTTCCCTTGGGCGCTCGACTTCGCGAAGAGGAGGATTGAGAAGGCGTATCATGGCGTCCTGCTCTTCTCTCTGGCCACACTCGTCATCCTCGGAACATGGCTCATCTTGCAGGTGGCGGTTCTCTTGCGGACATAGTCGCGCGACCGCGAATCTCGGCGCGCTGCTACGTCCGCGTGATAGAGAGATTGACGGGTACGATATCAAGCGGCCCGATGCTGGACGGAATATCCACAGCCTACCTGAACCGCCTTTACCCCGCGCAATGGGTCCTCGCGGAGGTCTTGGATGCGGATGCGAGGAAGAGACCGACGCGGGTGCGGGTAATCGCCCACAGCGCGAACCGGCAGGACATACACTCGGTCCTTATGCAATCGCATGGGCACCTCGTGCTCCTCTTCGTCGGGGCTCCGCGGATCGATAGCATTGCTTTCTAGGGCTCACCACGGGACGCGCTGGTAGCCGGTGTTCTCCTTCACCTCGCTCAGTTCCACGTCCAGAACCACATCTGCAATCCTCACCTGCTGGTCGGCGAAGTCGTCTATGGTCGCCTGGTTCGGCGGCACTGGCCTGAACAGCTCCCGGATTCCTTTGTCCGGCACGGTGACCTCGATGCCACGAGGGTGGTGCTGCAGCCTTACGACACTGTCGACCGACTCGTAGAGGACCCGCCGCAGCTTCCTGCGCCTGTTCATCTTGGAGAGGCCGGCGTTCGTCACGAGGGTGACGGTCTCGTGCTTCTCCGTGACCTCCCTGATCTTCCTGAGAGACCGCATGAAGAGCTGGTGCGCCTCGTCGTAGTCGATGTCCTCGTCGAGGAACAGGTCCGGGAGGCAGGCGAGGACGAGAAGGCCCGCCCCCGTCTCCTCGATCTTCTTCTCGACGACGTCGAGGATGAGGGTAGCCATCTGGTACGTGGTGAAGGCCCTGGCGACGTGTATCCTCGGCAGCACGTAGAGGCGGCTCATCCCGAACCTCTTCGCGAGCGACGCCATGCCGTACGGGTCAACGCTGTTCCCGCCATCGACGAAAACGACGCTGCCGCCAGTATCGAAGATGTGGCGGACGCAGAGCACGGATGTCATGTGGAAGACGAAGTCGCTGCCGCTGTCCACGAGGCTAACCTTCCCCGCCTCGAAGCCGCCAATGATCGAGTCAAGGACGCCCAGCGATGTCTGCAGCGTGCGCCTGGCGGGAAGCGCCTGCTCCTGAAGGGTGATTGTCTCTGCAACTAGCGCCACTTTTTCTCCCCTGCTGACCAGCGTTCACTGACTACAAAAGGCGGGAGAGGGGAGGGGGGTGAGTGAATCTATCGCTTGCCGATGTCAGTCTCGGCTGGCGGTGGCTGGACATCCGCGACAAGCTTGATGCCCAGCTTCTTGCTCTCCAGGGGCATCGGCACATCAGCCTCCAGCAGGTCCTCGATCTCCAGCACGATGTCCGTCTTCGTGCCCTTCTTGAGCGCGAAGGTGTACGGCGCATCCGAGGGCGTCAGGGCGACCTCCCCCTTCGCGTCCGCCAGGTTGTCTACGAAGATGTCCTTCGAGCGCCATCGGACAATCAGCCATCCGTTGGCTATCGGCTTCCCGTCCTCGGTTCTCCATTGCATCTCTATCGGGAGCTCGGGCTCTTGCTCCGCGCGCACGGTCTCGATGTAGCGACCGACGAACACGTTGTATCCACTCATCCCCTCCGCGATTCTGTCATAGAACTCCTTCTGGCGGGGGTGGAGGTTCCTCCATGACGCCAAGGCCTCCTTGAATATCCCCCTCACCTTCGTCTGCTCCTCGCTCCTCGGGTTCGAAGGGGCGGCGTACGCCTTGAGGTATTCGTGGCCTTTCCAGGAAGAGGCGATCATCGACTTCCCGATTCGCCCCCTGAACGTGATTCCCATGATGTTCTTGATCTTCACCATCTCAATCTCCCTTGCCTCGCTCCAAATCGGGACGCCGTATCGCCCGTGGACAAGATAAAATCTGCCCCGGAGCCGTCGCTGATGTATCGAAGCGCCGATGCTGATGGACCAAGCACTGATGACGCAGGGATATTGCATGAGCATGGAGGGACTGAAGCGTCGAGGTAATTGATAGGTAATTCGATTAGCGGGGGAGCGGAGTGGGTGTACAGCGACTCCGTTATCCGTCTCGGTTCTCAGCAGCCGGGAATCTCGCAGGTTCTCTGGATCCCTTTCTAAGTGCTTTGAATAGCGAAATCGCGAGTCCGGCCGTCAGGATGGCAAGGTCGATGGCGGTTCCAGCACCCAGCAAGGGCGGCATCGAGAGCAGGCCAGTCAACAAAGAAACGACACCCGTCCCGGCTTCGGCCAATACGAACGGCATTGAGGTAATCGCGAACGCCTTCACCACCGCCAGCCCGCCCTTCCACGCTCCAACCTAGAGATAAACAATCGATTACCGCTGAGCGGCTTCATGCGGTTGAGTATGAAATGATGTACGCTGGGCCAGATAATGGAATCAGCTGGCGCTTTACAGCCTGAAATGAACCTAAGAAATGTGGCTGTAGGTTACCAGTATTTCCGCCGTCACTGTCCATACCTTCAGCTCGGCCTCGTGAATCGAGATGATCTCCCCGCAAAGGTCCTTCACGGGACTATTGAACTCGCCATGAGGGAATCCGCCGATGACCATCGTCACACCGTCTTTCTTTTTGGCCAGAAAATCAGCCAAATCCACCAACTTGCCGGTCGGATCGAGCGCTATCGACTTCCCGCCAACAGAATCCAGCACCGCCTTCAGATTCTTCCCCGCCTCCAGAGTCAGAAGCGGCGCCTCCGTCCCCGGCACCCGCCCCTTCTCGAACAGATCCTCCATCAGACCGACGAACCTCGTGTAGTTCTTGGGAATCCTGGTCTCCGGCGCGACGGTGATCATCTCATTGTTGCGCGTGTGGATTATCGTCCTGAGCTTCCCTTCCAAGTTGAGAATCGAGTCGAGGCAGAGCAGCATGAACAGGTGCACGATGTCCGGCCTGCCCCGCCTCTCCCCCTGCTCCAGCCTCCTCATGGCGGGGTGGTGGAAGCTCGAATCGAGAAGCAGTCTGGCGGGGGACTTGCCCTGTTTCCTCGCATGGCTCCTGATGGCGGGATGGCGCTGGATCTGTGGCGGGACGAGCTCCAGTTCAGAATCGGCGAGGACGAGGGTGAGCATGCGCGATCCTAGCTCAGGATGTCCATGAGCCTCCCCGCCTTCCTCGCCAGCTTGATCTCGCGGGCGATCCTGCGCCCGGTCGACATGCCTGGCTCGATGAGGTCGGAGTAGGGGCTGCCTGAGATGAACAGGTTCGTCCCCGCGACGATCCGCGTGCTTATCTCGAACACCTTGAACTCGAGCTTGTCGTTCACGATCGACTCGAGGCAGAACGGGCCTATCATCCCGCCGAACAGCTCGAGGGACCTCTCCACGACCTTGTCGCCGAGCTCGAACGCCCTCGGCAGGAGAGACTCGCGAAGCACGACGGGCATGTTGCCGGTGACGACGAACGAGGGGTAGAAGCCCATGTCCCTCAGCCCCTCCTGCGCGCCGAGCTTGTACATCTCGTCGATATTCGACTCGTCGCGGCGGTCTATGCCGAGGAACTCGAGGGAGCCCTTGCTCAGCCGATAGCCCTTCTCGACTATCGGGGAGTAGAAGAAGTGCATGTAGTACCTGGTGCCGACGATGTACTCCTGGATCGTGTAGGGCTGGCCGACCTTGATCCCGTGCCTGAAGTCCTCGTAGTTCTTCGCGATGAAGCTGCCGCGGCCGCCCTTCGCCCCGTGGTACTTGACCAGGACCGGGCGGTCTATCTTCTCCGGCTTGTCGATCTTGGCGGGCATGTCGACGCCCGCGGAGGCGAGCCAATTGCGCTGCATCTCCCTGTCCGACTCCCAGGCGAGGACGTCGCGGTTGCCGAACGTGGGCAGCTCGAGCTTCGCGAAGTTCTGCGCGCCCATGTACTCGACGAAGGAGCCGTGCGGCACCGCCACCACGCTCTTCCCCCTGAGCTCCTCCGCCCTGTCGAGGATCTCGCCGTAGCTCTTCACGATCAGGAAATCATCGGGCTTCGCGAGTGGGAACGCATCGTAGAACTTCGGTTGCTTGCCTATCGCGATGCCTAGTGTGCGGAAGCCTTCTTGCCTGGCGCCATGGAAAATCTGGAGGCTGGAATGAGAACAGACAGTGGCCACGACGGGGTCGCGATAATCCTCGAGGAACTTGCGGATGTCCCCCTTCGAGACCATATTGAACGATACTGAAATGCCGCTTTAAAGGTTTCGAATGTCCCCCCGATGGCGGGAAACATCTAAGGCCTCGCGGCACACTGCGGGGGCAGAGGGGACACGCCATGGAGCTCTTGAAGGGAGTCCACGTGATCGAGACGTTTGCGAACTGCGCTCTGTTGGTCGATGACAGGCTCATCCTCGTCGACACGGGTGCCGATGGCGGTGCGAAGGATGTGCTGGGCTACCTCGACCGCATCAGGCGCAAGCCAACCGACATTTCAACAATCATCATCACTCACACCCACCCGGACCACGTGGGCGGCTTGGCGGTGATCAGGGAGAAGTCTGGTGCAAAGGTTGCATCTCATCGCATCGAGGCTGACTACATTTCGCGCAAGAAGCCCTACCCGGGGCCGCCAGGAATCCAGAGGCACAAGCCCGCCGATATCGACATTCTTCTCGAGGACAAACAGAGGTTCGAGGAGATGCTCGTCCTTCACACGCCGGGTCACACGCCCGGCAGCGTCTCGCTCCTCGACGAGAGGCGCAAGCTCTTGATCGCCGGCGACGCGTGCCAGACCGAGGAGGGCACGATCGGCCCGATGGACGACGCCTACAACATCGACCCGAGGATGCACAGGGAGAGCATCAAGAGGCTGGCACAGCTCGACTTCGAGGCGATCATCGTAGGTCACGGCAAGCCGCTCGCGACCGGGCAGTCGAAGGTCATGAGGCAGCTCGCGTCGAGGCTCTGAGGAATGTCCAGGACCTCTCCGGACGCGAAGCGCGGGCAATGCGGTCACGAGAGATTGTTCCTCGGTTGAGACTGGCGCGGGAAGGTTTTTATCATCGCGTCCGCGTTTCATGACCTGGAGCAAGATGACGGGACCTCGAATGACCGCGCCTGTGACATCATCGGAGGGTCGTGCGGGTGATGAGTAAGACGGGGTTCAGGCAGACGGCTGGAGACGTCACCCTGGACCTTTTCGACAAAGTGATACGACGCGGCGGCGAGGATTCGAGCATGGCGAGGGCCCTCAGGATCGCCTCCAGGATGATCCGCAAGAGAGCCTCCATGGAGACGATGAAGAGCTACCTTGGCGAACCGTGGATGAATAGACTGCTGGAGTGTCAGGAGGAGGTCGCCCGGTGCGGGGCGGTTCCGTACTACCTGAACCAATACAGGGGACAGGAGATCTCTTTCTGGCTGAGCATACCGAGGTGGATATACGAGGGTCGAACGAGCGCACATATCGAACGAAGTCTGGACATAGGCTGTGCCTACGGCACTCTCGCCCTTTTATGCAAGCGCCTGTTCGATTGCGAGGTCTATTGCCTCGACATGATGACCAGCGAGCAGATAGAATCTCTCACAAAGAAGAACGACATGTCATTCGCGGTGAACAACATCGAATTGGACCCGTTCCCGTGGGATCTCAAGTTCGACCTGATCACATTCACCGAGGTGCTGGAGCACCTCAACTTCAACCCAGTGCCGACGCTGCAGAAGATTCACGACCACATGACGGATAAAGGAAGATTCTACCTGAGCACGCCGGATGCGGCGCAATGGGGCAAGATAAGGGGAAGCCATTCGAGCTGGAGAGACATCCCCTATCCAAAGAAGGGGCTGCCGCTCACAGGAAGTCACGTATACCAGTACAGCAAAGATGAATTGTTCCAGGTCGTCGGCGAGGCGGGATTGGACGTGGAGAAATTCGATTATGCGCCGGGCTTCGGAGCTAGGCACCTCAATGTCTGCCTTAGAAGGAAATGATTCCACCTTCCTGAGCACTCGATTCCGGTTGACTGGGAAATGGCTTCGGTGTCAATTGGAGAATCAGAAGACCACTCATGTAACTCTATGACAGCTGCAGCTTCTTCTCCTGATATCGCCCCACCGGCCCCGCGACCGCCAGAGAGCAGTCCTCTATGCGGATGTACTTCTCCGCCGCCTCGTGAATCTGCTCGACGGTCAGGCTGCGGATCATCTCCGGGAACCTCTTGAGGTAGTCAAGCCCGAGGCCGAAGTACTCCATGCGGAACATCTCTCCCGCCATCTCCACGTTTCTCTCGAGCGAGACCTTGAGCGAGCCGATCTGGTTGTCCTTGCCGTCTGATATCTCCTGGTCTGTCAGCGGCTCCTTGTGAAGCCTGTCCATCTCGAGCCTGATGCCGTCGACGGCCTTCTGCAGGTTCTCGGGGTTCACGCCCATGGCGATGGCCCAGTGTCCTGCCACGAGCCTAGGGTCGAGCGTGCTGAAGGAGTAGTAAGCGAGGCCCTGCGTGTCCCTGAGGTTCTTGCCGAGGCGGCCGTACATCCCTATCCGCCCGAAGAGCAGGTTGGCCATGTTCAATGCATGGAAGTCCTTGTGGTTGCGGGGGATCGCCCTCAGCCCTACGGCGATGTCCGCCTGGGTCTTGTGCGGCATCGGGACTGTCTTCGTGACTTTCTTGGCGGGAGCGGGGATGGGCAGCTTCGGTCTCTCGCCTTCTCCTTCGAATTTCGAGAGCACCGGTGAGATCTTCTTCTCAACCAACTCCCTGTCGACATCTCCTGACATCACGACAATCATGCCCTTCGGACCGTAGCTGGCCTTGTGATGCGAGACGAGGTCGCTTCTCTTGATGCGCTTCACATCGGTTACCTCGCCGCGCGGGTCTTTGCCGTAGAGATGGTTCGGATACAGCGAGGCCATGAGCTCCTTCGCCGCGCGCCTGGCGGTGTCGTCCATGTCCATCTTGATCTCGTCCAGAATTTCCCCGTGCTCCTTCTCCACCTCGGATTGCGGGAAGGAGGGATTGGACAGGCAGTCCACCATGATGCCGAATACTTTCGGAGCGGTCTCGCGCGGGCATTTCCCGCCAAAGTGGACAGCTTCCTCGGCGTTCCTGAACTCCAGCGTGGCCCCGAGCCTCTCGATGTCCTCGGCTAGCTTGCTCGACTTTCTCGTCTTCGTCCCGCCGAGCAGGAGCCTGGCGGTGAACTCCGCGACGCCCCTCTTATCCTCGCTCGCGGCGCCCGCCCACAGGCATCCGTGGAACGCCACGAACGGATTGGCGGGCATCGGGTGATACAGGACCGCGATGCCGTTGTCCAAGACGATCCTCTGCGGTTGGAGGCTCATGCCTTCACCTCCTCGGCCAGGAAGTGGACTACAGTCCTGTTGTTCTCGGTCAGATACTTGCGGGCGACATCCTGGATGTCCTTGGCCGTCACCCTGTCGACCGCCGAGATCGTGTGATCGTACTTCTCGAACCCTCCCGCCATCTCGAAGAATGTCGTAATCATCCCCTGGTAGGTCACGCCGTCATTCTCGAACCCGCTCCAGGCGTGTATCTGTGTCCTCGCGACATCGAGCTCGACCTTCGATGGCGGCTTCTGCTTGATCTTCTCGATCTCGTTGAACAGCACTCTCTCTGCTTTCTCCGGAGGGACTCCGCTCCTTACCGCAACGTGAGAGACGAGAAGGCCCGGGTCGATCTTGACCTCCGCCCTGCACGTCACATCGATGGCGAGCTTCGCCTCGACGAGCGCCTTGTACAGCCTGTTGCTCCTCGGCTGCCATCCGATTGCGGCGAATGGGTGGTACCCCCGCCAACCGGCGAGGACTGCCGAAAGCATCGCCAGCTTCGGCGTGTCGTCATGGGAGAACTCGGGAATGTGCCACCCGGCGAAGATGTGGTCCAGGCTGCCTGGTTTCCTGATTACCGACCGCCTCTCGCCCATCTGGGGCGGCTCCTTCAGGTTCATCGGCTCCGGCGGCTGCTCCGGCTTGAACCCGCCGAACCTCGCGCGGATCTTCTCCATTGTCGCCGCTTCATCGAAGCCGCCGACCACCACCATCGCCACGTTGTTCGGCGCATAGTACCTGAGGTAGTGGCGGTACATCGTGTCCCTGTCGAGGCGCTGCAGGTCCTGCTTCCAGCCTATGGGGAGCCAGTGGTACGGGTGGATGTGGAAGGCGTTGCTCCAGAGCTCCTCCTCCGCGACGAACTCCGGCATGTTCTCGGCGCCCTCCCTCTCGGAGATGACGACGGTCCTCTCCGACTCGAACTCCTTCTGCTCGAACGCGGCGTTGCGCATCCTTTCCGCCTCGATGAAGAGAGCAGTGTCGATCGCGTCGGCGGGCACGGTCTCGAAGTACGCGGTGAAGTCTGTGTCGGTAAAGGCGTTTAACTTCCCGCCAAGGCGGCCGATGAGGAGGTCTATGTCGCCCTTCTTGAGCTTCCCCCCGCCCTTGAACAGCATGTGCTCGACCCAGTGAGTCGAACCTGTCATGCCGGGGCGCTCGTTCCTGGAGCCTATGTGATACCCGATCCAGACGCTGACCGCCGTCGCCCCGGGTATCTGCTTCAGAATCACCTTGAGACCGTTGTCCAGCTTGGTGACCGTGGCCATGGGGCTGGATAAGGTCGCACGCCCCTAAAGCTTTGGCCTGGTCGGCGGAGGCTGGCGGCGCGGGAGATGACATCTGAGAACCGCCGCCAAGTTCTTAGCCGAAGAGAATCAATTGCCACCCGTGCGCAGACAATGCCTGGTCGTGCCGAAACGCAGAGCCGAGGAGGTCAGGCGCAGCCTACTTGAACGAGGGCTCTTGGAGAAACACCTGACTGTTCTCAGAGAGGGCGACTTCATCCTGTTTCCCGTCAGGGAGCGGTTCGACTCTGAGTTCCGCTTCGAGGAGAAAGAATTCTCCGAGGCGTTCAAACCAATCTCGCATTACAGCGAGGTGGTCGACGTCCCCGAGGATCTCAAGTCACTTTTGCCGACGTCGCTCGACATCATCGGCGACATCGCGCTCGTCCGAATGCCCGATGAGTTGCGAGACTATGGCGGGGCGGTTGGAGATGCCATCCTCAAGGCCTACAAGAGTGTGCTCTGCGTCTTCGCGGACGAGGGCGTTGGCGGGGAGTACAGGATCCGCAGGCTGCGTCACTTGGCGGGAGAGAACAGGACGAGGACTGTCCACCGCGAGCACGGCCTCTCGTATTCAGTCGACGTCTCGAAGGCCTATTTTTCTCCAAGACTCGCGAGTGAGCGTGTGAGGGTCACAGAGCAGGGCAAACCTGGCGAGGTAGTGCTCGACCTGTTCACAGGCGTCGGACCTTATGCCATAATGATCGCAAGGAAAAGCAAACCATCGATAGTCTATGCCGTCGACAGCAACCCGGCCGCCTTCGAGCTGCTCGAGGAGAATGTGCGGGTGAACAGAGCGGAGAAGGTCAAGGCGATCCTGAGCGACGCCAGAGAGGCTCTGAAGAAGATAGGCAAGGTCGATAGGCTCATCCTCGATCTGCCGCAGTCAGCGCGTGATTTCTACATCGATGCACTCAGGTCTGTGAAGGTTGGCGGGATGCTGCACTACTACGAAATCGTCGAATTCGTCGAACTGGAAGACAGAAAGGAATGGCTGATCGAGGAAGCAAAGCGGCATGGAGTCGGTGTTGAACTCATCGTCACCAAAGAAGTGAAAACCTACTCTCCCGCCCAGAGGCACTTCGCCTTCGACCTCAGGGTTTCCCGAGCGTGATGCCCCTCTGGTCCTGGTAGTTGCCGGACCTCTCGGCGTACAGCTTCATCGGCTTCGACTCGAGTCTCTCGAACACAATCTGCGCGAAGGTCTTCCCTATCTCGAGCTCCAGAGGCTCGGAGGAGGAGTTCAGGGCGGGGAGGGTTAGCGTGCCCCGGAAACCAGAGTCGACCTTGCCGAAGGACGCGATGACTCCCTTCCTGATCCAACTTGTCCTGAGCCAGAGCTGGGCGGTCAGCATCGCGCCGAGGTCGACCACCTCCTCCGTGCTCACGATGAAGCGGGTCATCGGCGGGATCTTGACGGTGCCCTGAGTGACCTTGGAGTTCTGTCCCGGGATGAGGATTTCCGCAATCCCGAGGTCGTAGCCGTTGGGCGTGAGACGGCTGTCGCTGTATGGGTCGATCTTGAGTTCACCGACCTTGACGGCGTGAGAGATGTCGCCATCCGAAAGCACAGCCACGTTAACCGTGAGATAGCGTGCGTTCAAAAACCTTGTCTAGAGGCGCTCAAGAGCCTCTGGGAGATCAGACAGTGACAGTATCTCCAAGTCCGGTTTCTCCTCCTCCGACGTAGCTTCCTGAGGCCCGAAAATCCCCCACTTGAACCTCACCGTCTTCATCCCAAGGCGTTTGGCGGGAGTGACGTCATTGTCGATCCTGTCTCCGACCATCGCCGCCTCGGACGGCTTGCAGCCAGCCTTGTCCAGGGCCATCTTGAAAATCCTGGCATCGGGTTTCCAGAGCTGGACCTCGTCCGAGATGATGATGACGTCGAACATACGATTCCACCCGACCTTGTTCAAGAGGTCGTGGATTCCTGCCTCCTGATTCGCGATCACACCTAGCTCGTGCCGCGCTCTCACCTTCTCTATGACCTGTTGCGACTCGAGGAACGGCGACTGCAGCTCCGGCCCCTTGCCCTCGATACGGCTCATCAGTTCCTTCATCAGAGGGTTGACGAGGCCTTCTTTTCCTGTAAAGTGCTCGATCAGGGATTTGAGGACAGGGACGCGCTTCTTCACGAGAAGATTGCGCATGTTGACGAACTCGTCCATCGTCACGTTGTAACCGCGCTCAGCGAACATGGTCAGCATCGTGCCATAGATGTAGTCGTGGAAAGGCAGGTCATCCAGCAGGGTCCCGCCAAGGTCGAAGAAAACCCAGCGAATCATCGATGAGGAAGACCCGCGGTGGGCTAAAGGTTTATCTGGAATCGCCCAATCGTCATTCGGTGGTATCATGGACTTCCGTTTGACTCCGGAGCAGCAGATGGTGCGAGAGATGGCGCGTGACTTCGTCGATAAGGAGGTCATGCCTCACGCGCGGGATTGGGAAGAGAAGGGCGAGATCCCTCGCTCGATAACGGACAAGATGGCGGAACTGGGCTTCATGGGCGCGCCGACACCTATCGAATACGGCGGAGCAGGCATGGACTATGTCTCGTTCATGCTCTTGATCGAGGAGGTGGCGCGGGGCTCCTCGTCACTCAGGACCACTATGTCAGTTCACATCTCGCTCGCGCAGTCTCACCTGTTGCAGTTCGCGACCGAGGAGCAGAAGCAGAAATGGGTGGTTCCTCTCGCGAAGGGCATCAAGCACGGGGCATGGGCCCTGACCGAGCCGAACGCGGGGAGCGACGCGGCGAACCAGCAGACCACGGCAAGGAAGGAGGGCAACCACTACATCCTGAATGGCGCGAAGCGGTTCATCTCAGACGGCGGCGTGGCGGACTACGTGATTGTGTTCGCGAGGCTGCCGGGCACGCAGAAGCACGAGGGCATATGCTCGTTTTTGGTGGAGAAGGGCACTCCTGGGTTCTCCGTGCCGAAGACGGAGACGAAGACCAAGCTAGGTCTGAGGGCGTCACCAACCGCCGACCTAGCGTTCGACGACTGCAAGATACCTGCGGATCATCTGATCGGAAGGGAGGGTGACGGTTGGAACCAGGCGATGTACGTCCT
>Ga0315274_10003782_pt1 | contig 22446 bp, 19 predicted proteins | sample YL17G02_20_MG_FD_203700 | JGI IMG/M metagenome (GOLD analysis project Ga0315274, IMG submission 203700) | Sediment microbial communities from Yellowstone Lake, YNP, Wyoming, USA - YL17G02_20 | ecosystem: Environmental > Aquatic > Freshwater > Lake > Sediment | place: USA: Wyoming | collected...
GCCACCTTGGACCCCGCCGAGAAAGCCGAGGCCTACGACTACTTCTGCTGCGCGGTTGATCTTACGAGCCCACCAATGCATGAAGGCGGGCCCTACAACTCGCATTCCTGGGGGGAGCAGTTGGACTACTGGATGGGACAACTGTCAGCCTCCCCCAAGGGGGCGCGGCAGGCGGGGGACAAAAAGGCCGACGGCGAGCGTCTCGCCCTGGACTACACGGGTGGGGGGATTGTGGACATCTCTTGCCCGCCCCGCCCGCCTGCCGGCGCGCCCGAAAGCGAGCGCCTCGAGTGGCTCGTGCGCCGTTGCAAGACGCTTCAAGTGTGCTTCTCCGGACCGGCCAGGCACTACCCCAATTGCACGAGGGAGGAGGCCCGCGACTGGCTGGCGGCGGCGTACTCGGCCGCCTACGACTGGCTTCCACCCGCCACAGTTGGCGAGTGTGAACACTTGGCGACCTTTGACGCGGCTGACCGCAACCCGTCGGAGGCGCGGGCGGAACTGGCAAGGCTTGCGCGGGCGGCGACAACTCGCCTTCTCGAACTCCACCAGGCGGGGGGCAAAAAGGCCGCCGATGGCGGGCAGGCCGAGGCCGACACGCCGCCCAAGTCATCTGCTGCCGATCATGAAGAACTGCGGCGGATGGAAGCCGCTGACCCCGTGCTTTCTGAACCGCCGCAATACCGCGACACGACATGGCCCGGCGTTTTCATCGAAGCAGGCGGTTCGATCCCCGTCCAGTGGAGAGCAGGCGCGGACAAAAAATGGCACGCCGACTACGCGGCTCTCGCGGACCGCGCCGAAGATATGGCTGCCGACCGGCGGGAAAGTCCGGCCCGGCGAAAGGCCGCGCGCGAACTGGCCGGGCTGCTCAAGCAATACCTGGCCTTCGGGACGCCCAAGAAAAAAGGCGGCTGGTTTGTCGCGTGGGGACCGGAGGCCCGCAAGCACCTGGACAAAATGGACCGCGTGGGAAGCCCGATGCAGGCGCTGGCTGTCCGGCTGGGTCTCGCTTCCTCCTCGCAACCCGTCTATGTCCCCAGCGCGACGGTAAGGGGTCGGACGCTCGACGACAGACTCGCACGGCAAAAGCAAATCACGAAGGCATGGGCGGCCAAGGGTGCACGTTCGGAACGGAACGAAAAGGCCGGAGCGCGGAAGCCTGCCAAGCCCAAATCGCATTGGGAACTTGACACCAAGAGGCAGCGTGTGCGTGTGGGGGGGAAGTGGTACGACCTATCTGATGAGCAAAAGTGCGTCCTGTCCGTTCTAATCGCGGCGAAGGGGGCGTGGGTCCAGGGGCGCGACTTGGGCAAGCGGCCCGACAAGACGATCAAGGCCATGCCCAAACCTGTTCAACGAATAATCGAAAGTCGCAAGGGCACGGGCTACGGATACCGTCTCCCCGCCCTCCTGCCAGAATAGCCCTGAGCGCAGTCCTTCCGTTGTTCTTCCATTGTTCGCCCGTTCGCGCCCTCCGTCCTGTCTCGTACCATGCGGGTAGGAGGTACGATACACGATGGGAACGCCAAACCTGAACGCGGTGCGTGAGCGAATCCGGCAGCTGAAAGTGGAACTCGCGCGTTTGAAGATGCTTGAAAAACTCGCCCTGATGGAAAGCCGCACCACCAAGAGGCGAACTCCACTCCAGGCGAAGGGGGGCGCGCCATGACTGAGTTATCCCCCGTTGAACCGCTGGCCTACTCGATTCGCCAATGCGCGGCCGCAATCGGTGTTAGCGAGCGGCAAATCTACGTCCTGGCCGCGCGGGACGGTCTGCCGACGGTCAAGATAGGCGGCCGCAGGCTGGTGCGCCGCGCGGATTTGGAAAGATGGATCTCCGCGATGCCGGTGGACCGGCTGGGCAGCGAGGCGAAAGGCGCGCACCCATGAAGCGCCGGTTGCCCAGGAGCGCGCAGGTGTATGTGGGCCGCGAGGTGATCACAAGCCGCGCCTTTCTGGCGCTGACTGGCAAGGCGGTCCAGGTACTCCTGATCTTCTTCACGAAGCGGAAAATCGAGAAACAGCGTCCCGGTCCTGACGGCGAGCGCTTCCGGATCGTGAACAACGGGCAACTCGTCTTCACATACCGCGAGGCCAAGCGGCTGTACGGACTCACCGCCAAGACCTTCCGCCATGCGATTGATGACCTCGTTCGCGTCGGGTTCCTGGACATCACGAAGCATGGCGGCGGCTTGGAGGGGGATCACTCGTTGTACGCTTTGAGCGACAGATGGCGCGCCTACGACACGAGCGCCTTTCAGCCGGCCGAGCGCCCGAAGGGCCGCCCCTGGACGACGCGGGCAACGTCCCTGGAGGGCCGCGCCCCCGCGTCCCTCAAAGGACGCGGTTCACCTGCTACCGCATCCCTGAAAGGACGCGGTTCACCGCCAAAACCGACCCCTAAGCGCGTCCCTCAAGGGACGTGTTCTATAGAATCTACCAGTCCGTCACCTCGACCAGCGAAAAAGTCGTCTGGCCTTCGAGTGTCGGTTGCGCTTTCGCCTGAGTGACTGAAAAAGCGAGCCGAGCGCTTTGGCTCGCGCTTTTTCAGGCATGACTTGATCCTTTGCCGTGGCCGTGGCCGTGGCCGTGGCCGTGGCCGTTGCCTTGCCGTCCATGCAGTGGTGATTGAAAAATCGCGCGCGGCACGGCGGAGTTTAGTCAAGCAACCGCGCGCGTGGCAGCAAGGAGCGGGCTTGTTTCCGCCCCCAAAAAGAGGCGAGGACCATGACGAACCGGAAAACGTTGACCTGTCGGTGCGGGCGGCGCGTCCTTGTCGGCGTCGAGGCCGAGGCCGTGCGCTGCTGGGCGTGCTGCGGCTTCATCGGCGATCCGCCGGCGGCAGCGGGCCGGAGTCTCGAAGCGCCACACCGGCGCGACCTCGCGGGCTGCTGTAACTATTCCGCCGGGGCCTGCCTCACGCGCGCGGGCGAGAAGTGCGTCGTCCTGGACAGCAAGCGGTGCGGCTGGTACGAGCGGGCGGTCAGGCCCGCCGAACGGATGGGCGGACGCATCTGTGCGGTCTGCGGGGCGGAAGTCGGGTCACGGCGTCGGCTGTGTGATTCGTGCCGACGGGCGGCGTCCCGCAACGCCAAGCGAGAATGGAAGCGACGAAAGATGTCTCTGGTAGATAGTTATGCTTCGCAACCGGCCTGTGCGCCTAAGAATTCGCAGCCGCACGGGGGGGGTTCTTGCGGCAACGACCCAAGGTAGCCAGGAAAGCCGAAACTATCTACCGGCGGCCCGTGGCGGGGCCTGAAAAGAGGCAGGCGATGCGTGCTGACAAGGGCGAGATCGGCCGGGCCGGATTTTTCGCTTGACAAGGTGCAACAAATAATATAGGATTCACCAGAAGCAATGTAGCGTGGAGGGCGAACGGATGGCCGGACTCGTCTGGTGGACGGTGAAGCGGCGGAAGCGGCTGGCGGCGTTGGCCGCGCGTGGACTGACGGCGCGACAGATTGCGCCGCGCCTGGCATCACCTGAACATGCGCCGACGCCTGCGGCCATTCGCCAAACGGCGCGGCGCTTCGGGATCAAGTTGCTGGACCTGGGGGGCCGACCGCTGAAACGGAAACGCGGCGCGAAGAAGCAGAAGGGCACGGGAACCTGACCACGGGAAAGAACAGGCATGACGACCGGGGCGCAGCGTGTCGATCTGGTTGACGCAAAGGGCGAAATGCGCGCCCTGCTGAAGGTGGCCGGAAACGGACCGATGTTGATCCTATTCGAAGCGGCAGGCGCTATGGCGGCAGTCCTGATTGTGAGCGAGGACGGGCCGGTGCTGCAACTGATCAACGCGGCGATGAAGGTGCCAGTGGATCTGCGCGTGACGGACGCCGGGCCTTGTCTGCGCCTGCGCGACGCGGAAGGCGAGCTGCAGGCGGACCTAGACATGGACAGAAATGCAACCGACCTGAATCTGGCCGATGCGGCAAGCATCTTGCGGACGGTCTTCGACATGCCCATGGACGAAATGCACCTGAATCTGTACGACGCGGCGGGCAACTTGCAGACGGCCCTAGGCTTGAACAAGGCCGGGCCTACCGTAGAGATGTGCGATGCGAGGGACAAAGTGCAGGGTGTCCTCGTCGTGGGCACTGCCAATCTGGACTTTTTGCTGCACGACGCGGGGGGAAACCTGCGAGCGAGTCTGGCCGTGAGTACAGATGAATGCCGCCTGCGCCTGTTCGACGCGGCGGGCAAGGTGCGGGCGCGCCTGAACGTGGACAAGGACGGGTTGGACTTGGACCTGCTCGACGCAGCGGGCAAGACGATCTGGTCCGCACCGTAGGACGACAAGGGAAAGGGAGGTGACGTATGGCGAGCATTTCCCGCAACAGAAAGACGGGGCTTCGGATGCTGCTGGTGATCTGCCCCGACGGCAAGCGCCGCCGGATTCGCTTGGGCAGGGTGACGGCACGACAGGCCGAGGACATTCAGCGGCACGTTGAACACCTGGCCGCCAGCCGGGACACGGGATCGCCATTGGCGCCAAGCACGGCGGAATGGCTGGGGGCAGTACCCGATACGCTGCGGGCGCGCCTGGTGCTCTGTGGGCTTGCCGAAGGCCGCGCGCGGGCCACCGTGCCGACGCTGAAGGCGTGGCTTGACGAGTACACCCAGGGGCGGGGCGACGTGAAGCCGCGGACCCGCGGCATTTACGGCGATGTCCGGCGGAACCTGCTGGACTACTTCGCGCCCGACAGGCCGCTGGACAGCATCACGGCCGGCGAGGTGGACGGCTTCGCGGTGCATCTACGCACCAGCGCGAAGTTGGCCGAAAGCACGGCCCGGCGGCGCATGGGCATTGCCAAGCAATTTTTCCGGGCGGCCGTCCGCCGCAGGTTGTTGGCCGAGAACCCTTTCGACGGTCAAGCGGTGTCAGCCCGTGCGAACCCGAAGCGCATGGCCTTTGTGAGCCGCGCGGATACGTCGGCGGTGCTGGCGGCCCTGCCTGATGCCAAGTGGAAATTAGCCTTTGCCCTGGCCCGCTATGGCGGCCTGCGTTGCCCGTCGGAGATAGCCGGCCTGAAGTGGTCTGACATTTCGTGGGAGCCGAAGAGGGAACGGTTCACGGTGCGCGCGGTCAAGACCGAACACCATGGCGACGCCGGAATCCGGCTTGTGCCGATCTTTCCTGAGTTGGCCCCGTTATTCCGCGAAGCCTTTGAGGCGGCCGAGCCTGGCGCGGTCTACTGCTGCCCGCAGTATCCGGCCAACTTCTGCGGGCAGATGTATCGCAAGGTGGTATTGCAGGCTATGGCGCGGGCCGGCGTGAAACCCTGGCCGAAACTCTTCCAGAACTGCCGGGCGAGCCGGGAAACGGAATTGGCCGAGAGTTACCCGGTTCAAGTGGTGTGCTCGTGGATCGGCAACTCGCCGGCGGTTGCGGCGAAGCACTATCTTCAGACGACCGAAGCGCACTTCCTGCGGGCGACGACTGAGGGGGCGCAGGAGGCGGCGCAGAATGTGGCGCAGCAGTCGCCAAAAATGCCGCGCAATGCTCTGAAGAGCAAATCGCCCGAAGCGGTTCTACAGGCCGCTACAGGCGATTGCGCAGATATGCAGATAAATCTGGTGCGCTCGAGAGGATTCGAACCTCCACCCGGTTGAGCCGGACTAGGACCTGAACCTAGCGCGTCTGCCAGTTCCGCCACGAGCGCACAATGTTGTCAGACACCCACCACCCCCCTATACTAGCGGCGAAAGGACCGCTGTCAAGGCGTTGCGCCTTTCGAGCCGCCCGCGGAAGCGGGCGGGCACGTTCCCTACCTTGGCATGTGCCACGGCGGGGAACGTGATCCCGGCGCGCCGGGATCGCGGCTCGAACAGCGTAAACCGCCGACGGGAGTGAACGATGCAAACGGGCATTCTGGCGATCGGCCTCCTGGTCGCCCTCGCGCTGCCGCGACAGGTCGACGACGACGCCGACCCCCTCTTGAATCCCCAAGCCGACGTCGCGCGCGACCCGCCCGCGTATTACTCCGACGCCCTCTTCCGGAAAATGGGCGAGCCGCAGCCCGGCGACTGGATGGCCGCCCACCCCGAGCCTGCCCAGTCCTTCGCCGACTACGTCCGCTCCCAACCCCAACCCAACCGCCCGCGCAAGGTGCGGCACTGGATCGTCCTTCAGCCGCTCGGGACGATGACCCCGGAAACGCGCGACCGGATGGAAACGTTCCGCGCCTTCCTCGCCGCCTATTATGCCCTGCCCGTCCGGACCGGCGGGTGGATCCCCATGGCCAACGTCAAGAGCCGCGAACGCGACCTCTACGGACGCACGTTCCGCCAGTACCTGACGGGCGACATCCTTCAGAACATGCTTCTGCCGCGCGTCAAGATCGGCACGTTCGCGGTGCTCGGCGTGACGATGGACGACCTTTACCCCGAGGAATCGTGGAACTACGTTTTCGGGCAGGCGTGGCTCGCGCATCGTGCCGGCGTGTTCAGCCTCGTGCGGTTCTACCCGGAGTTCTGGGGCGACGAGCGGACCGACGCCGCCGAACGCCTCGGCCTTGCGCGCAGCCTTCAGACGCTCGTCCACGAGGTCGGCCACATGTTCGGCGTCCACCACTGCCAGACCCACAAGTGCGTCATGAACGGGTGCAACAGCCTCCGCGAGTCCGACGCGCGGCCGATCCACCTTTGCCCGGAGTGCCTCCGGAAGTTCCGCTGGAACATCGGGTTCGACGTGGTGGCCCGCTACGAGGCCCTGCAGGCGTTTTACGAAAGCCACGCAATGAAGGTGGAGGCCGAGTGGATCAAAAAACGCCTCCGCGAGTGCCGAGGCACGGCCGGTGGCGACGAAAAGCCCGCCGAACCGTCGACCGGCAAAGGCCCGAGCTTGGCCCCGACCTCGTCCGCGGGCGAGCCGGGAGGCGGTCCGCCCGCCTCCCGGCCGGAAAAAATCGTGGCGGAGAACGGTCCACTCCGGTAAATTGCCTCCCGCGGATTGCCCAGGTACACGGATAAGCGGTCATGCAAGACAATAGGCCCCTTCCCCCGGCTCCCGGCGCCAAACACTACCTCCCGGAGCCGTACCGCAAATTGCTGGCGGACGGGCTGTTCCTGCTGCTCGCGTTCGCGATCATTGCCGGCTGCGGGGGGCCGCTGCGGTTTCCGTCGGCGCCCCTGGCCGAGAAGGAAACCCACCTCGGCCTCGTGCAGGCTTATGACACCAACGGCGACAAGCGGGCCGACTGTTTCCTGACGCGCAATGCCGACGGCCGCGAGTTCCGCATCGGCTACGACACGACAGGCGACGGCGCCGCCGATTCCTTCGTCCGTCTCGACGACATTCCCTTCGCCGATTGCCGCCACGTCGTCATCGTCCTCGACGGCGTCCCGTACGACCTCGTGGAGGCATTCCGCGCGAAAGGCCGGCTCCGGCTGTTCTATCCGCCCGCGCGCGTCATCTCGACGTACCCCGCGATGACGGACCTCGCGCTGGCCGAGGTCTTCGTCAGCCCGAAGCCGCTCGGCTTCGAGTCGCTCTACTACGACCACCGGGCGAATCGCCTCGTCGGCGGCAACGGCGACTATCTCAGCCTCAAGAACGAGGCCTGGGCCCGCGTGGTGGACTACCGCGCCGGGACGCTTCTGGACCCCATCGCCTACATTTATCCCAACTACGCCTTCGACCGGGAACTGGACGATTTCACGAACCTCCTGGCGCGGCGCGACCGCCGCCACGTCATCGGATACTTCGTTTCCACGGCCGGCCTCGCCACACGCGACGGTGCCGCCGGCATCGAAAAGGTCCTCGACGCGGTGGATCGCCTCAGCCATCAACTCGTCGCCGAGTCGCGCGGCCTCGTGAAGATCACCGTGCTGGCGGACCACGGCCACACGCTCAAGCGGTGCGAGCGCATCGATTTCCGCAAGTTCCTCGGCGACAAGGGGTGGCGCATCACCGACCGCCTGAACGGCCCGCGGGACGTCGCCCCGGTCGAGTTCGGCCTCATCACCTACGCCTCCTTCGCCGCACACGACCGCCCCGCCCTGGCCGCCGACCTTCTCCAGAACGACGGCGTGCGGCTCACCTTCTACCAGGAGGGCGGCGCCATTGTCGTCCGCACCCGCGACGGCGAGGCACGCATCGAACGGCGCGGCGACCGCTATCGCTACCGCGCGTCCACAGACGACCCGCTCCAACTCGCCCCGATCCTCGAACGCCTCAAGGCCGAGGGCAAGGTGGACGCCGACGGCTTCGTGGCCGACCGCGACCTTTTCCTCGCCACCGTCACCCACTGCTATCCCGATCCGCTGGATCGGCTCTGGCGGGCCTTCACCGGCATGGTCGAGAACGTCCCCGACGTCATCGCGGACCTCTCGGACGGCTACTACGCGGGCGCCGCCACGCGGGCTGCGTGGTTCGACTCGGCGGCCAGCACGCACGGCGACCTGGAGCGCATGAGCAGCACGACCTTCATCATGTCCACCGTCGGGCCCCTGGCCGGTCCTCTGCGCAGCCGCGACATCCCCCAGGCCCTCGAGCGCCTGACGGGCGAGCCCTGGCCACCCGTCCGCCAAGGGACCGGCCAATGATCGGGGGCGGCCGGCGCGCGGCGATCCTGGGATTTTTGGTGGCCCTCGCGGCGCCGATGCTGGCGGTCGGCTGCGCGGCCATGCCCGACGAACGCCGCTCCACCTTCGGCATCGACTTCCGCCTCCCCGAGCCGCCCAAGCAGCCCGGCGCCGTCGTCTTCTTCGTGGACGGCGTCAGCCCGACGGTCTTCCTGGAACTTCTCGACGCCGGAAGGCTGCCGAACATCCGCAAGTACTTCGTCGACCGCGGCTGCACCATCGAGCGGTGCGTCGCCAACATCCCCAGCGTCACGCTCGCCAACGAAACCAGTTTCGTGACGGGCCTCTTTCCGGGCCATCACGGCATCACGGGCATCAACTGGTTCGACCGCAACCGGCTCATGACGCGCAACTACGAGGAAGTCAACCAGAAGAACGCGCTCGACGGGGACTACACCGCCCGGACGATCTTTGAGTACCTGCCTGACGAGACGACCTTCAGTCTTTTCTTCCAGGCCCACCGCGGCGCGACCAAGTTCGCCGAGAACTGGATGAGCGCAGGGCCGCCCTACTTTTTCGGCTGGTACCAGTTCGTGGACCGCATCGCGCTGTGGCGCTTCGACATCGCGGCCGAGATCTCGCGCCAGCGAGGGAAACTGCCCGCCCTCGCCGTCGCTTATCTCTTGGCGCCCGACATGGAAGCCTACCGCTCCGGCGTCTCGTCCGAGGCCTACCGCGAGACCCTCGTCCACGCCGACGCCCACATCGGCCGCATCCTCCGCGATTACGAGAAGGCCGGCCTCCTGGAGCACCTCATCCTCGTCCTCGTGAGCGACCATGGCATGACGGACATCCGGAGTCACTGGCCCATCGAGAAGTTCCTCCGCGACGAGGTGCGATTGGCGGTCGCCGGCGAGGGCTGGGCCGAGGACATCCCCTATGAAAGGCGCCTCAACTATTACCGCAAGTTTTCCTGCGTCCTGACGGGTTCCGGCGACCGGTACTGGGCCATCCACCTCCGCAAGCCGCGACCCGCCCGCGACGGGTCGGGAAAACCCGAGTTCGAGAACTGGCTGCCCCGGCCTTCGCCCGAGGACCTCCGCGCGTACCCGGCGCGCGACGGCCGGCGCGTGGACCTCATCGAGACGCTCCGCAGTCAGGAGGCCGTGGACCTGGTCGCTTACCGGGCGGGTCCCGGACGGGTCCACCTTGTGACGAAAAAGGGCGTGGTGGAAGTGACCGGCGACGGCCGCATGAGCGCCTATCGCGTCGTCCGGGGCAACGATCCGCTCTCCTACGGCGACACCGTGCCGCCCCAGATGCTCCTCGGCCAAGGGTACGACTCGCAACTCTGGCTCGAAGCGACGGCCGACACGCGCTACCCCGACCTCGTGCCGCAAATCCTGGCCTACTTCGAGGCGCCGCTGGCGGGCGACCTCGCCGTCTTCGCCGCGCCAGGCTGGGACTTCGCGGACCACTTCAAGGCCGGCCACGGCGGCCTGGCGCCCGAGGACATGTTCGTGCCGCTCCTCCTGGCGGGCCCCGGCGTGCCGCACCTCCGCCACCGCGGACCCGTCCGGGCGGTGGACGTCGTGCCGACGCTGCTGGACCTCCTGGGCCGACCTGTGCCGCCGAATCTGGACGGCCGGACCCTCGTGCGCCATCGCCCTTAAAGCCCGCAGATGAGCCCCAGTCTCACCGGGGCGAATCTGCGGGACTCCCGCTCCCCGTGAAAAAATAGCGCGGCGGGCTCCGATGACGAATCAATTCCGAATGACGAAATCCGAATCGCGCGCATCCATTTCGTCATTCGGCTTTCGGATTTGATTCGTCATTCGGATTTCGCCATTCGTCTTTGACGCGCCCTTTGTCCCTGTGTCCCTTCGTCCCTCGCTTCCGCTACGCAGCGGCGTTTTGTTAGAGCCCCCTACCACCCGATCATCTGCCGCATGCCCCGGAAAAACCCCGTCAGGTAAAACCAGCGGTAGGACCCTCGGGCGAAACCCAGGTCCGCGAGCGCCCGCGCAAGGACCGGTGATTGGCCGGCCCGCCGAATCCACCGGCGGACCACGTGCGACCGCTCGTGAACCTGCACCAGCCGCGCGCCCCACCGGAGAACCTCGCCGAAGTCCGCTTCCCAGCGATCGCTATACGAAGGGGGCGAGCCGTCGAGAATGGCCTCGGCCGCCAGCCGGCCGCCCCGAAGCGCGTAGCGGATCCCCTCGCCCGTGACGGGGTTGACGTGGCCGGCCGCATCCCCCACGAGCATCCAGTTCGCGCCCGCGCAGCGTCCAGAGTCGGAGGCGGTCCGCCCGTCGAACCCCTCCGGCGAGACGATGCAGGGCGACGGACGCCCGAGCACCCGGTAGGCCCCGCGCGCCGGTCCCGGAAGCCAACCCGCCAGCACGTACCGGAGGAGCGCGAGAACCGCCGTCGCGGGTCCCCGGCCCCAGACGCCGACGGCCGGCCGGTCGGCCCGACCGAAGACGTAGGCGTATCCGTGGCGGCGCGGACCCGCGGGCTTGACCGACAAGCCGCCCGGGAAGAACAAGGTCCGCGCCATCCCCCGGGCCCCTGCCCCCGCCGCGAGGTCCTGCCACGCCGGATACACGCCGGCCCCGAACGCCATCTCGGACGGGCGAAACTTGCCCACCACCGCCGCGCGAACGAGCGACCGGCACCCGTCTGCTCCCACCAGGACCGCCGCGCGATACGCCGCGCCCGCCGTCTGGGCGGTCCACCGCGAGCCCGACCGCCGCACGCGCCGCGCGCGGTCCTCGAAGACCTTCGCGCCGGCCTCCCTGGCGCGAGCGAGGAGGTGCGCGTCCAGCCGCTCGCGATCCACAAAGACGGCATCGCCATCGACGGGGGCGGCAGCGCGGAACCGGCCGGCCCACTCAAAAACGGCCTCGCGGACGGGCGTAGGATCGAGAGATTCGGGCCGGTCGATCTCGTCCCAGGCGGTCGCCGTCAGGCATCCGCCGCACACTTTGGCGTGGCGGCGCGGCGGCTGGAGGAGGGCGACTCTCACGCCGCCCCGCGCCAGGTGGAAGGCGCACCACGCGCCCGCCGGTCCCCCTCCGACCACGAGCACGTCCCAGTCTCGACCCGTCATGGAATCTATCGTGCCTCAGGGGGGCGCCACTCGCAAGCCGGCGGCGCACCGACCCGTCGAAGGTCGGGACTCGAATACACGTTCACGACCCGCCGCTTAGTCGATGTGCATGAGCATTTCCATGCCGAGCCATTGCTCGCCCTCGGGCGTGCCGGGCAGGCGTCTCTGACAGGCATCGGTGATCGGCCACCACTTCTCCTTCGTGGTCTTGTCCAGACCGATGGAGGCAAAGTCCGTGGCGGGGTCGTGGCCGGTGTACTCCAGGTAACTGAACAGATACTTCTTCCCGTTGATCTCAGCCACAAAGATGTTGTAGTTCTGGATGTGGGCTTTTTTGATGGCCTTGACCACGTCCGGCCAAACAGCGGCGTGCAGTTCGCGGTACTGTTTCTCCTTTTCGGGGAGGAGTTCGACCACCGAGCCGTACCGTTTGACCTTGGCTTTCGCGGCCTCGTCGGGGGTCGGGTTCGTCGGGCCATACACGGGGTTCACACGGGTCATGGTTTGGCATCCTATCACAAGGGTCAGGGAAAGAACCAGCAGCACGACCGTCCAAGCCGGACAACGTTCCATGGTTATTCTCCTTATTCTAGCGGAAGAAGTAATACAGAACCGCCATGACAGCAATCAGCAGGGACGCCAGCACTCGGTAGTCGCCGAGGCCGGGCCATCCCTTGTCTTTCAGCGCCTCGAAGGGGTGCTCCCAGTACAGTTTGCTGGCCCGCTCACTTTCTCCGGCCGGCCAGATCAGCGAGAAGGTCACCTGCATCGCCACGCAAGCGCATAACAGATAGAAGGCCATCATCATGAAGGGAATGCCCATGATGAACTTGGCCACTTCGACTTCGCCAAATGCGGGCCAAAGTCCGCCGATCTTGCCGATCGCGTACACCAGGGCCCCCAACCCCGAACCCAACCACAGCGTGAGTTTGGCCGACGTGGCCGACGCCCGCTTCCAGAACACGCCCAGCGTAAACACACAGGTCACCGGCGGGGCGATGTGGGCAATGATGTCGTTCAGACCGTTGAAGATGCTCTCGTAGTTGTCCAGCACCGGCACCAGCCCGATCGCCACGACCACGGCCACGCCGGCGGTCACCCGGCCGACCCACACGAGCTGGTGATCGGTGGTCTCCGGCTTGAACCGTTTGTAGAGGTCGAAACTGAAGAGCGTGGAGATGGAGTTTAGCGCACCCGAAACGGTCGACATGAGCGCCGCCAGCAAGGCCGCTACCATTATCCCCGTCAGGCCGGGCGGGAGCAGTTGCGTGATCATCACACCGTAGATGCCCTTGGAATCCACCACGGGGTCGCCGTACGTCCGGATCACTGAGGCGGCTTCCGGCGAAATGACGTTCCTCTCGGCCGCAGAGTCGATCTTCACCACGTGGCTCTTTTCATCATACAGCCCCGCCGTCTTGAGTTGCTTCAGAACCTCACCGTCCAGTTTGAACGACGCCAGCGCCGCCTTGGCTTTCAAGAATTCGGCCGTGTGGCGGTCGATCAGTTCGGCCTCGACCGCGCGGGCCAGCCCCTCCACATTGCCATCCTTGTAGAACCCGTTGGCGCTCAGGGCCGCGGCCTTCTCCGGGGCCAGGGTGTACGCAGAGACCCTCTGGCGGGCCCGAAGAACCTTGGCGGCCTCGGCTTCGATCAGTTTCTTATCCAAAGCAACCTGAATATCCCTCACGCTGCCGTCTTGGTAGAGACCGGCTTCGGTCAACTTCCCGACCTGCTCTTCATTCAACGGGTTGGTGGTCAGTTGGATGGCGTGGGTCAGATTTATTTCCCCCTTTCGAACCACGGTGGTATCGGAAACCTTCAGTTTACCGGTCTGATACAGCGTGAAGGCGAACAGGCCCGGCATCACGAAGATAAAGACGGGGAGGATCTTGATCAGGCCGGCGAACAGCGGACCGACCCGGGCATGATTCTCATCGCGGGCACCCAGCACACGCTGCACGATCGTCTGGTCCGCGCACCAGTACCAGATGCCCAGCACCGGATAGCCCAGGAAAATGGCGTACCAGGGCATGCCGCTCGAGTCGCCGTGCGGCCGAAGCATCGAGACCATGAGGGTGTTGTTCTCGCCGAAGATATTCTCCAGGCTCAGCACGGTTTTCATCGGTTCCCAGCCTCCCATCGCGTGCCAAGCGAAAAACGCGATGACGGAGGCGCCGAGAATCATGATGACCGTCTGGATCCCCTCGGTAACGACCACCGCCATCAGCCCGCCGATAATCGTGTACAGGGCGGTCAAAACGGCAATGATGATAATGCTGTGATAGATATTTATTCCGAACAGCGCTTCGAGCACCTTGCCGCCCGTCAGAAACGAAAAGCCGATATGGATCGTCACGGCCGAGACCATCGACAACACGGCCAGCCAGTCGCGGCAGGCGCGGCTGTAGCGGCGCTCCAGGAAGTCGGGCAACGTGGCAACACGGGACCGAATGTAGAACGGGGCGAACAAGAGACCCAGCATCACGAGCGTAAACGCCGCCATCCACTCAAAGTTCCCGTTCAGAAGGCCGGTATCGAACCCCGACTGGGCCAGAGAAACCAGGTGCACGCAGGAGATGTTCGTCGCAAACAGCGCCATGCCGATGATCGGCCACCGCAGCGTCTTACCGGCCAGGAAGTACTCTTTGGCCTCGCCGCTCCTCCGCCGGTGACGCAATCCCACCCAGCATCCCAACCCGACGATGCCGACGATGTAGGCGATCATCACCACCACGTCGATGGTCTCTATTCTGGCGGAGCCAAACCCTCCGGAACCGGCTGCTCCCGTGGTTTCCATCGCGAGCGGAAGTAGGTTCATGCCGTGTCTTCCTCACGAACTCAGGACCGTGAATCGGGCGCGTGGCCGAGACGGTCACGGCATCCCCGACGAGGCTCAAAAATAACGTACACCCCGCTCAAGGGGCGTGTCAATAAATCTTCGGCCGCTCCGCGCGCCTGGTTCGCCGCCGCGCTTGCGCGGCGCTCGCCGTTCTTCCCCCCCGCGCCAGCCCTCACAGGGCGCTGGAGGATTCCTCCCCCCGGCGCGAAGGCCGTAACGTCTCCGGGGCTTTCAAGAGCCGCTCGCGGATGAACTCGGCCACTCCGGCCCCGTTGGGCCGCTCGAGAACCAGGTCCGCCTCGGCCTTGAGCGCCTCGACAGCGTTGGCCACCGCCACGCACATCCCCGCCACGCGGAACATCGCGCGGTCGTTCTCGTCGTCGCCGACGGCCACCGTCTCCGACGCCGTGACGCCGAGACGCGCCAGGCCCGCCGCGAGACCTGTTCCCTTGTCGATGCCGCGCGGCACGATCATGACGGCGTACTTGTTGGGGATGACATCGAGCGCGAGGCCGAGGTCGCGGATGACGGCCAGCGCCTCTTGGAGGTGCGGCCGCCAAGTGCGGACGACGACGCGGCCCCGGCTGTGGCGAATCGCACGCCGACCCAGTTCCTCCGCGAACCGCTCCGGCGGCGAGGGGCCGAGGTCCTCCACCGCCCCCGTACCCGGAAAATGCAGCACCGACCCGTTCTCGTCCACCACGAGGTCAAACAGGCCGATCTCGGGGCAGATGCCGAGCAACTCTTCGTGCGGCCGGCCGGTGACGAGGCCCAGGAGGAACCCCGCGCGCTTCGCCTCCTGGAGGGCCTCCCGCGTCGCCGGCGAAATCCCGCCGTCGTCCGCCAATGTCCCATCGTAATCCAGCGCCAGCAACCTCGGCCGCATGGCGCCTCCCGCCTTCTGGAACCCCGACTGATCCGCCTGTCGGCGGGGCATCTACAACCCCGGCCTCCCGAGAATTGCCCGCCAGATATCCGCGAGGCCCATCTCTTCCGCCCACCGCGACACATACCGGCGATCCACAGCGTCCCCGCTGACCTTCAGGATCCCCGTAATATCCCGCAGGTGCTTCTCGGAACCCCCTTCGCGGTAGTACACCATTTTGCCCAGGATCACGTCCTCGGGTCGAGCACAGTAGCCTTCCAGGTCAGGCAGAATTTGCACTCGTTGCCGCCGCGAGATCTCCGTCTGTCCCCAGGCGCCCGCCGGCACGATCAACAGGTCAATCTTGTTCCCGGAGGTCGAATGAATGATATTGAATTGGCTCTTGCTTCGGACGGCTTCCAAAACCGCTCGCTCGTTTATATGGAATTCACTGGACGCAAAAGCCCGACATAACAAGGGAACTTGTTGCTCTTTCAGATCAACGACCACGTCAATGTCCTGGGTCATCCGCGGCTCGCCGTAAGCCGCGCTGGCCAGCGAGCCGACAAGCATGTAAGGCACGTCCATGCGATCCAGAGCGCCGACCAGGTGCCGCAACAGATCAATCTGATCCAAGACGCATCCTCCGGGCGATTTCGGCCTGAATCCGCGCGTCGTCCCAATCCGAATGCAGCGTCCGAAGATGCCCCTCCATCCGCAGGCGAACAAGGCGGTTGGCCGCCAGCGCCATTTCCACACGCTGGGCGACGGTCTTGCGTCGAAGGACTTCCGCCACGGCGTCGTCCACGACCTCAATCTGCCCTTTGTCCAGCCGCCATTTCATGTTCTTCCGCTCCGTGTTCAGACGTCCACAACACTATTTGCATTTCTCGACCACATGGCAGCGAATCCATCGGCACCGAGGACACCAGCCGAGAGTCCAATTCTTGCCGGCGGCGCCCAGTCTGATGCCATACTTGCCCCATGGCTCCATAAAACCGCACTTCAAACACCGCACCCGCCATCCGGCCGCCCGTTTCTGATATCGCCCTTCACCGCCTTGGTCCCCAGGATCCGGCATCGTTTCGCCGCCCCTTTCTCGCATAGCGCGGTTGTCCAACCCTTGATCAGGCTGGACAACATCCGGGCGATCTCTTCCAGATTCGCCTTGAGTTCCTGGTGGCGTTCTGCTTCGAGCAGTTTTTGTCACACGCCCAGTTCGAGCAATGGAACACACTCCTGCACAGAACCGCGCGCGATGCCGAAAAAGTGCTTCCGGTCAGCCTTGGTGAACCGGCCATTGCCTTCGGCGATGTTGGCGGCGATGGACAGGGCGGCGCGGTTAACCGGATCGGCCAGAAAGAAGTAGCCGCGCGGGAAGCCCCTGGTAAGCGAACAGATGGCATCCGCAAAGCCAACGGCCTTCTGGTAAACCAGTAGCTTTTCAAAGGCGAAGGTCATGGCCGGCATTCTAACAAAAAGAGAGTAGAAAGTAGAGAGGAGACCGCGGAGAGCATCTTACCACCAGTCGCCAGCCATCCGTTGGTTGTGGCCCTGCCGTTTTTTCTACTTTCTCCGCTCTACTCTCTCCGCTCTAGTGAAAAGAGCCGCCTGCGGCGGCTCTTTTCACTACCCCCAAGGGGACTCGAACCCCTGTCCCCGGGATGAGAACCCGATATCCTAGGCCGCTAGACGATGGGGGCACCTGTTGTCATCCAGACTGGAAGGGTCGGTCCTTCGATCCCGGCGCGCCGGGACTCAGGGCTGGCCCTTCGGGTACCGCTCAGGGCAGGCCTAGAAGCCCTGTTCGGTGCCGATCTGGCGCGATTCCTCGAGAATCTGGTCGGGCGACTGATCCGGCGGCAGGGCCTCACGCGTCTCCGACTTCTCGACCTCCTGAGCGATCTGGGCCAGGAGTTCCCGCGCCATCGGCCGGTCGTAACCCATCTCGACCCAGACCTCGCGGTCGGCCGGTGCGCCCGGCTCGGCAATTCGCGGCACGGAGCGGGGCACGTCGCTGGCCCGGTCATCGGTGCCGGTTTCCGCCATGGCTGCGGCAGCGGCCGTCGCCTCACGCTCCATCCGGACGGCCACGCGGGCGATGATCGTCATGCCATCCCGCCCGATCGTACACGAGACCGTGCTGCGCCATCGGCCGCCGGCCCCTCGCACGTCCGCCAGCGTCCCCGTCCGTTGGCGGTCCAGCAACTGAGGCCGGGTCCGGATTTCGCCGCGCGCCCAGTTCGACTCGGCGAGTTCGGCATGCTGGCTGAGGACCTTGCGGGCGGCCTCGAATGCTTTCTCGCGGTCGTGCGTCGGCAGGTCCGATTGTTCCCAGCCGCGGGCCGATGCCCCGCAGCCGCCCGCCGCCACCGCCAGCATCACCACCAGAAAACTCGGTCCAAGGGTTTTCACGCGGAGGACTATACGGGCGACGGCATCCGATGTCAAGTCGCTAGCCGGTTCCAGAAAGGTCAGTGACACTGTGGTTGTGTGGCACGCCGGTCCCTTCGGTGTTGCTCAGGGCAGGCTTGTCCGACCGTGTCCCGGCGCGCCGGGACGCACAGCGGGGCAAGGCCCGCCGTGCCACACGGGCAAGAGCGCGGCCGCGTGCCGATAAGCGTTGACAGGTGGGGCCTCATGCCTATACTCGGCCGCCGTTGCCGATTGGCGAGACCCGCCTTGGCGGGGATCTCGCGAGCGTCGGGCCCGCCCCCCGACCGGTTCCGGTGAAGCACCGGGCCGCCGGCGTCCGATAAAGGAACTGTGGCCGGATCCGGGCGAGGGGATTCCGAGCCGAACACCGAAGGAGTCTGTCCATATGCCGAACACCATCTGCAAAGTCCATGCCCGTGAGATCCTGGATTCGCGCGGCACGCCGACCCTGGAAGTGGACGTCGTGCTGGCGGGCGGCGCGTTCGGCCGGGCGGCGGTTCCGAGCGGCGCCTCGACGGGCGAACACGAAGCCGTCGAACTCCGCGACGGCGACGACAAACGCTACCGCGGCAAGGGCGTCACCAAGGCGGTCAAGAACGTCAACGTCCTCGTCGCGCCGAAAGTCGTCGGCATGGACGCGCGCGACCAGGCGGCCATCGACGAAACGATGATCGCGCTGGATGGGACGCCGAACAAAGGCAAACTGGGTGCGAACGCGATTCTCGGCGTGAGCCTGGCCGTCGCCAAGGCTGCCGCCGACGAGGCCGGCCTGCCCCTCTATCGCTACCTCGGCGGGCCGGCCGCCCGCGTCCTCCCCGTGCCGATGTGCAACATCATGAACGGCGGCGCCCACGCCGACTTCGCCATCGACCTTCAGGAATTCATGGTCATGCCGTTCGGCGCGACGTCCTTCCGCGAAGGCCTGCGGATGGCGGTCGAAATCTTCCAGGCCCTCAAGGGCGTCCTGAAGAAGAAGGGCTACGCCACGACGGTCGGCGACGAAGGCGGCTTCGCCCCGCCACTCAAGGAAGGCAACGAGGAGGCCTGCAAACTCATCCTCGAGGCCATCAAGACAGCCGGTTACCGCGCGGGCAAGGACGTCTGGCTCGCCTTGGACCCGGCGGCCAGCGAAATTTACAAGGCCGGAAAGTACAACCTTTTCAGCGAGAAACGCAAACTCTCGGCCGAGCAGATGGTCGGCTTCTGGGCCGATTGGGTCAAAAAGTACCCCATCCGCAGCCTCGAGGACGGCATGGCCGAGGACGATTGGAAGGGATGGAAGGCCCTGACGGACCGCCTCGGCGACCGCATTCAGTTGATCGGCGACGACATTTTCGTGACGAACACCGAAATACTTTCGCGCGGCATCCAGGAGGGCGTCGCCAACTCCATCCTCATCAAGGTCAACCAGATCGGGACGCTCACCGAGACGCTGGCGGCCATCGACATGGCCCACCGGGCGGGCTACACGGCCGTCATCAGCCACCGCAGCGGCGAGACCGAGGACACCACCATCGCCGACATCGCCGTCGCGACCGGCGCCGGGCAGATCAAGACCGGCAGCCTGTGCCGAAGCGACCGCATCGCCAAGTACAACCAACTGCTGCGGATTGAAGAGGAACTGGGCGACGCCGCCCGATACGGCAACTTTTTGTGGAAGAAAGCATGACGACCTCCAGCCGGCGGGTTTCGTTTCTTGGGAGCGGCTGGATCTATTGGCCGCTCTGCCTCATCGCGTGCGCGCTGGTGGCCCTGGCGGTCCTCGGCCCCGAGGAGGAGCGCCGGCTGGACCTCGAGCAGCAGTGCGCGCGCATGCAGGCGGAGGTCCAGAGCCTAGCCCAGGCGCGCGATCAACTCGAGGCCGCCCGCGAAGCGCTCGAGAAGGACCCGACCTATGTGGAACAGGTGGCACGGCACGAGTTGGGCGCGGTGCGGCCGGGCGAAATCCGCCTGCCGCAACCGGATGAGTTCGCTTCGGTGCGATTCCAGCCGCCGGCCGATCCGACGCCCACTGCCCCGCCCGTCCTGGGGTTCCTCGCGTCGTTCGCCGACCCGCAGGTGCGCCTCGTGGTGCTGGTGGTCGGCGGGATGCTCCTGGCGGCTGCGGTCATCCTCAGCCTGCCGACCCGAAGGCCGGCGGCCCAGGCAGCCGGAAGTTAGCAAGCCAGGAGTTCATGGTTAGGGTTGACCCCGCGCGACAAGCCTTCTTGCCGCGCGTTGCTTTCGGCCCCGGGCCGGCGACAATGGCTGTATAATACCCGCTTGCATCCCCGCGTGTGCGAGCCGGGAGAACCCCGCGTGAGGCGAACCGCCCTGCTGCTGGCCGCCCTATCCGCCATGGTCCTGCCATGCGCGGCCGAGGAACCTCGCGGGGGCGAAGAGCAGCGAATGACCCGCCAGGAAATCATCGACCGCACGATGACGCCCTACGCGGGGCCGCCCCGCGCCGCCGGCGTCGACGCGAGCACGATGACCGGCAAGGTCCTGTGCGGATACCAGGGCTGGTTCGCCGCCGAGGGCGACGGCCTCGGCCGAGGCTGGTACCACTGGCAAGGCCACAGCGGCTTCAGGCCGGGCAGTTGCAGCATCGACCTGTGGCCCGACGTCGGCGAACTGGACGCCGACGAGCGCTACGCCACGGCGTTCAAGCACGCCAACGGGCGCCCGGCCGAGGTCTACAGCGCCCAGAACGCCAAGACCGTCATCCGCCACTTCCGCTGGATGAAGGAGTACGGCATCGACGGCGTGTTCGTCCAGCGGTTCGCCGGAGCGGTGTTCAGCGAGATGGGCCTGCGGCAGTTCAACGTCGTGCTCCAGAACTGCCGCCAGGGCGCCAACCTGAGCGGGCGCACCTACGCCGTCATGTACGACCTCTCGGGCCTCGGCGAGGGCCGGATGGGCCGCGTCATGGACGACTGGCGGCTCCTCGTGGACCGCATGCAGATTACCCGCGACAAGGCCTACCTGCGCCACAACGGCAAGCCGGTCGTGGCCGTGTGGGGGTTCGGCTTCAGCGACGGACGCCGCTACACCCTGGCCGAGGGGATGCAACTGGCGGGGTTCCTGAAGGACGACCCGAAGTACGGCGGCTGCACGGTCATGCTCGGCGTCCCGACGTACTGGCGGACGCTGGCGCGCGACTGCGTGCCCGACCCGGCGATGCACGATCTTGTCCTCAAGGCGGACATTGTCAGCCCGTGGACGGTGGGCCGGTACCGCACGCCCCAGGAGGCCGCCCGCTATGCCCGCACCGTCCTGGCGGAGGACATCGCCTGGTGCAAGGCGCGCGGCAAGGAGTACCTGCCGGTGGTCTTTCCGGGGTTCAGTTGGCACAACATGAAGCCGGAGTCGCCCTTGGACCAGATACCGCGCCTGGGCGGCCAATTTCTGTGGACGCAGTACGTCGAGGCAAAGCGGGCCGGGGCCACGATGGTCTACCAGGCGATGTTCGACGAGGTGGACGAGGGCACGGCCATCTTCAAGTGCACCAACGACCCGCCCGTGGGCGAGTCGCCGTTCCTGACCTACGAAGGGCTGCCGAGCGACTTCTATCTGCGCCTGGTGGGCCAGGCCGCCCGGATGCTTCGCGGCGAGGTCCCGCTGACCAACGCCCTGCCCGACCCTCTGCCGCGCAGGTAGACCGGGACGGAATGTCGGCCGGGGCGTGCCTACCGCTGTTTAAGATTGCGTATTGGCGCAGCGGGTCTCCGCACCCGCCCCGGCCGGGTCAACGCGCGTGGCAAAAAGCGTCAGCGGCGTTCTGCCGGTGATGCGGACGCCGACCTCTTCGCCCACCAGCGACAGCGGGCCGTCGAAGACCACGATGCGGTTGCAGGGCGTGCGGCCCCTCAATTGCGGATTGGCAGGCAGCGCGACCGCACCGTTCGGCCGGCAGGTTTGCCCGGCGCGCGCGTTGAGCCACGGGCGCGGAGCCGGACCTTCGACGAGAACCTCGACCCGGCGTCCGACGAACGCTTGGTTTTCCTCGGACGCGATTTCGCCGATAAGGTCGAGAAGTTCGCGGTGGCGGCGCTCTTTTTCTTTTCGCGGCACGTCGTCGGGGTACTTTCGCGCGGCGAGGGTGCCGGGGCGCGGGCTATACTTGAAAACGAAGCCGCCCGCGAACCGCATCCGGCGCGCGAGGTCTGCCGTCGCCTCGAAGTCCTCGCCCGTTTCGCCCGGGAAGCCGACGATGAAATCCGACGCGACAGCCACTTGGGGAGCGATCTGGCGGACCATCGCGACGCGCTGGGCGTACTCCGCCGCCGTGTAACCCCGGTTCATCCGCTCCAGGACCGCGTCGGAGCCTGACTGGGCGGGCATGTGGAGGTGGGGGCAGAGGAGCGGCACGTCGCGGAAGACCGAGGCGAGGCGCGCGGTCATGGCCTTCGGATGGCTCGTGATGAACCGCAGGCGCCGCAGTCCCGGCGTTCCCGCGACTTTCTCCACGAGGTCCGCCAGGTTCCACGCACGTCCGCCCTCGTCGAACCGATAGCGGTTGACGGCCTGGCCGAGGAGCGTCACTTCGCGGACGCCCAGGTCCACCAGCCGCTGAACCTCCTCAGCCAGGGCGGCGGGGGAGCGGCTCCGCTCCGGCCCGCGCACGTTCGGCACGACGCAGTAGGAACAGAACATGTCGCAGCCGCGCATCGCGCG
>Ga0315274_10003783_pt1 | contig 22442 bp, 20 predicted proteins | sample YL17G02_20_MG_FD_203700 | JGI IMG/M metagenome (GOLD analysis project Ga0315274, IMG submission 203700) | Sediment microbial communities from Yellowstone Lake, YNP, Wyoming, USA - YL17G02_20 | ecosystem: Environmental > Aquatic > Freshwater > Lake > Sediment | place: USA: Wyoming | collected...
AGTGGATACCCGCATTGCCAGGATCTTTAATACCTATGGCCCGCGGATGCGTTTACATGATGGAAGGGTAGTCCCTGGCTTTCTCGGTCAAGCCTTAAGGGGAGAGGATCTGACCGTATTCGGCGATGGATCTCAGACCCGGAGTTTCTGCTACGTATCTGACCTGATTGACGGGATTTACCGGCTCCTTCTCTCCCAGGAAACTGGTCCGGTCAATATTGGCAACCCGGCTGAAATGACCGTATTAGAGTTCGCCCAGGTGATCATACGGATTACCGGGAGCAAGAGCAGGATTGTCTATCGGTCACTTCCCCAGGACGATCCCAAGGTGAGACAGCCTGATATCAGCAAGGCAAAGCGGATATTGGGATGGGAACCAAAGGTGCCTTTAGAAGAAGGCATCAGAGAAACCATGAAATTTTTTAAGCAGCAATTGAATATCAATGATCGGGGAGTAGCGCAGCCTGGTTAGCGCGCTTGCTTCGGGAGCAAGAGGCCGGGAGTTCAAATCTCCTCTCCCCGACCAGATTTTTTCATGCAATAGGGCGGGTTAAAAACCCGCCCTATATAAAACCGAAAGCCGCTTCTGCAGTAAATAAGACCGAAGGCCCGCCCTGCGGGTAGGTTTTTTTGCCCATATGATGGATCAAAGACATTTCCCGAAGACGGGCCAAACGTCTTATGTAGGAACGACCAAACGTTTTATAGACCGAAGGCCGCTCCCGCGGTCATTCTCTTCCGGGCGAGGGAATCTCGCCCCTACATAAGACCGAAGGCCCGCAGCAGGCGGGTAGGTTTTTTCTTTCTCAGGGCAGGCCCAGGGGGCCTGACCCCACTATAAATTTCTTATCCTGCAACAGCAACCTTTCTGGTTTCCCTCTTCAGCCTCTTAATTCTCTCCCTGAGCTTTTTCAGGAGGGCTTTATCTTTTGCCGCTAACGCCTTATCTTTTTCCGTTTTCAATGCCCGGAGTTCCTGCTTTATCTTTTTTATACCCCTTTTTTCCCCTTTCTTCTTTTTCTTTCCCCCTTTCATCACAGGGATTGGTTCGCCCCGGGCGTTGCAGATTGCCGCTATCAATTCTTCCTTCTTCATGGCGTGAGCACCCTGGATGTCAGGATACTCCATGGCGATTTCCCGCAGCTTGGTGGCAGTAAGCCTGGTTAAATCCTTTTGTTCTGTCGTCATCCCTTTCCTCCTTCAATTGTTATTCAATGAGAAACTTGAAACCCGCAACCCGAAACTAATCCTTTTACATCATTTGCAGAGGATCCACGTCCACGCTCCATCTGATCCGCTTGCCAGTCGGTTGTAAGGCTTTCTCCTGGAGTAGTCTGCCCACCAGAGCATGGAGCGGTTTGAGCTTCTTGCCCTTGAGGAGCATCTGGTAACGATACCTGCCCTTCAGTTTTGCCCATGGGGCCGGGGCCGGACCGAGGACCTCCACCTCCTGCTGATACCCCTCTTTTTCCAAGACCTCCCGAACGATCGTGCCGAAATGAGAGGCATAGTTTCTGAGGGCTTCTTCCTCTCTCCCTTCCAGGCGAAAGGCGACAATCCGGGAAAAGGGCGGATAGTTCAGTTCCTGGCGGAACGGCAGTTCCTGCCTGTAAAAGCCCAGATAGTCATGGCTGCAGGCAGAGGCGATGCTGTAATGCTCAGGGTTGAAGGTCTGAATGATCACTTCGCCTTTCTTGTCCCCTCGCCCTGCCCTGCCGGCAACCTGGGTCAAGACCTGGAAGGCCCGTTCACTTGCACGAAAGTCAGGAAGGGAGAGAGCGGTGTCTGCCAAGATGATGCCAACCAGGGTAATTTGAGGGAGATCATATCCCTTGGTGATCATCTGGGTTCCGACCAGAATATCCTGTTTTCCCAGGGCAAAATTGTTCAGGATGTGATGGTATGCGAGCTTCCCTTGCGTAGTGTCCCGGTCCATCCTTGCCACCTTCGCCCCCGGGAAAATCCTCTTCACCTCTTTTTCCACCCTCTCAGTTCCCCAGCCGAGACTTTTCAGCCTCAGGCTGTTACACTGTGGACAGGTATCAGGGAGAGCAACCTGATGATTGCAGTAATGGCAGAAAAGCCCCCTTTTCTTCAGGTGCTGTACCAGAGCAACGCTGCAGTGGGGACAGGTGAAGAGATAACCGCATTCAGGGCAGAGTACAGACGTGGCAAACCCCCTTCGATTCAAGAAAAGCACCACCTGTTCACCCTTTTTCAGCCTCTCTTCTATCCCTTCTTTGATCTCTGATGAGAACGGGTCATCCCTCTCCAAGGTCTTTTTTCTCAGGTCTACCACCTTCACGTGCGGGAGAGGCCGCTTCTGGACACGCTCGGGCAGGCTCAGGCCGGTGAGTTTTCCCGTCTGGGCATTGTAATAGGATTCCAGCGAAGGGGTGGCTGATCCCAGGATCACCACTGCGCTGAAGATTCTTCCCTTGACGAGAGCGAGATCCCGGGCATGGTACCTGATGCCTTCTTCCTGTTTGTAGGAAGGATCATGTTCCTCATCAACAATTATGATACCGAGATCCTTGACGGGGACAAAGAGTGCAGAGCGGGCTCCCAGGACGATCCGGGCCTCGCCTTCCCGTATCCTCCGCAACTCATCCTGTCTCTCCCCCTCGCTCAACCTGCTGTGGATGAGGGCAATCTTCCTGCCGAAGCGTGCACGGAAACGCTCAAGGGCGAACGAGGTAAGAGAGATTTCCGGAACTAAAACAATGGCACCCTTGTGGAGCTGTAATACTTCTTCGATTCCCTTGAGATAGATCTCTGTCTTGCCGCTTCCGGTAACCCCATGGAGGAGGTAGGGGTGAAATCCCCCCTTCCTGATCCCCTCCCGAATTTTTTTCCATGCCCTGGTCTGATCTAAGGTAAGAGAAGGCGGAAGGTCAAAAGAGGGGCCATGATACGGGAGGTGCTCTCGATAACATTCGAGGTAATAACTGCTGATGAGACCTTTTTTTGTAAGACCCTTCAGGGCGCTCTCAATATCTTTACCCTGTTCTTTCAGAGCCCTGCAGGCAACGGCGCCTTTTTCTTTGAGAAGGTTAAGGATCTCTGCCTGACGGGGCGCCCTCGTTAGAGTCTTTTCGTCAAACATGGCAAGACCCGCCTCATCAATCCTTATATGCCGTTCCTTTTTAAAGCGGGGCAATGAACGTTGAGGGCCGTGCCCCTTGCCCCCTTGCCCTTCAAAGAGGGCAAGCCGTAAGGTGTTGCCAGGTTTAGCAAAATAATAGGTTGATATGAACTGCAGAAATTTAAGATCCTCCAGAGAAAAAAGGGGGGCTTCATCAACGATCTCGATGATCTCTTTTAATCCTTCAACCGGACTTTCCCTGAGAAGATTTAAAACATAGCCGGTAACCCTGCGGTTGCCCACAGGGACTAAAACCCTCTTCCCTAAAGTTACTTTCCGCTGGAGGGCTGGAGGAATTTGATAATGGAGGGTCTTGGAAAGAGGAAGATCAATCGCTACCTCTGCAACCCTCATGTTTTGAGGAGTCTCAGGACAGTTTCTCCCTTTCAACTGATCTCCTTCAAGAGCCTCCTCAACCGGGGAGCCAGATCGGGATCTTTCAGGGCATACATAATGTTGGCCTGGAGAAAACCAAATTTATCACCCGCATCATAGCGGTATCCCGGAAATTCAAAACCGTATACCGGTGCCCGCTTGGCCAACTCTACGAGCCCGTCGGTGATCTGAATCTCTCCCCCCCGTCCCGGGGGAAGTTTTTCCAGGATAGGAAAAATCTCAGGAGGGAGGATATAGCGCCCGATGATGGCCAGATTGGAAGGGGCAGTTCCCGGAGGAGGTTTTTCAATCATGTTCTTAATGCGATAGACCCTCTCTCCCACTTCCTCAGCATCAATGATCCCATAAAGGTGGGTGTTTTCTTTCGCGACCTTCGTTACGGCAATCATCGCACCCTGATGCTTTTCAAAGAGGTCGACCATCTGTTTGGTACAGGGAATTTCCTGGTCAATGAGGTCATCGGGAAGAAGCACGGCAAAGGGCTCGTTGCCGATCACTGGTTTGCCGCAGAGGATGGCATGCCCCAGCCCCCGTGGTGCTTTTTGCCTCACGGAGATGATGTTGGCCATATGAGAGATTTTCCTTACCGTTTCCAGGACATCCTTTTTACCCTGTTTCTCCAGGAGATCTTCCAATTCATAGGAGGTGTCAAAGTGATCTTTAATCGCACTCTTCCCCCTGCCGGTGATCAGAACGATATCCTTGATGCCGGAGGCGACAATCTCTTCCACGATGTATTGGATGCTCGGTTTGTCCACGATGGGGAAGAGTTCTTTGGGGATCGCCTTGGAGGCGGGGAGGAACCTGGTTCCGAGCCCGGCAGCAGGTATCAACGCTTTATTAACCATTCATCAGTCTCCTTTCAAAAAGGCTGGAAAGAACATAACAAAAGTACAGGGGGGTTTCAATAGGATTTTGTTGACAGGAGGTCTGTTTCTGAGTAAATTTTGGGTTGTTTCTGGGTAATACATTTGATTTGGCGTAGGGGCAGGGCGTGCCCTGCCCAAGATTGATATGAAAACAATGAACGATTATCAGGGCGCAGCAAGCAGCGCCCCTACATAAAACGTTTGGTCGCTCTTGCGATAAATTCTTTGGGTGATAAAACAAGGGGGTTGGAAATGAAAAAACATATTTTTTGTTTCACCATCTTATTGATGGTTCTTATAACCACTGTTGTTTCCGCCGGTACCGTCAACCTGCCAAAGACCGGCCAGACCAAATGTTACGACACCTCCGGTGCTGAAATCCCCTGTACCGGCACAGGGCAGGATGGGGAGATTCAGGCGGGGGTGGAATGGCCGAGTCCGAGGTTTACCGTGAGCGGTGAGGTGGTAACTGACAATCTCACCGGCTTAATGTGGACGAAGAACGGTAATCTTCATAATGGAGCCATGACCTGGGATCAAGCCATAGACTATTGCAGCAATTTAACTTTAGGTGGCTATACCGACTGGCGCCTGCCCAATGTGAATGAACTGGAAAGCCTTATCAACGCAAATGAAGCCCGCCCCGCCGCCTGGCTCAATACCCAGGGCTTTACCAGTGTGCAGGCCGGCCATTACTGGTCTTCTACTACCTACGCCTACTACCCGGACGGCGCGTGGGTCGTCTATATGTGGAGTGGCTTCGTGGTCAACGGCTATAAGTCCGACTCCAGCTTCTACTACGTTTGGCCGGTGCGTAGCGGACAGTGTGGGTCATTTGTTGATTCGGTAGTTTGTCTGCCCAAGACCGGGCAGGTCACCAGCTATAGGACCGGGGATGACGGTGACCTTGAGCAAGGAGTTGCCTGGCCCAGACCCCGCTTTACCGACCATGAAAATGGAACCGTAACAGACAACCTTACCGGTCTTGTGTGGACAAAGAATGCCTATCTGCCCGGCGACAGTAAAACTTGGCAGCAGGCTCTTGATTATGTAAAGGGAATAAACGCTGGAACCTATGAGAATTTTGGACATACGGACTGGCGTCTTCCCAATAGAAAAGAATTGCACAGCCTGACAGACTATTCACGCTATGGTGAGGCACTTCCAGCAGATCACCCCTTCTACAATGTGCAGGCCTACGGTTACTGGTCTTCTACGAGCTACGCCAGCTACCCGGACTACGCGTGGATCGTCGATATGTGGCATGGCAGCATGTACGCCTTTTTCGACGATAAGTCCGACGACATCTACTATGTGTGGCCTGTTCGCGGCGGACAGATTCAATCTCCCGGCTGTTCCTCTTGGGATCAGGTAATCTCAAAGTACCAAGACTACGTGACTGGTCAGGCGACCTGGGATGATGTGATTTCCTGTTATACGGGGTATGTGTCACAGTGAGTGAAGAGTGCAGAGTTAAGGGTTGTGGAGTGAGGAGTTAACATAATAAAGGTGAGACCGAGATGTGAGACGTGAGACGAAAGCAATAAGCAGTGAGAATGAAATCAAAGCGTATCTTAATGTGAGGTGATAGCATGGGGAAGCGCACCATCAAACGGACAGTTGATAGACGTTCACAGGCGAGTGGAAAACCGAGATGCGGTCTCTGTGGCAAGCAGAGGAAACTTACGAAAACAGATTGTTGCGGAAACTGGATATGTGATGATGAAGATAAGTACGTCATGTTTTCTTATGCTACGAATAGTTGCCGAAGGAATCATCGCCGATATACACTCTGCGGCTATCACCATGCAGAAGAGCATCCAGGACATTGGAAAGACTGCCCTGAGTGCCGTGAGTCCATTGAGACGGAAATGTATGTGTGGTATGGGACTAACGAATTTAATTTTGAAATACTTGAGAACCCACCCAGCTATGAACCGACACGATGTTCAGCGTGCAATACTGTCATCAACTTGGGAACAGATGAGTATCTTAAGAAGGGCAATCAATCCTGGTGTGAAGAATGTGGTTATGAGGAGCTTGAAAAGGTGCGTGAGCAGGGAAATAGAACAAAGAAGAGGTAAGAAGCAAGAAGAATGTAGGGCACGGCGTGCCGTGCCCAAAGAAAAGACGTGCCGCGAAGCACGGCCCAAGAAGGGTTTACCGCAGGAGCGGCCTCAGGCCTTCGGTTTTATGTAGGGACTTCTTAATAAAATATGTTATAATTTTACGAGGACGAGGACGGAACGAGATTAAATTGGAGGCGTCAATGAATGGACGAATAACTGTTAATCCAAAGATATGCCATGGACAGGCGTGTATCAAAGGAACCCGCATCCCGGTTCACCAGATCCTCCACATGTTAGCAAATGGAGATACGACTGAAGATCTGCTGAAGGAGTACCCATCTCTTAAGCGTGAGGATATCCTTGCCTGCATTGATTATGCCGCTGAACTGACAGAAGAACAGATTGTCCCCAATGAAATGCTTATATGAAAATTCTTATAGATGAAAATATTCCCCGCCTGACTGTCAGAGAGTTACGCAGGCTTGGGCATGATGTCAGGGATATTCGGGGGACAGAACACGAGGGGATGGACGATGAAGACTTATGGGAGATGGCTCAGAAGGAAGGAATGCTTTTAATTACAACAGACAAGGGCTTTGCCCAGAAGCGACAAGAAAAACACAGTGGTGTCCTGATCATAAGGCTCAAACAGCCAAATAGATTAAGAATTCATCAGAAGGCGATGCAGGCGATGAATAAGTTCAAAGAGAGGGAATGGCCTGGGTTGACTGTCGTAATGCAAGACATGTTTCATAGCATTTTGAAATCCAAAAAGAGACGATAGATCGTGCCCCCAAGATTGCCAAAACAAAGAAAACCTCTTCCTCAGCGCTTATCAACTCCTGGTTGAGAGAAAAAGTTCAGGGACAGCCATAGAAGGGCAGAGAAGAATGTAAGAAAAGACGTACCGCGAAGCGCGGCCTTCATAAAACGTTTGGCCCGTCCTCGGGTGGGCTTTTTAAAAAGGGGCGACCCGGTGTGGTCGCCCTTATTTTTTGGTTAACGTGCCTTAAGAAATATCTTTGCCTTCAAGTTCGAGAATGTGCTTCGTCTGTTCCAGCAATGGCGTAATTTTATTTCGCACGATGTCCCACAGGGTTTCTACCTCAAGGCCAAAGTATTCGTGTGCTATCACGTCACGTAACCCAGCAATTTTCCGCCACTCAATTTCGGGATAACGAGAGCGTATGTCAGGTGGCACGTTCTTTGCGGCTTCTCCGATAATCCCCAAGTTGTACAGAACAGCATCAAAGACCATTGTGTTTGAACAGAATTCTTCAAAGTTCAAATGGGCAGTGAAGTTCAAAATTTTTGTGCCACTTTCTATAATATCTTCCAGGTAAAGCCGGACATCACGGGACATAAACCGCTTCCTGCTCGACGTATGGTCGTACTCGCGGCTTGAGTGCGCGGGGGGTGACCAGATCCACCCGAACCCCAAGGAGATCCTCAAGATAAAATTTAAGCCCCATGTAACAATCAAAAGATGGTGGACTATCAAATTCAACCAGAATGTCCACATCGCTCTGTGAACTTGCTTCCTCTCTTGCGACCGAACCAAAGAGAGCCAGAGATTTGACCCCAAATCTTCCAGTTTCTGAGCGGTGTTCACTCAAAATGCGGAGAATTTCATTCCGTCGCATAGCCTCTCTCCCATTCTATGGTATCTGACCCATATTTTCTTCTGATATATCCTGTCAGTAATATAGCAAATTAATGAAGCTATGAGAAGCAATATCCCATTTTTAAGCAATTGTTCAACCATGGAGGCTATGGTATAGTGAACGCGCAAGGTAAAAGATATGGATGCTTTACGAATTGTCTTCATGGGCACGTCGGCATTTGCTCTTCCATCGCTGAAGGCACTGATCGAGAGCGGTGAACAAGTTGTGTGTGTGGTTACCCAGCCGGACAGGCCGAAAGGGAGAGGCAGAGAGGTTCAACAGTCACCGGTAAAAGAGGTTGCGCTTGCTCGCCATCTTCCGCTCTTACAGCCGCAGTCTGTAAAGGATGCAGAGAGCATCGCATATCTCAGAAATTTTTCACCTGACCTCTTCGTGGTGGTTGCCTTCGGCCAGATCCTCTCCAGGCAGGTCTTGGATATTCCGCCCCATGGTGCAATCAATGTCCATGCCTCCCTTCTGCCCAGATACCGCGGCGCAGCGCCCATCAACTGGGCACTGATCAACGGAGAGGAGATGACAGGTGTTACTACCATGCTGCTGGATGAAGGCATGGACACAGGACCGATCATCTTTCAGAGACCGTTAGACATTGAGGCGGAGGAAAATGCCTCTTCTTTGCATGATAGACTTTCTGCTCTCGGTGCTGAACTCCTCATGGAGACAATAGACCGGCTGAAAAAAGAAGGGTTAAAACCCATTCCACAGGATAATACAAAGGTAAGCTATGCACCGCGATTGAAGAAAGAGGATGGCCTGATTGACTGGAAAAAAAGTGCTCAGGAGATACACAATCTCATTCGAGGGTTGATCCCCTGGCCCTCTGCCTATACCCGCCTCGAAGGAAAAGCCTTGAAGATATTTGATTCTATGGTAATAGAGGAGGGGGTTAACGGAGAGGCAGGTGAGATCTCCGGGGTGAGCAAAGAAGGAATCGGGGTGATAACAGGCAAAGGGAGCCTGCTCATCCGCGATGTACAGCTCCAGGACAGAAAGAGGATGAAGGTTCCTGAGTTTATTCAGGGCTATCGGGTACAGACAGGAACTGTTTTACAATGAGGTGAATCATGAAGAGAATTGCGCCGTCTATTCTATCTGCGGATTTCAGCAAGCTGGGTGAAGAGGTGCGGGAAGTAGAGGCTTGTGGGGCTGACCTCATCCACTGTGATGTGATGGATGGCCACTTCGTGCCCAACATCACCATAGGCCCGATGGTAATAAAGGCTTTAAGCAAAGTGACAAAACTCCCCCTTGATGTCCACCTGATGATCGAGAAACCTGAGCGGTATATAAAAGAATTCATCGAAGCAGGGAGTAAGATGCTCACCATCCACGTTGAGGCAACCACCTATCTCCAGAGACACATTCAGCACATAAAAGAACAAGGGGTGAAAGCCGGTGTCTCCCTCAATCCCTCGACCCCTCTCGACGCGCTGGACTACATCTTGAGCGAGGTAGATTTTGTTCTGATCATGACCGTAAACCCTGGATTCGGGGGACAGAAGTTCCTGAGATCCATGCTCCCCAAGATCAAACAGTTGAGGAAGATGATTAACGAGAAAGGCCTGTCAGCAGAAATTGAGGTGGACGGCGGGATCGGAGTGGATAATATCAAAGATGCTTCTCAGGCAGGCGCTGATATTTTCGTAGCAGGCAATGCGATCTTCGGGAGCGGTGATTACCGGAAGACGATAAAGGAGATGAGAGAAAAAATCAAGGAATAGTCGTTAGTGAATAGTATTTAGTGTGATATTTCAGACATTAATTGAAACGATCAGCCCCTTTTTTCTCTCGAAATAAAGAAATTAAGAGGTTTCTCCTATGACAAAAAATCTGGCAAATAGTTTTATAATCCTTTTATGGATTTTTGGCTTTATGTCAGTCAATTCCCCTGCATCTAGTGAACCTCTCGATAACTGGCATATAAGAAACTCTGTGCCTCAGGAATTCCTTAACCTCACTTACGGAAATGGGATTTTTGTAGCAGTAGGATATGAGGGTACTATCGGGACCTCACCTGACGGGATAAATTGGACTCAACAGATTTCAGGAACTTCTTATAAACTGTATTCAATTACCTATGGAAATAATACTTTTGTAGCAGTGGGTGATAAGGGAATTATTCTTACTTCCTCTGATGGTATAACTTGGACAAAAAGAAATTCTGGAATAACTGAGACGCTATTTGACATTGTTTACGCCAATAGCATTTTTATAGCAGTGGGTGGATATAGAATCCTCACTTCTCCTGATGGAATAAATTGGACAATAATAGAGTCCGGCGCTACCCTCCCCCTCGAACACATTGCTTATGGGAATAACAATTTCTTAGCAGCAGGGGAAGATGGCATTACTTTGACCTCCCCTAATGGCTCTACTTGGACCGTACGGAGTTATGGAACTTATGAATCACCCTCTGATATTGCATACGGGAACGGAGTTTTTGTTGTTATAACAATGAGTGGTAATATCTACACGTCGCCTGACGGAATAACATGGACTCCACAGAACTCAGGAATATCTAATTATCTTTTTGCCATTACATTTGCAAATAATATTTTCATAGCAGTGGGTGGCACTTCGAATGATTCCGGTATCATCTTAACTTCTTCTGATGGTATTACGTGGACAGAAAGAGGTTCTGAATCTGCTGGCAACTTAAGTATTATTGGCTATGGCAACAATAAATTTGTAGCATTGGGTTCAGATGATATTCTTACTTCCCAAGATGGAATTACCTGGACTCTAAGACTTTTTAAAACAGATGATTTGTATGATGTCATTTACGGGAATGGCAGTTTTGTAGCTGTGGGAGCATGGGGTTCCATGTGTACATCTATTGATGGGATAAACTGGAATCGTTCTGGAATTACTAAGACGATTACAAACATTATTTATGAGAATAACGTTTTTTTAGCTGTTGGACAAGGTGGAACCATCCTTACATCCCCTGATGGAATAACTTGGACAAAAAGAAATTCTGGTACATCTAATTATCTAACAGGTATTACTTATCAAAATAATTCATTCGTAGTTGTCGGACATAATGGTACTATCCTTACATCCCCTGATGGAATAACTTGGACAAAAAGAAATTCTGGCATGCTTGACTATTTGACAGGCATTACTTATGGAAATGGCATTTTTATAGCAGTAGGCTATCAGAGTGTTGAGCCTTATTATGGAATAATTCTTACCTCAACTGATGGCTTGACTTGGGAGGGGAAAAGCCAAGACACTTATGATCATGATCAGTTATTTTTAAGCATAACATATGGGAATGGAATCTTTGCAGCAGTTGGAGGTGGAGGTACAATAATCACTTCCTCTGATGGTATTACTTGGTCAAGAAGAGATTCGGGAACCACTGGTATCCTTCGTGGCGTTAATTATGTGAATGGAGTTTTTATAGTAGTTGGAGATGGCGTCATAATTACGTCAGCCGATGGAAATAGCTGGACAAAAGTTGATTCGGGAACTATCGGCCCGCTTTCTTGCGTAACCTTCGGGAATGACACTTTTGTAGCTGTAGGGACTGGGGGTACCATCGCTACCTCTCTTGATGGTATCAATTGGACTCAAAATATTTCTGAATCTATAGGTAATCTCAGTTCTGTTACTTACGGTCATAACATATTTGTAGCAGTTGGTGAAGGCGGCACTATTGTTACTTCTCCTGACGCAATAAGTTGGACTCTGCGAAGTCCTGGATATAATGATCTCTTATCTATAGCCTATGGTAATAACACATTTGTAACTTTAGGAACCTACTTGGTAAATCAGGTTTATTATAACAGCATATTTACCTCTACCGACGGAATGAATTGGATAGGCAGAGAATTGGTAACTATGCCACTGCTTACTAATTTGACTTATGCAAATGGCATTTTTGTGGGCGTCGGAGGAAATGGCACTATAGCAACATCCCCTGATGGTATTTCTTGGACCGAAAGAGATTCCGGAACATCAAAATATCTAAGGGATGTAACATTTGGAAACGGAACATTTGTGGCTGTGGGACAGGATGATCCTCTTACTTCCCCTGATGGTATTTCTTGGACAAAACGAAGTTACGGTACTAACTATGATGTTTATTGTATAGCTTTCGGTAATGATACTTTTGTTGGAGGAGTAGGGAGTGGATCAGCAGGTACTGTTCTCACCTCTCCTGATGGAATATTTTGGAGTAAAAGAAATTCTGGAGCAAATAGTTATTTTGAGGGCATTACTTATGAAAACAAATTTTTTGTTTTGCTTGGGGGGTTATGTGGATCAACATGTATAAGTACTATTCATACATCCCCTGATGGAATCACTTGGACACAACGTTATTCCGGAACTGATGAATTGTTCTATGATATTACTTATGGTTGTAATACTTTCCTTGCTGTTGGACAAAATGGGATTATCATCCAATCTGATCCTATTGGTGGAACATCATGCTCTACCTGGACCGATGTAATTGCCAAATACAATGCCTATGTGAGTGATCAGGAAAGCTGGGATGATGTGATTGCCTGCTATGGGGAATATGCTTCTTAAGCCATATAAAGACTTAAAGGTGGGTTTTTCAACAGACCCACTGCCCCTATTTGTCCTCTTTTATAACGGCGGCAAACTCGACATGGTCAACAAATTAAGATGAGCATCGGGGTCATCTGCATACTCACCTAATCTTCGAATGAAGATTTTTATCACTGATTCAATCCAATTTCTTTCTTGTGGGGTCAAAGGAATATAATTGCGGTTAGTGGTTTTTCTGGCTTCTGCCCTATCTCCCTTCATAGAACATAGGTCTCCTAACGTCTTTAGTATGTCAGGATGGATATTATATTTCTTTACTGCATTTTCTCTTTGTTCCTTTGTATTCTTCCCCTCCGCACTCGCTTGGATAACGGTAAGACACATATAACTCATTGAAGTTATTAATTCACGACCCTCTTTATATAATTTATACCGTAAATACAGAGTCTCTACATCTGTGGATAGAGCAAAGCGTTTTGGAAGTTCTGGAAATTTTACTCGGTTCTGAAAGGGTATAATAATACCAGCTATTGCTGCTTTTTCTTCGATTGTAATATGTGGTAGAATAACATTACATCCGTTCACTATTGGATTCCTATCTATAATCTCAGACCGTTCAAAAACAAATGATAATTCATCCGGACTGTGTTCTATATCAATTATAATTTTATATCTTTTAAGATACTCATCAACAATGGTTCGGGCTTCTTGGTCTGTTGCAAAATGTTTCTTCATTTTGAAAACGGCTTCTTTACTATTCAGAATCACATGAAAATTATCAGTTTCCCCCAATAAAGGTTGAGCATTTTCGTAACTAACATCTTCCTTTTGCTTCACCAGATAATAAAGCGTTTCAACATGAGGGTCGTTCATGGTACCTTTTGCAAAAAAGTTTTCATAAAAAAATAGAATACACCCCTTTTTAACTCTGCCTTCTGAAATACTTATCTAACCCATGAGATAAACCTATTGGATATTCTTGTTTCGGGTATGTTTAGATTGCGAATTTTAAGCCTGTTAATACCATAACAGGCTGGGGAGTCAAGCTTAGTTTGTTTTTTCCATTCACTATTCACTGCCTTTAGGCCCGACCCCTTGCGCCTTTGCCCCTTCGACCCCAGTACCTGTATTATTCGTTCCTGCCATCTTCAGCCGCTTCTGATACTTCCCTGCGGCCCGGTTGTGTTCCTGTAACGTATTGGAGAAGCAGTGTGTTCCATCGTTGCGGGAGACAAAGTAGAGATAGTTCACCCGGGCAGGATACAAGACTGCCACAATAGCTTCATTTCCCGGATTGGCAATGGGCTCAGGCGGAAGACCAATAAAGCGGTACGTATTAAAGGGTGTATCCGCATGCAAGTCTTCTTTCGTCAGGTCACCATTAAAGTTAGTAAGACCGTAGATCACCGTCGGGTCACATTGTAACCTCATCTTTTTCTTCAGACGATTTTCAAAGACTGCGGCGATGAGCGGTTTCTCCCAGGATACCCCAGCTTCCTTTTCTACCATTGAGGCTAAAATGACAACCTGTTCTCTGGTGAGATCCAGGGCTTGAGCCCTCTTTTCATCATATACTTCGCCATAAACCTGGTGGAAACGGTCAATCATAGCATTCAGGATCTCCTCTGCACCTGCGCTCTTTCGAAATCGGTAGGTGTCAGGGAACAGGTATCCTTCAGCGCTGGTGCCTTTAATCCCTGCGAACGAGAGAAAGGAATTGTCCCTTGCTTTATCCAGCAACATTTTTTCTTTAACCAGGCCTGCTTCCTGAACGAGCCTTGCTATCTGGAAGAGATTGTAGCCTTCCGGTATCGTGAAGGTGTGAAAAAGCTCATCTCCCGTAGCCAGTTTTGACAACACCTCGTCAGAAAACATGGAATTTTTGAAGAGGTACTCTCCTGCCCGCATCTGTTTTGCCTTTCCCTGCACAATTGCCAGGAGGCCGAAACTCAGCCGGTCCCGTATCACTCCCTCTCTCTTCAAAAGGTCAACAATCCCTAAAAAACCAGTACCCCTGGGAATATCCAGAACCTTTTCCGGCACTTTCAAAGGGGAAGGCAGGCTGAGGGAAATCCCGGCTGAGAGGAAAAGGAAGGTGCAAATTACGATGAGCAGCCCAACGAAGGCAGAGAGGCCCTTTTTCACCTGAAAATACCTCTCATATTTTCATGCTTCTTTGTGGCCTGGATGGTCATGAGGGTTTCATTTCCTTTCCCTGCTCCTCCAGTCCAGATATCCCTGGAGGATGAGCACGGCAGCGACCTTGTCTATAACCTTCTTTCTCTTTTTTCGTGAAAGGTCAGCTTCAATCAGGGAGCGGGTGGCAGCAACTGTTGTGAAGCGTTCATCCCAGGTAGTTATGGGGATAGCAAATGTTTTTTTGCAGAGATCGACGAACGATAGAACCTCCTGGGCAGCAGCACCGATTTCACCAGATTGATCCCGGGGCAGGCCAACGACGAGTTCATCAGCCTGGTACGTGTTAATCAGACGAGCAAGATAATCAAGATCTTTACCGATATCCTGTCTCTCCAGGGTCTCCAGCCCCTGGGCAGTCCATCCCAGTTCATCGCTGATGGCGATTCCTATCCTCTTTTTTCCGAGATCAAGCGCCAGGATTCTCATGAGAAACTCTCTAAAATGGATAGACCCAGTTGCGATTTTTTATCGAACTGGGTCTACCGTTTTTCTTTGCTATGCTAATCGTTATATAAGGGCTTTTTCCCTCGTAGCAGGATCATACCCCAGGAACTCGTCGTAGATATCCGTCCTCCGGTCGGTGTGGGGGTTATTCAGCTCAGACCAGTGCCGGTACCTGGCCGCCACTACATTAATCTCAGCCGCAACCACTTCTGCCTTATCAGGACTTGCCGGCCCTGCTACGAAGTTGCCGCCAGGATCAATGATACAACTGTTTCCAATGAACTGGCACTCTCTCTCCATCCCGGTCCTGTCACAGCAGATGGTAAAGCAGGCATTCATCAGAGAAAGTGCCTGCGCCGTGTAAGCGGCTGTGGGTTTTTTCAGAGTCTGCAGCTCTCCTACAACTACCCAGTTCGTAGAGTCGCAGATGATATCAGCCCCCTGCGCTACATAGATCCTGGTTACCTCGGGGAACCACCCATCGTAACAGATCCTGCAACCAATCTTCCCGAAGGGCAGGCTGAATACCGGGTAGCCGAGGTTTCCCGGTTCAAACCAGAGTTTCTCCTCATTCCAGAGGTGGGTCTTCCGATAGGTCCCGATATGCCCTTCCGGGCCAACGACCACCACACTGTTATAGAGGTGCGGCCCTTCTCTTTCGGTGATACCGGCACAGATATAGGCATTGTTGGCCTTGGCAGCCTTGATCCATTCCTGGGTGGTTGGGCCATTTGGTACAAGCTCGGAAAGAGCAAAGGCTTCTGCCCGGGAGTTAAAGATATAACCGGTGTTGCAGAGTTCAGGGAGAACCATCAACTTGACCTTCTCCTTGCCTGCCTTGGCAATCAGGCGGAGAGTCTCTTTCACGTTCCTGTCTTTGTTTCCGATATGGGGCTCCATCTGAAGGGCAGCGACCTTAACGAGGCTTTCCTTCCCTTTGTCTCTTTCCCCCGGGTAGGGCGGTACTGGTATGTTCTGAAAACGACTTGGCATATTCTTCTCCTTTAAAAATGAAAGATTAGTATTCTAAAAAAGGGTTCGAGGATTCGAGGGTCATCATTAATGCGGATTTTAGATTGCGGATTTCGGAATAACAGCCTTCTTTATTCCGCATTCGCCATTCCGCACTCGCTTGTACCCTTGACCCTGTGACCCTTCGCCCCTGTTTTTACGCCTTCCCGCAAACCTCCTTAATTGCTTTGAGGATATCCGCTTCCTGAGGAACGTATGCCTGCTCCAGCGCAGGGGTAAAAGGCACATGGGCATAAGGTGCAGCTACCCGTACCACGGGTGCATCAAGATAGTCAAAAGCTTCTTCCATAACTGATGTAGCAATCTCTGCCCCGACCCCGAACTTCTTAACGGCTTCGTGGGCAATCACCAACCTTCCGGTTTTCTTTACTGACTCCACAATGGCAGGAAGGTCTAAGGGGCTTAGCGTGAGCGGATCAATCACCTCTACGCTGATCCCTTCCTGTTCAAGCTTGTTGGCAACGTTTAATGCCTTGAGTGACATCTGCTGAATGGCTACTACGGTAACGTCCTTCCCTTCCTTTCTCACTTTAGCCTTGCCCAGGGGGATTATGTAATCCTCTTCGGGCAAATCTTCCTTCATGCCGAGGAGACCTTTATGGATACAGAAGATTACGGGGTTATCATCCCTGATCGAAGCCTTGAGCAGGCCCTTGGTCTCGTAAGGAGTGGTGGGCATTACCACCTTGATGCCCGGGATGTGGCAGCACCAGGCCTCCAGGCTGGAGGAGTGTTGCGGACCCGCATTCAATCCGGCACCGGTTAAGGTGGTAACGACCATGGGGATGTTTACCTTTCCGGCGAACATCCATCTGGTCTTGCCTGCCTGGTTGTAGATTCCATCCATGATCAGGCCAAAGAAGTCCATGAACATAATATCAACGATCGGTCTCAGGCCGGTAATGGCAGCTCCTACTGCCATCGAAACCATGCTGGTTTCGCTGATCGGAGTATCCCTCATTCTCCATTCCCCGAACTTATCATATAATCCACGGGTCAACGTAAAGGGTCCTCCAGGACGACCTACGTCCTCTCCGAGAACAACGACCCTCTCATCCTTCGCCATCTCCTCGCTTATTGCTTCATTGAGCGCCCTGGCATTATTGAGATTTTTCATCGTATCTACCTCCTTCCACTACGCGTACAGGTCTTCTAAGATGACTTCAGGACCGGGAGACGGGCTCTCCTCAGCAAACTTCACTGCTGCGTCCACCATAGCCTGGGCCTCTTGAGCAATCTGCTCCAGATCGGCCTCTTTCGCATAACCGAGTTTCTTCAGCTTTTCGCCGTAAACCTTGATCGGCTCTTTCTTCTTCCACTCATCCAATTCCCCTACCTTGCGGTATTTCGCCGGGTCACCTACATAGTGGCCATCCCACCGATAGGTCTTACACTCGACAAAGGTTGGCCCTTCGCCTTTTCTCGCCCTTTTCACTGCTTCATCTACTGCCTGGTACACTGCCTCAGGGTCGTTCCCATCGACGATTGCGCTCGGGATATTATACCCCCTTGCACGATCCGCCACGTTCTCAAAGGGCATGTGGACTGAGGCATGGGTCATCTCTGCATAGAGATTATTCTCGCAGCAATAGATAACCGGGAGTTTCCAGAGGGCAGCCATGTTCAGAGATTCATGAAAAACGCCGTTGCCAGTTGAACCCTCTCCATGAAATACCACTACCACCTGGTCGGTTTTTCTCACCTTAATAGAATAGGCTGCGCCTGTTCCAATGGGTAACCCTGCACCCACAATGGCATTGGCACCCAGCATCCCGTGTTCCATATCCGAGAGATGCATGGAGCCACTCTTTCCCTTGCACAGACCAGTTGTCTTGCCATAGAGCTCTGCCATCATGGGCCTCATATTAACGCCCTTGGCGAGACAATGCCCATGTCCGCGATGATTGGTCATGATGTAGTCATCCTTTCTTAAGGGACCACAGGCGCCGGCAGCCACTGCTTCTTGACCGGTGGAGACATGGACAAAACCCGGTATAGCCTTATCATAAAACTTCTTGCACACCATCTCTTCAAAGGCACGAATTTGAGCCATTACCCGATACAGATTGATACACTGTTCCTTCGTAAACTTCATCTTCTTACCTCCATTCATCGTTTCCTCTTTTCCTCCTCTTCCTTCTTGAGCACATTCTTCTGAATCTTACCGATGGATGTCTTGGGAAAACCTTCCCGGAACTCCACAAAGCTTGGCACCTTAAACTTGGCAAGCCTTTCGGCACAGAAGTCTATAATTTCCTTTTCCGCAGCCTTTACCCCCGGTTTCAGGATAACGAAGGCCTTGATCGCCTCATCACGGACAGGGTCAGGCACGCCGATCACCGCGCACTCTTGTACTTTCGGATGGAGGCCGATCACATACTCCACTTCAATTGCAGCAACGTTCTCCCCCCCCCGCTTAATCATGTCCTTCTTGCGGTCCATAAAATGGAGATACCCGTCCGCATCCATGTAGCCATTATCGCCGGTATACAGCCACCCATCTCTGATAGTCTGGGCAGTTGCCTCAGGATTTTTGTAATACCCTTTCATGATGGTTCGGCCGGGCACACCTTTCACCACGATCTCACCGATAGTCCCCTGCGGGACATCGTTCCCGGTTTCGTCGACGATCTCTATTTCATTCCCTATCCTGACCATACCGATGCAATTCCTTTTGAGTTCTCCATCCATGGGATTCATGGTGGTTGCTCCCAGGGTCTCGGTCAAACCCCAGAGGTCGCAGAGCTTCACATTGAAACGGGTTTCGAACTCTATCCACTTTTCGTCTGGTATCGCTATGGCGTAACACATGATTCTCAGATCGTTTTTACCGTCCAGTTCATGCCTGGGTTGATTCATGATCATGGTAGCAGTTGCAGCAACGAGACTCCCGAGGGTGGCCCGGTGACGTCGTACCTGCTCCATGTACCGGGAAGCGCTGAACTGCTCGGTCATGATAATCGTGCCCCCTGCAGTAAGGGTGGGCATGATAGTTATGAACTGGCCATTCACATGAAAGAGGGGCAGGACCAGCATGTTCCGGTCTTTATCGGTGATCTTCCACCATTGAGCACCGAAGAGCCCGGCAAAGAGGGCATTGGCATGGGTTAACTGGACTGCCTTGGGCCGGGCAGTCGTTCCGGAGGTAAAGAGCATCATCAGGTCGTCTTCAGTGTCGATCGTAACCTCAGGCACCTCGGTTGAAGCCTCCCTGGTCAGATCAGACATAATCAATGTGTTGGAGAAGAGCTGGGCATTGGGATATGCGGGCGAAGTACGGCAGAGGATGACATTTTTTACCGTTGGGCACTTGCTCAAGAGACTGTTAAACATCTGTACATAGTTTGGTTCGGTAATGATGATGGTGCTCTCGGAGAAATTCAAGAAGTACTCCATTTCGAAAGCGGCACAGAGAATATTCGTTGGAATCATCACCGCCCCGATTTTCGCAAGGGCAAACCAGGAAAAGAGGTACTCAGGCGAGTTTAGGAGGTGGACGACTACCCTATCCCCCTTTTTTACTCCCAGGCCCAGGAGGACGTTGGCGTAACGATTTACCTGGTCATGAAACTCCTGATAGGTACATGTCCTTACATTCCCGAGCCGGTCCTCGAAGACGATAAAATCCTTACCCGCATATTTCTTCGATATAAATTCCACAAGCCAGCGTACTGTTCTGTTTCCTATTGCATCCATCGCATCTCCCTTCCCCTGTTACAAAAACAGAAAGTTTTGAATATCTATTTAATCGATTTTTGTCAAGACTTTTTATAATCTGAGTATTTCTGTGTAGAGCCAGTGAACAGTAAAAAACAGAATCCAGAATACACAAGTCAGAATTCAGAAGATCCGCCAATGGCGGACTGGCTTCTGTCTCCTGACTCCTGAATTCTTGCTGTTCACTATGCACCAACGACTATTCACTGAATATTCCAATGACCCCTGGTAATCCTCAGAAGATGATTTTAAGTTTCTCCCCTGAAAAAAGCCTGTCCTCAGGGTTGAGGTCATTCAGGTCAGCTATTTCCCTCCACCGCTTTGGGTCTCCCAGGATTTTTTCAGCCACTGACTTAACGGTATCGCCTTCCTGTGCGGCGTAGATCTTTATATGCTGGAGCTGTTCTTTTGAACCGTATGCCATCCCATCTATACGGGTCAGGTACTCATCAGCAAAGATCCCCTCCTTCTGATACCTTAATCTCCCCTCTGGATGCTCGGCGATGTCGTCTCTTGCCTTGTCCATGGCGAGGGTGACTTTTGCCCGTGCCGCAGTCCTCCCCATCCTGTCGAAAATATCCGGATGAGTCATGTTATACTGCTGATAGCCAAGGGGTGTCTGGCCCTTCTTGGAGAGCCTTGCCTGGAAAACAGTCATCTGCAGGGGATCATATCCAGCCTTGAACATATAATCCACGCCCTGGGCATCAGCTAAGAACTCCTTTTCTCTCCCGTACCCCAGCATGATGGAGTTGAAGAGCATGTTTGTGGCCTGCATCATCTCCCGGCCGGTGGGACCGGCAGCAATACTGCCCAGGGTAAGAAGCTGGAGCGCCAATCCTTCAGAGATGAGATTGGCGCTGTCTCTGCCTACCACATGGCCGATTTCATGCCCCAGCACGCCTGCCAGCTCCGCCTCGCTATCCAAAAGGGCGAGTAGTCCCCTGGTGATGTAGATATATCCGCCGGGAAGGGCAAAGGCATTCTCAATCGGCGAGTCCAGGATCTTGAAATGGTACTGGATATTCCGCCGGGCACAGACCTGGACCAGTTTTTGACCGATCTCATTCACATAGGCCTGGAGCCTCGGATCATTATAGTAGCCAAGTTCCTTGACGATCTCAGGGTCAACCTTCCTTCCAATACTCAGTTCTTTGTCTTCACTGATGACCATAAAATCCTGTTTCAAGGTGACAGGGTTGACCGCTGTGACTGTGGAGCATCCGGAGAGGAGGAAGGATAGTATAATTGTGTATATAAAGAATTCAGGAGTCAGGAGACAGAAGCCAGAAGATTTCTTTTTCTGAATTCTGACTTCTGTATTCTGGATTCTTTTGCCTTTCACGTCATCAACCTCACAAACACCTCATTGGAGAGGAGAAGACCCCGGGGTGTGAGTGTAAGGCACCCCATTTTTTCTTGTACAAGACCCTCTAAGGAAGGGAAATGCGTATCGAGCGTTAATCCAAACCTCTCCTCAAACCTCTTCACGTCTATCCCTTCTCTCTGTCTTAATCCGAGAAAGATCGCCTCCTCTATTGCCTCTTCTTTTTTCAAATGCTCTTCATACTCTGTCTTTTCAGCTCTTTCCATATAGAGGAGAGGATTAGAAATATTTGCCCGCCTCATGCCCCAGCCCGTTTTCAGAAAGGAGTGGGCACCAGCGCCAATGCCGAGATACTCTTTGCCTTCCCAGTATCTCTGGTTGTGGCGGGAGCGATAACCGGGACGGGCATAGTTTGAAATCTCGTAGTGTTCATACCCAGCCTGTCCGAGTTTTGTCCAGGTGGTTTTAAACATTTCTGCCTGAAGTTCATCTGAAGGTAAGGCGAGTTCCCCCCTTGACACACTCTGGTAAAGCGGCGTGCCTTCTTCAAGGTGAAGCAGATAGGTGGAGATATGTTCTGGGCAAAGGGCTAAGGCTCTATCCAGATCATCTTTCCAATCGGTAATGGTTTGAAAGGGGATTCCGAAGATCAGGTCAATCCCGATGTTCTCAAAGCCCGCCGCCCGTGCCTGCTTACATGCTGCTATTGCCTCCTGGGCAGTATGAATCCTTCCCAGGATCTTCAGCAAGTCATCCTTAAAGGATTGAACGCCGAGGCTCAGGCGGTTTATGCCGAGGGAATGAAAAGCAGAAAACTTTTTATGATCTACAGTATTGGGATTCGCCTCAATGGTGATCTCAGCTTCTCCAGCTACCGTAAAGTTCCTGATAGTTTCATTGAGGATGGCACCAATGGTTTGAGGAGAAAAGAGGGAAGGAGTTCCCCCTCCCAGATAGACGGTTTCAATCGTATGCCCCTTGAATTCTTCAGACCGGTCTCTGATTTCATCTAAGAGAGCTTTAACGTATTTCTCCTCA
>Ga0315274_10003785_pt1 | contig 22432 bp, 26 predicted proteins | sample YL17G02_20_MG_FD_203700 | JGI IMG/M metagenome (GOLD analysis project Ga0315274, IMG submission 203700) | Sediment microbial communities from Yellowstone Lake, YNP, Wyoming, USA - YL17G02_20 | ecosystem: Environmental > Aquatic > Freshwater > Lake > Sediment | place: USA: Wyoming | collected...
CGATTTTGATTTCCTTGTTAATTCGACAACCTGGGCTCTGAAAGCTCAATTAGATGGCGCTGGGGAGCAGACATATTCGCCGGGTAGCATGACTTCTGATACATTGATCAATATAAGGTTTGGTCATGGCGGAGCGAGCGGACCGGCTTGTACCTGGTATTTTGACGATGTAATTATTTCTGCCACCAGCGGTGACTATCCCATTGGGGCGCATGCGGTGGTTGGATTATCACCTAACGCGGCAGGCACATCCAACCCACACCCAACCGTGACTAATATTCAAAATAATAGCAGCTCAACTATTGATGATGATACATTACCCGCTAATGTATATTTGGATGAAGTGCCGTTTGGAACTACCACAGATTATGTTAAACAGGTTGGTGGTACAAGCTCGATTTATGCAGCAGTTGCTTTTGCAGATACGGCAGAAACGAGCATCCTGGGGGTGATGGCTTACGAAGCGTATCATTCAGCGTCTGCATCTCCGGCAAACTCAGCTTCTGCGCGAGTATATGATGGCACAACGGAGACTGCGATCTATACAGGGGATATGTCAGAGAGTAGTTTATTTTACAAATCAAAGATAATGCCAAATCCTGGTGGTGGCTGGACAATGGCATTGGTGAATGGAATACAAGGGCGGGTAGGCTTCGCAACGGATTATGCGCCCGTCCCTTATTGGGACACGCTGATGATCGAGGTGGCGTATCGTGTATTTACCCTAACTGTAAATGATTTATATAGCACTTCCCAGGTTGACACAGTTGTTGTTACTGAATCTGGTGGTGGAACCACCCTGGTCGTGGCTGACGCGTACAGTACATCCCAGACGGATGCAGTTGCATTAACACAGGTACACAACTTGGTGGTCCAGGATGCCTACTCGAGCAGCCAGACGGATGCGGTAGCGACCACCAAGAATACATCCTTAGTTGTTAATGATGCATACAGCACAAGCCAGACGGATGCGGTCACTACAACCAAGAACACATCGTTAGTTGCCAATGATGCTTACAGTACTTCGCAAGTCGATACGGTTGTTGTTGTCAGGAATATATCTTTAGTCGTTAATGATGCTTACTCAACCAGCCAGTCCGATTCAATTCTACTAACACAGGTGCATAATCTGGTTGTGCCTGACAGTTACAGCACTTCTCAAGTTGATACGGTCGTAGTGACCTCCGGCGCAGTTAGCCTGGTGGTGCAGGATGCTTATTCAACCAGCCAAACTGATGCGGTTACGACAACGAAAGAAACAAGCCTGGTAATTACAGATGCCTACAGCACATCGCAGGCCGATGCGCCAATTCTCACGCAAGTTCATATCCTAACAGTCCAGGATGCGTACAGCACAAGCCAGGTAGATATTCCGGTAGTAACCATCCCGATCCCGTTGTTTGTATATGATGCCTTTAGCACCAGCCAGGTGGATGCAGTCACCATCTCGACCGGTGGCTTCTCCCTGGTGGTACAGGATGCTTACAGCACTTCTCAAGTTGATGCGGTCACTACTACGAAAGAATCAACACTTTCTGTGGTGGATGCTTATTCGACAACGCAGACCGATTCAGTCAACTTAACCCAAGCTCATAACCTGGTGGTTAATGATGCTTACAGCACTTCTCAAGTTGATACCGTTACCGTAACCAGCATCTTCTACAATTTGGCGGTCCAGGATGCTTATAGCGTTACTCAGGTAGATACTGTCACACTTACCAGCTCAACAACGCTTTCAGTTTCAGACGCATACAGCGTCAGCCAGGTGGATCATATTTACTGGGTGCCACCGGTGACCAAATGGGTAGAACTGAGTTTATGGGATCGGGATAGAATATTGATCCTGGATGAACGGGACCTGGACCTGGTCCTGAATGAGCGAGATAGGATATTCAATATGGACGAGCGAGATCGTGAATTGACCTTGATAGAACGCTCAAGACAATTAACATTGGAGGATAAATAATGACAATCAGCAGAGAAGTTAAAGAGGGAGTACAACCTCAGGGGATCGGGGAGCAAATCGCATATAAACTTTCCTCGACACCATGGGCTAGTACACCAACCGTGACAGGTGTAAAGGCTTATGATGTTACAGAGCCTGATGTTCGGATAGATGTGACCTCGACGGTATTGTCTGGATCATCAGGGGTTGTTGGTGATCAGATCACCACACCGATTGTGAAAAGCCTGACGGTTGATAGGGTCTATTGGATTGAGATTACCTTCACGAGCGGGGGACTAACATTCGTTCCCTATTTCATCGTGAGAGGGGAATATTGATCAATGACCAAAATGAATAAAGTCTTGAGCCCGTCTGCTGCAGCTGCCAGGCAGAACCTGATCAATTCCATGAATATGATCATACAGTCGCTCAAGCGTAGGGACAGGAAGGAACCTGGCTGGAGGGAAAAGGAAAAGGCTGAAGAGCGCATGGCTGCTATATTTCAGCCGATATTTGACCGCCAGGCACGCCTAATCCGAGCTCGTCTCCAGAAACTCGATAAGACCAGGCCTAAGGAACCGAAGTCGATGACCGTGAAGATACTGCCAATAGATATATTTGAAGACCTGGACCTGACCGATGCCGAGGATAATGCGATCCGGAACGAGCTATTCAACTCTGTTTATAATGGAGTTAGCCTGTTCCAGGATGAGACAGGATATATTCTGGATATTGGCTTGATTAATAAAGAAGCTCATAGCTGGGCCTTGAATTATTCAGGTAAATTGATTAAAGAAATAAGCGAGACTACCAGGCAGATTGTAAGGGAAGCTGTCAGCGATTTCGTGGCCACGCCTGGAATGACGATAGCAGACGCAATGGGGAGAATGCCGTTCGATCCGCAGCGATCACAAACTATAGCGGTGACGGAGATTACCAGGTCTTATGCACAAGGTAACCAGATCGCCGGCGAAGTGATGAAGGATCAATTCCCGGATGTGGCGGTTGTGAAAGTATTTTTCACAAATAATGATGATCTGGTGTGCGAATTTTGTGGTCCAATGAATGGACAGGAAGTAGCACTTGACGATCAATTCGAGGATGATGACGGAAATGCATATGACAATCCGCCAATTCATCCTGCATGCCGGTGCTGGACACAAACAACGACTGATATTCTGAAGGAAAAACCATGAGCGGATTTCTAATTCAAGTCAAAGGGCTCGATAAGGTGCTCAAGGGAATAAACGAAATTGCGGATCCTAGGCACGTCGGTATTTACCTGGCGAAGGCTGGTCAAGAGGCTGCAAGTAAAATTCTTCAGACCAAAGGTCTGCAATCTTATCCGCCTGAAACTGAAGCGAATCTACCACCGGTCCCTTATTACATCCGTGGACGTGGAACTGAGACCGCCCTGGGAAACCTGAATGATTCGGAGCGCCTTGGAACGAAATTCTATATTGACAGGGATGTGAGTAATTACATAACCAAGGTAGGAAACACAGCGTTGTATGCTGATGACGTGGTAGGCGATAACCAGAAGGAATTATTTGGTATCATTGGCTGGCGTAAGCTCCGAGAAGTAGCCGAGGAAAGAATAGACCTTATAAGCCAAATTTATGATGCCTGGATTGCGAAAATGATAAAGGACCTTGGATTATGATAGAACCGATGGCAGTCATTCTGAATTAGGTCTGCCAAAATAATAAAAGGTATGTTATACTATTTCTGCTTGACAGGATAGCTCAACAGATCCCTGGTGGAGTTGAGCGAAAAGGTCAAGCGGAACTAAGCGCATAAAGAGTCAGTAGACTAGCGCAGCGACAGGAAACTGTCAGCTGCGCTTTTTTGTTTATCGGAGGAAAAAAGTATGAGCGATGAATTAGACGAATTGAAAATTGGAGCTCGGCATAGCACCGAAGACCAAACAGCCCTGCAGAATATTCACGATGCAGCGATAACCCTGGGTGCTGCTTGTCCGGACCCGACCAGGTATGAGCTCCCAAAGTCCCTGACCGATGATATGCTGGTGAACTTTGGGGATCCGGCCGTCAAGGTCCTAAGCAACGAAGGAACGAAGACCAAGGTTGGTGGTTACCTGATCCGATTTACAACCCCGGAGGATCCGGACCTTGAAGGTGATTATTTTGACAAGGAAACGGATTACGTGATGGAATTCCCTGGGAAAAGTATTACATGGTTCAATCACAGGCTGCCAGTAGAAACAAGCGATGGAAAAAAAGCAGTCCTGAAGCGCAGGCTGAGCGATGCAGAACTGAGCGTCGACGACATCGGCGTATTCATGGCCGGAGTTTTAGACGAAAGCGACGCCTACGAGAAATTCCTGGCTGACCTGGCTCGTGCAGGGAAGCTGGGACTGTCGAGCGGAACCGCTCGTCACCTGGTCGAAAGCACACCCCAAAAGAACGGAATTAATCACATCGATCTATGGCCAATCGGCCTGGATGCAAGCTACACCCACGCTCCTGCAGAGTCAAGGAACCGTGTGGTAGCGCTCAAAAGTTTATTACCAGACGAGGACGAAGCTGAGAGCAGCGTCGCTGCTGCGGAGTCAAGCCTGGAGATCAAAACAGTAATCAACCCAAATTTGAAAATAGGAGAAATTGAAATGGACGAAAAAGAACTGAACGCAGTATTAGACGCTCGTGACGCTGCTCGGAAGGCTGAGGACGAAGCGAAAGCAACCAAAGCGGCCGAGCTCAAAGCAGCTGAAGACGCAGGCTATCAGAAGGGCCTCGAGCAAATGAAAAACCTGAAACGTGGTGGCTATGCCTATCACAAGGTTTCAGAGTCGACCGAAGGTGAAGACGAAGAGGTCAAGTCATTCCTGCATTGGATCAAGACCGGTGATGAAGTCCCGTACAAAGCAGCCATGCAGGGCCAAACCGACTCAGAAGGTGGGTATGCGGTGCCGGATGATTTTCATAACCAGATCGTGGCCAAGCGGAACGAAGCATCCGTGCCAGACATGATCGGAGTCCAGCGCTTCTCAACAAACCTGGACAAGTATCCAGTGCCGGTCGAAGCAACCGCAGCGACTAAATTCGTCGTGGCAGCTGAAGAAGTCGCTTATGACGAGAACGAGCCGACCCTGGGCCAGGTCGCTATCACCATTCACAAGATGACCAAACTGATCAAGATTTCAGAAGAGCTCGAAGCCGATGCTCAAGCGAACTTCGGTGGATACCTGGCTGGTGTTTGGGGCAGGGCCATGGCAGCTGCAGATAACTATTACTACGTCGTGACAGGCACCGGAACCGGTATGCCTCAAGCGATGGCAGTCGGCGGAGCGCTTGGTAAGACCTTCGCAAACGCTGCATCAATCGTGGCAGCTGATATTCATGCCCTGATCCATGCGATGCCGGACCCGTACGTCGAAGGTATGGTATTGATCACGAGCAGAGCAATCCTCGGCCTGGTCCGTGCACTTTTGGTAGCAACCCCCTATGCCTTCATCGATTGGATCGGTGGAAACAAGATCGATCCGGCCCAAGTCAGCCCATCAGGGACCATCGGCGGAGTACCGGTCTTCACGACCAATGCCATGCCGACCGCGGTGCCGGTCGTAACCGGAACGAAGACATGGTTACTCGTCAATCCAAGCTTCTATGGGATTGCAGAGCGTGAAGGAATGACCGTCTCCAGGAACCCGTACCTGTACCAGGCCAATGGACAGATCGGGCTCTTCGCCAAGTATCGTGCAGGCGGAGCGGTTCTTCAGAGCGAAGCCGTTCTATGGGGAATCCAGGCCTAAGCCGGATAATTGAAATCCGAATTCAACCAGGAAACCAGGAGAAAATATAATGGCTCATGCAGTAGCAGCAACCTCAAAGTTTTTATCAGCGATCGCTCCCAGTATCGGGACAATCGGAACGATGACGGCTATCGAAGTGAACGCAGCTGGATTTGACCGAATATGTTTTGAAGCAGTACTCGGCGTGGCAGCTGCAAGTGGACTTTTCGATATGAAAATCCAGGACAGCGCAACGACCGGAGGTGGATTGGCGGACCTAACCGGTGCGGTTCTGGTACAGGTCACGAAAGCGGCTGGCGACTCGACCGTCCAGGTGATTGACTGCAAAGTCAACCCAGCTCGGCCGTTTCTGAAAGCCTTGGTAGTGACAACGACTGGTGCATTCCCGAACGGAGTAATCGCACACCTTTATAACGGATCCGGATATCGTCCGGTAACCGTGACTCCACAGGTGGTTATAACCTAAGCAATCGAGCTTAAATAAGGGCTCATGGAATAGGACCGGATCCCTAACAAGATCCGGTCCTGAATACCACCATCCTGAAGGAACCGAAGATGCTAATAAATGGTTATGCTACCCTAGCAGATTATAAAAACAATAAGGATATTGAGTCGGTAGACAGCGATGACGACTCAGTAATCGAGCAACTCATAGAATCAGCCAGCCGTTTTATAGACGAAAAGACGGCTAAAACCTTTTACCCCAGAGTACAAACCAGGTATCAAAGCGTTCCTGAATATGGCGACCGGGAACCGGAAGAACTATGGCTGGACGACTCCCTGCTGGAAGTAATAACCATCACAAACGGGAATGGAGTCGTCGTCTCGGCTAACGATTATTATTCCAAACCAAGGAACGATTACCCCAAGTATGCGATATGCCTAAAGGACTCGGCGTCAATTGGATGGGTAAGCGATGCAGCCGGAAACGATGACTACGTTATAGCGGTCAACGCCCTGTGGGGATTTCACGACCAATACCAGGTGCGAGGCTGGACCGTCGTGACAGCTATAAATAAAATCGGTGGGATTACAGCTACCGAATCGCCCATCACGGTGGACCTGGGAACGAACATAGCCCCGGGGAAAATCGTGAAGATAGACAACGAAATTATGATATGCAAGGCAAGCGATGCAACGACTCTGATACCGATAGCCCGTGGAGACAACGGATCGACCGCAGCCACCCACCTGGATGACGCTCCGGTGTATGTCTGGACCCCGATGCCAACGATCCGCATGGCATGTCTGGAAATTGTGAAATCAGCTTACAGCCGACGTTTCGGAACGAACACGACCGGAACAGCCATGATAACCGGAGCCGGTGTCGTGATTACACCGGAAGAGGTCCCAGCATTCGCCTGGAACATAATCAATACTTATAAACCGGACGTTCCATAATGGCGCTCCAAATAGCAACCGTCGTGGACAGCATAAGCAAGCTGAGCGTTTCAGGCGCTAAGATTAAGGACAAGGACCAAATCCCTGCAGCCGGTGATGTTAGGCATCCGATGATAATACCGCTCTCGAATTTTGTGACGGAATTTACCATGGTACGTGACAGTTTTGGCGGTGGATCCGAAGCGAAGATGACGGTCACGTATGTTCTGAATTACCGGATCCTTTACAAACCGCTCGGAGCCGGAAGAGCTCCCCAGCTTGAAAATATCAGCCCCTTGGTGGACATGATCGCTCGCTGGTGGGATGCCGTATTAGCGATAGATGTATTCGCTGGAGCGGTCGACATAATCCCTAATACCATCACAGGCATGGGAGCGGTGAAGGACCCGAGCGAAGACAGCTGGTGGGGAGCTGACGTGAGCGTCAAGGTAACTGAATTCGTAAATTAGGAGAAATCCATGGCGACAGGTAGAACTACAATCAAAAATTACCGGATGTACGTCGGCGGATATGACCTCTCAGGTTTCGGCCGAGATATCGGACCGATCGGAGTGGAAGTGGAAGAGGCTGACCTGACCGCCTGGCTGGATCCGGTAAAAGGATATTTGAAAAACAGGGCTCAAGTAGGAATAGGGACCCTGAACGCAGTATTTGACAATACAGCCACCACCGGCATTCATGCCTTGATGGGAACTTCCGGAATAAAGCGTGACGTTCTGATCGCCCTGGGTATCCAGGCTGCCCCAACTGCTGGAGATCCGGCATTCATGGGTCAATTCGCACAGAGCGGATACCAGGAAGCAGACAACGGCGGAGCGATGACGGTCACGGTCCCGTTTGAAGGATGGGACGCGATAGCGAACTCGATGCTTTATGCGCCTGGCTGGGGTATCCTTCTCCACCAGAACACAGCTGAGACGGCGGTAAATAGCGCAATAGGATTTGACAACCCGACCGGAGGCCAAACCCTGAACGGCGGATTGATGGTATATCAAGTTTTGGCGTCAAGCAATCCATCTCATACGGCGACGATTAAAGTCCAGGATGCAGCCACGAACACTAACCCATCGTTTGCTGACCTGAGCGGAGCTACAACCGGAGTAATAACGGTCACAGCTGGTGTTTCTGGATTGGTAGCTCTTCCTACGACCGGCGCCTCAGCCACGGTCCGCCAATTTCTGAGATGGCAAATCGTCCTTGGAACCGCTACAAGCGTAACATTTCTAATCGGATTTGTAAGAGGATAAATTCATAAAATAGGAGAAATAAAATGGCAGCTGGAAGAACCGTAACACGCTGGATAAGATTTGGAATAGACGATAGCGCCGGAACACCAAGGGAGATCCCGATCGACTCCCTGAGTCCGGTAGGTTTTTCATATCCGGAGACAGACGTCTCGGCCTGGCAGGATGCCGTAAAAGGCTACCTGGCTGACCAGCCCGACGCAGCGATTGACATCACCGGACCCTTTGACATTTCGACTGCAGTAGGGCTCGCAGCGAGCGCAGCAGCCCCAACACTTTCTGGATCCCACACGGTACTGGCACCCATCAGCGCCTTGACCTTTACCACACCGCTCGGTTTATGGGTGGCCTTTGGGATCCGTGGATACTGGACCACAGGCGATCCGGCATTTGGAATCGTGGCACCCTCAGCGACCAGCGGGTATGTCTGCACGAAATACCAGGTCGAAGGGAACAAGTATTCGGCTCGTTTTGTACCATATCCAGGATCCACACCAGCCTGGGGATCGGCAATAATTACGTGAGCAGAACGATCAAAAGCCCTAGTAAGCAATGGCCTGGCGAGGTGGTTCTATCAGATCCGCTCACGTTTCCACAGATCCTGGCATTTGAAGATGCGATCTCGAATGTCAAGGCTGTAGGAAATAAAGTTACTCAAGCCAGGGCTGATAGCCTAATAATTCCAGGCATTATCCCATGTGTTGAGGAATGGCGGCTGGAGGGTTTCCCATCCGAGGTGACCGAGTCGACATTTCCAGCCAGCCCAAGGGTTCCTTGTACTCAACTAATCACCTGGCTCGTGAAGGAACTGACTGCTGAATTTATGGCCGGAGATATAATCCCAAACGCCTAAAGGTCGCTGTTTATAGGTATGCTGAAGATCAAAACAGCGACCAGAGGCCACCCAGGGAGCTGATCCTTCTCAACCATATAGATCGTTTTGGCGTCCAGGCGGTGATGGGTAGGCCGTATTTAGGTGCCGGTGAGATCCGCCGGATGATATACACGGAGAACCTGATCCGATTTCACCATGGTAAGACCAAGGCCGACAGCTGGGCCGAATGGGCTGCCAAATTTCCTGGACCAGATGCGATCCTAAACGAAGCGATGCTACTATCGGAGAAATATGGCGACTGAAGTCGAGATTTTACTTAAGGCAATAGACCATGCCTCTGCAGCGCTAAACCAGGTTCGTGGCTCCAGCGAGAAGCTCGGAAAAGGTATCTCAGGCCTGGAGAAAAACTGGAACTCGATGAAGTCCAATGTTCCAGGGCTCTCGAACGTCCTGGCATTGGCGACCAATCCCATAACCCTGGTAACCGCTGGGGTAGGCGCCCTGGCTGCGGTGATGAAAGCTGGTATAAGTGAGACCGTAGCATATAACAAAACCATCAGGGAAATGAGTCAGATAACCGGTGTTATTCCGGAAGAGATAAGCCGGATCGTGCAGGCTGCGGATGATTGGGGAATATCGATTGACTCTGTCCGGACCGCCCTGCAGATGGCCAACAAAAACGGATATCAGCCAAGTATTGAGATGCTGGCTAATATGGCCGATGAGTACGTGAATACAGGCGATAAGCAAGCCTTCGCAGCTGAAGCAATCAAGGTATTCGGGAAACAATATGCGACGCTGATCCCGATGCTAAGCCAGGGTGGGGACGCCCTAAGAGCTAACACAGCTGCGATTAATGACAATCTGGTAGTAACACAAAAGGAAATTGACGCATCCAGGGAATATGAGGAAGCGGTCGATCTCCTTTCTGATACCTGGACTGGCGCCAAACAGACTATAGGTAATACAGTTATACCGGTTCTGAACGACTTGGTAGAGGTGCTAACAGGTTCTTACGATGCGACCGTCCATGCCAAGGACGGAGTAGACGAACTTGATACATCGATACTTGTTCTCCAGGGTACATTAAAAGGCATTGGGCAATTAGGCGGATTTGTCGGTAATAGTCTCAAGGGCCTGGCTCGGTTTATGGCTGGAGATTATAGTGGTTTTATGGCTGCCTTCGATGCTGCAGCTGCTTCGATAAGTGAAGTAAGCGAAGAAATTGTTATATTGGATAAGGGAGAAAGAGACATCACCGCAACTACCACTGGCCTCACTACTGCTTATGATGTAAATAATACTTCTATAAATACTCTTAAACAGGCGGTGGGAGCATATCATGGAGCCATTATATTGGCAAACGAAGCGGAAAATGCGGAGAAATTAGCGCAAGAAGGTTTGACCCTCACTACTGGTTTGGTCAATGATGCGATTAATGGATTGAACGCGAGTATGGTTGAAACAACAGCCATGACATGGGCATGGCAATTAGCAACCAACGCAATCACACAGGCGCAATACGATCAAAATATGGCAATTATTCCGCAACTGGCTAACCTGGAATCATTAGGACAATTATTGGATGACGGAGAAATTAGTTTCAGTAAATATTTTCAAACGGTTAGAGATGGGAAAGTGACCAATGAAGAGTTGATTTCAAATTTAATCTCAACCGGGATGTCCGCAAGTGACGCCGCGGCTGCTGTAGCCGCATTGACGGCGAATATTTATGGGATACCCGATAGAGATATTTATGTCAGGACCCACATGAGTACAATATATGATGATAATCCGCGACAAGAAAATGCGAGAGGTGCTGACTATATTGTACCTTCGGGCTATGATGAAAATTGGGATGTTGGCACCGCATCATCGGGTGAACATGTTGAAATTACACCGAAGAACGAGGTGGGAAACTCGACCGTAAATAACAATTTCAATATGATAGTCCACACGAACGCCGGAATATCCACATTGGCGAGTGATTACAATATGCTAAAAGCAAAGGTGAGATAAATGGGATATTGGAAGGTTATTATACCGAGTGTTGCGACTAATTTTATAAATAATCCCAATGCCATGGGCAGCGGAAATTATTTAACCGTCGGCGGAACGGTCGACCTGGATACCACTAAATCATTCTTTGGTTATAGAAATTACAAAGTTGCTGGGACCGCAGACAACCAGGGTATAAGGCTCGATCTTACCCCATTGCCGAATGCGATCCATTATGCGACCGTGAGATTATGGGGAGCTGTTCCCAGCGCCTGGGATTGGTCCGTGGACGGTACAAATTTCTATGCGCCAGCATTACTGGAAATTGATGGTGCCTGGTACGTTTATGGTTTACAATTTTCAGCTGCCCAGTGCAACGGAGCAACATACTTCAGAATATACAAAAATGGAGGTGCATCATTCACCTGGTATATCGGACATATCCAGGTCGAAACAGGAACGGTGCCAACCACGCCAATAACCGGATCGGTGAAGGGATTTACTCCGGATGGATATAAGTGGACCGGAACTCCGGATGGATCTTCATCGATTAGACAAAGCTGGGAGCGAAGCGGCGGATTAGTTAAGGATTTCGAAGATGATTATAAATTCAAAGTCATGTATGGTGTCGGTACCGGAATGCCACCAATCCAGCACAATGTTCAACCATTAGCTCTTCTACCAGGTGCTTTATATCAGGGTCATAAAGTGTTACCAAGGGTTCTGGATTTATTCAGCGCGCCGAAGAGTAATACTATTGCTGGTATTACTCTGGCAAGAAGCGATTTTATAAATGCGATTAAGCCTGACAAAGTTTATCCAGAGCAACCGGTTGTCATCAGATATACCGGAGCGAATATAAACAAACCGGTAGAATTTCGTTGTATCTATGATTCAGGGTTGGAAGCCCAAAACACATCGGGCCGGATAGACAAACTGACTGCAAGGTTTATTTGCTATGATCCGTTTGCCTACGAAACGCATACCGAAGGAAAAGAACTGATAAGACAGATCACGATTCCCAATGCTAATCAAGTTGTCCGGAGAAATGGTTTAACCGGAGTTTGGGCGAATATGAGTAGCACATTCAATAGTATTGTATATTGCTTCACCGTCGGGAAGGATGGATGTATTTACATTGGCGGTAATTTTACTAACGTAGGCGATGCTAATGGAGATTGTATAGTCAAATGGAACCCAGTAACAGAAACACTTAGCTCCCTGGGAACCGGACTGGCTGGTGGGGCGTGTTTCGACTTACTAACGGCTCCGAATGGGGATGTTTACGCTGGGGGAGCATTTACATCAGCTGGTGGGGTGGCAAATACCGCCTGGATAGCCAAATGGAATGGCTCAACTTGGGTTTCGTTATCCACGACCAGCCTGGGTAATACAGTAAATTGCCTGGCCTGGGGATTGGATGGGACGCTTTATGTGGGTGGCCAGTTTACTAATGCAGGCGGAGTAGGAAATGCCGATTATATTTGCAGATATACAGGAACCAGCTGGGCAGCTGTTGGTGACGTTTTGGGATGTAATAACGCGGTCGAAGATATTAAGATTGCTCCAAACGGGATTTTATATATAACTGGAACGTTCACAGCAGTAAACAGTATAACGGTAAATCGTATAGCAAGATACATCGGGACCCCGACTGCAGGGACATGGTCGGCGATGGGGAGCGGTTTAAGTGATGTTGGTAGATCAATCGCAATACCGCCAAATGGGAATGTATATGTTTCTGGAGATTTTATAACGGCAGACGGAGTAACGTGCAACCGGATAGCCATGTGGTATGGCGTTACTTTCAGGCCGCTTGGAAGCGGAGCTAACGCAGTCGTTGGTAGAATAAGATTTGATAGAGACGGAATGTTATGGGCTGGTGGCTTTTTTACCGAAATGGATGGAATGTCCCTCACGGATCGTGTCGCTATTTGGAATGGTTCTACATGGCATCACGCACCAATTAATCTACCAGGGACAGCATACGTTTACGATATGTGTTTTACCGATAATGGAAATATCTATTTGGGATACGACACCCAAGGGACGGCTTATGCGTCTGCTATAACCCAGGTCCCTGTGGAAAATACAGGATCCCATTCCACCTATCCAAAGATAGGAATAAGTCGAGGCGACGACGGAACTGGATGTTTGATAAAGTGGGTAAGCAATGAATTAACCAGACAAGGTCTAAGAATGAATTATGAGCTTCAAAAAGGCGAAACCCTGACAATTGATTTAGAGCAAGGAAATAAGTCGGTCGTTTCAAGCTATTATGGGCAGGTACTAAGAGCTATTTTAAGAGGATCGGATTTCAGCAAATTTTGTATGCTAGGTGGTACTAATTCTATAAGCATCTTTATCACCGAGACTGGAATCCCGACCATGATGTGTTGGATAGAATACAAAACTACCCATTGGGCTGCTGACACGGCGATATAAAATGACTGCCTTAACAGGATCTACAATCGTAGAATTATATCTGGATAGTCCAGATGGAGTCCGGATTAAATTGCTGGATGTGGTAACCGATTATTCTTACTCGAATATTGTCAATGAACCTGGGCCATTTTCCATAAATTTACCTTACAATTTCGATCGAAGCATGATCGGACCGGACTATATTGTCGAATTCTGGAGAGGGATTGAAGGCAATCCTCTTGTGATGGATTATTGCGGTTTTATCAGGACCATTGTATTCGGAGACAAGGATGGAATACCTTATACGAAAATAAGCGGATCCTCTACAATGGAAATCCTAATGAGAAGGCATGCTCTAGACCAGGGATCGGTTCAAACCACATTAACAGATCATGCCGACGATTTGCTAAAGGCCATATTTAGGGACCAATTTGGATCTGATGCAATAACCGGAAGGAACCTAACCAATGTAGCTGGCGGAGTAACCGTTGAATATGATTATGCTGCAGCCCCAAGTCAAACCAAGGAATTCGAGCATAAAAATGTATTAGAGGTAATGCAGGAAATAGCTCAAGCGAGCAAAGAGGCTGGAACTAACTTATATTTCGATGTGGTCCCGATTATTGGATCCATAACCACTGGAGTCTTGGGTTTACAATTCCGTACATTTATATGGCAAAGAGGAATAGATAGATCAGCTGATAGCGGAAGACGTTGCGGAAATCCGGTTTATATAGGTATCGATTGGGAAAATCTTACCAACGGTGAATTGTCTTACGATTATAGCGAAGAGATAAATTATGTAACCGTTCTTGGAAAAGGCGATGGAGCTTCTCAGAATATAGCAAGTCGATGGGACGCGACCAGAATATTGGTATCGATATGGAACCTTAGGGAAGGAATAAAGACTGCCAGTAATGCAGCGAGCGGTGACACCGCAGCTCTGAATGCGGAAGGTGATAATTTTCTCCAGGAAAACAAACCCAGGATAAGTTTCACCGGCGACATAACAGAAACTAAGGCATTTCGGTATGGTTATCACTATTCCTTTGGAGATCGTGTGACCGTTCAATATGCTGGATACGAGGTAGATGCTTATATAAATAAGGTATTTGTGAGTAAAGCCGAAGGACCAGAGGTTATAAATTGCAAGTTAGAGGTGGATGAATGACAAATATTCTTGAAGGAATAGCAAGCGACATAAAATCGCTATTGAAACGAGTCAGCCACCTGGAAGTGCAGAGCTATAGTCAATTCATCCCATTGACCACAGCTCTTACCAGCACGAGTTTCGATGGGGATCAGTTCAGTGATGTTGGAGAAACCGCTCTCGATTTATCTGCGGTATTCGGAGTTCCTGCTGGTATCAAAGCGGCATTGGTTCAGGTATGTGCTAGAGATAGTGTCGCCTGGGGAACGGATGGACTATATGTTGCGGTTGGTGCAAATTCCGAATGGCCACTTACTATCCGCCCAGCTGGTGGTAATGTGTGGGTAGAAGGATTGGGTATTGTACCTTGCACAACAACGGGTGACTTTTCTTATATGATAAATGCGAGTGGGGCGAATACAATGGCAGTCTTTATTAGGATCTGTGGATATTGGATCTAATATTGATACTATATTGGTGAAGTCGAATAGTTATATCTTCATGTGTTTTCTCTCTAGTGAACACCTATAAAGGTACAATAACTTCCCCCAATCCATTCGGTTGAATTATGACCCTCCCTGTGATCACCTTATGAAAGCATTCGGAATCAATGCGCTTGATAAAACCACGCAATATTATTCCCCTCTGTTCGTCACTGGTTCTATCCAGTGCTGCCTGAATATTTGCAATAATATCGTCCGGCGATAATAATACTACTGGTGGAACTATTGTCGTTTGTGCAAGTGACTGTTGTAGTTCCAACTGTTTCGTTTCCAATGTACTGAGTTCATCCAACATAGACCGGCTGTGACCTGCCTCCCGAATGGCAGCCAATATATGTGATATTGCCTGTTGGGTTGATTGCAGTTCTTGCGTATTGCGTTGACATAGAATATCATGAGACCTGGATAATGCCGCTTCCTGCGCTTGCGCTTCTTTGAATACTTCATCCAGTACATTTCTATCCATGATAATGAAACGTATTCCATCCATTACGCGGGATTCAATATCCCATTTTGGGATATAACCATTGTCGCATGGGGTCACGGTTGCATTACTCTGGCAGCGATAATAGTCATATTGCTTATGTCCAGTCGGATTAGACGAGCGTCCAGTCATCGCCATACCGCATCGACTGCAGAATAGGATACCAGTTAGCCAGAAGCGGGAACGGATAGCGCGGGGGTGATTGTACCCATTACGCTTGCTGCGCTCTTCCTGGACCTTCCTGGTAGATTCCCACAGCTCATTTGAGATGATTGGCTCACAATAACCTTCTATTGTCTCACCCCCATAGTTATACACGCCGATATAGATTGGATTATTGAACATTGCCCCATAACTGGTTAGCCATGGGTAGATGTGAAGGGCAGCATCTATTTCACGGGTCAATGATCCGTCAGACCGCATCTCAAATGCGCGCTGGACTATTGGCGCAGTATGTGGATTGGGAATAAGATGACTGATAATGTGCGGACTGCCATCCCTGCGGGTACCAATCGATTCTTTCTCTAACATATACCCGAATGGTGCTTTGGTAGTATGGGCGTGGTGGGTGTGCACTACGTAGTGAAGCCCACGTCTTACATTGCGCTTCAGATCCAGTAGGAACTTGGCGTTGGCATATGCCTTAACACCCAGCATTAGACTGCCTTCCAATCCCTCTGGTACTGCGTCCGATATGCTATGGACTATGTAACCTTGCCGCTTCATATCGCTGACATAGTACATCAAATCGTCATAGTCACGGGATAGACGGGCAAACTCCCACAGGACAATACCCTTCTCCGGAACATGGTTGGATAGATATTCGATCATGGCCAGGAACTGGTCACGTGGTGCTGTGGTGGCTCCTGACCTGGCAACATCCTCGAAGATGCGCGATAACAAAAGCCCCTGTTCGGCGCACCATTTGCCGATGGATTCCTTCTGCTGGATTGTCGAGAGCTCTTGATCATGTCCCCCGCTATCGCGCACATAACCGCATACGCGAGAGCCAGGCGGGAATATATCAGTCATTTGGGGAATATGTACCGTTCTTCTCAGCGATCCTGCGTTTCATTCGGACATATTCGAGAATGTCCTCTTTGTCCGACATGCCAAACCCGCCTAGGTCTTGTAATACCTCTTCAATAATATCATCGGTATTTACCTCTGCATCTGCAATACCAGCAGCACGAAGTACAACAACAACTGGCTTATTGAATACCTTGGCGATTGCCTTACACATATCAACGCCTGGATTACGTTTACCGGCAAACATTAGACTGATGGCAGGCTCAGAGAAATTGATCTGACGTGCCAATTCAGAATGCTTCCAGTTTCGTTCTTTAAGTTCAATCTCCAGCCATTCTGTGAAACTCATAAGAAGTATGTTACCAGAGTTAAGGTTATCATTGGTAAATTCCCTCTTGACAATTAGTAAACTTTGTATATAATTATCCATAGTAATACATACCTTTACTACAACGAAAGTGAGTGTAATAATGCCATATCAAACAGTTGGACTAGATGTAGAAACATATGATGCCTTGAAAGCAATGGCGCAAAAGAATGATAGGAAAATCATTGATCAGATTCGTTTCATGCTAAAGACTTTCCAGGCGATGGACATTCTGGAAATAGAAACATTACCTCATCCTGCGGATGCCCATCCAATTCCAGTAATAAAGGTAAATAAATAACATGGATACCCACCGGGCGGCTATCGTTATTCTTGCGAAGTTGGTACTTGAGATCATCCATGCTCAAACTATAGCAGATAAATCAACTGTTGTCACAATAGGGGTCACTTCAGGGGAAGAAGTGGGAGTAAATGGGGCGCAATTATGATGCCCAATCACATGGCAACGACTATCAAGAGAATGCCGAATACAGCAAAGCATTCCATCGAGGACTCAATTGCCATAGCCAGACAAGGAATCAGGGTCGTTAAGGAGTTTCACCAGCACTCGATGGATCCGGCAGTAATGCACAAAATGATGGAATTACTTGGTCTATTTGAAGAAATCGAGAACAAGATCAAATCGATCAAATGTGAGGAGACAAAATGACCTACTACGAGTTACAGGAATTAGCGCATAAAAATTGGATGAAAGCTCAAGAAAAGACGGACATTATTGAGTATTTATATACCCACAATCGCATTGACGATGATACGAAATATACAATGTTTCAAGAAGTCCGGGCGCTCCAGGAGCAGGCATCGAAACTGGAGAAGCAGGCCGTTGATGCGATGATCAATGATTGGAAAGCACAATATGTGGAAGAAATCCAACGTGAAAAAGAACACCAACAACAGATGTACGACGAAAGACCATAGAAAAGAGGAGAGAATGACCGAGAATAAGTTAGCGATTTATTCACAGTTCGACCAGATCAAGGCTGCAGCGATAGCATTGCAGCAATCTGGCTATTTCAAGGATGTTACCAGCCAGGCGCAGGCAATCGTGAAAGTGATGGCAGGCGCTGAGTTGGGACTGCCCCCATTTGCGAGCATGAGTGGCATCTTCATTATCCAGGGCAAGCCGGTGCTGGGTGCCAATATCCTGGCCACACTGGTGAAGAACGATCCCCGCTACAACTACCAGGTTAAGCAATGCACGCATAACATTTGTGAGCTCATATGGTTCGAGGATGGAAAGCAGGTCGGAACCTCCACGTTCACCATCGAAGAAGCCAAGACAGCCGGACTGACCGATAAGGATAACTGGCGCAAGTTCCCGTCAGATATGCTATTTGCTCGGGCGATCAGCCGGGGCGCAAGACGATTTGCACCCGGTATCTTCGGCGGCAGTCCAGTTTACACACCCGATGAGATGGGAGTGGATGTCAACGAAGAGGGGATGATCGATGTGGTTGCCACGGAGATAGTACCACAAGTAGTACCACCCCCCGATGGCGACATGACGCTGGAGCAAGCCATGGCGGTCACCAACAGCGAGGGGGCGCTGTACGGCGATCTATCCACCGAAGTCCTGGCGAACATGACCATTGGTATCAACAAGGGGCTGAAGAAGGATATATCCAACGAGAAGCAGAGCGAATACCTGCACAAGCTGGATGCGATCAAGATGATATTGAACAGCCGAAGTGTGCCGGTGGGAGCATAGTTACCGACACGTGCGCGCGGAGCCGGTAACTCCGCTTCATTCTCCTCCTCAGAAGGCTGGGTGGGACAGGGACCTCCACCCAGCCGGAGGGGAAACCTTCACAAGAGATACATTAAGTGTTACCATAGTTATGTTGAGGATAGATTGGATCGGAACAAATAGCCCGCTTATGACCGCTATCCTCAACAAATAGCCGATCAGGTCTTAGGCGGGCTAATTGTTAATAACACAACGAAAGGGAATCAAATGAAAATTGAATTAACGAAAATCCATCCATCACCAAATCCCATCCGTAAGACTTGGGATGAAGAAAAGATGAAGGAATTAATGTGGTCGCTGATGGAAGAGGGACAGGTAGAACCCATCGGAGTTAGAGAGAACGGAGCCGGATATATCGTAGTATGGGGACATCGTAGGGTTGAGGCTGCAAGGCGAGCAACCTGGACAGAGATCGAAGCAAGTCTTGTTCCTGCTAATGAGATTGATAACCTTATCCAGGCTGGGATTGAGAACTTGTCAAGTGAGGATATGTCGAAAGAGGATAAGGCTGAATGGGCGGATAGATTGATAAAACTAGGATTAAGCCATACGGAAATATCGAGGCGTTCTACCGTTCCAATACCGACTATAAGCGCTTGGCTATTAGGTAAAAGAGAGGCAGATTCCGGAGTTTTTATCGATAAAAACTTAGATGACAGCCGGGATGATGGAATGATGAAAATACGTCACATAGCCTATGTATTGGGAGATGATATAAACTCAAAGAGAGCGGTAGCGAGCAAAGTATCGCGAGACAACTTGAATCGGGATGAAACCCGTCAAGTTGCTGAAGCCTATCGCGACGCTCCATCTCCCCAGGTCAAGGCAGCCGTTCTAAAAGTTGATGTGGAAAAGCATGATACTGCTCAGGACATTATCAGGAAAGCCGATGTAATCTATTCGGGTGAGAGAAAAATTCCATCCCTGATGCAAGCACCCCTGGTAGTGCAGGGTTTTAGGGATTGGCAGGAGTTGGGGGATAGCATCCGTTATTTGAAGCATGTCAATCAGGATACTGCTACGGCTATGCTAATCCTGAAACAATGGATTGGATATTGTGAAACTCGGCTGGCAGAGATGAAAGCAATAACGGAGCCGTCCAATGATTGAGCGCATTGACAATTTGCTCCAAGACTGGCGGCTGGACTGGATGAACTATGGTGAGTTTCTGGGGATAAGATACAAGCTCACGAAGATACGAGAACAATTGTTTGCAGGCAACGAATTGAAGAATGGCGCAGAAGATTACATTAACCGAACGGAAATTCATATCCAAAACATATATCCTCACAAAAAGATGGGAACTATTGATGGTGAGGCAAACCAGGAATATTGGGTTATCACCAAGGATTAATAGTCATGCCCAAATACCGCCAACTCTACACCAAAGTAATTGACAGTTTCGATTTCAATGAAATGCCGGACGACTTCACCAGGGTGGTATGGCTGATGTTGCCTCTTATCCTGGATTGTGAGGGACGCGGAATAGGTAATATGGCATGGGTAAAATCCAAATTATTCCCATTAAGAATAGATGTTACCGCAGATCAACTTGAGGATTCTTTCAAATGGCTACAAGACCGGAAGATGGTTGTATTCTATGAGGTTGAAAGTCGTCTTTATTTTTATATTCCAACATTCAAAACTTACCAGAAGGGAACCGAATATGAAACCTCAAGTTTACTTCCAGCTCCTCTTGAGGTAACCTTAAACCAATCTCAAGGTAACTTTAAAGTAAGCTCAGACCAGCCTCCGCCGGCTGCCTCTGCATCTGCTTCTGCATATGAATCTGCATCTGCGATTGATTCTGAATCTCCCCAATTTGACAAAATAAAGTCACACATTGAGAAGATTACTGGAATACCGGCAATGCCAAAGTCGATAAGAGCCATTGAAGAAATAATTGAATTTGGAGGATCGTCAGAAGATATTACTGCTGGTTATGGTTGGTTTAAGGACAATGCCGATAAACCACTGAAATATTATAGTCAACTTATCGGTCCTACTAGGACGGCAATGTCGATAAGAGTAAACGGCAAGAATGGCAAGGGGAAGCGTAGTGATCGCAGAGACACCCCCGAAGCGCGTGCTAAGTACGCGGAAATAGACTAGTACACACAAAGAAAGGACATGAGGAGATGAAATACTATAAGGTTCTGAGAGACGGTCATTCGTGTGTTGGTAGCAAGATGGACTGGACGAAATACCTGCCGGTGGATGGGCAGCCAGGGAAATGGACACGGAAGATTGGTGGTGAGTTGGAGTTATGTAAGAAAGGCTATCATCTGACTGACGAAAGCCATCTGATTGATTGGATAAATGGCAACCAGTTATTCGAGGCTGAGGCTGATGGTGAAGTCTTGCAAGGGGATAACAAGGTATGCTGCCGCCGGGTAAGACTATTGCGCCAGGTTGAAGGGTGGAATGATAGAACGCTGAGGTTGTTTGCGGTCTGGTGTGCGCGTGAGGCTTTGAAACTTGTCAAGAAACCAGACCCGCGCAGTATTTACGCTTGTGACGTTGCCGAGAAATATGCGAATGGGCAGGCGACTAAAGAGGAGTTGGATGCCGCCTGGGATGCCGCCAGGGCTGCCGCCAGGGCTGCCGCCAGGGATGCCGCCTGGGATGCCGCCAGGGCTGCCGCCTGGGCTGCCGCCTGGGATGCCGCCAGGGATGCCGCCTGGGCTGCCGCCTGGGATGCCGCCTGGGATGCCGCCTGGGATGCCGCCAGGGATGCCTCCTGGGATGCCGCCAGGGCTGCCGCCTGGGATGCCGCCAGGGATGCCGCCTGGGATGCCGCCTGGGCTGCACAGAATAAGAAGTTATTGGAAATGATCGGGGAGTAGGAGAAGTGAATGACAAAGAATAAAGCGATTGCGATGGCTATTGAAGCGATACGAAGATTGGCGAATGACTTATATGGGATTGACAGCAAATATCATCCCGATCAAAAAGTGCGCTGGGATAAATGGCAACAGGCGATAAAGATATTGGAGGAGTTGAGAGATGTTAGCCAGCACTAATATACTTGGGATTATCTTGCTTCTACTGGTAGTAATAGCTGCACTGGTATGCCAGCATGAGCTGTGGAAGGATGAATAATATATTGGATGATATACGAGATATGTATATCATGGAACGATTATGGTCACTTTAAGTGACTATAGTGGGTCACAACGAGATTTGTGGGACATAGATGGGAGAGAAGGAATGTATGGGATTAACTGTTATGAAAATCGTCACCAACGAGTAGAAAGTGACATATTGCGATTAATATAATTTGGATTATTAAAATCGTGATTATATTATCCACGAAATAAGCACTAAGTGATTGGAGAATATATGGGTACATTCATAACTTCTGACCACCACTTCAAACATACCAACATTATGAAGTATTGTCACAGAGATTTCCCTGACATTGCAACTCATGATGATGTTCTAATTAATGAATGGAACTCTGTAGTTGGGGAGCATGATAATGTATTTCATCTTGGGGACTTCACACT
>Ga0315274_10003786_pt1 | contig 22430 bp, 11 predicted proteins | sample YL17G02_20_MG_FD_203700 | JGI IMG/M metagenome (GOLD analysis project Ga0315274, IMG submission 203700) | Sediment microbial communities from Yellowstone Lake, YNP, Wyoming, USA - YL17G02_20 | ecosystem: Environmental > Aquatic > Freshwater > Lake > Sediment | place: USA: Wyoming | collected...
CGTGCCGGTGCCTCGCCCGCGCGAGCGCCCAGAGCGTCGCCGCCGTCCACCTCGCAGGTGCCACGGGAGCCAGCTCGGCGCAGCGGGCCGCGAGCGCGTCGAGGGCGCGCGCCGTCGCCGCGGCCGGGGGCGCCGGCAGAGCGAGAGGCGGAGCGGCGACGGAGCCGCTGCTGCTGCTGCTCCCGGTCGCCGCTCCCACAACGCCGTCGTCGTCCGCCGAGCGGGCGATGGCGAGGGCCCAGGCCGCGGATGCCACGGAGGCGGCGTCGGCGCGAGGGGCCGCATCGACGATCGCCGAGGAGGCCAGCGCGCCCAGGGCGGCGGCGGCTGGGGACGAGAGCCCCGTCCCCGCCGTCGCCGGACCGGCCGCCGCGGCCGCCGCCGCAGCAGCAGCAGCAGCACCGGCAGCCGCACCGTTCGCGGCCCTCCTCGACGCCTCCACCGCCTTTCCCATCACCCACGCGAGGTTGAGGACGTCCGCCGGCCGCAGGGGAAGATCGTCCCCCGAGAATCTCGACGAGGGCGAGCCCCTCCCGAGCGCCGCGGCGCCGCGGGCGACAGCGTCGAAGAGCGCGCCCGAGGCGCCGCCGCCGCCGCCGCCGCCGCCGCCGCCGCCGCCGCCGGGGGCCCCCGCGAGAACCCTCGCGTCTGCGAGCCTCTGCAGCTCGCCGGAGTCGACGAGCGCCCTCCCGAGCCGGGCGAGGGCAGGGGGCTGGAGGCGGAGGGGCGCGGCGGCGGCGGCGGCCGAGGCGAAGAGCGAGCGGGCCGCGGCCGCGAAGAGGACCAAATCTTCTCCGCCTCCGTCTCCGTCTCCGTCTTGGCCATCGCCGCCGCCGCCGCTTCCCTCCTTCCGAGCCGTGGCGTCGTCTGCTGCCGCGTGCCCCATAGACCACAGGGCGAGCTCGCTGTCTTCTTCGTCGTCGTCGCCTCTGCTGCTGCTGCTGCTGCTGCTGCTGCTGCTGCTCGGGCTCGGGCTGTCCGCCGTGCTCCTCTCGCTCTCGATTTTCCCGAGCTCGGAGAGCACGGCCGCGGCGGCGCAGGCGACGTCGCAGAGGAGCCGCTGGTCCGCGCAGGCCGGAGCGCCGCCCTCGGCTCGCGGCGGCTGCAGCAGCAGGTCCGCCGCAATCGCGGGCGCGAGGCGGGAGAGCAGCCGCGCCCTGGCCCGCAGCGGGCCCGAGCGCCGCTGCTCGACGAGCGGCAGCAGCGCGGCGAGGGCGCGCCCCCCGCCCCCGCTGCCCCGCGCCCCGCCGAGCTCCCCCCCCGCTCCGGCGGCGGCGGCGGCCCTCTCGGCCCCGGACAGCAGGAGCGGGCCCAGGCTGGTCCCGCCGTGCCCGAGGCTCGCGTGCGCCCGGGCGAGGTCCGTGAGGAGCGGCAGCGGGAGCAGCGGGGGCCGCCGGGGAGGAGAGGCGGCCCCTGCCGCCAGCGCCGCCGCGAGCGCCGCCGCGAGCGCCGCCGCCTCTCTCGAGGCGCTCGCGGCGGCCCTCTGTTCCCGCGAGGAGGATCGGCGAGCGGCCTTTGGGAGAACCGAAACGAAGACCTCGCGGGCGCGGTCGAACGCGGCGTCGAACGCCGCGTCAGAGGGGGAGGAGGACGACGACGAAGGCGCCAACGCTTCTGCGGCTTCCTCGGCAGCGGCCAGGGCTGCCTCGAGCGGCGTCGGGCGGCGTCGTCGGCGGCGTTCCGACGGCGGCGACGGCGGCGACGACGGTTCTTCGCCGCTTTCGGGATGCGAACTGAATCCTTCTCCGTGATCTTGATTCTCTGCGCTGCCGAGATCGCTCGTGGATCTCATCGCCATGAGGAGGAAGCGACTACCGGAGCGAAATAGAGGGCGGCGGAGGGGCGACGAGGAGGAGGAGAAAGGCGCAGCATTCGAAATCTTCTTTCGGCCGAGGCGACATGTCAAGGACGACGCCGCGGCTAGCGTAGCCGCCGAGGACGATGCTGCTGCCCCCGTCGCCGAGCGGGAGCAGCAGCAGCGCACTGGTGATTGCATTGTGATGGATGCCAGCTCTGTGACGCTCTAGCCTGCGCGAAAGAACTGCATTTTGTGTTGATTGTCTTCGAAGAGAAGAGAGGGAAGAGAAAAAAAAAAGTGGCGGCGACGTCGTCGTCACAAGTTCAGGAGGTCTAGTAAAAAAAGAAAAAAGAAAACGACCTTTATCCAATAGCGTTTACCCCATTTTGTTTCCCTTTTCTCCTCCGATTACAATGCACGTGGCCATGACTTCACATCATGCATGCCTAGCGAGCTCGAAAGGGGCAACAGCGTCGTCGCGCTCGCGCGCCAAAGCGACTGCGAAGAATCCACGCCGAGCAGCTCGTTCAATCGCCGCCGTCGCCGCTGTTCCGTCTTCCTCGCGGCAATCCGCCAAGGCCTCTCCCGACACCGAGTACGACGCAATCATCATCGGCTCCGGGATGGGGGGCCTGACGACGGCAAGCCAGCTCGCGGCGGCGGGCCAGCGCGTGGCCGTGCTGGAGAGGTAAATTGATTTTTTCTTCCCTTGTTCTCGCTTTGCTCCGACGTTGTTCGACCCCGACCACGAAAAAACTTCACTCAACCCCCCCCCCTTTCGCGAAAACAAAAAACGCCGCCTCCAAAACCTCTTCTTTCCCCGCAGCTACATCATCCCCGGGGGATCCGGGGGCCACTTCAAGCGCGACGACGGCAAGACCACCTACGACGTCGGAGCCTCGATGATGTTTGGCCTCGGGCGGCAGGGGACGACCAACCTCATCACGCGGGCGCTGGCCGCCGTCGGCAAGAGGGTCGAGACGGTCCCGGACCCGACCCAGATCCACTATCACCTGCCGAGCTCGCCACAGCACCCGCAGGGCCTCGAGGTCAAGGTCTGGCGCAAATATGAGGACTTTGTCGACGAGCTGAAGGCCGTCTTCATGAAGGAAAGCACCTCCAAGGGGCTCGAGAGGTTTTACGACGAGTGCTGGCGCGTGTTTAATTCTTTAAACTCGCTCGAGCTCAGGTCGCTCGAGGAGCCCCGCTACTTGCTGGGAGAGTTCGCCAAGCACCCCTTGGCCTGCCTGACACTGGCCAGCTTCCTGCCCACCAACGCCGGCGACCTTTCGAACAAATGGATCGACGACGAGGAGGCCCGCAGGTTCGTCGACGTCGAGTGCTTCTGCTGGTCGACCGTCTCTGCGGCCATGACCCCGATGATCAACGCCGGGATGGTCTTCTGCGACCGGCACTACGGCGGGATCAACTACCCGGTGGGGGGCACGGGCGTGCTGGCCGAGCTGTTGGCCGAGGGGGTCGAGGAGAGGGGCGGGGTCGTCGAGTACGGGTGCCGCGTGACCGGCATCGAGACAGGTTCGACGCCTCCCTCGTCCTCCTCCTCCGAGGCCTCGTCTTCCACTTCTCCTCCTTCTCTTTCGAGCCCGCAGCCCCGTGCCGTCGGCGTGCGCACCGCCGACGGCCGGACCCTGAGGGCCAGGAGCATCATCAGCAACGCCACGCGCTGGGACACCTTCGGCCGCCTTCTGCCCGAGGCCCAGGTCCCGAAGGAGGAGGTCGAGTTCCGGGGCAGGTACAAGAAGTCGCCGTCCTTCCTCTCGATCCACATGCGGGTCGACGCCGAGACGCTGTTGCGAGGCCACAGGGAGGGGCTCGGGGGCAAGCGGCGGAGGGGAGCGCACGCGAAGAACGCCGAGCTCGACGACGACGAGCTGCAGTGCCACCACATCGTTCTGGAGGACTGGGAGAGGATGGAGGACCCGCGCGGGACGCTCTTCGTGTCCATCCCGAGCCTGCTCGACCCGAGCCTGTGCCCTCAGGGCAGCCACGTCTTCCACGCCTTCACGCCGGACTGGGTCGACGCGTGGACGAGCCTGGGCGCCGAGGAGTACGAGCGCGAAAAGGAAAGGGTCGCCGACGAGGTCGTCGCCCGGCTCGAGGCCGCGGCGTTCCCGAGGCTGCGGGAGTCGATCATCAGCCGAGAGGTCGGCACCCCAAAGACGCACCGCCGCTTCCTCAACCGCGCCGACGGCAGCTACGGGCCCATCCCTGCCCGGAGGCCGACCGGGATGCTCGGCATGCCGATGAACACGACCGCGGTGCCCGGGCTCTATTGCGTGGGCGACTCGACGTTCCCGGGGCAGGGGGTCAACGCGGTCGTGTTCAGCGGGTTTGGGTGCGCGCACAGGGTGCTGGCGGATACGGGGAAGCTGCCGGTGGTGCCCGTGCTAGACGGGGCGTTCAGGTGGGCGCTGGACGCGGTGCGCGGCGCTGTTTAGGCTGCTTCGGGGGGGAAAGAGGACGACGAGAAGAGGAAACTTTTTCTTTCAAGTCATTTTGCAAAACAACACTTCAAAAAAAAAAAACCCTCTCTCTCTCTCCATCTTCAAGTCAGATGATTGGATTCTTTTTTGGAATGACAGAGCAGGATTGATGTAAAGAAGAAGACGAACGGGCAGGAAAAAAAAACGAGCAAAAAAAATAAAAAAGAAAGGACGGGGAAACTCTCCTCGCTCTTTCCTCTCTTCTTCTTCTTCCTCTCTTCTCTTCCCGCACCCCTCTTCTCTTCCCTCTCTCCTCTCTCTTCTACTCCGAGGTCCCCAGCCACGAGCTGAACACGTCGTAGTCGTCGCCCAGGTAGTCGTGGTCGGCCTGCATCTTGGCCAGGAACGCCTTGGACGCCGCCCTCGCGTCGGCGGGCCTGCCCTTCCTGGCGGCGCCCTTGCCGCTGGCCGACGCGCGCAGCGCGGCGCGCTTGGCCGACCCGGCGGCCGGGTTGAGCTTGAGCATCGCGCCCAGGTTCTTGAGCGGGTTCCTGCGGAGCCCGGCCTTGCGCGAGCCCTGGCGGGGGGCGCGGACCACGGACTGGACCTCGTCGGAGTTGATGAGGCGCGCGAGGTCGGCGTTGGCCATGATCGGCCGCGGGAGCGAGTAGCCCTTCTTCTCGGCGGCCTCGGCGCCGGCGCCGGCACCGTACAGCGCCTCGAGCCGCTCGAACGCGCCCTTGGTCCACACGATCAGCCTGCCGATGTGGCCCCCGGGAGCCAGCTGCAACAGGTTGAGGCGGTCGACGGAGGCGGTGTCGACGCCCGGGATCGCGCGGAACGCGCGCGAGACGGCGCCGTCGCCGGCGTACACGACGAGCGGGCCGCGGCGGCCGACGTACCTCCTGTTCCTGAGCTTGCCCTTGCCCTTGCGGATGTTGCGCGCGTCGCGCGCGCGGGCGAGCTCGGCGCCGGCGCCGAGCGCCTCGAGCAGCTGCACCGCCTTGGCCGTCTTGGTCAGCGACTCGGCAGAGTCGTCGACGACGAGCGGCAGCTCGGGGACGGCGTCGACGCGGTGGCCGCGCGCCATCACGAGCGAGGGGAGCGCCGACGCGGCCAGCGCCGACGCGACGGCGTACCGCTTCAGGTTGACGTTGACCTTGCGGTGCCAGCGCCTCCACGTCTTCGTGGGCGCGAACATGCGGCCGCCCCGGCACATGTTTCCGAACGCACCCTGGCCCGCGCGGTGCGTGCCGCCTCCGGGCACGCGCGGGATGCGCGAGACGGCGCGGCCGGTCCCCCAGGACTCGGCGGCGGTCTGCATGCCGGCAGGGAAGGAGACGGCGTAGGGCTGGCGGGCGTTCTTGGCGAGGCCGGTGTGGACCTGCGGATGGGGGGCGGAGGTGGGAGGGAAGGTCGTTGAGTGAGCAAGGGAGGGGGAGGAGAGATCGACGAGGGGAGAGAGAGAGAGAGAGCGCGAGAGAGCGAGAGGGCGCGAGCGAGAGAGCGAGAGAGAGCCGCCGCCGCCGCCGCCGCGCGCGATCGAAGAGGACGCGCAAGCCAACGCGCGGGGGGTCATTACCCGCTTTGCACGTTCGAGAAAACGCCATTCCAATTCCCGCAAGCGATCTCGAACGCTCTCGGGCACGACACAGGGCAGTCGCCAGGGAGGAGGAAGCGCTGGCGGGCGCCACGGAGCCGCGACGGGCGATGACGAAAGAGCAGGCGTCAAGATCGGTCGATCGAGCCGCCGTCCATCATCAACCCTCTCGCGCGTCCACCGCCAAAGATGGAACTGACTCGATCTCGCGCCCAGACTCTCCAAGAGACACACAGCATGCGTCCGAAGAAGAGAAGAGGCGGAGGAAAGGATCAGAAGAACGCGGGACGGCGGCAGAGAGATCGAGGCTGGGAAAGAAATCCAGCCGCCGAAGAGGAAGAAGAGTTCAATCAACTCTTTCTTTTTCCACCGTACCTGCAAGACGACGTCGGGCCTGATCGGCGCCGTGAAGACGGCCGGGAGGGCGGTCTGGCCCGAGGCGGTGCCGTCGAGGCCCTGCACGGTGACGAGGGGGCGGGAGGCGGCCATTTTGAAAGCGAGAAAGTGCTTTTTGATAAGCAAAGGAGCGATCAAGAAAGGGGAGTGAAGGGGAGAGGGCGAAGTCTTTGGTTTTTTTTTGTTTTTTTTCGACCCCGACCTCGACTTTGCTCGCTCTCTCCGAGACTCTTTCCTCTCCTCGACCTTGCTTTATCCGCCACCATGAGATGCGCACCGTGCAAATGTCATTACAGAGAGAGAGAGAGAGAAAAAAAGACCAGTCAATGGAAACCTTCTTCGTTTCAAAAGAGAAACGAGGGAACCACCATCTCAAACATCTCCACGGGGGCCTCTACGTACCCGGTCGACCCGTCTTCGTACTCGACAAGGAAAAGGAAGTGGCCGCCAAAGGATCCCAGCCGCTGGCCGGGCAGAGAATGACACTCCTCGGTGTCGTCGTCGGCGAACAGCGGAGGGCCGGCCACGCGGGAGCAGTAGCAGAACGAGCTGGCGTCGTTGTCGCCGTTGTCGCCGCCGCCGCCGCGCTCGCGCTCTCTCTCGTCGTCGTCGTCGTCGTCCTTCGCGACTAAGGTCGGGAAAAACCCAACGACGCCCTCGCCATCGACAACCTGCACTTCCGCGCCCCTCGATGCGGGGCGGAGCTCCCATTGACGGCGCATGAGAGTCGCCCTGAGAATGACGCCGCGCTGCCCCTGCTGGCCCTGCTGCTGCCGCCGCCGCCTCCGCTGCTCCGCCACGCTTAGGAGCTCGAAATTCACCCGGTAGCTGAAGACGTGCCCTTCGTCGGTCGCGAGCCGCGGTCGGTTGAAAACCATCAGGTTGAAGACCCGGCACGTCCACGTGTACACCGCGCTGCGCGAGACTATGAGGGCGCCCGCCGCTTCGCGCGCAGCGAGGCCCGGCGGCGCCGCCGCGAAGCGGGAGAGGCCGCGCGTCGGCGGGCGCCCGCGGCGGGCCGCCGCCGCCGCCGCCGCGTCGAGGCCCTCCACGGCCATCGCCCCGCCGTGGAAGAAGCTGTCCCTCTCTGGCCCAAGCTGCCTCGTCTCCAGCGCGGCCGCGAGCTCCCCCAGAAAGGAAAGGAGGCCGCGCGAGCCGTCCGCGCGCTTTGCGGCGCACGGGAGCTCTCCGGACTCCGCGTCCGCGCCGGGGTGAGGGCTCCGAACGTAAACCGCTGCAGAGTCGAGGGCCAGGGCCAGGCGCGGCGAGCCCTCGAGGGAGCGGCACTCGGCGAGAGGGTCGCACGCCGGGAGCGACGAGGCGAAGTCGAGCAGGAGGACCCAGGGGTCGTCGTGCTCCGGACGGGGAGCGACGACGCACCTTCGCCGCGCCTGGCCGGGCTCCGGGAGCAGGTTGCGCATCCAGCGCGCGAAGCCTTCGCCGTAGACGACGGCGGCGCCGAAGAGCCCGAGCTGCGCGTAGCGCGTGGCCGCGGCACCGCCGCCGCCGCCGCCGGCGAGCAGGTCGATTTGCCCGTTGTGGAGCGCGGCCGCGGCGAGGACCTCCCGGTGGATGACCTCTTCGGGCTCCTCGGAGAGCGTGAGGCCCGGCGCGAGCGTCGGGAGGACGTCGGGCGCCGACGTCGCGAGCGCGTGCTCGATTCTGTGCCAAGCCTTGGCCGCGCGCGCGCCGTCGCTGCCGTAGGGCGAGAGCAGCCTCGAGTGTTCGACGCACGTCGCCCTCCAGCTGTCTGCCTTCTCGCCGGCGCCGGCCCCGCCGGGGAGACGAGGGACGGCCCCCGGAGCGTCCACGCCGACGACGCCCCAGACCTCGCCCGCGACCCTCTTCCAAAACGCGACGTTTTCGTCGGCGGCAAGCACTGTGTGGAAGTAGCAGCACGTCGTCGCGAGGGCGGCGACAGAGGCCACGGGGAGGCTCTCTGCGATCAGCGTCAGAGCGAGGCCGTCGAGGTCGGTTATTGACGCCATTTCTTTTTCGACGACGCGAGAGAGAGCCGCAAGATGACGCTGACACGCTCTTTTCTTGTGTCGCGTGGAGGAGAAAGAGAGAGACGACAGAATGATCGACAAGAAAGGACTTAGAAAAAAAGTGAGCAATGGACAAGCTTGAGAGAGACGTGTTTTTTTTCACTTCCCCCCTTCCTCTTCTCTGACCCGCTTTTGCTTCCCCTCTCTCGACCAAAACGAAATGACCTCGCCCGCGGCAGCGGCAGCCCCCAAGCGCCCCGCCGCTGCCGCAGCAGCTGCAGCAGCAGGCTCTTTTTCCTCTTCGCGCTCTGCTGGAGCCGCTGCAGCATCGACGGCGACCAGGGCGAGAGCCGCAGCCGCAGCAGCAGCAGCAGCAGGAGCAGCAGCTCCTCCTCTTCCGGCGGCGACGCCGGGGACGGCGACGGCGCCAACGGCCACCGCCTCTGCCTCCGCAGCAGCTCTCCCCGTCCTCGACGACGGCTCCGCCGACTGGGCCTCCGCGTTCGCCGCCGCAGGAGGCCGCCCGCCGCCTCCCGCGACGCTCGCCATCGACCTCAGCCCGCTCGCGCCCAGGAGCGCGCGGGAGGCCTCCTTTGCGAGGCTCTCCGCCGAGGCAAGGAGGGAGGCCGCGCTCCGCGCCGATGAAGGCGTCTTGAACTCCGCCTTCGCCGCCCTTCTGAGGCGAGGAGAGATGAGCATCGCGGATGAGGAGAACGCGGCCTCGATCGACGCGTTTCGGGACGTGGCCGTGCGCAGGCTCGGGCTCTCGACGAGCTCGTTCGAGCGGAGGCTGCGGAGGGCGCGCGTCGCGGCGACGAATGCCGCCGCCGCGGGCCTCTCCGTTGGCGGAGCAGGGAGCAACGGAGGAGGAGGAGGAGGGGGAGAGATGACGTATGCGCAGTTCCGGGCGGCGCTGCTCGCTGATGGATGAGGGAGAGGGGAAACAAGAAGAGAGAGAAACTTTTTGTCCGGGGAGACGAAGAGACTTTTTTCTTTTTTGATTTTTTGATTTTTTGTAGTTCTTTTTTCCTCAACATCTTTGTTAAAAACTCGCAAGTGTTACTCTCTCTTCCCTCCCAAACTCTTTCGAATCGTTTTATGAAATGTATCGTGAATCTTTTCTTTTATGTTTTTTGTCTTGTGTGAATGTGAAAAAGAAAAGAGAAGGGAAAGAGAAAAAGAACAAGGGTCTCTCTCTCTACTCTCTCTCTCGTACAAATTTAAGAAGAAAAACTCATTCTCGTTGTCTCTCCCTCCTCTCTCACGTTCTCTCTCCCTCTCTCCCTCCCCACGCGCAAATCAGCATCACCACACAGCGCCGGCATCGACGCCGTACCGGTCGTGCCCACGAGATGCCGCGCGAGCGTGCTGGTGTGCCTCGGCAGCATCGGCGGTCCCGCCGCGGGCCTTGCCAGCCGCGGCGAAAAACGCCGCCGACGAGGCGCCGTTCTCCTTGCCGCCCTGCTGCCCTCCCGTCGCAGGCAGCGCCGCCGCGGCGTACCCCCCGACCTTGGCGCCTCCCCCGCCGAGCACGCGCGAGTTGGGCGAGTACTGCTGCTGCGCAGAAGAAGAATCGCCGCGGACCGCGGCGATGTTGTCGTACTCGCCCCCCGCCGACGACGGCACCCGCGCGTGCGAGGCAGTTGCCGCCGCCGCCGTCGCCCTCTCGGCGGCCGCCGCGGCGCTCATCGCCACGCTCGCGCCCAGCGCCGCCTTTGCCGGGCCCAGCGACCCGGCCGCGGTGCCGTACGACTCCTGCTGCAGCCGCATCACGGCCGCCAGGTAGCTCTTGAGCCAGACGGCGTCGCGGATCAGCTGCGCCAGCTGCGCGAAGACCAGCGCCTCCTGCTCGCGGAAGGCGCCGCGCGCCGCGGCCAGCTTGTGCTCCTTGTGCTGCATCGCCTTGATGCTCTGCTCCATCGCCCACTCGCCCTTGGAGCGCGTCTGCGGCAGCCGCAGCCGCTGGCGGTCGATGCGGCAGCCGAGCGCGACGACGGTCCTCCGCCGCGAGTCGACCTCGAGCCTGACGCCCTCGAGCCGCTTCATCCGCGCCGAGACGGCCGCGAAGGCCGCGGCCCAGCGCGCCATGGGCGCGAGCACCTCGGCCTCGAGCTTCTTGGACGAGTCCTTGGACACCGCGTCGAGGTCCTCGGCGCAGAAGTCGGAGCCGCCGATCGTCCCCGCCCCCCCGGGGCCCGGCGGCGCGGGCGCGGCCCTGCCGCCGCCGAGGTCCTCGAACACGCGCGGGAGCGGCGAGGAGAGCACGGCCCCGGCGGTGCCCAGCAGCGCCTCGGCGGCGGCCTTGGCGCCGCGGATGTCCTTCTCGCACCGCTTGAGCGCGACGGCGAAGGCCGCGGCCTCGGAGAGCATGGCCTCGTTGCGCGCGTTGGGCGTCGAGACGAACGAGGGGTCGAGGTGGAGGGTCTGGCGGGTCTGTTCATCGTTGGGTGGCGCGGGCGATGGAGTCGTTTCGATCAGGTGGGGGAGGGAAGGGAGCGCAAGAGGGCGGAGGGGCGTGAGCGAGGGAGAGGGAGAGGGGGAGAGAGAAAGGCGAAAGGCGAAAGGCGAAAGTTGGACGAGGGCGGGTGAGAGAGGGGAAGAGGACGAAGCTTGAAGGCGAACGGGCTCGCTCGGAGAGGAGGCCAACAGTAAAAAAAGCTGCCGTTTCGTCGGCGAAAGCTCAATCGCAACGCTCCTCTCCCCACTCGCACGCGTCGCCTTTGCGCTCTCTCTCCCCCTCTTGCTCGTCCACGAGGCATACTCGACAGCCCTGGAACAGAAGAGAGGGATGAGGAAGCTGGAGAGGGGGAACGAGAGAGAGGGGGAAAGAGCAAAGAGAGAGGCTGACGAATGCCACCGAACCTCGTCGAACGCGAAAGCAAGAGTCTCATTCTCATTGTTCCTTCTGCTCGGCCCGTGGGTCCGCGCGCCCTTTGTTCCCCGTCCCCGAGGGAATACTCGTGTGCTCTCTCGTGCATTCGGGAGGCAGCCACCGGGAGAGAAGAGCCTGGACACGGAAGCGTAGCTCCCTCTCCTTTCAGATTGCTCCCCTTCTCTTCTCTCTCTCTCGGAGAGCAACTGACGAATGGGAACCGAAAAACGAAACCAAAAAAAACGAGCGACTCACCCTCTCCGAGAAGCGACGCCAGCCGGCGCCCATTGTGAGGAACTAAGTGGTTGTTGGTTGTGACGTGGCTCAGAGGCCCTAGGAAGGAAGGAGGCTGCGGAGCTTCGGCTCTGAAGAAGAAGATGAAGGGGAGGAAAAGGAAAGAGCTGTGCGAGAGAGACGTGAGAGAGAGAGGAGGTCAAACTGCTTTTCTTTTTCTTTTTCTTTTCTTTTTTGCCTTTCTTTGACCACGCTCCTCCCTCAATTCTCCTCTTGATCGGCACTGAAAAAACTCCGATGAGCGCCTCGACCTCATCGACGCGCTCGGCCCTCGAGGCCGCGCTCTCGCAGGCCACTGCCGCGCCCACGGATGAAGAGGCCTTCCCGCTGTTCCTAGAGGCGCTCAGGCAGGTCGCACCGGCGCTGGTGGCGTCGGAATCGGGGCGAGGCGACGACGACGATGGAGCAGCGAAGCGTGTCGATGCCGATTCCAAATCCTCTTCCTCTTCCTCTCTCCGCCTCGCGTCCCCCGAGTCCCGCTCGGCGTACGACCTCGCCCTGCGCTCGGCGCTCTCTCGTGCCATAGCATCCGCCTTGCAGAACGGAGAGCCGGTGATGGAGCACGACGCCAGCGGGAGCGCGGCATCGCCGACGGCGTCGACCGTCCGCCGCCTGCTCGCCGTCGCCTCGGGCGCCGCCGCGGCAGGGACCGGCTCCGCCGACCCGTCCGCCGCCACGGCCACGCTCTTCTCGGCCCTCGAAGACCTCCTGGAGGGCACGCCGGTCGACCAGGCGGCCGAGGTCTTTGCGGCTCTGGAGGAGGCGGCCTCCGAGCCGCTCCAGCGCCTCGGCTGGGACAGGTGCAAGCTGCCGCTGCTGCGGGCGTGCAACGGCCTGCTTGCCCGCGCCTCCCGCCGCCGCTCGCCGCGCGACTGCGGCGCCGTGCTCCTCTTCCTGGCCAGGGCCGCTCCCCTGGGCGACAAGAGCGGGCTCAACCTGATGGGCACGTGCAACAGCGCGTCGCACCCGGTGCCCGTGGAGGAGGTCGGCGGCGGCGACACGACCGACTCGAGCGGCGAGCGGATCGACGGGGAGCTGTACAAAAGGTTCTGGAGGCTGCAGGGGGCGCTGCAGAGCCCGCTGCCGACCCTGCTGGTCCTGTCCTCGTCCACCTTCTCTTCCGGGGCTGGTTCGACGACAAAGGGCGGCAAGGGAGAGGCGGCGGCGGCTGCAGCAGCTGCGGCAGGCCCCGAGGCGGCTGCCTGGGCTGAGTTCCAGGGCTCGGTGCGGGCGGTGCTCGCCGCCTTCGGGAGGACGCCGGTCGCCGTCGACGCTGCCGGGGGCAGCAAGGTTATCGGGATTGCCGCATCTTCTGCGGCCGGTGCCGCCGCTTCCCCGAAGGCGAGGAGACTCGGGAGCGCCTCTGCGAAGCGAAGAAGCAACGGCGGCGCGCCTCAGACTCCGCCGCCCTCGTCCGCCGCCGTCGGCGTCTCCTACCTCTCCTCGCCCTCGATCTTCGGGCTCCAGCTGCGGGACGGCGCGGTCCGCAGGCACTTTCTGGTGCAGGTGCTGATCGCGCTGCACGCGCTGAGGCACCCGCCGCAGAGGCTGGCCTCGAATGCCGCTGCCGCCGGAGCCGCTGCCGGAGCCGCTGCTGCTTCCTCTGCGACGGCGACGACAGCGGCCTCGGTCTCCGCTCCGAGGGCGAGGCAGCTCGCCGAGGTGGGCTCCCTCGAGGGCGCCGTCCTCTCTGCCCTCGAGCTCGTGCCCCCCGAGGGGAGGAAGTACGCCGCGGCGGTGCGGGCGGCGCTGGCGAGGGAGGGGAGCTGGGCGGCATGGAAGGGCGGGAACCCGCCGTGCCCGTCGCTCGAGAGGGCGCCGGCGAGGGAGCTGCCGTCCGCCTCTCCCTCCGGCCCCTCCTCCCTGCCCGCGTCTTCTCTCTCGACCTCCCTCGATCGCAAGCCGGGAGGCCTGGGCTCCCGCGGCCCTCCCACGCTGGGCACGCCCGACCTCGACCGCCTCTGGTCGCTCTCGGCCCCCAGCGGCAACGGCCCCGAGGGGCTCCGGGCCGAGGACCGGGGCGTGGTGCCGACCGTCGAGGCCTTCCTCGAGCCCGTGCTCTCGGAGATGGACCCGGAGGAGGGCATCGAGGACTTTTACAAGACGCAGAGGGACCAGGTGTACCAGTGGAAGGCCCTGCGGCAGATCGCCGCGAGCGACTGGAGGGCATTTGCCGCCGTCGTCGCGTCGCCCGGCGCAAGCGACCTGGAGGCCGGGGCCGCCGCGATGTTCCCGGAGAGGGTGCCGAGGGGGTGGATGAGCGCGGCCGCCAAGGAGGAGTCCAAGGCGAAGCTTCAGAAGGAGGAGGAAGAGGAGAGGGAGAAGGAGGAGCGGGCGGAGAAGGAGAGGGCGGAGAGAGAGGCCTCTGAGGCGGCGGCGAAAGCGAAAGTTGCGGCAGCAGCGGCGGCGGAAGTCGAGGAGGAGGGGAACAAGGAGGAGGCAGGAGGCGCTGCTGCAGCTGCTGCGGCGGCGACTACGAGGGCTGGAGGGAAGCGCAAGAGGGACAGCGACGAGGGCGGCGAGGGACAGCAGCAGAAAAATAAGGAGGAGCCAGCAGCAGCAGCGGGGGCAGAAGAAGAGGACGAAGGCGAGAAGGGCATCGGCGGCGGCGAAGTGGAAATGAGCGACGCCGAGGAAGGAGGAAAAGGAGGAGTAGAGGAGCAGGAAGAAGAGGCTACTGCTCCCCTTGCCGCTGATGCTGATGCTGAGGCTCCCTCGTCGCAGCAGCAGCAGCAGCAGCAGAGCGGCGACGAGGAGGGGATGGAGGTCGGAGAAGACGAGGGAGCGCTCGCGCCCGAGGGAGAGGACGACGGGGGCGTCGGCGACGACGGCAACAAGGGCGAAGAAGAAGAGCCTTCGCAGCCCCTCTCCGAGGGTGACGACGCTGTTTCTGCGGAGCAAGAGGAGGAGGGGCTCAAGAACGAGGGCGAAGAAGCGGCGGTGGCCGGGGAGGAGGAGGGAGAGGAGAAGCAGGACGAGGGCTGAAAGGGAGAGTTTTTGCTTCGCTGTTCGCCAGTGTAAAAAAATGATCAAGCACCGGGTTTTTTTCTTTGCTGGCAGCGAGGTGTGTGGGGAGGGGCGGGTAAAAAGACCCGAGCGAGATCGAGCTTTTTTGGCTTGGTTTTTTTTTCCTCTCGAGAAAGGGGTCGAGGTTGCTGCTCTCACTGCCTCCACAGAATTCCCTTTTTCTCTTTCTTCTCCATCTTTACCCCCTCCGCCTCAGCGTCTATCACCTCCAACCATGGCCTCCGCTCTTCAGCTCAAGTGCGTGATCGGAGCCATCCCAGTCGCGGCGGAAAGGGAGGGCCCGCGCTGACGCAGAGCGCGCAGGAGCGCGCAATATCTTCTTCGAGATGCTCTCTTCGCTTTCGGCCGTCGTCTCGCTTTCGAGAAGAGGCGACGCTGCTCGAACCTGGCTTGGCCTCCTCTCCAAATTCTCACCCATCATTTTTTTCCTCTCCATTCCACGCCCTCCCACTCTCAACCCACAGGGCGCGCATCGCCTCGGTCACCGGTGAGTCCTAGATCCCTATCTGCGCGACCGCATGGCGTTGACAGAAAGCGGAAAAGCGGCGGCCTTGCCGGCGAAGCGGGGGAGGAGATGAACGAGTCGTCGCCATTTTCTTTTCTCGTGATCCAAGCTCTTCGGGTTTTCTTCTCTCTCCCCCCCCCCTATCCTCAACCCGGCCTTTTCCTCTGGTCTGGTCTCTTCCGCCTCAAGCTCACCTCTCCCCGTTTCCCCCCCCTCGTTGATCGATCGCGAAAACCTGGAAATAAAAACTCCTCCTCCTCCCTCCCACAGCCCGCCCCGCCGCCGCCGCCCGCTCCTCGACTGTCGCCCGCGCCGCCCCCCAGGACTCGCGCCGCGCCGTCCTCGGCGGCCTCGTCGCCGGCGTCGCTGGCCTTCTGGCCTCGGGCAACGCCAACGCCATCGACCTCTTCGACGACCGCAAGGCCCGCGAGCGCGGCTTCGACATCATCTACGAGGCGCGCGACTTGGACCTGCCGCAGGCGACGCGCGACGGCCTCACGCAGGCGCGCTCGTCGATCCCGGCCGCCATCGCGCGCATCAAGGAGTCGGAGTCGCGCATCGACGGCAAGCTGCCCGGCTTCGTCGAGAAGAAGTACTGGACGCTGGCCCGCGAGGAGCTCCGCGGCCAGGTCGGCACGCTGCGCTTCGACATCAACGCCGTCGCCGAGTCGCTCGGCAAGGACGGCAAGAAGGCGCTGCTGGGCAAGAAGGCCGAGTTCCTCAAGGCGGCCGACACGCTCGACTTTGCGATCCGCAAGAAGGACCCCGTCAAGGCCGCCGCGGCCCTGGCTGCGACGCGCTCGACGCTCGACGCCGCCATCGCCGCGCTCGGCTAGAGAGGGGGAGAGAGAGAGGATGGTCTCTCGTGAGGGAAGGAAAGCCGTCATTCGGAAGTTCTTGGAGAAAGAGAGACAAAGGGAGGGTTCTTTCAAAGGTCATCAGGAGAAAAAAAAAGGAAAGAAAAATCATTCGTTTCGTGTGTTTTTTTGTTCTTGCGGTTCGCCTTTTTTCCCAACAGTGCGCAACGGAACAACTGTTTCCTTGCGCATACGGGAGGAGGGCTCGCAATTCCAAAAAAAAAGTGCAAGTAAAAAAGAGTGGATTTGTCGCGCGACCGAGAGATGAGAAAAAGAGAAACGGGAAAGCAAGAGAAACGGAGAAAGAAGAGAGATGGAAAAAAAAAAAAAAAAAGTCGGTTAGAACCTCCAATCGCAAGCGCTCGCACCCCCCTCGCACGATGATCTCGCCGCGCCTCTCCCTCGTCTCTTCGCCTTCTTCTGCCGCTTTCGTCGCTCCTTGCGTAAGAGCAGGAAAAGCTAGGGCATCAGAGAGCTCGCCGAGGGCATCAAAGCCCGAGATGCCTCTGAAACGCGGCCAGAATGCGAGCGGCGGCGTCGCCGCGTCTGCCGCTGCTGCCGCTTCCGGCAGCGGCGACGGAAACAACAACACCGACGAACCCCCTTTGACCTCGACCTCCTCCAACTCTTCCTCCGCCGCCGCCGCAGCCGCAGCCGCAGCTATCGCCGCGGCAGCCTCCTTGGCCGTCGACGAGTTCATCCGCTCCGGCGACGTCGTCGCCGTGGGCCCCGGAGAGCTCCCCGCGGCTGTCCTCCTGCAGCTCGCGAAGAGGCTGGAGAGCGGTGGCCTCGAGCGGATCCGCGTCGTCGCCGCGGGGGACGCCCCGGCCGCCGAGGCCGCCGTGGCCGGGGTGCCGCAGGTCCGGCAGGGCGGCGAGGGCGACGGTGCGACGCCGGACGTCGCGATCCTGCAGGCCGACGAGGTCGACCGCGGCGACCTCTCGTTCATCGCTTGCAGGCACGACGACGGGCTCGGAGGACTCGGCCCTTCGTCTCCTCCGACCTCGAGCGGGAGCGGCGCCCTGCCGCAGCCGCAGCTCGCGCGCGTCGCCGCGGCGGCCTCCGCCGCTCGGCGGGGGACCGTCGCCCTCGCCCCTTCCTCTCTCTGCCTCGTCGATAGGCTCACGGGGGACCTCCCCGTCGCCGTCGAGCTCGGGCTCGGGCAGCTCGAAGCCGACGGCGGCGACGACGAAGGAGCGAGGGACTGGGAGGAGGCCGCCGAGGAGCTCGACGACGAGTTCCTCGGCGACGCCTCGCTCGGGGTCTGGCGCCGGCCTTCGGCCTCGGGCTTCCCCCGGACGCACCCGCGCGGCGGCGACAATCCGCACGCCGAGGTGACGGTCGAGGGCGGCACCACCTTGCTCGACGTGCGGTTCGGAGAGGACAGCCCTTTGAGCCTGCTGGGCGACGCCGAGGCGAGATACGAGGACTTGCTGATGACGATCGAGGGCGTCGAGGGCGTCGTTGGGTGCGGGCTCTTTTGTCGTGACGTTGCCGGCGTCGTCGTCGTCGCTGGAGGGGATGACGACAGCTCTCCAAGAGTGATGCGGCGGTCGACGTGAGAGGGAGAGAAATTGTGTAAAACGGTAAGGGAGAGGATAAAGTCGGGGTTTTTTTCACGTTTTTTTTTTAATTTGGAAGAAGAAAAAGGTCTCAAAAAGTCGGGACGTGGGGGATAGGTATTATCTCTCTGTGTGTGTCTCTTAATATCAATCTCTCGTTCTCATTCTCTCTCTCACTCTCTCTCAACGCTCCAGCAGCAAAAGAAGATATATGTGAGGGGACGGAAGAAACGAAACAAGAAACGAAACAAAAAAAGCTCTCTCTCTTCTCTTTCTCTCTCTCTCGAATTAAAAAAAAAACTCGAAACCTAAAATATATATTTTAAAAAAACATCACCTCATCTCCGCGTCAAGCTGCACCACGACCGCGGTCACGTCGTCCGCGCCCCCCTCCTCTTCCGAGGCCCACCTCTCCCTGGCCGCCGCCACGAGCGCCCGCGCCCCCGTGGCCGGGTCCGAGCACCGTCCGACGATCTCGACGGCCTCCTGACTCCCGATAAACTCCCAGACGCCGTCGGAAGCCACGATCAGAAAGCGGTCTCGGGGGCCGAGCGCCACAGGGCCCACGCACTCTGGCGTCGCGATGACCCCGACGCGGCCCGCCAGCGTGTCGCCCAGCGCGCGCGACATCGCGAGCCCGGGGGCCCAGGCGCCCGACAGCCAGACCCGCGAGGGCCCGACGGGCGTGCCGTCGTCGTCGGCGAGGCGGGCGACGCGCCCTCCGCTGGCCTCGATGCGGGCGCGCTCCTGCGGCAGGCACGGCCTGTGGTCGCGCGTGAGGTCGACGGCCACGGGGGCCGGGCGGCGGACCGCGCCGGAGGCGCCGCCGGCGAGTGTGCCCGTCTTGGGCCAGTGTGCCGGGACGGGGGCGCGCCTGCGACGAGTAGAGGAGGAGGCCGCGGCGGAGAAGAGGGAGGAGGAGGAAGAAGAAGCGCTCGACGAGCCGTCGCCGTCGTAGTCGCGGTCGTCGTCGTCGTCGTCGTCGTCGTCGTCGTCGCCGGCGTCCTCTTCGTCATTCGTGTCGCCCCCGATGTCCCCTCCGTCGTTGAGCTGTTCCCGGGAGGCGGCAGAGGCAGCAGCAGCGGCGGTGGCGGCGGCGGTGGCGGACGCGGGCCCGACTTCGGGGGCGACGCTCGCGGAGTTCCTCCCCTTCTCCGTCTTCTTCTTCTTGAAGAGCCCGCCGAGGCGCTGGCCAAGCGGGGACTTTCCCAGAGGAGGAGCAGCAGCAGAGGCAGACGGGTCAGCAGGGGACGCTTCTCTCGCAGCAGCAGCAGCAGCAGTAGCAAGGGCAAGAGCAGCAGCGTTCGCAGCGGCCGCGGCGACCTCTGCCTCGACCTCCTCCCTCGGCGGCCTCCTCGGACAGCGCGCGAGCACCGCCCTCGAGTCGCCGACCCAGGCGACGTGCAGCTTGCCGACGGCGCCGGCGCCCCTGACGCGCCCGCCGCGGGCGCCGCCGGCGGCCCCCGTCGAGGGCGCGACGGCCGGGGCCGTGACCATAACGACCGTCGCCGTCGAGCCGGAGACGCCTGGGTGTGATTTTCCGGGTTTTTTCGTAAAATTGAAGAGAGAGAGGGAAAAGAGAGAGGGGGGGGGTGAGAGTCGGTGCGATGTCGTCCGAAAAACCTCGAAAAAAGAAAGAAAAAAGAAGAAGAAGAAACTCTCTCTCTCACCGCAGGTCCTGCACGGCCCCGCTCGAGCCTTCGCGTCCGCCGTCTCGAAGGCGCATCGCATCGCAGCGGAGACGTCCGCGGCGTCCGCAGCAGCGGCGGCGGCGGCGGCCGCGCCGGCCCCGCCGAGCGCAGAGGCCAGCGCAGCAGGCACCGTCGCGGCGGCGAGGCACGAGACGGCGTGGCCCCTCGGGCCGTGGCCGTCGAACGCCGCGAAGAGGGCCGCCTTGGCCGCTGGCGGGCGGAGCAAGAGGCTGGAGGAGTTGGTGAGAGGGGAGGTGGTCGACGCTGCCGGGGGAGGGGCGCGGGTGGTGGCCGAGGGCGAGAGCAGCGCCGCCGCCGCGGCCGCGGCCGCCGCCGCCGCCGCCGCCGCCCCTCCGGCAGCGGCGGCGGCGGCGACGGGCTTCGGGATCGAAGGCAGCATCCTCCTCGGGGGCGGCGGCCTCTTCTTCTGCGCGGACGACAGCCTCTTCTTCTTGTCCTCCGGGCTCGGCGAGGCCTCCCGCACCCCGGCAGACTCGGCGGCCTCGGCGGCGTCCGCCGCGGCCCTCGCCGCGTCCTCCTCGGCCGCCGCCGCCAGCGCCGCCGCGGAGGCAAGGTCCCGCGACGACGTCGTCGACGTCGCGGCGTAGGTCGCCGCCGTCGTCGCCGTCGCCCACCGCTCCAGAGAGAGAAGCGCGTCCTGGTTGGGCTTGGAGGACGCAATCGGGATCGGCGGCGGGGCCGGGACGGGGTTGCCGCCTGCGTCGACCTCCGTCGAGGAGGAGGACAGAGGGAGCGTCTCGTAGCCGGCCTGCGACGCCGCGCCCGCGCGCCAGACGAGGGCCCTGGTCTTGAGGGGGCGGCGGGGAGGGAGGGCGGCTTTGCCAGGTTCCTCTGCTGCTTCTGGTGCTCTTTCGCCGGCTTCGGTGCCTGTTGCCGCTGCCGCTGCCGCTCCCTTGTCCGCCGCCGTCGCCGCGGCGGCCACGGCCACGGCCAGCGCCCTCGCCGCGCGCTCGTCGTCCTCCAGGTCTCCGGGGTCGACGCCGACCTCGAAGTGCTCCGCGGGAGGCCACGGCAGGTCCTCGTTGGCATCGGAGTCCTTGGGGCCTGCCGAGGTCAGCGGCACTGCCGCCGGTGGGGGGGCCGGAGGGGCCGCGGCGGCGGCCTCGGCGGCGGCGGCGGCGGCGGCGAGCGCGGAGGCGTCGGCCGCGGCGCCGCTCGAGGACGACGAGAGCAGGCCTGCGGGCGAGACATTGGAGGTCTCGCTGATTATCGAGTTCGTCTCGGTCCCCTTGCTGCACCCCTTGCTCGTCCCGAACTTGAACGAGTCGACTGCCGCGAGGAAGCGCGCCGAGCTGAGCTTCAGGGCGTTGTTTGCTGTGTTTCAATTGAGGAGAGAGGGAGAGAGGCACTGAGAAAGCGGGAAAGAGCAATGCTAGTAAAAAGGGGGGAGGGGAAAAGAGAGGTTGGGTCATGCCTCAAACGCGGCGTTTGAGGCATGCCTCTCGGTGACTCTCTTTTCGCGCGCGCGCGCCTCCCGCCGCTCTCTCCTCTCTCTTGCTCTCAGACTCACCGCCGAGGGTGTCGCGCGAGTCCTCGGGGACGGAAGCGCAGACGCCCATGTTGCGCCTTTGTTTTTTGCTCTTTTGCGGAGGGGCGCGCGCCAATTGGGAAGAGAGGGGAGGCAGAGGCAGAGGAGGTTGAGAGGAGTGGTTTGCTTTTCAGATGAGCAAGGATTTTTTTTTTGGCTTTCAGAAATCCAGCACCATTCAGCCGTCTCTGCCTCCCTTTTCTCGCCATTCAAGCCCGCGGGGAGCCATGATCCGGGCGGCTTCGTTGCAAAGCGCGCCGGCATCGTCGAGTACAGCTCTGCCTCGCTCGCCCGCGCCGAGCCGCCAGGGAGCGGCAACGATTGCGTTGTCTTCGTTGTCGTCAAAGCCTCCATCGAAGCCTCTAGCCGCGGCGTGTCGCCCCGTTCGACGCCCGGCCTTGACCTCTTCTTCTTCGCAGCGCTCTTCTTCTTCGCAGAGGAGGACCCTCGCCCACCGCGTCTCTGCCGTCTCCTCCACGGATCGAAACACCCAAGATCAAACTGATGCCATCGGGGACTCCGCCCGCTGGCGCTGGGAGGACTCGCAGGACGCCGTATTCGCCTATGGCGTCCTCGCGGCCGTGCTCGCGGCCGGCGCTGCGGCCTCGGCGCTCGATGTGCCGCACGCGTCGCTCCCTTACTTCGTCGGCCTGGTGAGGAAAGGATGAAGGAGGAGAAAGTAGAGAAGGAGGGAGGGGGTAGTAAGGAACACGGGAAAAGGCGGCGAGGGGGCGACGGAGACAACTCCCTCTCTCACTCTCTTCAAACTTTTCTTTCCTCTCTCACACACACACGAAAAAACTATTTAAAAAAGGCGACGGTAACGATCTACTGCGGCGCCCACCGGGGCCTCACCGCCCGTCGCCGCCAGGAGATCGGCCTCCGCGAGTCGATGCTTCTCCCCCTCGGCGCCGCGACGACGCTCGTCGCCGTCTACCTCTTCGTGACTTTCTTCAAAGACCTCGACCTGTCTGCCGTCGTCAATGTGTACTTTTTCGTGCTGTCGGCGGCGGCACTGTTCGGGGCGGCGGCGCCGCCGCTGCGGCGCGTCTTCGGTAGCGGAGGAGGCGGATCCGATGGCGAGGGGGACGGTCATCTCAACAGAAACCTCGGCGTCGAGGTCTCACTGCCCAAGGGTTTGTTCCTCGACGAGGAGGGCGAGAGCGTGACCAAAGCGACGCTGAGGGCCTCGGACGCCGCCGCGCTCATCCTCGCGCTGGCCGTCGCGACCGCCGACGCGCTGACCCACCACCAGAACTTCACGCTGTCGAACGCCTGCGCCGCGGCGGTCGCGGCGGACGTCTTGCAGCTGCTGGGGCTGCGGTCCTTCAGGGCCGCAGGGCTGCTGCTCGGCGGGCTGGCGCTCTACGACGTGCTCGCCGTCTTCGCCAGCGGAGCTTTGACCCCGGACGGCGAGTCGCTGATGAGCACGGTCGCGCTGGCGGCCTCGGGCCCGACGAGGCTGCTGTTCCCGCGCTCCGCGGCCGACCTGGCCTCGGCGGCCTCGGCCTCGCCCTTCCCCTTCTCGCTGCTCGGGCTGGGCGACGTCGCCATCCCGGGCCTGCTCGCGTGCCTGGCGCTCAAGTACGACGCCTCTCGATCAGTGGACATGAACGCGCGCGCTCGGGCCGCGGCCCTCGCGATCGACGGAGCCCTGGCCGAACTGTCGATCTCCAACCCGGGGGCAGGGGACAGGGAGTACGGGGAGGCCGCGGCCGACGCGGCGGCGGCGGCGTTCGAGGCCGTCGCCGACGCGGAGGCGAGGGCGCGCGACCGGACCGTTGAGGTCGGTCCGAATTCTTCAAATTCTGCTGCTGCTGCTGCCGCTGCTTCAGTGCCTTCCTCGC
>Ga0315274_10003787_pt1 | contig 22427 bp, 28 predicted proteins | sample YL17G02_20_MG_FD_203700 | JGI IMG/M metagenome (GOLD analysis project Ga0315274, IMG submission 203700) | Sediment microbial communities from Yellowstone Lake, YNP, Wyoming, USA - YL17G02_20 | ecosystem: Environmental > Aquatic > Freshwater > Lake > Sediment | place: USA: Wyoming | collected...
TAAAGAAGAAGTTAATGGTGGCAGAATTCATGAAAGTTTAGAGGTGATGAAAAAAGAACTAAAATGCTTTTTGAGATATACAGGATTCAGGCAAGATATGGGGAAATACTTACGTCCTTAGCTATAGTATGCCTTTAGGTGAGGCAATTGTGCTGGCTGCAAAATCAGCTGCTTTTTCTGATCCCCGCTTTGCGCCTTTAACAGAAAAAGAATTTGTTGAATTGAAAGTGGAAATTTCTGTTTTGTCTTTGCCAGAAAAAATTGAAGCAAAACTGGAAAATATCAAAATTGGAAAAGATGGATTAATGTGCGAGTATGAGGGGTTTGGCGGCTTACTTTTGCCGCAGGTTGCAACTGAATATAAATGGAATTCAGAGCAGTTTTTAAGAGCGCTCTGCCAGAAAGCTGGCTTGTCCCTTGACTCTTGGCAGAAAAAAGATTTTAAATTATGGAAATTTCAAGCCAAGATAGTAAATGAAGAAAAAGTAATGAAAGAAAAATAATTATTTAGCTATTTTAATTTCAATCTCTTTAATTTTATCCATTGTTTGCCTTTTGAATTCTTTTTAACTCTCCAATATTTCCTTTTAAATTTCCAACATCTCCTTTTATTTGGAAAAGTATTCCAATTATCATCACTTGCAATGCAACTAAAATTCCTGTAATTGAAAGGAGAATAGTATTTTCATCGGGACTATGCCCTAATAATTTTATCACAAGCATAATAATAGTGATTATTGATAATATTATTACTATAACTGCAAAGATTATTCTAATTGCCTCTAAAAAAGTTTTGTTCATGTTAAAAATTTAATGGCAATCCAAATTAAATACAACACAGCCAATATTAACAATACCCAAAATAATATCTTGTCCAATTGCCCTTTTTTTTCCATGTACTCAAAAAGAAATTGATATATTTAAAGTTTTCTTGATTTAAGACTTCCTAACTTTACAACTCAAACTCATCAATAAAACTAACAATTGTTTTGTATTTTTCTAAAAATTTAAATCCTTTGTCAGTTAAAGAGATAAATTTTTCCTCTTTTTTGTCAACAACTTCTTTTATAAATTCTTTCTCAATTAACTCAGAAAAATATTCTTTAAATCTTATTGAAGAAATATTTGATTTTCTTAACAAAGGAGTGGGTTTTATTGAATTATGATTCTCCTGAATTATTTTTAGTATATCTCTTATTATTTCTAATTTTCCTCTTTTTGCCATTTTGTCAGTTCCCAGATTTTTTAAGAACTTTGTAAAGAATCAATAAAAATATTCCTGAGGAGACAAGATAAATAAATAATTTAAAGTTTTCCAAAAAATTTGGTATTAAAATGTCAATAATATTAAATATCCAAAATAAAGATAAAAGCAAATATATTGCATATAAATTATGCCCTTTTGTTTTGCTTTTTGAAGATTTATATGAGTTGTATCCTATAAATACTACAAGAAGAAATAATAGAGCATTAAGACCAAAATGCATTAGAGGATTTCTTGAGATAACACTCAACGCAGCAATAATCAAAGCAATTCCATGAAGCAAATAGACCTTTTTTGAGTTTCCATTCCATTTTTTCCACATGAGGCTATAAAGAAGATAAAAAATTGCAATTGAACTGAAATACATAAAAATAAATAAAGTTAAACTTCCAAAAACTCTCGGCGAGAATTCAAAAATTTCTCTTATACTAAAATAAAATAATACAAATTTTATGAAAGACCTGAAGAAATAAGCAATAGCAAAAAACAAAAATGCCTGCCTGAAATATTTAATTCCTTTGTAAGAACTTAATTCATACAATTCTTTAGTTCCGTAATATACCATTAAACTGCATACTATTATAACAAACGAATAGATTAATTCTGCACCCATTTGTGGAGACATCAAAAATTCTAATGGTGGTCTCATTTTTACTTATTATTTTATATTATTAGATATTTAAATGCTTTTAAATGGTATGGACTTAAAGTCCATCTAACTTATAAAAGAAATAATTCTAAAAATTTTATGAAAACAAAATTAAGCGAAAGGAGGTTTATAAAAATGGAACAAAAATATGTGTTAGGAATTGTTGCTCTTGCAATAGTTGCTGTTCTCGGAATTGGAATGGTTTCTGCATTTGGATTTGGAAAAGGTTTTAGATTTTTTAAATCTGATTTAACAGATGAAGAAAAAGCACAACTTCAAGAACAAAAAGATACTATGCAAAAAGCTATAGAAAATAATGACTATACAATATGGAAATCTCTAATGGAACAAGAAATTGCAAAAATGCAAGCACAGCTAACAGAAGAGAATTTCAATAAAATTGTTGAGCAACATCAGCAAATGACTAAACTTAGATCAGCTATGCAAGAAGCAAAGGAATCTGGAAATTATACTAAAGTCCAAGAACTCCAAGAAGAATTTGGAATTAAAGAAAAAGGATTTGGTAGAGGTCATTTTGGCAGATTCAATAAAAATACAGCTGAATAAATTTTATTATTTTTTTATTTTTAAAATGGACTTAAAGTCCACCCATGGTAGGTTAAGGATAAATTTAATAATATTAGATCTATAGATTACTATGAAAAAATTATCAATTTTTTGGATTGTTTTGTTAGTCCTAATCGTTCTTTTAGCTGTTAATCTTTTGTTTCACCTTATTTATTTTAACACTGTCAATAAAAATATAAGGCCTGCTTCAGAATCAGAAAAACAAAAAGCAATAGAAATTCTTAATCAAAGCTTAAATCTAAGTGATTATCAAGTAAAAGCGGGGAATGTTTATGCCCCTAATAATAAAGAGCTTGTCCAGGTTGAGCTAATAAAAGGCAACTCAAAAAAACATTATCTTATAGATCTAAGAGAAAGCAGGATTATAAGAAAATAAGATGAACTCCAAAAAGAAATTTGTTTTGTTTATAGCTTTTTTAGTTGTTTCTTTATTTTTTGCTATTTTTTCAGCATATTTTGGATTGAATCCGAGTTCTATTGAAACATTTGTTTCAGTTAATCATGTGCTTTCTGCATTTGTGTATAATCTCTTATTTATAGGATTAACTAGTTTTTCTTTTTCAGTTAGTGTTATGACAAGTTTTGGGACTTTACTATTTCCCTGGTATGAGGTTGTTATTTATGCAATGATTGGAATTATGGGAAGCTCTATTATTGATTTTTATATTTCAAGAAAGCTTGGGAGAAGTTATATTAAAAATTACCTTGAGAAGCGCGGAGGCAAAATAGAAAAATTTGAAGAAATTGTTGAAAAAAATACTTTTAAGACAACATTGATATTAAGCGCTATTTTCTTTGTGCCCCCAACAATACCTAATTTTTTAGGAGGAGTTATAAATATTAATTTAAAGGGCTATTCTATTGCAACTTTCTTAGGAAACCTTCCAAATACTTTTTTTACAGTTTACTTAATTAATGGGTTGCTTTATTCCAATACTTTTCAGATTTATGCTTCAATTATAGGATTAGTTATGACCACTTTAATTGCTTTGTATTTTTATAACGGAGAGATTAGAAATATTTTAAGATTGAGTTTCCCTTAGATTTTTCATAAAAAACTTTAATACCCATTAATTTTAAAATATCATTAATTATTCCCTTTCCTTATTTTTAAAATGGACTTAAAGTCCATTAGGTTTATAAATCAAAAACCTTAGATAGATTAAAAGAGAGTATTAAAAATGGAGAAGCTAATAAAAGGGTAGAGTGATATGGTTGAATCCTTAATAAAAATTGATGATGTATGGAAAAAATATGACATGGGAGAGGCAGAGCCTCTTGTTGTCTTAAAAGAAATAAGTTTGGACATAAAAGATAAAGAGTTCGTTGCTATTACTGGGCCGAGCGGAAGCGGAAAATCAACAATGGTTAACATTATAGGTGCTTTAGACAAACCTTCTTGGGGAGCAGTTTATTTAAAAAACAAGAATATAGCAGAAATGTCAGAGTCTTCTCTTGCCTTTCTAAGAGGAAAAACAATTGGCTTTATTTTTCAGCAGTTTAATCTTCTTCCGACATTAAATGCCCTTGAAAATGTAATGTTACCTATGGAGATAGTAGATGCTCCAGAAAAAGAAGCTAGAGAAAGAGCTCAAAAATTATTAGAGATGTTGGGACTGGGTGATAGACTTAATCATAAGCCAAATCAACTTTCAGGTGGGCAACAACAAAGAGTTGCAATTGCTCGCGCCTTGGCTAATGACCCAGAAGTTATTTTAGCAGATGAGCCAACTGGAAATTTAGACAGCAAAACAGGAAAATTCATTATGGATTTTCTTGGGAAAATGAACGAAGAAGGAAAAACTGTTGTTTTAATAACTCATGATATAGAGCTTGTAAAATACGCTAAAAGAATTGTCCATATAAAAGATGGGAGAATAGAGAAAGAAATTGAAAATGGAAGGAGGAGAAGATGAGCAAATCCATATTTTTATCATTCTTATTAGTTTTAGTAATTATGAATTTTGTTTCAGCAGATTCAACTAATGCATGCAATCTAAATGTTTCATTAATAAATCAAAACCCATATCCAGCAATTCCTAATAGTTATGTGGAAGTTGTTTTCCAGGCGAGCGGGGTTGAGAATATTCAATGTGGGGGTGTAAAATTTGAGTTAATTCCGAGTTATCCATTTTCGTTAGACGAGAATGCGAGCTTGATTACACTTGAGGATAAAACTTATGTTTATGGTTATAAATCTGATTGGGTGATTCCTTATAAATTAAGGATAGACAAAGACGCATTGGACGGAAGCGCAGAAATTGAAGTTCATTATAGCCCTGGAAACTGGAAAGCTGATTCTTATATTACTAAAAAATTTAATATTGAAATACAAGATTCAAGAACAAATTTTGATGCAGTAATTCAGGAGGTTTCTGGAAGTGATGTTTCTATAGCTATAGCAAATATTGGAAAATACACTGCTAATTCTGTTGTTGTTAGGATTCCTGAGCAAGAATCCTTTAGAGCGTCTGGAACCGACGGACAGATGGTAGGAAATTTAGAGAGTGGAGACTATACTGTTGTGGGGTTTAGCATATCACCAAAAAGTGGAGGTGCAAAAAATAGTTCAAGAACAAATACTCAAACGAATTCTCAAGGTTTGTCTACTACACTAAATTTCGATGTATATTACACAGATAACATCGGAGAGAGGAGGGTTATAAACATGAAATTACCTTTAAGTATGTTGAGCACCGGAAATCTTTCTATTCAAGGGACGGGAAATTTTGCAGGAAGAAGCGCTCAAACTAGTTCTGCTTGGTATTCTTCTTGGCTTAACTGGGCAATTATTTTAGGCATTTTGATAGTTGGGTTTATTATTTATAAAAAATATCCAAAACAAACAAAAGATTTTTTAAATAAAATAAAAAAGACATTTAATAAAAAAAATTCTCAAAGCAATCTTGCACATTCTAGCAAAAGTCCTGATTGGGTTAGAAATGCAAAAGAAAAGGAGAAAAATAAATAATCTCTTCTTGGAAAAATGAAGAAATTTAAAAATTTCTGCCTTTTAAACTCTCACGAGATTTAAAATGAGATCTAAAAAATTAAATTTTTAATCTATCATTTTTAAATAAAAAATGAAATTGAAAAAATCTTTCCAATTTGCTTTTAATATTCTTCTCCATAGCAAGTTAAGAAGCTGGTTGACGATTATTGGAATTGTTATTGGAATTGCCGCTGTGGTTAGCATAATCTCAATGAGCCTGGGTGCACAACAGCAATTAGAGGAAAGGCTTGGAAGTTTAGGGGCTGATATTGTAACTATTACTCCCGGAATATCTAGAGCAAGAGGGTTTGGGTTTGGAGGGGGTGAACATGGTGAGCCTGGTTTGTCTTCTTCAACAGAATTTAAAAACCTAACTGCCAGAGATGTTGTAGTTATAAAAGGCACTCCTAATGTAAAGTATGTAATGGGGCAGGTATCTGGAGAAGCAGATGTTGTTTATTCAAGTAAAACCGCAAAAAATCAAAGAGTGTCTGGCGTTGATGTTTCTATATGGAAAGATATTACAACAGAAAAACTTAGCTCAGGCAGATTTTTAACAAAAGGAGATATGTATTCGGTGGTTATAGGAAGTCGTGTAGCAACTACTTTATTTGAAAAAGAAGTTCCTATAAATAGCAAAATTATAATCGAAGGCAAGTCATTTAATGTTGTTGGTATTTTACAAGAAGGTTCAACTATTTATATGCCTACAGATATTGCAAGGACTGTTTTAGAAGATGTCGGCGAAGAAGAGTTTAATTCCATATCTGTAAAAATAGAAGATGTAAGCTTAGCTGATCAGACTGTAACCGACATAACAAAAAAATTGATGATGTCCCGAGGAATATTGCAAGAAAAAAACAAAGATTTTACAGTTACTAATCCTTCTGCAATGCAGGAAACATTAAAATCTACTATGAATACCTTGACATTATTTTTAGGGGCAATTGCAGCGATATCTTTAATTGTTGGGGCAATAGGAATCATGAATACTATGTTCACTTCTGTTTTAGAGAAAACAAAAGAAATTGGAATAATGAAGGCTATTGGAATGCAAAATAAGAATATACTGATTATATTTTTATTGAACTCTGGGCTTATAGGATTAATTGGGGGCATTGGGGGAGCGATAATTGGTGTTATTTCCTCAACTTCAATAAATGCTTTAGCAGGAATAGGAACTTCTACTGCTACGACGGGCAGAGGTGGGCCTGGTGGCGGACTTTTAGGAATTATGGGTAGTTCAACTATTAATTTTCCACTTCTCATAGGAGCAGTCTTGTTTGCAGTTTTAATAGGAATGGTTGCAGGAGCAATTCCAGCTTATAGGGCATCAAAGTTAAATCCGGTTGATGCGTTGAGGTATGAGTGATTTTTGGGGCAGCAAAGTTTTATAATCTATGCTTTTTATAGAATTTAGAAAATGGAGCTTATAAAAACTGAAAATTTGACTAAAAAATTTGGAAAGTTTGTTGCAGTTGATAATATATCTTTTAGTGTTAAAGAGGGGGAGATTTTTGCTTTTCTTGGGCCCAATGGAGCAGGCAAAACAACAACGATAAGAATGCTAACTACTTTGCTTCATCCGTCTGGCGGGAAAATAAAAGTAAATGGCTTTAATCCATTAACAGAAAAAGACAAAGTAAGGCATTCTTTTGGAATAGTTTTTCAGGACCCGAGTTTAGATGACGAGCTGACTGCTTATGAAAATATGGAGTTTCATGCTGTTCTTTATGCTCTTGGCAAAAAAATAAGGAGAAAAAGAATTGAAGAGCTTTTGAAGTTTGTGGAGTTGTGGGAGAGAAAAGATGAGCAGGTAAAACATTTTTCAGGAGGAATGAAAAGAAGGCTGGAAATTGCGAGAGGGCTATTGCATCATCCAAAAATATTGTTTCTTGACGAGCCAACTCTTGGCTTAGACCCCCAAACAAGAAATCATATGTGGCAGTATGTTTTAAAATTAAATAGAAGCGAAGGAATGACTGTATTTTTGACAACGCATTATTTAGAAGAAGCTGAGAAAGTTGCTGATAGAATTGCAATAATTGATAATGGAAAAATTGTGAAGCTTGGAAGTTTAGAAGAATTAAAAAAAGCGACAAAAACAAAGTCGCTGGAAGAGGCTTTTTTAAAAATTACCGGGCGCGACATAAGAGAAGAAAAAGCTTCTGCAAAAGATGATTTAAGATTCAGAAGCAGGGTTTGGAGGGGAAGATAATGGGAGTAATTTACATTATGTGGCTGAGGCAGCTGAAAAGATACTGGCGCTCAAAATCAAGAATGGTTGGAACATTAGGAATGCCTGTCTTGTTTTTAATAGCTTTAGGTTTTGGTTTTGGCGCGATTTATCAGAAAGCAGGCGGGGGAAATTATTTAGAATTTTTAGCTCCTGGAATAATCGCAATGAGCATATTGTTTACTTCAATGTTTAATGGGACAGAAGTAATATGGGACAGGCAGTTTGGTTTTTTAAAAGAGACTTTAGTTGCTCCGGTTTCAAGAATAAAAATAATGGTAGGAAGAACTCTCGGCGGAGCAACAGTAGCTTTTTTGCAGGGAATTTTAGTTTTTCTTATTTCAATGATTTTTGGATTCAGAGTAATTAATTTTTCTTGCATTCCATTAACACTCATGTTTATGTTTTTAATTGCAATATTATTTACAGCTTTAGGAACTGCAATTGCATCTAAAATGGAAGATATGCATGCTTTTCCATTAATAATGAATTTTCTTATAATGCCTTTATTTTTCTTATCAGGGGCGTTATTTCCATTAGATAATCTTCCTAAATTCATGGAGGTTATAGTAAAAATAAATCCTTTGTCTTATGGTGTAGACGGAATAAGGGGGGCTTTAACAAATGCAAGCCATTTAGGATTATTTTTTGATTTTATTGTCCTTTTTGCCTTGACATTAATTGTGGGCTTAATTGGAAGCTATTTATTCTCGAAGATAGAAGTGTGAAAAGAAAAGAGCACCGCAGAGTTAATTTGTGGATGGTGGGAACTCGATAGAGCTTCAGTTAATAATATAAAAGAAAGTTTTTTATCCAATTCCCCTAAACGAGCCATCATCTAAAACACATACACAGATTGTATTTTCATCACAAGGAGTTACATGTGTTCCCGTTAAATAAGATTTAGAAACATTAAAATAAGTTACAGCATTATCATAAGTTATACATGCTCCGCCAACAACATTCAAAGCCCAGTCTTCTACTGGCGCTTTTGTTCTGGCTCCAGTTTTTGGATCTATTTCATTAACTAAATTGGTTTTTGCTTTAATGCATAAGCTACTACACTTTTCTTGAGGACTTTTTGGGTAAAAATAAATTCCTAGAATAATTACTAGAACCACTATAATAATTCCAATAATCCACCACTTTTTCATAAATGATTTAATTTAATATACTTTAAAAAACTTTCTCCTGTTTAGGGGCGGGCGATTGGAGTTGCAGATTCCAAATTAATTACAGAAAAATCAGCTCCCTCTGCTTTACTAAAGATAATACACTTTGTTCAAAAATATAATGTGTTTTTAATAATTAATACAAAAGCAGGTTGAGCTTACAATTAAAAAGAGTTTAGAATCAAGAAAATTATTTAAACTTCCCAATTTTCTGCATTTTTGTGAAAGGGAAAGGCCTTTCGTTTGTCATGAAAGTTATATAATGAGCATATCTATAAACTTCTGTGTTCCACCACTCGCAAAATTCAGCTATGCCTTTATTTCTTTTTCCAGAAAAGATTGTTATAAACCAGTTCACAATTATTAATATAACAACCAACCATCTCCAAATTGCTAGTATAACGCCGGATATAATTAAGACTAAAATTCTAAACCAAGCCTCTTTTTTTTCGCTTTTTGGCATAAATAATCTAAGTTTTTAGGATTTTTAAATCTATTTCTTAATACAATAATCCTTAAAACTTCATCTTTCTTTACTTTTTTATGAGAGAAGTCATTAGTACAGCAATTATTCATGACAATAGAATTTTACTTGTAAGAAAAAAACAAACATGGATTTTGCCTGGTGGAAAGCCAGAGGGAGAAGAGTCTCATTTTAGTTGTTTAGAGAGAGAAATTACAGAAGAAATTCCAGATAAAAGATTAGGAAAATTAACTATCTCTAAATTTTATAATTCATTTACAGGAAAAACTCCACATACCGGAGACATAGCAAAAGTATTTGTATATTTTGCAAATTTTGAAAATTATGTTGAAAATCCGAAAACTGCGAGAGAGATAGATAAAGCAGAGTGGGCGAGCAATTTTTCTGATTATAAATTATCTGAAAGTGCCGAAAAAATTATAAATTCATTAAAGAAAGAGGGTTATTTAAAATGACAAGCGAGAGAAAAATTTCAGCTGGAAGTTTTGACTTGAATAAATGGCTTTTTGGTGGATATGAAAAAGATATTATTACAACAATTTATGGGCCAGCTGGAAGCGGAAAGACAAATTTCTGCCTGTTGGCGGCTGTAAGCCAGGCAAAAAAACAAAACAAAGTTATTTATATAGACACAGAAGGAGGTTTTTCTGTTGATAGATTTAAGCAGATAGCAGGAGAAAATTATGAAGAAGTATTAAAAAATATCTTATTATTAAAACCAACAACATTTCAGGAACAGCAGATATCTTTTTATAAACTTTTAAAAGAAATTAAAACAGGCAAAATTAGTTTGATTGTTATAGATGGAATGACGATGCTCTACCGCCTTGAGCTTGCAGAAGCAAGGGAAAAAGGAGAAAAAGAAATCAAAGATATTAATGGCAAGTTAGCAGAACAAATGCGCATACTTGCGGAAATTGCAAGAAAAAAGGATATTCCGGTAATTGTAACAAATCAGGTTTATTCTGAATTTTTAAGCGAAGAAGAATTTAGAGCAGGCAAAGAGAGAGGAGTTAATATGGTTGGCGGTGATATACTTAAGTATTGGAGTAAATGCATTATTGAATTAAAAAGCGAGAGAGGCAAAAAAAAAGCTCTGCTTCGCAAGCACAGAAGTTTGCCTGAAAAAGAACTGCAGTTTGAGATAACTGGGACTGGAGTGAGAAAAAGAGGGTGGATTTAATTAAACTACAATTCTACTGACTATTGTCTCTTTTTATGATAAATGTCTAAAATGTATACTACATCCTGCCCAAGCAAATAGGCATAAGACAATCTAAATGGTTTAATGTAAAGCTCTCGTGTTCCTTTTCTGCCATACATCATAGGTTTCCCAACTTCCGGATTTGTTTTAATTTTTTCAACTTGTTTTATAATTTTATCTTTTAAGAAATTATCTTTTATTCTAGAAAAAATTAGCTTAAATTCTTCTGTAAAAATAACCCTCACCATTTTTTCATTTCATTTATGAAATCATCAAATTCCATCTCTATTCCTTTTCCAGCTTCTATCTCTTTCCAAGCTGCTTCTGTTCTTTTAGCGAATTCTAAATCTTCTTTCATTTCTTCTGTTATTTTTTCTGCTTTTTTTAAAATAATTCTTTCGTCATCTTTTATTATCAAAAGCTCGTCTCCTTCTTTTAAATCTCCTCTCATCTCAGATGGAATAACTATCTGCCCCTTGCTGCTCATTCTTGTAACATTTATGCTTATCATAAGTAAGATATGTCTTACATAGTATTTAAATGTTTTGGTTAAGATTTCTATGTAGCCGACTAGTGGAGTTAGTTTTTTCTAAGGAAGGTATTAAGAAAGTTAAATTTACAAAATTGGGGTGGCGCGCGTGCTTTATTTTTCACAAACAAACATAGCCCAACCTACTTCTTTATTTTTAATTGCCTCAATCATTTTTTGATAAGCAAATATAAGTTTTTTATAATCTTGTATATATTTTGTTTTTATATTATTTTTTAACTTTTCTTCTAAAATCTCTTTTAGCATCTGATAGCTTTTACTAAGATGGTTAGAAATATCTTTTGAATCAATAATTTTAAAATCAATTTCTTCAAGCTTTTTTTTGTAGGTTTCAAAAGAGAAGGGAGTGTCGAACAATAATCTTTCATAAACATATTTTTTTGAATCTTCTGAAATTTCTTTTTTAGGCTTAGTTAAGTCATCAAAAACAAAAATTCCGCCTTTTTTGAGAACCCTATATATTTCTAATAAAGCTTTGTCTTTATCATGGACATGATATATTGTTGCTTGACTCCAAACATGCGAAAATGATTCTTCAGTAAAAGGTAATTTGGTTGCTGAAGCTTTTTCAAATTTTACAAGAGAAGAAATTTCAGGATTTTCTTTTAATTTTTCATTTGCATTTTTAATTCTAACCCCGCTAAGGTCTATTCCTATGATGTTGCATTCATATTTTTTTGCGAGTTGAATTGTAACTTCTCCATTCCCGCACCCCACATCTAAAACTTTTGATGTAGCATTTATTTTTGATTTTAAAGCCATTAAATTAGTAAGATTTTCAGACGCAGTTAAATAATCTTCATTTCCTTTATTAAATAATCCCCAATGTAAACTTCCATTTTTATCCCAAAAGGAGCGATAGATTTCATCTTCTTTATCATAGAATAATTCGGTATCTTTTTCGGTGTAATTTTTCATATTATTACAAATATTTAACAAACTTATTTTTTTCATCAACCAGAATCATTTTAGGATTTGGCTTTTTATCAGTAATTTCGAAGGATAGAATTATCACAATATCGCCCTTTTTGCATAAGTTCGAGCCAGCCCCTTGCACTTCTATTTTCCCAGAATCTCCTTCACGTCCTTCAATAATATAGGTTTCCCACCTATTACCATTAGTAACATCGCAAATTAAAACTTTTTCATATTGAATAAGATTTGCCTTTTTCATCAAATCTTTATCAATTATTATACTGCCCATATAATTTGGATTTGTTCCAGTAATATATGCACGATGTATTTTGGATTTTAATATTTCTCTCATAAGGAAGGATAATTAATTTGTATTTATTAAGTTATCGTTTTCGCGCGTCGTCTGGATGGGGAATGGAAATAAAAGATTTAGTTTGAATTGTTCTGCTTTCTTGTCTTGCATTCCGGGTTAAAGCAGAATTTTATCAAGTGTTAGCTACTAACACTTAACTGTTAGTTACTAACAGTAAAGTTTAAAAATAGGAAAATCGTAGAATTGTTATGTATTTTGACATAAAGCCAAAAACCAATGTGGAAGATTTGTTTGGTGTAAACTTTCTTTTGAGTTTGTTAGTAAATGCTATAAAAGACAAAAAAGTTAGGATGATAGTCATTAAAGGATTGAGAAGAACCGGAAAAACATCTTTACTTAATGTAGCACTAAAGGAAGCAAAAATAGATTACATTAAAATTGATATAAGAGAAGCCCCATATTATGATCAAGCTGAATTTTTTGAGTTTTTAATTGCAAAATTAGAAGAAAAATACTCTAAATTTAAAAAATTATTAGAGAGAGCCGAAATAAAAATTTTCTATAAAGATGTTGGAGCTGGTTTAAAACTAAAAGACAAAAAAACAATTTCTTTTCTTGAAGAATTAAATACAAGATTGAAGAAAAGAAACAAACAATTAATTATCGCTTTTGATGAAGCTCAACTTTTAAGAAAAATAGAGTTTAACCAAGTTTTAGCCAGCATTTATGATAATTATGAAAACATAAAATTAATAATTACTGGTTCAGAGATAGGAATTTTAGATGGGTTTATAGGTAAAAGAGATGCTAAATCTCCTTTATTTGGTAGGCCATACTTTGAAATTGAAATGAAAAAACTTGAAAAAGAAAAAAGTGCGGAATTTTTAGAAAGAGGATTCAAACAAATAAATAAACAGTTAGAGTTAAAAGAAGCAGAAGAGATTATTGAGGAATTAGACGGGATAATTGGTTGGTTGACTGCTTATGGGTGGTTTAGAAATCAGAATATAAACCACAGAAACGCTTTAATGAAAACTATAGAAGAAGGTAAAAAATTAGCAAAAGAGGAACTTAGTAAATTCTTAGACAATAGAAAAGCAAGAGCGAATTATATATTCCTTCTTAAGCTATTGGCAAAAAACGAAGATGGTTGGAGAGTTATAAAAAATGAGTTTACAAGAAAAGAGAAAAAAATTAGTGACAGACAACTATCTCTTTATATAAGAGAACTAATAGATTATGGATTTATAGAAAAAGATGAGGATAAATATAAAATTTCAGACCCCCTTCATATGAGAGCAATAGAAGATTAGAGATTAAACTTCTTGAATTTTTCTCGTTTTGCACTCAGGATTAAAGCAGAACTTCCAGGGGCGTTTGCCTTTTTGTATTGCAAGCATTAAAGGAAAACCGCATTCTTTGCATTTTTCATTTATTTTTTTTCCTTCTGCATCTTCTATTAAAGAGGGCTTCATTAACCCATAAGGCGGCAGGGAATAAGTATTTTTGCATTCAGGATAAGCAGAGCAGGCTATAAAATATCTGCGGCTGTTTTTATTGTATAAGATACGCAGATTGCCTTTTCCGCATTTAGGGCAAACTGTTAAAGTGTTTTCTGCTCTTTCTTGCTCTCTAACATGATTTAGCGACTGCAAGAGTTGTTTTCCTATTTTCATTTCATTTTTTCTAAATTGTTTTTCTATTTTCAACAAAGTGGCTTTAGCTTCTTCTATAACTTTTTCTGATTTTTCTTTTAAACCATGTTTAGATGTTTGAATGCTGTCCATTTGTTTTTCAAATTCCCGAGTAAGTTTTTCATCTATTATTATTGGAGAGTTTTTTTCTAAACTTTCTATAAGCGAAATGCCAAGAGGAGTTGCTTCTATGCTTTTTCCTTTAGCATATCCTCTTTCAAATAAAGTGTCAATTATGCTTGCTCTTGTTGCTTTTGTGCCGAGATTTCTTTTTGCAAGTTCTGAAACTAACGAGGCTTGTGTATATCTTCTAGGCGGCTGAGTCATTTTTTCTTCTGTTCTTATTTCCAAGATTCGCACTTTTCCATTTATATCAGGCAGCTTTCTCTCATCTAGTCTTGTAGGGTAAACATTGAGCCAGCCTTTTTCTTTTATAATTAAGCCTTTTGCTATAAACTTCAAACTATCAACAGAAACCTCAATTTTTTTGTTTTCAATAGCTGCATCTTCGCAGAAACAACTTATGAAACGCTTAACAATCAGCTCATAGAGCTTTTTTTCTTCTTCACTAAGCTCAGCATGCTCGCCTGTCGGATAAATTGAAGGATGAGCTGGATCGCTTTTTCCACCTTCTATTGGCTTGCTTCTTTTTGTGTGTTTTACAAGCTCAAAATAATTTTTAATTTTTTCTAATTTTTTCAAAATTTCTTTATATGCTATGCTCGGCGGAAGTTTTTGAGAAGAAGTTCTTGGATAAGAAATCAAGCCAGCAAGATAAAGCTGTTGTGCAATTTGCAAAGTGCGGGAAGGAGTTAATCCATAAAATTTGTAAGCTTCTGTTTGCAAAGTTGTTAAGTCAAAAGGAGCAGGAGGAGGAATTTTTTGTTGGGTTACAGAAGTTACAGCATTTGCTTCTTTATCTTTTAAAAACTTAAATTTTGCGAGCTCAGTTTTTTTTGTGATGTCTTTTGGAAATTTCACTTCAATTTTCTTGCCGTCTGAATCTTGAACTAAAAGAAAAATCTGCCAGTAGGCTTCTGGCTTAAAACTCAGTATAGATTTTTCTTTTTCTACTATGAGATGCAAAGCAGGGCCTTGAACTCTGCCAATGCTGAGGATTTTAAAATTTCCTGCTTTTTTTATTGCTTCCATGAGCGCGCGACTTAAATTTATACCATAAAACCAATCAAGTTTATGCCGAGTTTCGCCTGCATAAGCTTGTCCAAAATCAATTTCTTTTAAAACTTTATTATAAGACTCGCGAAGTTCTGATGATGTGAGAGTGGAGAATTTCATTCTCTTGGCTGTTTTATCTACATCTTTTCCACAGATAAATCTTAGAACATTCCAGCCAATAACTTCTCCTTCTATATCATAATCACAAGCAACAATAAAAGAATCAGCTTCTTTGCATAATTTTAATAGGGCAGAGTAATATTTTTTGCTCCAGTCTTGTTTTTTAACTTCATAATTTGGCACCCATTCTATATCAAAAACCGGCCAGCCTTTTCCTGACACTTGCTTTAAAGTGAATAAATGCCCGACAGCGCATCCAATTAAAATTCTTTTTTCTGGCAAATTAATTTCATAATAAGGCACTCCGCCTATGTTTCTTTTGTCTGCGTTTCCAAGTGCTTGTGCTATTTTCAAAGCAGCTGCGGGTTTTTCTGTTATTATGAGCTCGGTTAGTTTATTTTTTGCTTTACTTTTTTTATCCTTCTTAACTTTAACTATTGCAGGCTTTTCAATTTTTATTATGTCTGATTCATCAATTCTTTTAACTGGAACTTCCACTACTTGTTTTACCTGCTCGGGTCTTATTGGTATATAGTTGTCTTGTTTTGCGGTTTGTTTTGATTTTGGCATGTTTAGTTTAAAAAGAAAGAGTATAAAAATGTTTTTAATTCTCTGATAAAACTTTTATAAAAATTTGCTTTAAATAATAATATTAATTTAAAATATGGTGAAATCCTTATAAAAACGCACTTTAAATAATAATATTAATTTAAAATATCAAGAAAATCCTCTTCGTTTATTTGGATTTTCTGACATCACTAATTGAATATCTTAATCACTGACTTAAGAAGAGTTTAGTGTTAATGAGGTTTATCGATACTAATGAAGATTACTAGCATTTCAGCAAAGCTTTAAAAATATTTAAATACTCTATTTCTCTTAATAGATTACAAAAGGAGAGACTGAAAGATGTCAGAAAAAGACCAAATTTTTGCAGAGAAGATGAAGTATACTGGAATTTGGAATTTCGGTGAAGTTTATAGATTTATTTATGATTGGTTTGTTGATAGGGGTTATAAGGTAGTTGAGAAAGGTTATACTGAAAAAATCAAGGCAGATGGAAAAGAACTTGAAATAAGATGGGAGGCGAAGAAAAAAATATCTGATTATTTTAGATTTGTTATTAAAGCTAACTGGCTTATTCTTGGAATGACTGAAATAGAGGCGCAAAAAGAAGGTGCTAAAGTGAAAATGAATAAAGGATATATTGAGATTAAGTTTACAGCCATACTGGAAAAAGATTATGAGCACAGATGGGAAAACACCGCTTTCATAAAATTTCTAAGGGGAGTTTACGACAGATATATTATAAGAGGAAGAATAGATTCTTATGAAGATAAACTTTTAGAAGAAACAGATGAGGTTATCGCCCAGGCCAAATCTCTCCTTGCTATAGAAGGAAAAACACCGCAGAGGTTTTAGTTGTTTTAAGGTTATGAAAATATTTCTCATGTCCATAAATTGAAAACCACCTTCTTTAGAATGTGGTAAACGAGAGGGTTTTCTTGATTTGTAAAGTTAACTAACAAACCTAAAGCCCACTTTCGCAAATAGAGTGCTTCGCGAGATAGCTATCTTTATGTTAATTATCAGAAAAATCTATTATATTCTGAGCAATGCGAGGCTAATTTCTTCCACAGATGTTAAGTTATGAAAATATTTATAATTTCTCTTAAAAAAACCCTAATTTAGCAAGATCCTATGTCTTCTAAAGCATATAAAAAAGAAAAGAAAACTATTTAAATGCAATTTCTACTGTTAATCTTATGAAAATTAAAAAAATTGGTCTTTTGTTCTTTGCATTTTTATTGATAAGTTTAGTTTCTGCGATAAATATCGAAGTAGAGAAGAAAGCGATAAACGATGTAATTATAAAAGAATTGAACAATAACGCCACTTTTGAGTTTACAATAAAAAATTTAGGAGAAACTGACAAGTTTGAGCTCTACTCTCTTGTAGGCGTTGATATGAGCCCGAAAGAGGCATTCACTATTGCCAAAGGAGAAACAAAAAAAGTAAATGTAGAGGTTAATGCCGCAGAAATTATTAAAAGAAATTCAGGCTATTTCACTTTTGTTTATAAGATAAAAGGCTCCAGCATGGATTTACAAGAGGAAAGGCTAACAGACAAATTAACAATTAAAATTGTTGATTTAAAAGATGTTTTTGAACTGTCTGCAGATAGCATAAATCCAGAGAGCGATAAAGCAAAAGTTTATATGCAAAATAAAGAAAATTTTGATTTTTCTAAAATAGAAGCTGAATTCTCCTCTGTTTTTTTCAACTTTAAAGAGAGTTTTTCTTTAAATGGGCTTGAAAAAAAATCTTTTACAACAAGCTTAGACAAAGAAAAATATAAAACCCTTATGGCTGGTTCTTATTTATTAGACGCTAAGATACAAATTAATGGTGCAGAAGCAAAATTAGAGTCTACAATAAAATTTTTGGAGAAATCCGGTTTGTCAGTAGAAGAAATAAAAGAGGGATTTGTTGTAGCGAGGTATGAAATAGAAAAGAAAAATGAAGGAAATTTGATAACTGTTGCGGAGATATCTATGAGCAAGAATATAATCTCTAGGCTGTTTACAACATTTAATCTTAACCCATCTGAAACAGAAAGAAAAGGAGCTGCTGTTTCGTATTCATGGCAAAAAGAGCTCAGGCCAGGAGAAAGTTTAAAAGTAGTTGCAAGAACCAATTGGTATATTCCTTTGATAATTATTATAGCAATTGCAATCATTATAATTTTATTTCAAATTTATCTTACCTCAGATGTTATACTTAAAAAGAGAATTAATTTTGTTAAAACTAAAGGCGGGGAGTTTGCGTTAAAAGTAAGCATAAACGTCAGGGCGAGGAGATTTGCTGAAAAAATAGATGTTGTAGACAAACTGCCGCCGATAGTTAAGCTTTATGAGAGATATGGAACAATAGCGCCCGATAGAATAGACGAGAAGAACAGAAGGGTAGAATGGAATATTGAAAGTTTAAACAAAGATGAAGAAGTTGTCTTTTCTTACATAATTTATTCAAAAATAGGAATAGTTGGAAAATTTGAGCTGCCTTCTGCAAGAGCGGTTTATGAGAGAGAAGGGAAAGTCAAGGAGACAGCAAGCAACAAAGTTTTCTTTTTAAATGAGCCTAAAAATAGAAAAAGCGATTGAAAAAGTGTTGAGTCAAGTCTATATCTTAACATTGCTTACGCAAAGATTGTACTTTTCAAAATATAATTTAACAAATTAATTAATGTAAAACCTATAGTATTATGAGCAAAGCGAACTCTCTTTAGCTGAGCGGAGCGAGGCTAATTTATAGATAAGATGTTAAGTTTGCTGGTTTACTTTACAGAAACTAAACCTTTAAAAATACCTATATGTTTCTTTTAAAATCCCACCATAGCTCAGCGGTAGAGCGTCCGGCTGTAGCTTTTTGCTAAGGCGGATTTTTCCATTTGTGGAGAATATGAAACCCTAAAAGCCGACGCAGCACCCGGAAGATCCCCGGTTCGAATGATCAGAACCAAAGGTTCCGATACCTCCAATCTGATACGAAAACCCGGGTGGTGGGATTTTTTATATAAATTGAAAATTTAAGAACATTTTTAAGGTTTGGAGTATTGGAAGTTATATGAATAAAGAGAGAGATTTTTTTAGTAGAGATAATGTTAGCTGGTTTATTATAAGTTTGATTATATCAATAATTTTGATTTATATAGGTTTGAGGTGGGATTTTTATTTTTATGAACATAATCTTAATTTTACAAATCCTCTTATTTTAGATTATGACTTTGTTTTATGCCAAATGGAAGAACATTCAAATTATTATATACAAGCTAAAAATTTGAATGGTAAAGAGATAGATTTAGATAAAACTATGCAATAGAGATTATCACGAATATGAAAAAGATTTACAACTTAAATATGGTTTTGAAAATATTTCTATAACTCCCAGCGAAATACACAATATTTTTTCTGAGAAAGAAAAAAAAGTAATAACTAATTCAAGCTGGTATATTCTTGAAAAATTAAGGACAGAAGATAATAATGTGATAATCAAAGTTACAAATAAGGGTAGAGGTAAAGTACCTATATGGAATCGGTGGATTTAATAATTTTCTTAAACAAATCAAAGAATAGCCTATCTTTTCTTTAATTTTTAACAAAGAAAAATTTATAAATAGCCATTCCTTAATTAATATAATCAAAAAAGAGAGTGAAAATGACTGAAAAGAGGTTATATTGTTGTTATTTATCTTTATTACTTATTTTTGGTTATAAAGATTTAAATATAGGAAAACTCTCTTTCGTTTATCAAAAGATTTAAATATATGTAGTAAATATTAGACTAAAACAAAAATGGCAAAACCAATAAGAGCAACACCATCAATAAGTGGAGAAGATGCTGAGAAATTTATTAGAAAAATGATACTTGTAGATAGATCTCAAATTAATAGGCAAGACAAAGAAATAGCTGAAGATATAGAAAAGAATTCTAAATTTTTTGTTACTTGTTAATATATTCTGTTATTTTACTTATATCTTTGTACATAGGAGTAGTTCCTTTTTGTCTTACTTTAAGAATATTAAAACCCATCTTTTTATAAAAATGTAGAGAATCTTTACTCTTATCTTCATTTCTTTTTGCATCAAGCGTGATAAATCTACACCCAACTCTCTCGCAAACTTTTTTGGCTTGATATATCGCAAATTCTACCATTAATTTACCGATTCCTCTTCTGGTAAATCTGTCGTCAACACAAAGTCTGCCTATCTTCATTGCTGGCAGAGACTTATAATTAACTCCAATATTTCTGAATTCTTCTTTTAATGGAGAGTCTAAACTAATTTTATCTGCTAAAAGAGTGATATACCCAACGAAATCGTTAGTTCCTTTGAGAAACCAGAGATATGTTATTGAAATCATCTTTTCTTGTTGGTCTAAAGCATCTTCCATTAAAAAATTGACTAACTCTTGTTCATAAGATTTCAAACTTGATAAAATATCTTTGTGGGCTGGGCTAAGCTTTTCTATTCTTAAATGATTTGCTGGTATCTTAGCTTCTTCTTCATTCATCATTTTAATTAAAGCCCAATTCTGTAGGCAAATTCACAGAAAAAGATGCCCAAAGTTACCTCTTTTTCCGCTTCTAATTTAATTTGCCTTATGAGTGCACCCAAAAGGCAGAAGCAGAAGCCTGTGTCTCTTGGATATTCTCTAAAATAAAGTTATTTTCTCTTTATAAATTTTTGTTTGCTGAAAAATGGTTTGCTGAAGAGAAATAGAAAATAAACAGAAAAGATTTAAAAAAGCAAAAGTTTGTTTTCCCAAAAACTAATAGTGCATATTTATATACTTGTGGGGTTTATTCTTCATGAGGAGGAATTAATCTCTCTAATAAGATGAAAAAACAAAAAATTAGAAATGCAATATTTTGGATAATCGTTATCTTATTGTTTTTTATGGTGATTCTGGCATATTTAAAAATTGGAAATTTTGTGATAGAAGCAGGTTTGATTTCAGGTTTGACTATAACTTTATTGCAAAAATGTTTTGAGTGGATTGAAAAGTAGAAAACTTTAAATTCTCTTGATTCTTATAAAAATTATGAAAAAAAGAGGGCAGGCAGTTTTGCTTATTGCTATAATTGTAATAGTTGCTGTTGTGGCTGGAGGAACAATTTGGCAATTAACCAGGGAAAAATCAGGCGGGGAGAAATCTGGTGGAAATAGTTTGAATGAAACTAATGCAACTTCACAAGGAGCAAGCGTAATTCAGTTAAATTGCTCTGAGCTTGCTTTAACTATCGAAGAAGTTGATTGTTTGGAAAATGTCAGCGAAATAAGTGTCAGCGTTTCAAGAGGAGCAGATTCTTTAGGGGAAGGGGACTTAATAGTTTATGCAACAGATAAAGACGGGCAAACTAAATCTAAAAAATCTATTATCAAATCTTCTGAAAAACAAAAATTAAGCATAACAGAGTTTGCAACAGGAGATAAAACGAAAATAACTGTGGAATTTGAGATAAATAAAGATTCTCAAAAAGCATTTTGTCCAGGGCCAATAAAAGAGTATAAATGTGTGGGTAATGAAACAGAAAAGCAAGAAACATCTTCTGGTGTGCCAGCACCTTCTGGAAGCATAAGAGCAACAGACCAAAGAAACGATGCAAGCGGGGGTTATTTTTGCAACAATACTGAGAAACCGGAGCATCAGATAAGATTATACACTTATAAAAATATAAATGGAATTAAAAAATTTTCAGAGAGTTATATAGAAAGCAGTAAAATAAATAATTTTTGCTCTAACTATGCAGATGCCGGCGAAGGAATGAGATATGACATAAGATGGGAGTGGGACAGCACAAAAGAAATAGATGGATATAGAATTTATCAATACTATGAGTATAATGAAACAAAAAGAAATTATGACTATTATCTTGACTTAACCTCAAGCTATATAAAACTTGTAGACACTGGTTTAAATTTGTGGAGGCTTGGTTCAAATGAAAGTATGCAGTAAAATGTGCTTGAAACAATACTAAACATAATCATTAATCTATATAAAATCTTGGTAAGCTTTGAAAGTTCGCATGAGCTTAAAGAAATTAGTAGATATGGGCTATTAAAATTATATATTAAATACACATTAAGATTGATGATAGCTGTTTTAATTTAGGGGGCACACTAATTGATAAATCTCTTCGATAATCTAGATTACTAAGAAGAATGTACCCCCTAAATTGATTAATAGGCAAAAGTGCTACCATCAACTAGATTTTGTAATTAAAACACTATTATGTCAACAATACCAGCAAAGGTAATTACTCAGCTTTATGAAGTAAAATTCATCAAAATCATTAAACTATCATCGATAATTAAAAAAATAATAAATATTTATGAAAAATTTTTATCGTTGGGAGCTTTAGAATACTAAGTAGAGAACGGCAAAGGGCTCTGTTGAAAATCTCAACTGAACTAAGCCTTAAATTATAAGCAATTGCTTTAAGATAAGCTTCATTTCTGATTGCTCTCCAATCCATTGCTAATGTAAACCCCCCATACTTCCTTTTC
>Ga0315274_10003788_pt1 | contig 22426 bp, 22 predicted proteins | sample YL17G02_20_MG_FD_203700 | JGI IMG/M metagenome (GOLD analysis project Ga0315274, IMG submission 203700) | Sediment microbial communities from Yellowstone Lake, YNP, Wyoming, USA - YL17G02_20 | ecosystem: Environmental > Aquatic > Freshwater > Lake > Sediment | place: USA: Wyoming | collected...
CCTGGCGGTGGACCACATCGGTTTCCAGGTTCACGAAGGGGAGATCTTCGGCTTTCTGGGCCCCAACGGCGCTGGTAAGACCACCACCCAGCGTATGCTCACCACCCTCCTGGAACCCACCGAGGGCCACATCGTCATCTTTGGGCACGACCTGGCCCGGGACGCCTACGCCGTCAAGCGGCAGATGGGCCTGGTGCCGGAGGAATCCAACGTCTATACCGAGTTGACCGCCTGGGACAATCTGATGTTCACCGCTCGGCTCTACCGCGTGCCCCGCGGCGACCGGGCAGTGCGGGCGCGGCAGTGGCTGGAGAGCTTCGGCCTGTGGGAGAAGCGCAAGGTGAAGGCGGAGGACTTCTCCAGGGGGATGCGACGTCGCCTGAGCATCGCCATGGGCATCATCCACCGGCCGTCGCTTCTGTTCCTGGACGAGCCAACCGCGGGGCTGGACGCCCAGAGCGTCCGCTCCATCCGCGACCTGATCCGCCAGCTCAACGCTGAGGGAACCACCGTCTTTATGACCACTCACCAGATCGAGGAGGCCAATCAGCTCTGCGACCGGGTGGCCATCATCAACCAGGGCCGCATCGCGGCCATCGATACCCCGGAGCGATTGAAGGCCGCCTTCCGGCGGGTTCAGTCGGTGGAAGTGGCCCTGGAAACCAATGGGCAGGCCCACGGCCAGGCGCTCGGCGCGCTGTCTGGGGTCACCACGGCGGTCAAGTTGGGCGACAAGTGGAGGCTCTACACAGAGGATCCTTCGGCCTTGCTGCCCCAGGTCATGGACTACGCCAGGGCCCAGGAGGCGAAGGTGATCAGCCTGAGCACCCTTGGTCCCAGCCTGGAGGACGTCTTCCTGGAGATCACGGGGCAGCCCGTGGGCACGGTGCAACCCGAGCCCCAGCAGGACAGGCCGGGAAGAAGAGGAATGGGAGGCAACCGATGAGAGAAGGAAATCTGCAACGGATAGCTGACGAGTTGGCTCAGGCCTGGACCGTGATCGTGAAAGACATGAAGGTCTACTACCTGAAGCCGGGGATGCTCATGTTCGGCCTGTTCATGCCGTTCTTCATGTTCTTCTCCTTCTCGGTGCGTCGCGAGATGGGAGCGGCCACAGGCGTGGCCCGCTTGCTGGCCCTGACCACCTTCTTCACCGCGGCCGCGGCCGGGCCCTTCGTCATCCCTATGGAGCGACGTGTGGGCACCTACGACCGGCTGTTGGCCGCGCCGATGTCACTCCTGACCCTGCTCCTGGGCAAGACGGCGGTGGGTGCCCTTTTTGGCATCGGCGTGTCCGCCATCTCCCTGGTCGTGGGCGTGGCGGCCTTCGGGGCCAGCGTGGCCAACCCCTGGCTGCTGGTGGCCGGGGTGGTGCTGGGCTCCTTCTCCTTCTCAGCCTTGGGAATGATCTTCGGCTCCATCCCCACCAGAAACCCTGGCGACGTGCAGATGCCCAGCACGCTGCTGCGTTGGGGCCTGCTCTTTGTCAGCGGCGTGTTCATCCCCCTGGCAGAGATGGCACCGGCGGCACGAGCCGTGGCCTACTTCTCGCCCCTGACCTACGCCCAGGACCTGATGAATCACTCCGTGCTGGGAACGAGCGTGCTGGGTCCATGGCTGGACGTGGCCGTGCTCCTGGCCAGCGGCGTCCTCTTCCTGGTCCCATCGCTGTGGATGCACCGGCGGGGGCGACGGTTGGGTTACTAGTTTTGTCCCGCGAGAGGACGGCAGGGCATCGGGCGCGGGCCAGAGGCCACCCTACGGGCAGAGGGCAGCTCTATCGCCACTTCTCCGCCCAGGGTCCGTGCCTGGTGCCCTCCAGGGCGCCTGACACTGTCAGGCGATCCACAGGAAATACAGGCCAACACCGATGATGACCACCCCGCTGACCCGTTCCATGATCGCAGACCACCGACCCAGAGCCTGCAACTGCTTGAGGGCTCCGGTGAACGTACCGGCCAGCACGATGGGCACGCCCCGGCCGAGGGCGTAGACGAACAGCAGCGCCGCGCCATAGAGCAGGGCCCCCGGCCTGCTCATCACATAGGTCAAGATGGCCGCCAGCACTGGCGTGGCACACTGCGAAGCCACCAGTCCCGAGACCAGCCCCAGAGCCAGCGCACCGGACAGGCCGCGCAGCCGGATCCGCTCCCGCAGTCGGCCCAGCCCGGGAACTTCGGGCAAGCCAATAGCCCCCAGCATGGAAAGGCCGAGGACCAGGCAGACACCGGCCACCACGTAGTACCACACGCGGGACGTGCCGCCGATCAGCCCGCCGACCAGGCTGGCCACCACCCCCAGCAGCATGAACGTGACCGCCAGACCCACCGCAAAGGTCAGCGACAGGATGAACGACCGGCCCCGTGACAAATGGCGGGAGCCGCCCACGTAGCCGATCACCAGCGGGATCATGGCCACGTTGCAGGGGCCGATACTGGTCACAACGCCGCCCAGAAAGACCAGCAGGTAACCCAGCAGCGAACCGGTCTGCAAGACCGCAGGGTCCCAGGTCATCCTACTGCCCTCCCGCCAGGGCCTGCAATTGCTCTCGGAACTGCTGTGGGTCCATGGCCCCCATCACGACCAGGCCCTGCCCTTTCGAATCGATGAAGACCTGGGTGGGGATGGCCTGAATGCGGGCCCGCTGCAACAGGCTGGCGTTGCTCTGGTCGTAGACGTTGACGTCCACCAAGGCCACTTGACTACTGAACTCGGGATAGACCTGCTCGACGACCTGCATCATCTTGAGGCACTGCACACAATTGGTGGAATGAAAGAAGGCCAGGGTGGGTTGTCCCGCCGCCAGCAATCGCTCCAGTTGCGCCTCCGGCAGCTCATCGGGCAGGGAGGTCGCCGGCGCCTGGCTCTCCGCCTGAGCCAGGACGGCGGTGGCTTGCGTCTGCTCGACAGCCTCCGGCAGGGTGGCCATGGCCTGGGACCCATTGCCTGTGGCGGCCGGTGGGCTGGCTGCCTGATACTTGAGGATCAAGACCAGGGCCACCAGCAGCAGCACCCCGCCGATGATGGCCGGCTGCCACCAGCGGGCGGCCTGTGTTCTCAGGGACTCCTGTGGCTCTCGCGTTCCGTGACGGAGTTTCTTGGACATCGTGCAACCTTTCGGCAGTTTTTTTCCTAAGCTCTTTGCGGTGAACTAACACCCTTCGGTGGTATGCCTCCCTCATCCCGGCACTCTGGCGCGGATTGACGCCCGTTGCTGATGCCGGTGCCGCAGCAGGACCTGATGGACTTCTGCGGCCAAGGAAGGAACAAGATCGGCGGGAGCATCTGCCAGGTCTAGCCAGGCCGCATCCGCGTGCACGCCAAAGGCATGCATGGGTGCAGCAGTGCTTGCCCCGTTCATCGTGTCTACCGGTTTTGCGGCGTAGCGATGCTTACTTCCCAAAGGGAGCACCCTCGATCAGCTTCGTCAGCTTCTCTCTATTGGACCGGTATTGATCACCGAGGAGGGGCTTGCACAGGTCCATCTCCGCCTCTCCAACCGTTACCTTCAGGGCAAAGACGAAACAGGAAGGGACACCGCACGCCCCACAGTTGGTGCCCGGCAGCAGTTTGTAGACATCTGTGTGCTTCAGTCGCTCTCTCTTCCGGTAGTCCGGCTGGATCTCTGCACGTCTGTCCCAGGTGCGATTGATAGTCTTCACCAGGCCTTCCACTACGTTCCGGGCATCCTCGCGGTCCTCCAGATTAGTGACTGCGATCTCTTTGGGCCGGATGATCACCCGCCTCCCCCCTCTTTGCCAGGTGAGAACAACAGAGCGGTGATCGTAGACACAACCTCTCAGCGTGGCATTGAGGTAAGGAAGCACCTCGGCTATGTCGTCCGACAAGTGGGCGATAGCGTTCCACCGCTCAGCCCCTGGCTCGCAGGGCGGCGACGTGACTGCAAGCTCGTAATCCCTGATCAACATCACTAGATCTCTTTCCCCCGGTCACGACTCCGGCCCTGGGGCCATGGCAGCGACCATGAGCGACGACACCCCTGGCCTCTCACTGCGCCTTCTCGGCACAGAACGAAGCATACTCGACCAGCAGGGCCTGCTTGTATTTCTCCGCAGCGCCCCGAGGGACGTAGTTTTGAGCTTCAACCATAGCTAATAGTTCGTCCCCCACTGCCCCCTCCGGTCGCTTGCCCAGCCGGTGGAGTTGCTCGAAGATCGTATCCAGGCCCACCAGACCCACGGGGACGTCGTCAACCTTGACTTGCTTCACCCGTGCGTCCTGGTCGCCGCAGCATCCGGCTCTTCGCCACACATCGGGCCCCGGTCCAGACATGTCTCTCCTGTCCTTTCTCTCTGTTTCACCGAGCAATCAGCGCCGTCGTCGGGGTCGCTGATTGGCGCTCTGGCTCCCCGCTGCCCACATCGCCCCACCCCCAGATGGGCGGGCCGCACAGAGAGTAGTTGGGGTAGCGGTCAGCGACGACGACGGTGACCTCACAGGCCGGGTTCACCTCCCGTGCTCGGAGCGCCGCACTGATGCCGGCGTCACTTGCGCCGATGATCAACAGGTGAGGCATCGCGTTCCCCCCTGGCCCCATTCTCCCCCAGAGATGCGCCCCGATAGCGCCGCTTGAGAGCCTTGACGGCTAGCATCGCCCCGGCTAGCGGCCAGAAGTGCAGTATCATCGGCGTTCCACATCCGGGGCAGGGCAACATCCCCACACCCAGCAATGATCCCACCAGAAGCCACGATCTGCCCGTGGCACCGGTGAGTCGGCCCCGAAATCTCCATAAGGTGCTTCTATTGCTGCCGCCCATACGACCTCAGCGCTCTTGGGCCAGACGCATCAGCTCGCCCGCCGTGGCGTGCAGATACGCCAAGGTGATCCACATCAGCCTCTCCGCCCCGTCCTCGACCACCACGTCCGGCGCGGGCGCGGGCTTCGTCCTGGCGCTCCACGGTCACGCAGCGGGTGCGAAGGCCGCCTGACTTCTTCCCTTCCATGTGTCACTGAGCCCCTGGCTGCTCTGCCCTCCTGCTCTGAAGCGCCGCCCACGCTCTCTTCGACCGTGAAGTCGGGATGGCCTTCTGGGCCAGGTATTGGAGGTGTTCAACGATGGCTGGCAGCGAGGCGCCGGGAAAGCCCAGCACGGTTTCGTTCGCCCCCAGGTCGGTGGCATCGCGGCAGCCGTAACAACCATACCCCAGGTTCAGCCGCCCTTCCAGATAGGGGATGATGGTCGAGTCCACACATGTGGCCTGAAGCACCGCTGTCGAACTCTGCACCCGCTCGCCGCCGGTTGTGTGCATGTACGCCAAGGTGATCCACATCAGCTTCTCGACCTCGTCCTCCACCACCACCACGTCGGGCCTGTCCCCGGCCCGCTCCAGTGGAAACAGGTGCAGACTCTGGATCTGACCCGGTTCGAGCCGGGGCATAGCTTCGAACATGCGCCTGCCCACCGCCTCGTCGGCCACGATGCCAAACCCGACCAATGCCTTCCCGGCCTGGAGCCCGGCTGGCAGGGGGCGGAAACCAAAGGCTGCTGCAGCAGCCGGGCAGGCGATGCCCTCCCTATCTAGCAGTACCGATTCACCCCGCCGAGCTCTGATGAGGGCCTGGCAATAGCGGTGCTGTTTGAGCACCCGCGCGCCGTGTGGTTGTACATCATCGGCTAGAAACCTGACCCCTACTGCCGAACTGGACAGGCCGACGAGCGTTTTGAGTTGTTCCCCATACCATGCAATCTCTTGTTTCTCTGCCATGATTCTTTCTCCACCATGTCCACTTTGCCCCTTGGCCCGCTCTCCACAATCGGAGGACCATTTGGCTCTGTCGTCATTGGCTGCTGCTCTGACCGGCCTCGCAGACCGGCCACTCAGACGAACATGCCGTGAGGGGTTGCTGTTAGATTATGGCCTGTAATAACCACCAGGCCAGGATCAGGAATAGAACCGCTGTGGCAAGCTTGATAGTTCCTGTCCTGCGCGAGACGAAAGCCGCGAGCTGGTGCGAAGTCGTCCCAAAGTAGGCCAGCACAAACACGACCACCAGGGGCACGATGAAAACGACGTTGTACAGTAGCAAATACGCCAGAGCACGGCCACGCATGGCTGGAACGCCGAGCACGAAAATGATGGTCGGCAGATATACCTGTCCGGTGCAGGCCAGCTCGACCAGCGAAACCCCTGCCCCGGTAATGAAAGCCACGGGCGCCGTCGATCTCACTCCGGCCCCCTCGCGGATAATCCGGTTCACCCACTTCCTGAGAGGCGCAGGCAGCTTGAGCGCCATCTCCTCCGGTTTCCTGCGGCGCGCCTGGAAGTAATCATAGATGCTGCCCGCCGCGAGCACCAGGCATAGCAGGGCCGCCGCTGCATAGACCCAGCGTCCTACGGTGTCGAGGAAAGGCAGTGCCACCAGGACCCGCAGGAGACCCACCCCTACCGCAAGATAGGTCAGGAAAACACCGAAGGTGAAGGAGAGACCCACCGCCAGGATGGTCATCCCCCGGCGTCCCATGGCGGTCAGATAGGCCAGCAGGAAGACTATGGTCACGAAGGCGCAGGGGTTCAAACCATCCACGGCGGCGGCGCCGATCACCGTCAAGACCCCAAAGGAGTGGAAACGTTCCAGGAGACCAACCTCCACCTCTTCTCGCTGCGCCTCCCACCCCTCCCAGAAGGCCTCTGCTCCGCGCTCCAGGTAGCGGGCCAGTACTTCCTCCAAGCGGGTAGGGTTGACGTCCGCGCCCAAGAGGTAGTCATCGCCGACGAAGACGGCGGGGGCCGTGAGGCGCTTCTCCTCGGGGACTCCCGCTTTCTCCCCCAACCATTCGCCCAGCGCCGGCTCCTCGTCCACACAGTAGGTGTCCACCACCAACTGAGGGTACCTATCCTGCAGGTACCTGAGATCATAGCGAGCCCGGTCACACTCCTGGCAGCCGGCATCGCAGAGGTAGGCCAGATGGATGGGTGGTGAAGCACCGGGTCCAGGGTCCGGCGTCGGCGTTTCCCTCACCGATGCCCGCAACGGTGGATAATCCACTCCTCCCTTGGACAGGTACTCTTCGATCAGGCGGGGCAGGCGCTCGGCGATCTGCGACGGACCGACCAGCACGTGCTCCCCGATGAACAGGGCAGGCACCACGCGCCGCTCGGGAGGCACCTGATACATCTCTTCCGCAACAAGCAACAGCTCGTAGTTCTCTGGTGTGGAGACCTCTAAGGCCTTGATCACCAGTGCCTCCCCGTACTGCTGCTGGAGGGGAGGCAACACGTTCTCCATTACTTCGTGACAGTGAGGACATGTCTCTGCCCAGAAGAACAGCGCCCGCACCACCGGTTGCTGGGCGAAGGCGACGGGGGCCAGCAGCAAGACTCCCAGCCCTGCACATAGGACCACTAACAAAGCTGTTCTGCGAATCACCATGCCTCCTCGGCGCGCTCCGCGGGCGCTGCACAGCCTCCTTGCCAAGCCAGGGTCCGCTACACCTTCGCAGGCCGGTACCAATCTACACACTCCTCCAGGCCGCAGGGCATTGAAGGCTCCGTCATATGTTCCAGAGCCTCCGTGGCGAGCGGGCAAACGCCCAACTCCTGCAGCATAGCAAAGAGGCTGGCAGCCAGGCAGCGATAGAATCGCAGAGTCGTGCCGCTGAAGGGGGCTTGGCCCACACTGATAGCTATCACCTTGCTCTCGTCTACCGACCACGCCGATATGGTGAGACGATCTGGCCTGGCGACTGGTCCCCAGCCAAAGATCCGACCCTTATCCGTTACCAGAGCGACACCTTCTCCGCCACAATGCCTGCCAGGCCTACGATTGACATACACCACAACCCTGCCCTCTGCAAGGACATAGGCTATCTCGGCCGGCTGGTTGTTGACAATCAGAGCCTGACCAGCCTCGCAGGTCTGGACCAGCGAGTTGCGCGCCAGCACATTCCAGGCTCTCCGGTCCAGCGTACTCAGGAACTCGCTCCTCTCGAAGAGGTCAATGGCCAGCGCTCGCTCTTCCCTTTTCGAAATCATGGCCCCTGCTAAGGCAAGCCTGGTTACCAGGTTGCGCAGTTTGATTTGGCGATTGCTCTGCGATGGCGGCTACCCGACGCCGCTGGTCCTACTCGCTGTCCTGGACTGCGCGCATGATGGCTTCCACTGCTCGCTCCAGGTCCTCCTGGGAGTAGGCCAGAGGCTTGAAAGGGCCGATCTTCTTGATCTTCAGGTCTATACCCAGGTTGATGTAGCGATCCATTTTGGCGCCACTTCGTTCCACGATCTTGCGCACGCAGGAGTTAGGGCAGCCGTCCACGACAATCACCTTTTCCAGGCTTTGCATGGTACGGAAGTGTTTCGGCACCTCCGCCGCCAGAGCGGACGCACAGCCCATGCCCACCTCATCCGGTCCCAGACGCCTCAGCACCTCGAAGGCGGCCACACCGGTAAGCTCGCCGACGCTGGACATCGCTCCGCCACAGAAGAAGATCCCCACCCTGGGCTTTGCTGTGTCCTCGTGCTCTTGGGAATTTGGATGTTCCCCGTGGCTTTTCTCCATCGTCATCCCTGCATCACTCCCGTTCTTCAGCCAAAACCCTATTGGATGGTCTCTTTCATCATCGCCAGACTTCTCGAAAAGACGCCGACAATAATCGGCTTCAAGATGATAAAGGCCGCCATAATCGCCGAGTAGAGAGGCTGGGCGATCAGACCTGTCGAAAACAGTATGTTTTCACTGACCACGCTGGTACTGAATTTTGCGGTCAGTCCTACTCCCATGACCAGCGATTGCCGTTTTCCAAGCAGTCTGTGGAACAACAGGTAGGAAAGGGTCAGCCGCACAAAGAGCGAGATGGCAATAATGACGAGTATCACAAAGGGGTACGCCAGGAGGGCCTCCAAAGACATTTTGCCGCCCAGGCTCAGAAAGAAAAAGGGGCCCAGGAAAATGTTGGCCACAAAGAAGATGGGTTTCTTGTACTGTTGGACAAATCCCTCCGGCAACACTTGCTTTACTGCGATGCCGCCGAAAATGGCCGCGACAACCCCCATGTTTTCAAACCCTCTTGCCCCGAAATAGATGAAGGAGAACAGAATCAGCAAGATCAAGAAGGGGATAACGAAGGAATCGTTGGGCACTCTTTCCAGGTAGCGGCGTGTGAACTTGCCCGCTTGAGACAGAATAATCGTTGCCGCCAATATCCCGGCCAACGAAAGTACGATGATCACCGAGCTCTGCGATGCAACGCTCCTAGAACCACCCGCACCAAGTGCTGGTAAGGCGATGACGACCGCCAGGGCCAGGACTTCGAAAATGTCGTCGAACACGCCTATCCCCAGCGCCAGTTGCCCGAAGCGCGTTTTTTCCAGCTCGAACTCCTTCAGAATAGCCAGCAGAACCACCTCGCCCACGGTGCCGAAAGCGATCCCGGCTATCAAGGCGACGATGAAGGAGTGGCTCACAAACTCTGGAAACCCAAAAAAGAAGAACAGGGCCAGAAGGAATCCTTCGGTCAACGTGAGCGCGATATCCCCGACGACGATATAGCGGCCCAGTTTCCGGATCTGTTCGAGCTCCAGATCAATGCCGATGGTAAAAAGAAAAAACAACATGCCCATCCTGGATAGGAACTGGAAATTGGCGCTTTCCATCACTCCTTGGAACAGACCCAGTGCAGAAAGGATCATCCCCAACACCACGACGGTGAACATCCACGGCATGCGCAGGTATTTGTGAATAGCATACCCTATCGTGGCGATCACCAGATAAGTCACAAGTGCGAGCAGGATAATGTCCACTTGGGACCTCCTCTAACTAGGACTGCCACCTCTTGGATTCCGCGTGATTGTGAAATCCAGCATCGATCTGAGCGACAAACAACGTTATCAGGCTCCCTCCACAGACCCTATCTGGCAGTCACCCGGCAGGAAAAAAGTAGTCGTTGCCTCTTTTACCATGACGGCAGGCACGATTCCAGCCACTTATGGACGTGCTTGGTGGTCAGGGCGTAGATTCGGGTGTCGTTCAGCGGGCAGGACATCTCGTGCGCCGCGTCCCCCTAGCCCAACTCGTCGACCACCACTTGCTCACGCCCATGTAGGAAAGGCCATCGAAACAGGAAGGCAGTGCATTCTCAGGGATCTCTTGGCTCCCGGAAACGATCTCCTCCGAAACTTGGTTATGCCCTGCTTGAGAATGAGCAGCGTCGTGCCCACGGTGCCACAACCTGCTTCTTAGGCTGTAGATGAGCGCCTTCGGCCCAATGGAACCGAAGCTCTTGGCCGGCCCAGATCCCAGCCAATCTGAACCTCTCCACCCTACTAAGGAGGCAGAAAAACGTTGCCCATCGAGCCTGACCCAGGCGCCTCGATCAGCACTCTTCACCCACCCTCCAGGGCCTTGGTCACCTTGTTTGCAAGGTGCGAGTCCAGGAACCGCAAGGCCCCTTCTTCGTCCCTATCTAGAAGGACTCGACATAGCTCCAACAGTTCTTCGTCTGTCAGAGCCACCACAAGCGCCCGCTTCATCATTCACCGACCATCGTCGCCATCAAGGGCAACCCTTGTCCCGGCCCGTTCGCTTTGGCCAGTTACCCCCGTCGCCCACGCGCCTCTTCGTCCCCCCTCCGTTGGCTCGGCCGCAGAACAGTCGGCTGTGGATTCTCTCAACCCCGCAAACAGGTCTGGCGCCACATCGCTGCCGGTTGGCAAGCGTGAGCTCGCCAGCACAAACCATTCGTGAGACGCGAGCTTCCGCGCCTCTCGGGCCGGATCATCGGGATATGGTGGCTCCTGGCTGGCGTGAGCCTGCATCGCCCTAACCTTAGTCACCAGGTCTGCTTCTACGTCTACGCCCACGGCATCCGCAGGCAACGGTGGCGCGTCGCCCGCCTGGCAGCACTGTTGGGTCGCCAGCGACGGGACAACGTAGTAGAGCTTCCGAGGTGCGTCCGGCCCATGCAGGGCATCAAAGGTAGCGGTTACCCACTGGCTGACCGTGATGTGGTCCGGGTGGCCCGAGATGCCATCCGGTCCAAAGGTGACTATCACCTGACCGCGCTCCTCGTGCAACAGCGCTACCAGCCCGGCCACGGCTTCATCGGGGTTCACCTCCGGCAAGGCCCCATCCCGGTAACCCAGAAAGCGCACCTCGCTCGCCCCAAGCTCGATTGCCGCTGCGCGCAATTCCGACTCGCGGATGCTGGCAGCCTCGGCAGCTTCCAACCCCTGGATGCCAGCCTCACCTCTCGTCGCCGAAACGATCACCACCTCAATCCCCTGGCTGGCGTACTTCGCCAGCGTACCGCCGACGGTGAACGACTCATCGTCAGGGTGAGCGAACACCGCCACAAGTTTCAATGGTCTCGTCCCCATCATTTCAAAGAGTCTGGTCAAGGACGCCGCCTGCAAACATGCCAGCACCCGGCCCCCGGCCACCCGTCGCCCGTCGCCGATCCTGGGCACGCAGCACCCACTTATTGATCTCCGCAGCGAGTGAGGGGATCAAGATCAGCGGCAAGATCGCCGACCACTCACGTAGCCCCAATGGTTCTGTGTCAAAAAAGAGGCTGAGGAACGGCAGGTAAACCACCGCCAGGATGATGGCCAGCGAGGAGGAGACTGCCCATTGCATGGCCCGATTGCTGAACAGGCCGATCTCGTGCAGACCAAGGCGCTCCGAGCGCGCGGTGTAGGCCCGCAGGAGTTCCGACACCGAGAGGGTGACAAAGGCCATCGTCCGCGCCCTGGCCACGTCCCCTGGGTACCACGACAAACCCAACAGAAAGGCAGACAGAACGGCTGCCGCGATGGCCACCGTCTGCACGGCGATGCCGCCGATCATCTGGCGATTTATCACCGGCTCACCCACCGGGCGCGGCGGTCGCCCCATGACGTCGGGCTCACCCTTCTCCAAGCCCAGAGCAAGGGCTGGCGCGCCATCGGTGACCAGGTTGAGCGTCAACAGTTGGATCGCCGTCAGCGGCATCGGCCAGCCAAACAGGGTGGCCAAGAAAACGACCATGATCTCGCCCATGTTGCAGGAGAGCAGGTAGTAGACGAACTTGCGGATGTTGGAGTAGATGACCCGCCCTTCCTCCACCGCCGAGACGATGCTGGCATAGTTGTCGTCGGTGAGCACCATGTCCGCCGTCTCTTTAGAGACGTCGGTGCCGGTGATGCCCATGGACACGCCGATATTGGCCCGCTTGAGGGCCGGCGCATCGTTGACGCCATCGCCGGTCATGGCCACGACGTGTCCCCTCGCCTTTAGCGCCTCCACGATGCGCACCTTATGGGCCGGGGACACACGGGCGTAGACGTCCACTTGCTCCGCTCGCGCCGCCAACTCGGCGTCCGACAGCCGTTCCAACTCTGCACCCGTAAGGACTAAAGAGTCGTCGGACAGGAGATCCAGCTCCTCGGCGATGGCCAGGGCTGTGTTCTGGTAGTCGCCGGTGACCATGATCGTCTTGATGCCCGCCAGGCGGGCGAGAGCGATGGCCTCTCTAACCTCCGGCCGGGCAGGATCGATCATGCCCACCAAGCCGACAAAGGTCAGGTTGTGTTCGATCTCTTCAGCAGCCAGAGTGTCCGGTAGCTGCGCCAGCGGGCGATAGGCCACCCCCAGCACCCGCAGCGCATTGGAGGCCATCTCCCCGTTCGTGGCCAGGATCTCACGGCGCCTCTCCTCGGTCAGGGGGCGTTCCGTACCGCCTTCAACGACCTTGTGGGAAAGCTCCAGCAGCAGGTCGGGGGCACCTTTGACGTAGGCTACGTAGCCACCGTAGCGCGGATCGGCATGGATGGTCGTCATACGCTTGCGCAGGGAATCGAAAGGAATCTCGTTCAGCCGTGGGTAGGTATGCGCCAGGTCCTTTTGCCAGAGGCCGGCCTTGGCCGCTGCCACGACCAGTGCCCCTTCGGTCGGGTCGCCCACCAGTTGCCAGTCGGAATTGCCCCCGGGTGCCAGGTGCGCGTCGCTGCACAGCGCCGCTGCCCGCAGCAGCAGGCGCGACCCCGGATAGCCAGACAGGTCCACCGAGCGTCCATTGTAGTGGAAGCTGCCTTCCGGCCGGTAACCTTCGCCGGTGATGATGAGCAGCCTGTGGTCCACATAGATGTGCACGGCGGTCATTTCGTTCTTGGTCAGGGTTCCGGTCTTGTCGGAGCAGATGGCCGTGGCCGAGCCCAGGGTCTCCACAGCCGGCAGACGACGGATCAAGGCGTGCCGCCGGATCATTCGCTGCAAGCCCAACGCCAGGCAGATGGTGACCACGGCGGGCAGCCCCTCCGGCACCGCGGCGATGGCCAGGCTAACGGCCACCATGAACATCTCCAACACGTCCCGCCCCTGGAGCCACCCCGCCACAAAGATGAGGCCACAGATGGCGAGCGACCCCCAGCCGAGCCACCGGCCCAACTGGTCCAGTTTGACCTGGAGGGGCGTTGGCTCTTCCTCGTAGGACTGGATCATCTCCGCGATGTGGCCGATTTCGGTGTCCATCCCGGTCCCCGTGACGATGCCCTGCCCGCGACCGTAGGTGATGGTAGTGCTCGTGTACGCAGAGTTACGCCGATCCCCCAGCGACGCGTCGGCGGGTAGCACACCGGCCGCCTGCTTCTGCACCGGCACCGACTCCCCTGTCAGCGACGCTTCGTCGATGCGCAGGTTGACGCTTTCCACCAGGCGCAGGTCCGCCGGCACATAGTTGCCGGTCTCCAGCACCACCAGGTCGCCCGGCACCAATTCCCGCCCCGGGATCACAACCTGGCGGCCATCGCGTATCACCTTCGCCTCCGGTGCGGCCATCTTCTTAAGGGCCGCCAAGGCCTGCTCCGCTTTGTTCTCCTGCACCACGCCGATGACGGCGTTGAGGATGACGATGGCCGTGATGGCGCTGCCGTCCAGCCACTCCCCCAGGACAAAGGAGATCAGCGCCGCCACGATGAGGATGATCACCAGGAATTGGCGGAACTGGTCCAACAGGAGCCGCCAGAAGGACGGACCCGCGCGCTCGATCAGTTCGTTGGGGCCTAACTGACTCAACCTGGCCGCAGCCTCGGCTGCCGCCAGACCATGGTCCAGGTCTGTCCCCAACTTCTTCGCCACATCTTCAACGGACAGGCTATGCCACACTGCGCCCTCCATTGTCATAGACGATTGTTCCGAGCAAAAGATACCTCCACCTGGCCTTCAACAAGGCATGCGCACCCCTGCCGCATCGCCAGGGAACGGAGGCAAGCCGGCCTGGCTGCCCCCGTTCCACCTGCCAGTCCCATCTCGCTGTGCGGGCGCTCAGCCGAGCTCCTCGACGGCCTCCAGGATGGCGCTCACCGCCACCTGGAGATCCTCATCCGTGTATTCCAGTGGGGGACCCTTTTTCAGGCCGCAATCCTCCACCAGGTTGATGATCCTATCCGGGACGAATCCCGCTGCCTCCACAATCTTGCGGGCACAGTTGAGCGGGCAACCGTCCACGGTGATGATGTGTTTGGCGGCCCGGGTCTGGTCCAGCACCAGTTTGCCCTCTGTGGGCAGCCCGCCCAGGCAGAAGATGCAGGCCTTTTCTGGGCCGAGTTGCTTCTCCACCTCCAGGCCGGCCAATCCGGTCAGCGTGCCCACGTTGGACAGACCCCCGAAACAGACGAACAGCGCATTCTCACGAACCTTGTTACTCACTGTTACTATCTCCTTCCTTCTTGTGGCCTTGAGTCGGCATGACAACCACGGCGCCCAGTGGGGCTGGTCGCCTGTCGCTCAGACCTTGTACTCACAACCCTCTACACTCGCGGACCTCGCGGCCTTCTGCGCATCAGAGACCCTGTCCGCCACCATCACCCAGGCCGCTGTGGCGGAGACAACAACAATCCTAGCGGCCAGCCCGCTCCTCCTGAATGCTGCACGCGCCTGCCGTATTGGTGCGGAACAGCCTCCACTCTAGCTTCTTGGCCAGATAGACGATGGTCAGCATCAACGGCACCTCGATCAGCGGCCCAATCACCGTGGATACGGCAACCATGGGCCGGGACGCGAAGGCGGTCAAGGCGATGGCGATGGCCAGCTCGAAGTTCCGGCCCGTGCAGTGGAAAGAGGTCGTGGCCGAGTCAGCGTAGCAGAACCCCACCTTTCGACTGACCAGCAGGACGCCGAAAAAGAGCACAAAGAAAAAGAGCACCAGGGGCGTCGCCATCAGCCAGATCAGCTCAGGACGCTGCAGGATGACATCACCCTGGAGCGCAAACATGACGACCAACGTCAACATCAGGGCTGTGAGCTGGATATCATCCAGTATGGGGAGCGCCTTCTTCTCAAACCACGCCTGGCCCTTGGCGCGCAACATCCACCTACGGGACAGCACTCCGGTCAACAGGGGTAGCCCCAGGTACAACACTACGCTCTGGGCCACGAGTCCGATGTTGACGGAGACCCGTGCGCCAAGGATCAACCAGATGAAGAAGGGGGTGGTAGCCATCTGAATCAGGGAGTTCCAGGCCATTAGGACAATGCCCAGAGGACCATTGCCCTTCGCCAGGTCGGTCCAGACCAGCACCATGGCGATGCAGGGTGCCACGCCCAGCAGAACAAGCCCCGTCCATAGGTCCGGATGGTCCCGCAGAAAGATCCAGCCAAAGAGATAGAGCAAGAAGGGGTTGAAGGCATAGTTGAAGAAGATCACGATGGCCGCTGCCTTCCAGTCGCGCACGGCCCTGCGCACCTGTCCAAGCTCCAACTTGGTCATCGCTGGATAGATCATCACAAAAAGGCCGAGCGGGATGCCGGGTTTCAAGGCCTTTCCCACCTGCGGCAGGAACCTGCCCAACAGCAAACCGGCCACCATGGCCAGGATGATCCACACGGGCAGAAGTCTGGCCACCAGGCTCAGACCCGCCTGCTCGCGGGTGGACGTCGTCGCACTATCAGTCATCTCGTTTTGTTCCTCCAGAAGATCACGGTGATTGATAAACCCTTGCGAAGGTTAGTAACCTTCGCAAGGGTCAGCTGAGCACCTCAAGAGCCAACCACGCCTCAGGCTGCGTCACCGAGACGCGTGTTTGAGCTTTTTCCGCCTGTCACTTCTGTTCTGCCAGCGCGTTGGCCACCCAGCTGGTCACCTCGGCCTTGCTAGGGATCCGGCCCGAGGAAACGACCTTTTCGTTGATCACCAACCCAGGCGTGGTCACGATGTCATACGATACGATCTTGGCCATATCGGTTACTTCGGTGATCGTGGCCTCCACACCCATCTCCTCCACCACCTGTCGCGCCACACTCTCCACCCGTTTGCAGTTGGCGCAGCCAATGCCCAGAATCTTGATCTCCATTGTTTTGACCTCCATCCTATTCACATCTTTTCTCAACGCGGGAGACCCCCGCAAACCGATGGTCAGCCCGCGCTCAGTCCTCCATGGCGGCTAGCGGGTTGGCACCGTGGCCGAGGCCACCTCTCGCCCTGTGCGCCTGTGAGCTAGCCAGAGCCCAAGGGCCAGCAACGCCACAAACCCCAGGAGCAAGGCTGCGATAGCAAGGACGCTAGTCCCGTCCACCCACAGCCCATAGAGCCATCCAGCAAAGAGGCTGAACAGACCCACCCACGCTGCATAGACCACGGCTCTGCTCCGGCCGATGATGGCCCCCAGCATCAGGATGCTCTGGAGGCTCAGCTCCGGGTCGGCCATCAGGTAGGCCAGCAGAGGGCCGCGATGCATCCCCAAGCCCAAGAACATCTTGGCGATGGGCACCTCCACCAACGTGGGGAAGTACATGAAGACCCCGAAGAGCACGCCCGCCAGGCCACCCAGGATCGTGTTACTGCCCGCCACATACTGGATCCACTCCGGCCGAATCAGCGGGCGAACAACACCCACGGCGAACACACCCACCACCAGTAAAGGGAAGATCATCTTCACCAGACGCCAGGCCTCCCACAGCCAGTTCTGGATCTCAGACTCTTCGAAACGGGTCCGCGCCATGTACCCCACGCCCGCCATGGACAGGCCCACGGCGAATACCCTTCCCGTGAACTGCACCTGTAGGCCGCCAGCGTGAGGCACCATCCTGGTGGCAGCGATGACCAGGGTCAGCACGATCAGACCCAAACAGGCCCAGGTCCAGCGGTTGAACCCCTCGTACACCTTGTCCAGCCCGAACCACGCGGTCAGCCCGATCAGGCCCAGCAAGGCGATGAGGATCACCCCCTGTACGGTGAGGCCCTCCTCCCCCTTGCTGGCATCGAAGGGCACCACCTGATTGAGCAGAGCCTGGAAGCGCTCCACGCCCGCAACGGGCAGGTTGATCTGGCCGTAGGTGTCCGTCAGTACGCCGATCTTGAACGTGCCGAAGAGCAGCAAGGCCACCAGCAGGAGCATGAAGATCCAGATCTTAGCCGGCACCTTGTTGGCGCCAGCGAAAGCCTCGCTCTCTCCCCCGTCGCGTATGGCCTCCTCCCTGCTATAGATCAGCGCCATGATCATGCCGATGCCGATTCCGAAGACCAGAGAGAGCACGATGCGCGCGATGGCCAGGTCCATGCCCAGGGCCACACCGGTGTAGGAGATGGCCAGGATGTTAGCGGCCGGGGCAAAGAAGAGGAAGGTGATGGCCGGGCCCAGTCCGCCGCCCCTCTTGTAGATGCCGGCGAAAAGCGGCACCACGGTGCAAGAGCACACTGCCAGCACTGAGCCCGCCAGGGCGGCCACGGGATAGGCGACGTACATCGGTGCCCTGCGGCCCATCAAGCGGGTCACGGCTTCCTTGGGCACCAGAGCGGCCAGTCCGCCAGCGATGAAGAAGGCCGGCAGCAGGCACAGGAGTACGTGGGCAGCCAAATAAGCGGCCAGGTTGCCCAGGCCGGACTGTAACAAACTTACCACAGCGGGAACTATGTTCATCAGTTAGGAACCTCCTCATAACCCACATGGAGCGACTCGAATCTGGCAGGTCCCGCGTCGAGCATGAGGTCACGTACCACGCCCTCAAGAGACCACAGCAGGACCTGTTCTCAACTACTTGTGCGCTGCCTGCAGCGGCGGGTCACGGCCAAAGTCGGTTTCGCAGTCCAAACATAGGTGCGTTTCCCGATTGGTCCAGTACTCTTTGCCGCAGACTGGGCAGTTCACCTTGCGGAGGGAGGCCTTCTTCTTCGGCCGTGGCTGCAACTCCGGCGGCACCGCAGCAAAGGGATCCGTCGTGCAGCTACAAATCCCTCCCTCTTTCCTGACTTCGCTCTTCATCGCACCTGCATCATGCTTCGCACGAATCAAGAGAATACAGGTCTTGAACCACTGCCCTGACCATACCGCAGGGTCAACTCCTGCGGCCGGACGCCCTAGTCTCGCGCGACTTCTGTAAGAGCAGCCGCCGCGCCGGCGAACTGGTCTCGTGCCACGTGCCCTAAGGTGTCCAGAACATCGGTCAGGCGCTCATCAGAAAGACCATACATGATCCGCACACCATCCCGCCGCGTATCCACCACCTGGGCCTTGCGCAGGACGCTAAGATGCTGAGACACATTGGCCTGCCCCAGCCCCAGAAGCGGGCCAAAGTCGCAGGCACAACGCTCACCGTCCCGCAGCAGGGCTAGTATCCTCAGCCGTGTCGGGTGGGCCAGAGCTTTCACCACCCGCGCCTGTAACCTGTATCGCTGCTCGTCCATGTCTAGTTTGCCTTATCAGCATATTCGAGTATCCTAATATAGTATAGCAGAAAAAAGGAGTGTTGTCAAGCCTGATAGCCCACGTTTCCCGATCATACCATCCCCTTCTGGTCAGTTTGCTGGCCCCTTTGGCTGCCACCTCGACGTCGCGCCCTTGCGCTTGAGACAGGCGCGTCACCGCCGGCTTTGGCCAATCCCAAACTCACGCGGTAGACGGCTTGCGTTCACCCTAAACCTCTACCATGGCGCGGTAGGCGTGCACATCCAGTAGGTTCTCTCGGTCGGTTGTGAAGTGGGTCAGCCGGAAGACGGCCAGCCAGCCTTTGTCATACCGGTCGGTGTCCACCAGCCATAGATGGCTCTCCAACTCCTCGTTGACTTCCTCGATCACGCCGCTAACGGGGGACGGGATGGCCACATCAGCCTTGACCATGTCGAAGCTCCCCATCTGCTCGCCCTGCCTGACTTCAGTGCCAGGCGGCCGCAGTGCGATGAGATTCAAGTTGGGCGAAATGGCGCGGTACAGGCAATCACCGATGCCGACCCGGGCCAACTCCCCGTCCACAGCAACCCACAAGCCGTCTGCTGAGTAGTAGACGTCCTCGCGGAATGTGTACGTTACCCCGTCTATGGTTGCTTCCACATACCCCTCCGAGCGCAACAGATGCCCCTTGTCCCAGCCAAGGACTCCACGACGACTTTCCAAAGGATCAACTCCGCTGCCCACAGAAACAGACACGAAGCGCTGTTGAACTCCCTGCGGACAAAGAGCTTGCAGCGACCTCATTCCTCCCTGCCGCCGCACGTCGGATCTATCTCTGTCAGTCAGGTCGGCCAACTCTAGGCGACCGCATCGAGAGCCGCCGCTGCCTCCATGAACTGATCCCGTGTTACCTGCCCCAGCGTGTCCAGAGCATCGCCGATCCGTTCATCGGATAGGCTGTACATGATGCGCAGACCATCCCGCCGCGTATCTACCAACTGGGCTCTACGCAGCACGCCGAGATGCTGCGACACGTTCGCCTGACGCAGCCCCAGCAGCGGCCCGAACTCGCACGCACAGTGCTCACCATCCCGGAGCAGGGCAAGCATCTGGAGCCTGGTCGCATGGGCCAGCGCCTTGATCATACGTGCCTGCAACCTGTAGCCTTCCTCATCCATGTCTAGTTCACCGCATTACTACATTCGCTAATCCTGATATAGCATACCGAAAAAACCAAATCCTGTCAAGTTCGAGGGACAGAGGGCAGGCTGTTCTTGGGGCACCTACCGCGGGAGCCGCAGCTCAACGAGGAGCTGAGCCAGGATGCCAGGCTCGCCTCAACGTGGGGTCATCGCGCTGTAGGTCTGTTCCAGCAAGGGGATGAGACAGACGAACCGCAGCACCTCGTCCCCGTCGTTGGTGAACTGGTGCTCCTCCATCGGCGGGACAAAGACGGTGTAGCCAGGGCTCAAGGCGACCTCCCTGTCCCCTCCGAACACTCTCCCCGTCCCGGAGAGAATGAAGACCTCGTGCTCCCAGTCGTGGGAGTGACGGGGCGAGGACGCCCCTGGCTCCACATCGAAGACGCGCATCACGAAGTTCGGCGCCTGCTCCTTCTCGCCGATCACGACCCGCAGGCTCACGCCCTTGGCTTCCGTGGCCTCCTCGGACTTCACCTCAGTGTAGTGACGTGCGATCATCTCTCTCCCCTTTTCCACAAGCTAGTGTTTCGAGCCTGGCGTGGCCGCCGTCCTCCCCAAGGTCCACCTCGTGGCGACACGCTCCACGGCCAGGTATTGTACCACACTGCAGTTGATGGCACACCCCATGCAGCTGCGCACGGCGACCTCCTCGCAAGGGGCCTATCCTCCCTAATCCCTGCACTGGAGCCAGAGAATGTGGAAAAGGAGTGTGGCAAGCCCCGCTGGACTGCCGCTTCGATACGACCTTCGGTCTACTCAGGGTGCGTCCAGCGGGGAAGGCAATGGGAAAGGCCGCGCGGGGTGAACCCTCCCGGAGGCTCGGAGCCTCCGGGAGGGTTGGATTACACCCACGGCACTCTCCATCGCCAACCTCTAGGTACCGGCACCGGAGAGCCTTTTTCCTGCCACATCTGGTCCCACCATTTGACACGCCATTCTCGCTGGACTATGATAGATCGGTCTGCGCACTCCAACGGCAGGAGGTACGACATGTCCAGGGTCCTGGTGACCGGCGGGGCTGGTTTCATCGGCAGCAATCTGAGCCATCGTCTGCTCTCTCAGGGTCACGAAGTGGTCATCTACGACAATCTCAGCAGGAAGGGCGCCGAGAAGAACCTGGCCTGGCTGCGGGAGAACCACGGAGAAGGCTTCTCCCTGGTCCAGGCGGACGTGAGAGACTACCCCACCTTGTTGCGGGCGGTGCAAGGATGTGAAATGATATACCACCTTGCCGCCCAGGTGGCGGTGACCTGGTCGGTCAGCGATCCAAGAGAGGACTTCGAGATCAACGCCCTGGGCACCCTCAACGTGCTGGAGGCAGCCAGGTCCAACAATCCGCCGCCCCTCGTGCTCTTCACCTCCACCAACAAGGTGTACGGAGGTATGGAAGAGCACCAGGTTGTGGAGCAGGAGACGCGACACGCCTACGCTTCCCTTCCGCAAGGCGTCTCGGAGGCCCAGCCCCTGGACTTCCACTCTCCATACGGATGCTCCAAGGGCGCGGCCGACCAGTACGTCAGGGACTACGCCCGCATCTACGGCCTCAGGACCGTAGTCTTGCGCATGTCCTGCATCTATGGCCCGCGCCAGTTTGGGGTGGAAGATCAGGGCTGGGTGGCCCATTTTCTCATCTCCTCCGTCCTGGGGCGGCCGATCACCATCTACGGTGATGGCAAGCAGGTGCGAGACATCCTGTATGTGGACGACCTGTTGGCCGCCTTCGAGGGAGCGGTGGAACGCATAGACGTGAGCGCAGGTCAGGTCTACAACATCGGTGGCGGCCCCGAGAGTACTATGTCAGTCTGGATGGAGTTCCACCAGCTTCTCCGGGAACTGCTGGGCCACGAAGTCCAGGTGGGGTACGATGACTGGCGTCCGGGAGACCAACTGGTATACGTCAGCGACACCAGCAAGGCCCAGAGGGAACTCGGCTGGAAGCCTCAGACCTCTGTCGAAGAGGGCATAGAGAAGCTATTCCGCTGGGTCGTGGAGAACAAGCATCTATTTGACTGAATGAGGAGAAAGCACAAAGGTGGGTTTGTTCGACCGGCGAAAAGGCAAGGACAGGAAAGTCGTGGTCATCGGCCCTGATGGGACCCCCCTCAGTCTGGTGAAAAACCTGATAGAGAAGGGGGAGTTGCCCAACTTCGCTCGCCTGTTCGAGGAAGGCAGCGTGAGACCGATGACCTCCGCCATCCCGGCCGTCTCCTCGGTGGCCTGGTCCTCTTTTATGACCGGCAAGAACCCCGGCAAACACGGGATCTACGGCTTCTTGGATCACCATCCCCACTCCTACGACACCTTCATCCCCAACTCCAAGACCATGCAGTCTGAGACGTTGTGGGAGATCCTCAGCAGGCACGGCAAGCGTGTGGTGGTGATGAATGTTCCCGTCACCTACCCTCCCAGACAGGTCAATGGCATCCTGGTGGGCTGCTTTCTGTCCCCCAAGCTGGAAAAGGCGACCTATCCGCCGTATGTCGGGCAACAGCTGAAGAGCATGGGCTATCGCCTGGACGTCGACCCCTGGCAGGCCAGGGAGGATAGAGACAAGTTCCTTGAAGACCTGTATCTCACCCTCGACAAGCGCGAGGAGGCGATGACCTACTTCATGGAGACCGAGGAGT
>Ga0315274_10003790_pt1 | contig 22412 bp, 22 predicted proteins | sample YL17G02_20_MG_FD_203700 | JGI IMG/M metagenome (GOLD analysis project Ga0315274, IMG submission 203700) | Sediment microbial communities from Yellowstone Lake, YNP, Wyoming, USA - YL17G02_20 | ecosystem: Environmental > Aquatic > Freshwater > Lake > Sediment | place: USA: Wyoming | collected...
TCGCATGAGAAACTCCTTTCTGGCCCCGACGCCCGCCTGCCGCGCGCGGCCTGGCGGGCATGCCCTGCCCCGGCGGCCGCTAGAAGGCCGTCCCGATCGAGAACGAGAAAATCTCCGTCTCGTCGTCGTCGCCCTTGGAGATCGGGAAGCCGAAGTCGAACGAGAACGGGACGGGCCCGAAGAACGGGACGGTGAACCGGATGCCGAACCCGACGGCGGCCCGCCACGTGGTCAGCGTGATCCGCCTCTCGACCGTGCCGGTGTCGAAGAACAGGACGCCGCTCAGGTTCTTCTCGAAGATGGGGAACTGGTACTCGGCCGCGGCGAGCGCGACGAAGTCGCCGCCGATCGGCGTCGAGCCCTCGCGCGGACCGACGCCGCGAAACTCGAAGCCGCGCATCGTCCCCGTGCCGCCGGCGTAGAACCGCTCGAAGATCGGGGCCTCGTTCGGGATGAAGCCCAGGCGCCCGTGGAAGGCCAGGATGCTCCGGCGGTCGAGGACGTCGCGCGTGACCGTCCAGTACCGCCGCCCGTCCAGGACGAACTTCGTGAAGGTGTAGTCGCCGCCCATCGCCCCCGCCTGCTCGACCGAGGCGCTCGCCCGGTAGCCCTCCGTCGGGAAGAAGAGGCTGTCGGTCGTATCCTTGGCGACGCCCAGTTCGATGCTCGTCAGGGCCGACGAGCCCTTGACGTCCTTCAGGTCCTTCGGCACGTCGGCGTCGAGGTTCGTGATGTCGATCCCCTCGATGCGGAAGTTGGCGAACACGGAGAACGTCTCCCACAGTTCCTTCGAGAGGCCGACGTTCTCGCCGACGCGCTGCTCCCTGTAGGTGTCGCGGTCGCGCCGGAAGAAGAACGTGCTGGAGGAGAGGCCGACGGTCGAGTCGGCGAGGCGCGGCTCGCGGAAGTCGAGCCGGTAGCGCTGGAGTTCCGTGCCGGGCTCCAGGATGAGGCCGAGGTACTGGCCGGCGCCGCGGAAGGACTCGCCGCGCCAGAACTCGTCGTTCGACTTCGGCCAGTCCGCGAGGTCGAAGTTCCGCTGGACCAGCGAGATGTTGCCGAGGACGCCGGAATTGCTGCTGACGCCGGCGCCCAGGATCAGGTTGCTGGTCTCCGTCTCCTCGACGCGGACGAGGATGTCGCGCACCTCGGGATCGGGCCCGGCAAGGGTCGTGATCTCGACCGACTGCGGCTTGAAGACGGCCAGGCCCTCCAGCCGCTTCCGCGCCCGCTCCACGAGGAGCGTGTTGATCGGCTCCTCCGGGAAGAACCGCAGTTCGCGCCGGATGATCTTATCCTGGGTCAGGCGGTTCCCCTCGATGCGGATGCGGCCGATGCGGACCTGGCGCCCCTCCTCGACCTGGAAGGTCACGTCGACCTCGCCCGGCGCCTCGGCGAAGTCGACGACGGGGTGGACGAGCGCCTCGATGTAGCCGACCTCGCCGTAGGTGTCGTGGATCAACTCGGTGTCGCGCCGCGCGCCCTCGGCCGTGTAGTAGGTCCCCGCGCCGAGGCGCATCTGCTTCTGGAGGAGCGGGCGGCTGAAACGCTCGATGCCCGCCAGCGCCACCGAGCGGACCTTGTACCGGACGCCCTCCTCGATCACCATCCGCACCACGAGGCGCGTCTTGTCCGCGCTGAACTCCAGTTCCCGCTGGACGCGCACGTCCAGGAAGCCCTGGTCCACGTAGTAGTTCCGCACGGCCACGACGTCGCGGTCCAACTGCTCCTCGTCGAACGTCCCCGCGACGAACAGGGGGAACCATGGGCGGGTCGTCATCTTCCCCTGCAACTCGCCGGCCGTCACCGAATGGTTGCCGACGAACTCGACCTTCCGGACGCGGACGCGGGGCCCTTCCACGATCGTGTAGCGGGCCACCTGCGACGTGGCCAGGCGCTCCTCGTCCAGCGTGACGCTGACGAAGTAGTGCCCCTTGTCGCGGTACTTCTGCTCGATGGCGCGGGCGCCCGTGAACACCTTGTGCCGGTCGATCAGGCCGCCCACCGTCACGCCGATCGTTTTGGCGAGGTCGTCCTCGGAGAAGCGGCGGGCCCCCACGAACTCGAGGCCCTTCAGGACCGGCCGCTCGGTCAACTCGACCACGAGCACCAGGCCGTCGGCCTCGTCGCGCGGCCGGATGACGACGTTGTCGAACTCGCCAAGCGCATAGATGCGCTTCAGGTCCTCGTCGGCCGCGGTGGCCGTGTAGGTGCTCTCCTCGCGCAGGCGCATCTGGCCCAGGATCCGGTGCTCGCTGACGCGGTCGTTTCCGCGGATCTCGAGGCGCTTGATGCGGCGGCCGGCGTCCGGCGCGGCCCCGGCCGGCACCTCGCCCGCGCTGGCCGCCCACGACGCCCACAGGGCCGCCAGCACCATCCCCCCGAGGACGGCCCGACGTTCGGGTTTCGTGGCCAGAGGCCTGCGCATAGGTGCCCGTTTCCCGCGAGGATTCCCTTCCTGCCGGTCCACAGGGGAGCATTGTAACGCCCGCGCGACGGGGGTGTCATCAAGAATCCGCTGAGACGCTCCGGCCGCGCCGGCGCCGGACGCGTGCCGCCTACCGGCCGGCGGCGGGGGGAACCGGACGGAACGAGATGAGCGGCCAGAGCAGCGGGAACAGCGTCACCATCGGCAGGACCAGCCCCAGGAGGGCCACGTTCGGGTTCGGCTCGGGCGACAGCGCATAACACTTCACGAACCAGAGCAGCCCCAGGAGGACCAGCAGCGCGTTCGCGGCCACCAGGATCATCCGGGCCCGGGGGTTCCCCTTCACGTACCGGAACCCCACCACGGCGCAGGCGACGAGGAAGACAGCGGCCACGACGGCACTGGTGCCGATGCCCTGCGCGCCGAGGAACGTGCTGTGGATGAGGCGGACGTTCAGCCAGTTCAGGTAAGCCATGCAGAGGGTGAAGAAGTTGCCGCTCACGGCCAGCACCTCCAAGGCCGCGAGCAAGATCGCCAGCCGCCGCCGCCGCCTCGGGTCGCGCTCGTACTGCGCCATGAGAGCCCTCCTCGCCTCGCGCCCTCTATATCGGCGGCCGGCGGCGGCCGACTTGAGCCCGGGGCCGCGCCGGGACGGCGATCACTCCTCGGCGAACGCCGGGCCGACCAGGACGTCGAAGTGGTCGAGGGTCGAGCGGTCCCCGCTCCGGATCAGTTTCAGGCTCTCTTGCGCGCGAAGGACGGCCCGCCGGATGAAGCGCCTCGCGCTCGGGGCCTTGGCGGCCGAGTGCCGCGCCATCTCCATCCACAGATACGACAGGTACAGGTCGGTCGCCGTGTCGACGAGCGGCCGCGCCCACAGGTCCATGTAGTCGGCCGCCTGCTCGGCCTTGAGGTAGGCGACCGCCGCTTCCAGGCCGGCCCGGAGTTTCCGGAGGCGGCCGGCGAGCCCCTTGAACCCGCGCGGGGGCTCCCTGGCGCCGAACTCGGCCAGGCGCTTCTCGGCCGTGCCGCTCGTCACGCCGCGCACCGCCGCCACCACCTGGAGTTGGCTCGTCCCCTCGTAGACGCTCGTGATCCGCGCGTCGCGGTAATACTGCTCGAGGGGGTAGTCCTTCATGTAGCCGGAGCCCCCGAGGACGCTGATCGCCTCGTAGGCAACGCGGTTACACATTTCGCTGAGCCAGTACTTGGCCATCGGCGTCAGGAAGGCCGCCAGGCGCTTGTACTTCTTCTGCTCCTTGTTGAGCGCGGACCGCTTCTCGGGGTCGTCGGCCGCGCGGGCCATCGCCTCTTCGAGGCCGTACTCGAAGTCGGCCGACAGGGTCGCCTCGTAGAGGAGCGCGCGGCCGGACTCGACCGCGAGTTTCATCTCGGCCAGGAGGTCGGCGACGGCGGGGAACCGGTCGATCGAGCGGCCGAACTGGACGCGGGTGGCGGCGTAATTCCGGGCGGCCCGCCAGGCCGCCTCGGCGATGCCGAGGCTCTGGGCCGCGATGCCGATGCGGGCACCGTTCATCAGGGCCATGACGTAGGTCACGAGGCCCCGCCGCCGCTCGCCCACCAGTTCGGCCGGCGCGTCGTTGAACTGCATCTCGCACGTCGGCGACCCGTGGATGCCCATCTTCTGCTCGGTGCGGCGGATGCGGATGCGGTCGCTGCGCTCGGCCACGAACAGGCTGAGGCCCAAGCCGCCCGCCTCGTCCGGCTCGCTCCGCGCCAGGACCAGGAGCACCTCGCCGCAGCCGTTCGTGATGAACCGCTTGACGCCCGTCAGCCGCCACTGGCCGCCCGCGTCCTGCCAGGCCCGCAGTTGCACGTTCTGGAGGTCGCTGCCGGCGTCCGGTTCGGTGAGGACCATCGCGCCGGTCACCTCGCCGCGGCTGAAGCGCGGCAGGTACGCCTGCTTCTGCTCCTCGGAGGCGAACTGGTTGATCGTCTCGGCGATGCCCTGGAGGCCGAAGATGTTCATGAGGCTGGCGTCGGCGCGGCTGACGATCTCGGTGGCGATGGCGTAGACGATGCCGGGGCAGTTCAGGCCGCCGAACCGGCGCGGCAGCGTGAAGCCCATGAGGTCCGCCTGGCCGAGCGCCTTCAGGGACTTCGCGATCCCCGGGGCGTACCGGACGCACCCGGCGTCCGCATCGAGGTGCGACCCGACGGTGTCGATCTCGGCCGAGGCCGGCGCGACCACGTCGCCCGCGATGCGGCCCACCAGGTCCAGCGCCCGACGGTAGTTGTCCACCGCGTCGGCGACCGAGGTGGGCGCGTAGTCAAACCGGGCCGCGTCCTGGAACTTGTCCTCGCGGAACCCGACGACGGCCTCCAGGTCGGGCATGTGGTCCAGGTGGAACTGGATGTCCGGGTTGTCGGCGTAGAAGTTCGCCACGGTCACACCCGCCTCTTGACGGCGTCGATCATCATCGGAAGGACGCGGGCGAGGTCGCCCACGATGCCGTAGTGCGCCACCTGGAAGATCGGCGCCTGGGGGTCGCTGTTGACGGCCACGATCTTGCGGGCCTCGCTCATGCCGGCGCGGTGCTGGACGGCGCCGGAGATGCCGACGGCGATGTAGAGGGCCGGACGGACGGTCACACCCGTCTGGCCCACCTGGTGGTCCTTGTGGATCCAGCCGGCGTCGACGGCCGCGCGGCTCGCGCCGACGGTGCCGCCCAGCGCGTTCGCCAGGCGCCAGAGGAGTTGGAAGTTCTCCTTGCTGCCGACGCCCGCGCCGCCGGCGACGATGATCCGCGAGGCCTTCAGGTTGACGCGCCGCTCCGCGGGCCGGTGCTCGAGGACCTTCAGGACCGCGTCGGCGGCCGTCAGGTCCGGCCGGAAGCGCACGACCTCGCCGCGCCGCGCGGGGTCCGCGTCGAGCATCGGCATCACGCCTTCGCGCACCGTGGCCATCTGCGGCCAGCGGTCCGGGTTGACGATCGTGGCGATGATGTTTCCGCCGAACGCGGGGCGGATCTGGTAGAGGAGGTTCCGGTACTTCGCCCGGGTCACCGGCTCGGTGTGATCGCCGACGTCGAGGTCGGTGCAGTCGGCCGTCAGGCCCGCGCGGGTGGCGCTGGCGACCCGCGGCGCGAGGTCGCGGCCGACGGGCGTCGCGCCGAAGAGGACGATCTGCGGGCGCTCGCGCTCGATCAGGCCCACCAGGACCTTCGCGTAGGGCTGCGTCTGGTAGTGGCCCAGCAGGTCGTGCTCGGCCGCCAGGACGCGGTCGGCCCCGTGGCGGATCAGGCGGTCGGCGTGCTCGGCGACGTTGGCGCCCATGACGACGGCCGAGAGGCGGACGCCCAGCGTCGCGGCGAGTTCGCGCCCCTTCGACAGGAGTTCCAGGCCGACGTCGTGGAGTTGGCCGTCGTTCTGCTCCGCGACGACCCACACGTCGCCCTGCCGGTTCGCTTCGATCATGCTCACTTCCCCCGTGCAGCCTCGACCGGCCTAGCCGATCGTGTGATCCTCAATCAGTTCATGGACCATCGCGGCGACGGCGTCCGCGGCCGGCTCGACCCTCTTGAAGCCGCTACCCTTGAGGACGACCGACTGGATGCGCTTGACCTTGGTGGGGCTGCCGTCGCGGCCGCACCAGGCGAGGTCGGCCCCGATGTCATCGAGCGTCCACTGGCGAAGGAGGAGGCCACGGGCCTCGAGGTCGGCGGCGCGCCGGTCCGCCTCGGCCGCCAGCGCGTCGGGCGCGGCCCCGGGCATCGCGACCGCCGCCTCCTGCTGGATCTCGGCCCGGGCGCGGGCGCGCTTCGTGGCCATGATCCGCTTGGCCGACGGGGGCCGCGGCTCGGGCCCCTGGTCGGTCACCGTCAGGAGGCACGGCATCGGGCACTCGACCCGTTCCCAGCCCGCGCCGGTGTTGCGGCGGGCGCGGACGCGCCCGCCCTCGACCGCCTCGACCGCCTCGACGTAGGTGACCTGGGGCCAGCCGAGTTTCTCGGCCGTCTGGGGCGGCACCTGGGCCGTGTCGCCGTCGATCGCCTGGCGCCCGCACAGGACGAGGTCCACCGGGGCGCTGCGGGCGACGGTCCGCACGGCGCACGAGAGGATGTAACTGGTGGCCAGCGTGTCGCTCGCGGCCGCGCGGCGGTCGGTGATGAGGACGGCGTCGTCGGCCCCGCGCTCGAGGCTGTCGCGCAGGACCTCGCAGGCCTGGGGCGGCCCCATCGTCAGGACGGTCACGCGGCCGCCGTACCGGTCCCGGAGTTCCAGGGCCAGTTCCAGCGCGTGCAGGTCCTCCGGGTTGTAGATCGCCGGCAGGGCCGACCGGTTGACGGTCCCGTCGTCGCGCATCGCCTCGCCGGTGATGCGCTTCGTATCGGGAACCTGCTTGACGAGGACCACGAGGTTATACGCCATGGGCCAGGATTCCCGCTCCCTTGCAGTAGACGCCAGGACTCGTCCGGAGAAGCGACATAGGATACTCAGGCAACCCCGCGTCGGTCAAGCGCAAAACGGGCGGCAGGGTCGTGGCAGCGCCTACTTCACCACGAGAACAGAGCACGGGGCCAACCGCACCAGGCTCTGGCACGTGCTCCCCATCACGCGATCGTAGAGCGCCGAGTGCCCCATGGACCCGATCACCAGCAGGTCGAAGCCGTGCGCCTTGATGAACTCGACCATCGTCTTCACCTCGTGCCCCACGATGACGTGCGCGTGCATCGCAACGCCCGCGCGCGCCGCCATCTCGCGCGCCTTGGCCACGCTCTCCCGGAAGCGATGCTTGGCGATATCCTGCTCCTCGACCACCTCGCCGATGGCACCGGCGTATTGCGGCACCTCCTCGACGGAGATCGTGTGCAACTCCGCCCCGCACGCTTTCGCGAGGCCTAGGGCCTCCTCCAGCGCCTTGTAGGAGCCCGGGGAGCCGTCCAAGCCGTGGAGGATCTTGCTATGCACCGTTCGTCTCCTCTTCAATGGGTTCAGCTCGCGGCCGGAACCACCGTTCCGCAATGAGCGTCGGCACGACGGCGCTCGCGATGACCGCTGTCACGAGAATGGTATACTGGTCCTGGTCGATAATGCCGTTCGTCAAGCCGAACAGGGCGGCGATGCTGCCGAACGTCAGGCCCGTGGACATCAGGAGCATCGTGTACATCGCCTCGCGCCCGGTGAACCGGAACTTCCTCGTCAGGGGGCCGATGCCGGCGAACTTGGTTGCCATCTTGATCCCCAGCAGGAGCGCAATGATCCCAATCTGGAAGACCACCGTCTCGAATCTTACCAGCGACCCCGCCTTCAGGAAATAGAAAGGGGTGAGCAGGGTGAAGGCCGTCACGCGCATCCGCTGGGGCAACACCCGCTCGGCCAGAAAGTACGGCGCCAGGACCATGCCGATCAGGTAAGCCGCCAGGACGGGCTCCACCTTGGCGACACTCCCCAGCCCTCCGAGGCCGAACAACATGAGCAGCAGGAACTTCGTCTCCGGCTCGCTGACGCGGTTGCCGACCTTGCGGAAGAACCACGGGCTGAACTTGGGGAGTAGTACCATCGCCAGCCCGGTCGCCACGGCGAAAACGGCCAGCCAGATATTGTAGTTGGCAAACAGGATGCCGAGGACGGCAACAGTGCCCAGGTCGTTCACGAAGCAGGCGGCCAGGATGATCTTGCCGAGCTCGGTCTTGTTGTAGCCGTTCTCGACCATCACGGCGTAAACAACCGCAACTGACGTCGTCGACAGCGCCAGACCCGCGATCTCGGCTTGCGGCCAGGACCAGCCGAAGACGTACCGTGCGAAGAGGAGTACGCCGGCGAACGGGGCCACGAACCCCGCCAGGCCGATCAGCAGACTCGGCCAGAAGTGCTTGCGGACGACGACCGGATCAATTTCCGCGCCCGCCAAGAACGTCAGGACAAGCGCCCCCGCACCGGCCAGGTAGCCAGCCCAGGGGGTGATCTCCAGGCCCACCGTGTTCCCGGCTACCGCCCCCACCACGATCTCGACCAGGGCGACCGACAGGCCGATCCGGATCGAGATGAGCGATGCCGCCAGCGCCAGGCCGATCCATAGCGCCGAAACAAGCCAGGTGTTCTCCATGGGCCACTCCACGCCTGCGCAAGACCACCGATACGCCTATGAGCCTTGCATGCGTAGGAGCCATCAGCCAACGGGGCGGTTGCGGTGGACTCCATCACCGGCGTGACGGCGGGACGAAAAGACCCGCCCTGCGGCGGGTCCGTAAGGAGTGCGACTCCCACCGCATGGTTCACGCAGTAGGAGTCATTAGCCGATTCGGCGGTTCCGGGGGACTCCATCCCCTCTACGAACACATCAGACTATAACGCCGCGCTCACGACTCGTCAAGCGCGGATCGGCCCGGATCGTCCCGTCGCCCGGCAGCCGGTCGGCGTGAACGGGCAGGCGCTCCTCGTCGCGGATCGGGTCGATGTACTTGCGGCGGTAGCGCTCGGCCTGCATGCGGCACGAGTGGCGGTGCGGGGCGTACTCGGGGTGAGTCACCATGCGGCGCCAGATGGTCTCGAGCGGCTCCTCGCGGACGTTGCCGAAGGTGATGGGATTGAAGTCGCACGGGTTGATGTCGCCGAAGCACGTCATGTAGAACTGGGCGAACCCGCCGAAGCACCCCCCGCCGTCGTAGGCGTTGGCCTTCGCCTGGGCCGTGACGCCCATCGGCGAGTCGCCGTCGTTGTACTTGTCCGCCAGGGCGCGGACGCGCTTGATGTCCTTGCGGCCCATGCGGACCTCGGGCTGCGCCAGGAACTTGCCCGTCGGCACGCAGTCGAAGATCGTCACCTCGTGGAAGCCCTGGTCGCGGGCGATCTGGAGGACGTGCCCCAGGGCGCCCGACTGGACCGACTCGTGGCTGCCGTAGGTGGAGACGCCCGTCAGGATGCCGGCCTCGCGGGCCCGGTGCGCGCCCTCGAACGCCTTGCGGAACGCGCCCGGCATGCGGCGGAGCGCGTCGTGCTCCTCGGCCGAGTCGGCGTCGATCGAGACGTTCAGGCTCCCCAGGCCGGCCTCGGCCAGGCGCGCGACGTTCCGCTCCGTCAGCAGGACGCCGCTCGTGAAGATCATCACGTGGGCAAGGTCCTTGTCAACGTGGGCGATGAGGTCGTAGAGGTCCTCGCGGACCATCGGCTCGCCGCCCGTGAAGATCATCGTGCACACGCCCAGCGCGAGCGCCTCGTCGATGACGCGCTTGAGTTCGTCGGTCGCCAGTTCCTTCCCCTCGCCGTGGACGAAGCGGTCGGCCGAGCAGTGGACGCACCGGCACGGGCATCGCGGCGTCACGGAGAGGGTGCTCGTGGCCGGGAAGACGATCTTCTCGACCATGGTCCGGAGTTTCCGCTCGAACGGCCTGAGGGCCGCCGGGCTCGGCATCGGCGGGTTGTAGAGGTTGTAGATGTTCTTACCGTTCTTCTCGGCGATGACCTTCAGGCGGTTCACCACCGCCAGGAAGGCGTCGACCTGGACGGCGATCTTCCCTTTGAACGGGCCCGCCAGGTCGCACGCGATCTTCTTGTCGGCCGTCCGCCAGGTCTTGACGGTCAGGAGGGCCATCCCCATGGGGCCGGTCACTTTGGTGTGCACCACCCCTTGGGGGTCCTCGTACGACTGGACCCGCACCTGCCGCAGGAGCGACTGGCCGATCTGGTCCGTCAGACCGCTCATCCTGTTCCCCCGACGCTGATCCCCTCGCGAGAAGCCGTGCCCATTGTAGCGCCTCGGGCCGCCGATGGCAACCGGCTCACGCCGTCCGAGGCCGTCAGGCCCGCCGGCCCGGATGGACGCCCGCCAAGACCTGCTCGGCCGCCTCGATGGCCAAGAGGCCGTCGCGGGCGGGCACCGCCACGGGCCCCTCCCCGCGGACGGCCGCGATGAAACTCGCCAGTTGGTCCCTGAGGGCGTCCCGCCCGGCATCCACCGCGAGGGCCTCGACCGTGACGAGGTCCTCCATCGGGGGCGGCGCCTTGCCGTCGCCCTGGCGCGCCCGCTCGACGAGGCCCGGCTTCGGCGTCACAACCTCGACCTTGCGGGCCGCATAGTCGAGCCGCAGGTACGTCCCCTCGGCAAAGATGCGGATGAGGCGCTGTCGCGTGCGGCTCATGCGGCTGGTCGTGAGCGTGGCGACGCAGCCACCCGGAAACGCGAGGCGCGCGCTCGCGAAGTCCTCGTCCGGGCCGACCACGATGCCGCCCACCGCATCGATGCGCGACGGCGCCTCGCCCGCCCAGTGCAGCACCAGGTCCAGCCCGTGGATCATCAGGTCCATGACGACGCCGACGTCGGTGCCGCGCGGGTTGAACGGCGCCACCCACGACACCTCGACGTAGCGCGGCCGGAAGCGGCGCCCCGCGACGGCCTGCGTCACGGGGTCGAACCGCAGGATGTGCCCGACCTGGGCGACGGCGCCCGACCGCTCGGCGGCCGCAACGATCTGGCGGGCCTCGCGGGCGGTGGCGGCCATCGGCTTCTCGATGAGGACCGCCACGCCGCGCCCGAGCAGCCGGACCGCCAGGTCGCGATGGGCGACCGTGTCGGCGGCGATGACGGCCGCGTCCACCGCCCCGGCCAGCCGGTCCGGGTCCGTCTCGGCCCGCGACCCGTGGGCGGCCGCGACCTGGGCGGCCCGCGCGGGGTCCACATCGTACACGCCCGCCAGAACCGCGTCCTGGCGCTCGGCAATGGCGCGGGCGTGGTAGTTCCCCATGTGGCCAGCGCCGAACAGGCCGATCTGGAGTGGTTTCGACATGCTAGACGGGGGGCGTTTTCCTGAGGGACTCGCGGTAGCGGCCGTGTTTGCCGTCGGCGCTGCGGCGGAGGAAGTCGCACAGGTACCGGACCTCCTCGGGCCAGCCGTCCTCGCGTCCCATCTCGTCAAGGACCTCGCCGCGCGGCCGCCCGTAGCGGTAGATGCGGCGGTAGGCGCGTCCGACGGACTCGGCTACCTCCTCCGGGATGCCGGCCCGCCGTATGCCCACCGCGTTGACGCCGCGCACGCGGCTCGGATGGCCCTCGACGATCATGAAGGGGGGCACGTCCTGGACGATGCGCGACAGGCCGCCGATGTACGCCAGGCGTCCGACGGTGGTGAAGGGGTGCACGGCCGCGCCGCCGTTGATGTTCACGCCCGACTCGATCCGCACGTGGCCGCCGATCAGAACGTTGTTCCCGAAGATGATGCCGTCCCCCAGGACGGAGTCGTGGGCCACGTGGCTGCACGCCATCAGGTAGCAGGCGCTCCCGATGCGGGTGACGCCGGCGTCCTTCTTCGTCCCGCGGTGCACGGTGACGCACTCGCGGAAGACGTTGCCGTCGCCGATGATCGTCTCGGTCGGCTCGTCGTGATAGGAGATGTCCTGGGGCGGCGTGCCGATGCTGACGTGGGGGAAGAGGACGTTGCGTTCGCCGAGGCGAGTGCGGCCGACGACGGTCGCGCCCGGGTGAAGGATCGTCCCGCGGCCGATGGCGACGTCGGGGCCGACGAAACAGAAGGGGCCGACCTCTACGTCGCTCGCCAGTTCGGCCTTCGGGTCCACCTGGGCCATCGGACTGATCGCCATGGGAAACTCTCAGTGCTCCTGTTCGGCCGGTACGAGCATGAAGCGGATGCGGGCCTCGGCGGCCAACTCGTCGCCGACCCACGCGCGGGCGGCGACCTCGGCCGTCCGGGCCTTGAACCGGACGACCTCGGCCTCCAGGCGCAACTGGTCGCCCGGGTGCACCGCTTTCCGCAGTTTGACGCGGTCCAAGCTGAGCAGCACGGCCACCTGGTCGGCCTGCTTGACCTTCTTCAGCAGGAGGACGCCCGACAACTGGGCCATCGCCTCGACGATCAGCACGCCCGGCATGATGGGCGTGCCGGGATAGTGGCCGACAAAGAAATGCTCGTTAATCGATACGTTCTTGATGCCGACGGCCCGGACCTCGTCCTCGAGTTCGACGACGCGGTCCACGAGCAGGAAGGGGTAGCGGTGCGGAAGGACCTGCATAATCTGGCTGACGTCCATCACGGGGCGGCCGCGCCCCGGGGCCGCCGCCGCGCCGCGCGCCACCTGCTCCTTGAGGCGCCGAATCAGGCGGTGGTTCAGCCCGTGGCCGCTCCGCATGGCGACGATGTGCCCGCGAAGGTCCGAGTTCAGGAGGAACAGGTCGCCCACCAGGTCGAGCATCTTGTGCCGCGCGGGCTCGTCCGGAAATCGCAGCGTGTTCCCGATCGGCCCGTCGCGCCCGAACACCAGGAGGTCCTCGTAGGTGGCCTGCGGCCCGTAGCCGCGGCTCCGCAGTTCGGCCACCTCCGACTCGAGGATGAAGGTGCGGCTGGCGGCGAGTTCGGAGACGAACGCCTCCGGGCTCAGGCGCAGGTGGAAGACCTGCGGCGGGATCACCGCGTCGGGCCCGTAGTCCAGGTGGTAGGTCAGCGTCAGTTCGTCCGTGTAGGCCGGGAAGGCCGCGATGACCGCGTCGTCGTCCTGGAGCGTGATGGGCTCGGCGACGGTGATCGTGGGCCGCTGGGCCTCCTGCTCGACGATGCCCGCCTGCCGCAGCAGCCGCACGTAGTCGGCCGCCGACCCGTCGCACGCGGGCAGTTCGGGCGCATCGAGGTCCACCAGGAGGTTGTCCACCTCGAGGCCGCCGAGGGCCGCCAGCAGGTGCTCGGCCGTCTCGATGCTCACCTCGGAGTTCGTGAGGGTCGTCCGCTGGAACCGGCGGGCCACGGACTGGATGGTGGCGGCGACGCGGACGTTCGCGCCCAGGTCGATCCGGGTGAAGACGAGGCCGGTGTTCGGCGGCGCGGGCTTGAGATGCAGCCGCACAGGCTGGCCCGTGAAGAGGCCGTGCCCTTCGATCTCGGCCTCGCGCGCGATGGTGCGTTGCTGGCGGTTCACGCCTCGTCCTCACGCTCGAGGGCCTCCAGGCGCGCCTCCAGCGCCTTGAGCCGCTCGAGGATCTCCGGCGTCCGCGCCTGGGCGGCCTGGGCGCGGAGTTGGTCGCGGTGCGGCCCGGCCGGATAGCCGCTCACCTCCGCGCCCGCCGCCACATCCTTCGTCACGCCGGCCTTGGCGGCGATGCGGGCGCCGTCGCCGATCACGAGGTGGCCGTCGATGGCCGCCTGCCCGCCGATGACGCACCCGCGCCCGATCCGCGTGCTGCCGGCGATGGCCACCTGGCTCACGATGATCGTCGCCGCGCCGACCTCGACATTATGGGCGATCTGGACGAGGTTGTCGATCTTAACTTGGGGCCCGATGCGGGTGACGCCGAACCTCGCCCGGTCGACCGTGACGCAGGCGCCCAGTTCCGCGTCGTCGCCGATCTCGACGGTCCCGAGTTGGGGGATCTTCTCGGGCCCCGACGGGCCCGCCACGTAGCCGAAGCCGTCCGCTCCGATGACGGACCCCGCGTGGATGACGACGCGGTCGCCCAGGCGGACGCCCTCGCGAATCACCACGCCCGCATGCACGTCGCAGTCCTGGCCGATCCGGACGTCGTCGGCCACGATCGCGCCGGCCCGGATGCGCGAGCGGTCGCCGATGCGGGTCCTCTCGCCGATCACCGCGCACGCGCCCACGTGAACATCGCGGCCCAGGACGGCCGACGCCGCCACGGCCGCGCTCGGGTGGACGCCCGGCGGCGGCAGCGGGAGCGGCGGCAGGATCGCCTCGGCGATCCGGGCCATCGCCCGGTTCGGGTCGGCCACGCGGATCAGCGCCTGCCCGGGGGGCCCCCCGGCCCATCCCTCCGCCACGACCAGGCACCCCGCCCTGGAGGCCAAGGCGGCAGCCCGGTGCCGGCCGCCGGCCACGAACGCCACGTCCGACGGGCCCGCCTCCCGCAGGGAGGCCACGCCGCGGACCTCCTGCGAGGGGTCGCCCTCGAGGCGGCCCCCGACCTGCTCAGCCAGTTCCGCCAGCGTCCGCTTCAAGGTAGGTCCCTGCCCCCGAGACACCCTCTCCGGTCGAGCAGGCGGCAATTATACCCGCCGGGGCCCGGAAAGCAAGGTACGGGGCCGTTGACGCGCCGGCGGGCGGCTGGCATGATGGCTGCATGGCCCTGAAACTGGCCGTTTTCGACCTCGACGGGACGCTGCTCGTCCCCGCCCTGGACTTTGAGGCCATCCGGACCGAGATCGGCCTGCCGCCGGTCGTCCCCATCCTCGAGACCATGGAGGCCCTGCGGGGCCCCGAGCGGGAGCGGGCCTTCGCCATCCTCGACCGCCACGAGGCCGAGGCAGCCGCCCGGTCCGCCCTGATGCCGGGGGCGCGGACCCTCCTCGACCGCCTGCGCGAGCGGGGCGTCCGGACGGCCGTCCTCACCCGCAACAGCCGCGTCAGCGTCGAGACGGCCCAGCGGCGGCACGGCCTCCGGTTCGACGCCATCGTCACCCGCGAGGACCACAAGCCGAAGCCCTGCCCCGACGGGGTCCGGCACCTGATGGGCCTCTTCGGCGCGGCAGCGGCCGAGACGGTCGTCATCGGCGACTACCGGTTCGACGTCGAGTCGGGCCGCGCGGCGGGGGTCCGGACGGTCGCCCTCCTCGCGAAGCCGAAGGACTGGGCCGCCGCGGCCACGTGGATCGCCTCGACGCTCGACAAGGTTGGCGCCATCCTGGACCGCGTCGCCGCCGAGCCCTGAGCGCCGGCCCCGCCCGCCGTGACACTCCGCTCGGTCCTTGCCGGGGCCTGTCGCCCCCTCTATAATCGCCTCGACCTTCGACGAAAGGAGCGCGGGCATGGCGGCAACGGACCCGATTCGCCTGGGACTGCTGGGCCTCGGACGGGCCGGCTGGGGCATGCACTGCCCCGAACTCAAGGGCAAGGAGGGCAAGTTCCGGATCGTCGCGGCGTGCGACCTGGTTCGCGCCAAGCGCGACGCCGCAGCCCGGCGCTACGGGTGCCGGACCTATGCCCACGTCGAGGACCTGGTCGCCAACCCGGAGGTCGAGATGGTCTCGGTCGCGACGCGGAGCATCGACCACTTCGCCCACGCGGCCATGGCCCTTCGGGCCGGGAAGCACGTCTTCCAGGAAAAGCCGATGGCCGTCACGTACGACGAGGCCCGGCGGCTGGTGGCCCTGGCGGCGCGGTCGAAGGGCCGGCTCTTCATCCGCCACAATCGCCGCAACGAGCCCGTGTTCCTGCACATCCGCGAGATCCTGGCGTCCGGCGTCCTCGGCGACGTGTACGAGGTCAAACTCGTGCGGGCCTCGTACGCCCGGCGCGACGATTGGCAGACCCTCAAGCGCTTCGGCGGCGGCCTGCTCCTGAACTGGGGCCCCCACATCGTCGACCACATGCTCCGCCTGCTCGATGCCCCGGTCAAGAGCCAGTGGAGCAACCTCAAGCGCGTCGCGGCCGTCGGCGACGCCGAGGACCACCTGAAGATCATCCTCACAGGCACCAACGGCCGCGTCGTCGACATGGAGATCAGCGGCGGCGCCGCCGTCGCCCAGCCCGAGTACGTCGTCTGGGGCACGCGCGGCGGACTCGTCGCCCAGGGCGACACGATCACCGTGCGGTACCTCGACCAGAGGAAACGGCTCAAGCCGCGCCCCGTCAACCCCGGCGACCCGGGCGAGGCGTTCGGCAGCCCCGAGACGCTCCCGTGGATCGAGAAGACCTTCCCCGCCCGGCCGAAGAACGCGTGGGACATCTGGGACGAACTCTACGCCGCCGTCCGGCGCGGCAAGCGGTTCCCCATCACCCTCAGCGAGGCGGTCGAGGTGATGAAGGTGATCTCCCGCGCGAAAGCGGGCACGCGGTTCGAGACGCACCCGCGCCGCCGGTAACGGCACAGGGGACCCATGCTGCCGCTGGCGAACATCATGGCCCGCCGCCTTCGGACGGCCATCAGCGTCCTGGCAATCGGCGTCGGGGTGGCGCTGTTCCTCGTCCTGGTGGGCCTGACGAGCATGCTCCGCGAGATCGCCGAGCGGACTGTCAACGTCGACGCCCACCTGATGGTCTGGCCGGCGTCGGACCAGGTGGTCCTCTCCGGGGGCCTGCCGGCGGAGAAGGTCCAGAAGGACCTGGAGGCCATCCCGGGCGTCGCACGGGCGATCCCGGTCCTCCGGTGGCCGTTCGAGATGGCCGGGCGCGTCCAGAACGTCTACGGCATCCGGCCCCCGGACTGGCCCGCGTTCGCGGGGCCGGAGCGGATCGTCGCGGGGCGGCCCCTGCGGGGCGGCTTCGAGATGGTCATCGACACGCGGCTCCAGAAAGCGGGCGGCTACGCGCTGGGGCAGGAGATCGAGCGCTGGGGCAAGCGGTTCACGATCGTCGGCATCGCGCGCGAGGGCGTCGCGGGGCGCGTCTTCATGCCGATCGAGACCGTCGGCGCGTGCCTCGACCAGACGCAACTCAGGGCGTCGTTCTTCTACGTCCGGGCCGAGGGGCCCGCGGTGGTCGCGTCGATCCGCGATGCCGTCGCGGCCCGCGGCCTCAAGCCGGTCACGTTCGACGAGTTCTACGACATGCTCGCATCGAGTTTCGTCGACATGGACCTTGTGGTCGGCGCCGTCGTCTTCGTCGCCGGGTTCGTCTGTTTCCTCGTCATCCTGCTGACGGTCTACACGATGGTGATCGAGCGGACGCGCCAGATCGGGATCCTGCGCGGCATCGGCGCCTCGCGCTCGCAGGTGTTCGGCCTCATCCTGGCCGAGGCGGGCCTGATCTGCCTCGGCGGGGTCGCCGCCGGGTTCCTCATGACCTGGGCCGGCCGGGCCGCCGTCCTCCACCTTCAGCCGCTCTGGACGGTGGACATCCCCCCTGTGCGGTTCGCCTACGCCGTGCTCCTGGCGGTGGGGGGCACGCTGCTGGGGGCCCTGCACCCGGCCATGCGGGCCGCGCGGCAGGACCCCGTCGAGTGCCTGCGGTACGAGTGAGGCGGCCCGCGCGAATAGGCCCGCCGGCCGCGCCGTCCAAGGGAGGGACATGGAGACGATCCTCGAAACCCGTGGCCTGACGAAGGTCTACCGCTCGGACGGGGTCGCCACGCCGGCCCTGCGGGGCGTCGACCTCGCGGTCCGCGCGGGCGAGTTCGTCTCGATCATGGGGCCGAGCGGCTGCGGGAAGAGCACGCTCCTGTACCTGGCGGGCCTGCTGGACACGCCGACCGACGGGACGGTGGTCCTCGCGGGAACCGAGACGCGCAACCTCGGCGACGGCGAGCGGACGCGCCTGCGGCGGAGGCACGTCGGCTATGTGTTCCAGCGGTTCAACCTGCTGCCGACCCTGTCGGCGGAGGACAACGTCGCGCTGGCGCTGCGGCTGCGCGGCCGACGGGTGGGAGACCTGGCGCGCGAGATGCTGGCGGCGGTCGGCCTCGAGGACGAGCGCCGGCGCCGCCCGAACCAACTGAGCGTCGGCGAGCAGCAGCGCGTCGCCATCGCCCGGGCCCTCGTCACGGGGCCCGATCTGCTCCTCGCGGACGAGCCGACCGGCAACCTCGATTCGGAGACCTCGGGGCGGGTCCTCGCGCTCGTCGAGCGGTTCCACGCCGAGCGCGGGCAGAGCGTCGTCCTGATCACGCACAACGAACAGGTGGCCGCGCGGGCCGGGCGGATCGTGAGGATGCGCGATGGAAAGACCCTCGACGGCTGAGCCCGCCGCCGGCGCCGACGTCGAACTGCGCCTGACGCGCAGGGAGCCGATCAGTTTCCGCGCGTGGTTCTACGCGTTCATCGCGCTGCTGGCGGTGCTGGCGGGCGTCCGGCTGGCCTACGGCGACCTGAGCCGCGCCGCCGTCCTCGCCGCGCTCTTCGCGTACCTGAGCATCGCGTGCACGTTCTGCCCGCTGCCGACGGCGTGGATCATCGTGTGGGCGGCCGCGCCGGCCGACAGCGGCGGCCTGGGGTTCCCTCCTCTCGTGGTGGCGACCGTCGGAGCCCTGGCCACCGCCATCGCCAACCTGCACGACTACTACCTCCTGACGTTCCTCTACCGGTACAAGCCGATCCGGCAGGTCCGCGCGACGGCCCTCTACCGCCGCGTGGCCGCGTGGTACAACCGGGCGCCGTTCGCCACGCTGGCGGCCGCGTCGTTCCTGCCGATCCCGGTCGACTTCGTGCGGCTGCTGGCGATCAGCGAGGGGTACAGCCGCCCCCGGTTCGTCCTCGGGACGCTCGTGGGCCGCTGGCCGCGCTATTTCCTGTTCGCCTTCGCCGCCGAGCAGTTCCGGATGGGCTGGCAGTGGGTCGTCGGCATCGCGGGGGCGACGGTGGTCCTGGGCCTGTGGCGCGGGCTGCCGCCCCTCCTGAAGAAGGCCGGCGAGTGGCGCCGTGGCCGGCGCGACGCAAAGAAGGAGGAATCTCCATGCGACTGATACTGCGGTGGACCCTCGTGCCCGTGCTCGCCTGGGCCGCGGCCTGCGCCGCCGCGGGCGCGGCCGAACCGGCGCCCGCCGTCGCCCCGGACGCTCCGCCCCCCGCACCCCTGCCCCCCGAGGTGTCCGAGGCCCTCGACAAGATGGACGAGGCCGGACGCAAGATCCGGACCCTCCGGGCGCCCTTCGACTATGAACTGAACCAGACCCTCTACGAGGACGTGCAGAAACGCAAGGGCATCCTCACGTTCCGCGTCCCGAACCTCCTCCGGTTCGAGTTCACCGACAAGCCGCGCGAGACGTTCGTCTTCGACGGGCGGATGCTCTACCACAAGAAGGACGCGACAAAGCAGTTGGTCGTCTGGGAGGTGCGCCTCGCCGACGAGCCGCCCGTCGAGTCGTTCGAACTCGGGAAGACGCCCTTCCCGATGCCGTTCGGCCAGAAGAGGGAGACGGTCCTCAAGCACTTCTCCGTCAGCCGCGACGCCGACGAAGAGAAGAAGGACCCCCAGAAGCGCATCGTCCTGGCGCTCGTTCCGAAAAGGGAAACGGAACTGGCGCGCCAGTACATGAGGATCGTCCTGTGGGTGGACGCGAAGGACTACCTGCCCCGCCGCGCGCGGCTCCTGGATACGAGCGAGAACGTGACGACGATCGACTTCCGGAGCATCGAGGTGAACCCGGAGGTGGACGCCAAGGAGTTCTCGCGGCCCGAGGTGCCGGGCAACTGGGAGACGGTCGTGAATCCGAAGGAGGCGCCGAAGCGGCCGTAAGTCGTTCCACCGCAAGCAGTTGCACGCACCCGGCCCGCCGCGCGCCGGCCTCCGCCGGCTACGCCTTCAGCGCCTTCCGGATCTTCGCGGCCTGCTCGGCCAGGACCTTCGGGTCGCCCTTCTTGGCGGGCCATCGGAAGCCCAGGCCGTCGTCGGGCCAGCGTGGAATCAGGTGGAAATGCACATGCATGACGACCTGGCCGGCCGAGCGCCCGTTGTTCTCGAGGAGGTTGATCCCGTCGGCACCGACGGCACCCTTGACGGCCGCGGCCAGCGCCGGCACGAGCCGGCCGACGTGGGCCACCTCCTCGGGCGGCATCTCCATGACGGTCTCGTAGTGGCGCTTCGGAATCAGGAGCGTGTGGCCGGGCGAAATGGGGCCGATGTCCATGAAGACGAGGCACACCGGGTCCTCGTGAACCTTGATGCTGGGGATCTCGCCGGCGACGATCTTGCAGAACACGCAGTCGGCCATCGTTCGCACCTCGTGCAGAGCACCCCCGAAAAGCGAAGCGCGCCCGCGGGCTTCCGGGGGCGCGCCGTGGTCATCAGGTCCGCCGCTCGGCCGCCTACTTCTTCGCCCCCTTCTGCTTCTTGTCGGCCTTGGGCTTCTCTTTCTTGACGACGAGTTCCAGCCGGCAGAGTTGCGTGGCATCGCCGACGCGGAACTTCGCGAGTTTCACCAGCCGCGTGCAGCCGCCCGGTCGGTCGGCGAACCGCGGGGCAATGTCCTCGACAAGTTTCTTGGCCATGGCCTCGCTGCGAAGGCGCGAGGCCACGAGGCGCCGCGAGGCCAGGGTCCCGCGCTTGCCGAGGGTGATGAGCCGCTCGACGAAGCGGCCGGCTTCCTTGGCCTTGGGAATGGTCGTCGTGATCGCCTCGTGCTCGAGGAGGGCGGCGGCCAGGCCCCTCAGGAGGGCGAGCCGGTGCCCCTTGTGCCGCCCCAGGCTTCTGCCGCGCTTCGCGTGCTGCATGATCAGGCGCTCCCTCCGCCGCCGGCCGTGACGCCTTCGAGGTCCATGCCGAGCGAGAGGCCGAGGTCGGCGAGTTTGCGCTTGACCTCGCGCAGGCTCGTCTTGCCGAAGGACCGGATGGCGAGGAGGTCGTCCTCGCTGAGCCGGACCAACTGGCCGACGGTCATGATGTTCTCGGACTCCAGGCAGTTCGAGGCCCGGACCGACAGTTCCAACTGGCTGACAGGCATGGCCAGTTTGCGTTCGAGTTCGGAGACGTACTCCTCGGCACCGGGTGCCTCTTCGGCCGCAGGCGCCGCCTCGGCCCCGAGTTCCTCGCCGGGCTGGAAGTACTCGACGAAGGGGTTCAGGTGCTTGCGGAGGATCTTGGCGGCCTCGACGATGGCCATCTCGGGGGAGACGGTGCCGTCGGTCCAGACCTCCATGAGGAGGCGGTCGTAGTTGGTGCGATGGCCGACGCGGGTGGCCTCGGTACGATAGCGGACGCGGACGACGGGCGAGAAGTGGCTGTCCACGGGGATGTAGCCGATCTCCTGCTCCTCGGGGGTGTTCTCGTCGGCCGTCACGTAGCCGCGGCCCTTCTCGACGCGCATCTCGATCCGAAGCGCGATGTCCTTGGAGAGGGTGGCAATGACGTGGTTCTTGTTGATGACCTCGACGCTGGGGTCGGTCTTGACGGACTCGGCGGTGACGGGGCCGGCCTTGTCGGCTTCCAGAACGATGATGCGGGGCTCGTCGCCTTCGAGGCGGACGACGAGGTTCTTGATGTTCAGGACGAGGTCCGTCACGTCTTCGATGACGCCCTCCATGCTGGAGAACTCGTGGAGGACGTTGTCGATCTTGATGCCGGTAATGGCGGCCCCTTCGAGGCTCGACAGGAGCACCCGCCTCAGGCTGTTGCCGACGGTCACGCCAAAGCCGCGCTCGAACGGCTCCGCCACGAACTGGCCGTACGTCGCCGTCGCGTTGGACGCGTCGAGGACCACCCGCGTGGGGAGTTCCAGGCCCTTCCATCGGATCCGCATCACGTTCGTCGCCTCCTCGCCCTATGCTTAGCGACTGCAGAACTCCACGATCAGCTGCTCGCTGATCTGGATGGACACGTCCTCGCGCGCCGGGAGCATCTTGACCTCGCCATGGAAGCGGGCCGGGTCGGCCTCGAGCCAGGGGGGCACGATGCGCCCCTCCTCGTTGGCGGCCCATGCCCGGACCAGGTCCCGGCTGGACTTGCGGTCGCGGACCTCGATCACGTCCCCGGCCTTCACCTTGAGGCTCGGGATGTTCGTCATCTTGCGGTTGAGGAGAATGTGCCCGTGGGTGACCAACTGGCGGGCCGCGGTGCGGCTGGGCGCGAAGCCCAGGCGGTAGATCACGTTGTCGAACCGCCGCTCCATCAGGATCAGGAGCCGTTCGCCGGTCGAGCCCTTGGTCCGGAGGGCCTCCTCGAAGAAGTGGCGGAACTGGCGTTCGAGGACGCCGTAGTACCAGCGCAGTTTCTGCTTTTCGCGCAGGCGCACGCCGTACTCGCTGGGCCGCCGGCGCTGCCAGAAGTGCTGGCCGGGCGGCTTGTTGCGCCACTGCTTCTCGATCGCGCACTTGGCGGTCTCGCACCGCTCGCCCTTCAGGTAGAGTTTCATCCCTGCCCGGCGACAGCGGCGGCATACAGGTCCGGTGTATCGAGCCATGCGGTGCTTCTTCCTCCCAACGCGCCCTAGACGCGACGGCGCTTGCGCGGGCGGCATCCGTTGTGCGGGATCGGGGTGCAGTCCTCGATCGCGGTCACCTTGAGGCCAGCGGCCTGGAGGGCCGTGATGGCCGACTCGCGCCCGCTGCCGGGGCCCTTGACCTTGACCTCGACCTCGCGCATGCCCATCTTGATCGCCTTCTCCGCGCACGCCTCGGCCGCCCGCTGGGCGGCA